>Ga0302314_10000539_pt1 | contig 70105 bp, 41 predicted proteins | sample III_Palsa_N2_3_FD_200533 | JGI IMG/M metagenome (GOLD analysis project Ga0302314, IMG submission 200533) | Peat permafrost microbial communities from Stordalen Mire near Abisko, Sweden - III_Palsa_N2_3 | ecosystem: Environmental > Terrestrial > Soil > Palsa > Peat permafrost | place: Sweden...
CTGGCCAACGCCTTCACCGTCCTGAAGACCGGGCCGTTGATGGGGCTGACGCCGCCCGACTACCCGATCGCCTACGACGCCGGCAAAGCCCTCGCCGCGGCCGCGCGGGCCAAGGGTGACGGCGGCTTCGGCGCCCAGTGGGCGGGCCAGGGCGCCCCGCTGGCTCGCGCCATGCCGGCCGCTGAGCTGGTCATGACCTTGGCGGAAGAACTGCGGTCGGCGCGGTCGGCCTAAGCACTCTGCTTCGCCCGCACCGCCGCGATGCCGGCGCTCGCGGCCCAGGCGTGCAGATCGCCCCGCTTGAGCGCCGTCGCCATCAGCTCCGGGAACAGGTCCGGAGTGCAGGCGAAGACGGGGGCGCCGAGCGCGGCGATGGCGGCCGCCATGTCGGCGCTGTAGGCGGGGCGGCCGTCGTCGTTGAGGGCGAGCAGCACGATCAGGTTGACGCCGCGGTTCACCAGGGCCGACGCGCGGCCGAGCATGGCCTTGGCGTCGCCGCCCTCATAGAGATCGGTGATCAGCACCAGGTGGGTCTGGGCTGGGGCGTCGATGTGGTCCTGGCACCAGGCGAGGGCCTGGTTGATGTCGGTGCCGCCGCCGAGCTGGACGCCGAACAACACCTCGACCGGATCGGCGAGTTCCTCGGTCAGGTCGGCGACGACGGTGTCGAAGACGACCAGGCGCGTGCGCAGGGCCGGGATCGAGGCCAGCACCGCCGCGAAGATCGACGCATAGACCACCGAGCTCGCCATCGAGCCCGACTGGTCGACGCAGAGCACCACCTCGTCGAGCCGGCGGCGGGCGCTGGCGCGGCCGAAGCCGACCAGCTTCTCCGGCACGATGGTCTGTTGTTCCGCCTGCCAGTGACGCAGGTTGGCCCGGATGGTGCGCGGCCAGTCGATGTCGCCGGGGCGCGGGCGGCGCGTCCGCTGCGAGCGGTTGAGGGCGCCGCGCACCGCCTGGGTGGTGGCCGCCTCCAAGCGCGCGAGCAGTTCATCGACGACCTTGCGCACCACCAGCCGCGCCGTCTCCCTGGTCTTGGCCGGCATCACCGAGCGCAGCGAGATCAGGTCGGCGACCAGATGCACGTCGGCCTCGACCGCGGCCAGGAACTCCGGCTCCAGCAGCATCTGCTTCAGACCGAGGCGTTCGAACGCGTCGCGCTGCACCAGCTGGACCACCGGCGCGGGGAAGAACTCGCGCACGTCGCCCAGCCAGCGCGACACCCGCGGCGCCGAGGCGCCCAGCGAGCCCCGGCCCTTGCCGCCGCCTCCGCTCGCGGGGCCGTAAATGGCCCTCAGCGCCGCATCCAGGCGCTGGTCGCTCGCGCCCAGCCCACCGCCGCCACCTTCCTCGTCCGAGCCCAGCACCAGACGCCAGCGACGCCAGGCCTCGTCGCCGCCGATTTCCTCGCTCATGGCGCCAGCCCCAGCACGGTCTTCAGCAGCGGCAACGCCGCCTGGAATGCGCCATCGTCCGCGTCCGCCGGCTGGGCAGGGCCGGCGGACGCGCCATGGGCCGCTCCGACGGCGGCGCTCAGCAGCCGCCGACGCTCCATGCCGTCGAGCCCCGAGAACGCGCGGCGCAGCTGCGGCAGCAGGGCTTGCAGATCTTCCGCGCCCAGGCCCCTCACCCAGGCGTCGAGCAGGGCGAGCAACGGCCGGTCGTGCAGCAGCAGACGCCCGGCGTCATCGAGGAAGCCCTCCAGCCAGCCCGCCGCCTCGACCGGCGCCACTGACGGCGACAGCGCCCTGGAAAGGCGGGCGGCGGTGACGTCGATCGGGCCCCCTCCGGCGTCATAGAGCTTGCGCGCCGCGAAGCCACGCAGGCGGGCGGCGACGGCCGCATCGTCGATCAGCGCTCCCAGCGCGCGACGCCAATCGGCGATCAGCTCCGGGCGACCCAGCAGCGGCAGGGTCTGATCCAGCCCCGCCGCGGCGGCGAGCATGGCCGAGGCGCCCGCGTCGTCCAGTTGGCGGCAGGCGATGGCGAGGCCGACGCAGACCTCTGCGACCATGGTTTCGATCAGCCGCCGCAGCGGCGCCTCGGGGATGGCGCGCGCCTCACCGTAGCGCAGGGTGTCGGCCAGCGGCGGCGCGGCGCGCATCAGGCCGACGAGATCGCCGGAGCGCGCCGCCACGGTCTGCAGCCGGTCGATGCAGCGCTCGGCGGCCACGGGCAGATCGGACAGCAGGGCGGCGCGGACGAGACCGGCCAGGGCCGAGGCGTCCGTCTCGGCGTTGGCGCGCTCGACCGCCGCTTCCGCGGCCGCGTCCTCGATGGTCGTGCCCCACCGCAGCGCCTCGGCCAGCGCCACCGCCAGCTCGGGCCGCCACAGCAGCACCCAGCGCTCGCGGAAGGTGCCGCGGCTGCCGCCGGCGTCGGTCAGCCGGCCCCAGGGCGCCTCGATCAGCCCCAGCCGGTGCAGCAGGGCGGATTTGGCAAGACCGGCTTCGGAGCGCAGATCGAGCCCGATCTCGGTCTCGACGGCTTCGGGCTTGAGCCTCAGCTTCTTCTGCTGGCGCGCCAGGTCGGCCAGCAGCGGCATCAGTGGCACGGCTTCATCGACCGCGCCGACCCGAGCGCCGATCACCAGCCGCGCCTCGATCAGGCGCAGCGGCGTCTCGTCGCCGAAGCAAAGGGTGGCGAGGGTGGCCTCGTTGAGTTCGGCGAGGCCCGGCGCGCTGCGACCCCGCAGCGCCGCGAGCGTCTCGGCCAGCCGCACCGCCTCGATCACCGCCGCCGTCGAGGCGCCGAGGCCCTCGTCCCGCAGCAGGCCGGCGACGCGCCCCTGCCAGCCCACCGCCATCGTCCGCGCGTCCAGCGTCTCTCGCCCTTCGAGCGCGGCCCAGAGATGCCGGTACCAGCCGGGCGAGATCACGCCGGCGCCGTAGCCCGAGGCGCGCGCCAGCCGTGCGTCGGTCCAAGGCGTCCAGGTCACCGCGACGTCGATCTTCGGCAGGCCCTTCAGCCGCGCCCGGTCGTCCTTGAGCGGGACCTGCCGGCGCAGGGCCGGAACGTGCCAGGCGCCCACCACCGCCGCGACTGGGCCGTCGCAATCGTCAAGCCCAGCGCGGATCGCCAGCCGCATGTGCGCCTCGCGGCGCGCCTCGCGCACCGCCTCGTCGGAGGTCGGGTCGGCGGCGGTGTCCGCATCTTCGCGCACCGCCGTCATCGCCGCCTCGATCGCCGAGAACAGGCTCTCCGGGTGGCCGCCTTCCTCGATCAGGGCGTTCCACCAGGCCTCGACGTCGCCATAGCCGGCGAGGATCGCGAGATCGGTCAGGGGATCGCCGCGCGGCGCGGGCGGTGGGATAGGCGCGGCGTCATCCGCGGCCTCGGCTGCGGCGCGCAGGGCGAGATCGTTCGTGGCCGGCAGGTCGATGAAGCGCACCGGCCGACCCCGCGCCAGGGCCCAGCGCAGCGCCACCCACTCGGGCGAGAATTCGGCCAGTGGATAGAAGCTCGCCAGCCCCGGCCGCTCGCGGGCGTGGACCAGCAGCGCCAGAGGCGGCGTCATCGTCGGCAGCGCCGCGAAGTGCGCCACCGCGTCCGCCTCGGGCGGCCCCTCGATCAGCACCATGGCCGGATCCAGCGCACCCAGGGCGCGCGCCAAGCTGTGAGCCGAGCCCGGCCCGTGGTGGCGGATGCCGAAAAGGTGGAGACGCTCGCTCACATCACCTCGCGGATCGCCCGGTAGAGGTCGCTCCAGTCCTTCCGGCCCTTGACCACCGTCTCCAGATATTCGCCCATCAGCACGGCGTCCTGCACCGGGTCCTTGACCACCGCGCCGACGATGTTGGCGGCCATGCTGTCGGCGTCGATGACCCCGCGCCCGAAGTGGCTGGCCTCGGCCCAGGCGCCGATGGTGACGGCGATCGCCTCGGCGGTGCTGAGCGTGCCGCTGGGCGACTTCAGCTTGGTGCGGCCGTCGGCGGTCTCGCCGGCGCGCAGCTCGCGGAACAAGATCACCACCCGCTCGATCTCGGCGGCGGCGGGACTGATCGGCGGCAGCTCCAGGCTGGCGCCCAGCTCGGCCACCCGCTTGATGACGATCCCGACCTCCTCTTCCAGGCTCGACGGCAGCGGCAGCACCACCACGTTGAAGCGGCGCTTCAGGGCGGCCGACAGCTCGTTGACGCCCTTATCGCGGTTGTTGGCGGTGGCGATGATATTGAAGCCGCGCCGGGCGTGCACCGCATCGTTCAGCTCGGGGATCGGCAGCATCTTCTCCGACAGCACGGTGATCAGCGTGTCCTGGACGTCGGCGCCCATGCGCGTCAGCTCCTCCAGCCGCACGATCGCGCCGTCCTCCATCCCGCGCATCAGCGGCGTCGGCGTCAGGGCTTCGCGGCTGGGCCCCTTGGCCAGCAGCAGGGCGTAGTTCCAGCCGTAGCGGATCTGGGTCTCGTCGGTGCCGGCGGTGCATTGGATCAGGCGCTGGGAGGAGCCACAGACGGCCGCCGCCAGATGCTCCGACACCCAGGATTTCGCCGTGCCCGGCACGCCCAGCAGCAGCAGGGCGCGGTCGGTCGCCAGCGTCGCGACCGCGGTCTCGATCAGCCGCCGGTTGCCGACGTACTTGGCCGAGATCGCCGTGCCGTCCGCCGCCTTGCCGCCCATCAGATAGGTCACCACGGCCTGGGGCGAGAGCTTCCAGCCGGTCGGCCGCGGCTTGTCGTCGCCGCGATCCAGCGCCGCGAGCTCGTCCGCGAACAGGTCTTCGGCGGCCTGCCGCAACTGTTGAGAGGTATCGGGCACGGGGGCGTCTCCGGAAGTCAGGAAGCTGGTGCGAGGGCGGCGAGCTCGCCCAGGAAGGCGAGCCAGGCGCTGGTCTTGGGGCGCCGGACGGTGGGGATCGGCGCCAGGGCGGAATTGAACGCGCCGGCAGTCGCCGGCGGCGTCACGGCCGCCAACGGCAGCAACTGGAAATCGATGTCCGCCTTGTCGTCGGTCTCGGCCTGGGCGGCGAGCTGGGCGATCCGCGCCGCGAGCGCCGGCGAAGCCAGCAGGCGGGCGGCGAACGCCAACTCCAGCGCGCTGCCGAGGAACTCGCTCAGCCGGTAGAGTTCGTAGCCGACGCCGAGCTGGGCGTCGGGCCGGAACGTGGCGGCGACGAGACCTCGCCGCATCTCCGTGCTCATGATCGACCAGTCCATGGGCAGGTTGAGAAGATCGCCGGGCCACGCCGGATCGGAGAGCTTCGCCAGCAGCGCGGCCGCGGCGCCGGCCTCGTCCTCCAGCACCGCCGCGCGCGCCAGGATCGGCAGAACGGACTGGGCCGACGCGGCCGCCTCGGGCAGGTCCGCGAGGCTCAACCCCAACCCCACGGTCAGCGCCGAAAGCGTGAACCCCTCGAACAGCGCGAACAGGACGGCGCGGCTGTCGGCCAACTGGCGCGGCGGCTTGAAGGTCAGGCGCTTCTGGCGGCGAATGAGGCCGTGGGTTTCGACCCCCAGCGTCGCACGGCGCTCGCCAGCCGCTCGTCGTAGGCTGGCGAGCCCGGGAGCCGCGCCAGCAGGGCCGTGGCGGCGTCGCGCACGCCCTGGGCGCGATCGGTCAGACACGCTTCCAGCAGTAGGCGGTCTTCCGGCTGAAGACCGACAGCGAGGCTGGCCACCAGCTCCGCGCGAGACTTGGCCGTCTCGCCGGAGAGTCCGGCTTCCAGGTCACGCCGGGCGCCGCCGGGATTCGTGCGGCGTTTTTCGCGACACAGGGCCAGCTTGCCGGCTGCGATGGCTGGCGCGCCAGCTTCATCCTTCAGCGCCTCGGGCTCGCGGCCGAGCCAAGCGCGCTCCACCGGGCCCAGGCGGATCGGCGACGCTCGCAACAGAGGTTCGAGCGCTGGCAGATCGAAGATGTGCAGACGGTGGCCGACGTCGGCGATCGCTCCCAAGATCGAGGGAGCGAGGCGTCGGCGGCTGTCGCTATCGAGGCGGCGATCCAGTCGCCCGAGGGCGGCTCGCGCCGAGGTCGGCAGCATCGGCCGCGGATCCTGCGGCAAGCCCTGAGTCATGGGTTCGTCTGCAACCGCCGTCGTTGGAGGCGCCAGCCGCAGGCGCTGGGCCAGCAGCGCGATCGCGGCCAGGGCCCGCGCCGGTTCGTCCAAGGCTTCCAGACCGAGGCCGGTCACCGGCGGCAGCGGCTGGCGCCCGAGGCCTAGCGAGAGGGCGCTGGTCAGGCGCGACCATTCGGCGGGGTCGCTCATGGCTCGGCGAACCAGGGGCCGAACGGGGTCGCCGCCGCGAGCAGGGTCAGCAGCTGTCCGTCTCAGATCCCGGCCAGGCTCGAAAGCTCCAGTCCCAGCAACGGCGCCGCCGCGCGGGCCTGCTCCGAGGCGAGCGGCAATGAGAGTTCGCCGGCGGCGTCGGCGACCCGCAGCGAGCCACCGGCCTCGACGATCCGGCCGCCCCCGGCGACGAGCAGGTCGTCCCCAAGCCAGGGCAACGCCGCCAGCCGGGTCTGGTGGGCGGCGAAGGCTTCGTCGAGACTTGCGCCCCCCGACGGGGCGACACCCAAGGCCGACGCGGCGCCGCGCGCGGCGATGATCGCCCGCAGCGGCGCGGCCGACGGATAGAAGATCAGCTCCGCGGGGAACCGTTCGCCCGCCGGCAGGGCGTCGCCCGTCGCCCCGGTCTGGACTGGTACGAAGTCGAGCAGCAGCGCCCGCGCGAAGCCCGAAGCCTCGGCCTCCGCGGCCGCCAGCCAGGTCTCGATCCGGCGCAGCCGGTCGGGCTGGATGACGCTGCGAACCCCGGCGACGATCCATTCGCCCGAGCCGCGCGGCGCGGTCGGATCGTTCAGCAGCTCCTCCCGCCGCGGCGCCCAGCCGATGGTGCGGCGCAAGTCCTCCCGCAGCGGCGGACCCAGCGCCTCGCGCCGCCGCCAGGCCGCCGAGATCAGGTGCAGCCGCCCAAGCTCGCCGATCACGAAGTCAGGCCGCAGCGGTTCCGGGCGCCCCAGCAAACTGGAAGGCAGCGCGTCGAGGCGCGCCGCCAGCGCGCCGGCCTTGGCGTCGACGAGACGCTGGGCGGCGGCCCGGCATGCGCCCTGGGCGCGCTGCGGAAACCCGGCGAGGCCGGCGTTCAAGTGATCGCCGATCCAGACGTCGAGCGCCTCCAGCCCAGCGCCCACCGAGACCTCCCGCGCCGCCTCGACCCGGGCCCGGCGTTCCGCCGCCCGCGCCTCTGCCTCCGGATCCTCGGCCTCAGCCTCGGCGGGCGCGATGGCCGAGATCGATGCGCCGGGCTCGTTCTTGGCGACCAAGGGGCGGCCAGCGCCCGGCCGCCGGCGCGAGAGCCATTCGGCGACCCAGGACGCGGGCTCGCCGACCGTGAAGCGATCCGGATGCTCGACGTACTGCCACATCAGGGCCAGCACGTGCTTGCAGGGGAACTTGCGGCTCGGGCAGCTGCATTTGTGGCCGCGATCCGCCGGGTCGAACATCAGCCTATAGGGCGCGCTGCCCGACCCCTGCGCCTCGCCCCACACCACCGTACCGCCCGCGTCGCGCGCCAACAGCGGCCAGCCGCCCGGCTTCAACAGCTTGGACGCGGCGACGAGCGCCGACTGGTCGGGCGCCAGCGCCTCGATCTGCGTCAGACTGAGCATGAACCCGGCACGCGCCCCAACTCCCGCAGGTTGCATAGCACGTCAGGCTATGCGGCGGCGAGGCGCACCAAAAGCGGCCGATACCGCTCCAGGGCCGGCGCGGCGCGGCCGGCGACCTTGCCGGCGTCGTCCCAGCGCCGGAGAAGGACCGCGCGCTCGGCGAAGCGGCCGCGCTCGAAGCGCTGGCGCTGGGCGGGGGTGAAGCGGCCGCCCTGCAGGCGCAGGCTGAGCGTCGAGGCCGCGCTCAGCGCGTCCTCGTAGCCTGGCTCGACCGCGCAGAGATAGCGCTTGGCGGCGACGTGCAGGCCCACCGGACCGGCCACCTCGGCGCCGAACCAGGCCCGCAGCCTGCGGGCGCCGTGAACCTCGTGGCGCGCGTCGATGCCGTCGCGCTCGGCGGCCTCGCCGCGGCCCTCGAAGAAATGGCCGTAGTCGTGCAGCAGCGCGGCGGCGACCAGCTGATCGTCCGCGCCCGCCGCCTCGGCAAGCGAAGCGCACTGAAGGGCGTGGTCGAGCTGCGAGACCCCTTCGCCATAGAAGTCGACGCCGCGCGCGGCGAAGGCGGCGAAGATCTCGCCCACGATGTCGTCAGGCATCGGCCAGCTCCCGCGTCCGCTCCAGCCGGGCCAGGGTGGCCGCCAAGCCGTCCATGTCGGCATAGCAGCCTTGTAGCCAGCGGGCGCTGTCGCTCGCCAGGGCGCGCCGGCCATGCACGATGCGGCGATTGTCGAAGATCACCATTTCGCCGGGCGCCAGCCGCCGGCCGAAGGCGGCCTCCGGCGCGTGCAGGCGGCGATAGTAGGCCAGGTAGGCGTCGTACCAGGCGTCGACCGCGGTCGCCTCGCCGCGCGCCAGGTCCAGCGAGCGGTGGTTCAGCCGCACCACCTCGACCGCGCCGCCGGCGGCCAGCCCCAGCACCGGGGCCTCGTGTGACCAGCGGGCGCCGGTGTCGTCGGCGAAGCTGAATCGCACCGGCGTGCGCGCCAAGGTCTCGAACGCGCCAGGATCTTCGCGTCGCAGCGCCTCGGCATGGGCGAAACCGTCGACGAACACAGTCTCCCCGCCGCCGGCGTCGGTGACGATGGCGTGCAGCAGCTGAACCGTCGGAATCGGATCGCGGTAGGGATTGTCCGTATGCAGATCGAGGGCGCGGTCGGTGTAGGCCAGGTTGCCCGGCTTGGGCTCGATCCGGACGTCGAAGGTGCGGCCGTAGTTGGTCTCGCGGACGAAGCCGAACGCCTCCACCGCGCGCTCCACCGCGCCGGGCTCGCGGCCCGCGCCGTCGAGGAACGCCAGGCCAAGGCGGGCCACGCGCGAGAGCACCTCGCGGCGGGCGCCGTCGTCACCCAGATAGTCCTTGAACGGAACAGACGCCGCATCGGCGATCGGACCTGGCGTCGGCCAGAGCACGGTGGCGCGCGCCGGAGCGGCCAGCCCCGAACTCAGGCGGCTGAATTCGAGGCGCCGCTCGTCACCCGAGGGTGAGAAGCGGACCCGCAGCTCGCCGTCCTCGACCTCGGCGGATTCGATGCGGGCGGCGCCGTCCAGCGCGAGAGCGCCGTGGGCGCGCTGCCCGCTGACCCGGTCGCGCGCGTCGTCCGCATGGTCGAACAGCCAGCGGGCCGAGACGTCGCGGCTGACGCCATCGGCCCAGGTGACCCGCAGGCCGCGCGCATCGCTCAGCAGGGTCACGTTCACGCGCTCACGCCTTTCAAGGCGGGAACCAGGTCGGCCACCGTCTCCACCACCAGGTCCGCGCCCGCCGCGGTGAGGCGCGCGTCGGCGAGGGCCAACCGCGCCCGGCGCTCGGCGGAGTCCAGCGCCGCCAGCGCGGTCCGCGAGAGGCCGATGCTGTTGCCGGACGCCGAGACCCCGACGGTGAAGCAGCCGGCGGCGCGGCCCTCGGCGATCCCGGCCTCCGCGTCGTCCACCTTGACCACCCGCGACAACGGCCAGACGCCGAGCTCGGCGCAGGCCTTGTAGATCATCAGCGGCGAGGGCCGGCCCTGCGGCGTCTCGCCCGCGCAGACCAGGTGGTCGGGCGCGTAGCCCTGCTCGGCCGCCTTCACCAGCACCGGCGCCATCATCTCGCGGGTGTAGCCGGTGGACGAGGCGATCTTGAGGCCGCCCGCCCGCAGCGCGGCGACCGCCTCAGCCGCGCCGGGGATCAGCTCCGCGGCCGCGGCCGCCCCGTCGCGCATCAGCGGACCCAGGTCCCCCATCAGCGCCGCGACGTCGTCCTCGCCGGGCGCCCGGCCATTGGCCGCCGTCCAGGCCGCGGCGACCTCCGGCCGCGCCAGCAGCGCCCGCACGTGGTCGGCCTTCGCCTTGCCCATGTCGGCGCGGGCGGTCGGCTCGTCCAGCGCGACGCCCCGCCGCCCGAAGGCTTCGATCAGGGCGGCGATCGGCGCGCGGCAGCCGAAATCGACCATGGTGCCGGCCCAGTCGAAGATCACCAGGTCGAACCTGCCCAGACCGCCCGTCATCGCCGCGCCTCCCCAAACAGATCCGCCATCACCTCTTCGCCGAGCGCGAAGCCGGTCGATGCGCCCGCGCCGGTGGTCACCATCACCAGCCGCACGCCCGGCGCCGGCGCGTCGACGATCGTCGTGCAATCACGCGCCGAGGCATAGGTGCCGGTCCAACGCTCCAGCACCGGCGGCGCGGGGCGTCCGAACACCGCCTCGAATTCGTCCAGGATCAGCCGGTCGATGGCTTCGTGGGCGAAGGGATCGGGGGTCGGCGCATAGTGGTGGCTATCGCCGACGACCAGGCTGCCGTCCGCGTTCTGCACCACGATCAGATGGACGCCGTGCTCGACCTGGCCGGGCTGCTCCGCCCGCAGCCGCGCCCGCAGCGCCTCGGCTTCGGGCAGCGCCGCATAGCCGGCGTAGCGCGCCAGCCCCAGGTCCGACATCACGCCGGCGGGGAGGCGGAAGCCGGGATCGGCCAGGCGCAGCATCTGCAGCTTGCAGCGCGTCACGCCGTGGGCGGCGATCCGCTCGCCGAACAGGCTGACCAGATCGTCGCCGGGGCAGACGGCGACGGCCTCGGCCTCGATCACGCCGCGGGCGGTCAAGACCTTCGCGGTTTCAACACCCTGGACGGCGGTCTCGCGCCGGAAGGCGACGCCGTGGCGCGCTTCCAGCCAGGCCGCCAGAGCCGGGATCGCCTGCCGCGATTCCACCCGCAGCTCATGCGGACTCCAGAGCGCGGCCAGCAGCTCCGGCGCGGCGAGGTCCGGATGGTCGCGGCGCACCTCGCCGGCGTCCAGAAGGCGGCACTCGTCGCCCATCTCGGTACGCAGGAAAGCCTCCAGCACGGCAACCGATTCCGGCCGGCGCGCCGTGAGCAGCAAGCCCCGGTGCGGGATACGGATGCCCGTCTCGGCCGCCACCTCCTCCCAGATGTCGCGGCTGCGCAGCGCCCGGCGCCACATCTCGCCGCGCGCCTGGCCGCTCACGGTGATGAAGCCGAAGTTGCGCACCGACGCGCCGTTGGCCTGGGCGTCGCGGTCGATCACGACCACCCGCTTGCCGCGCCGGGCCGCCGCCAACGCGCAGGCCAGCCCGACGATGCCGGCGCCGACGACGGCGAGGTCGTAGGCGCGCTCAGTCACGGTAGCGTTCCAGGGCGTCGCCCAGGGCGAGCCGCAGCGGCGACAGCCAGGCCTCGTACAGCTTCCATTGGTCGAGCCCGTCGCGGAAGATCGGCTGGCGCACCTGTTCGGAGCTGGGGGTGCGCACGCTGCGTTCGGTCTTGTGGAACTCGACGCAGGCCGGTTCGAACGGCAGGCCGCAGTAGTCCAGCATCCGCCGCACGCTGCCTTCCAGGTCGACGACCACGTCCTCGTGCCGCACCCGCAGGATCCGGCCCGGCAGCACGACGTCCCAATGGGCCATCAGCTCCAGATAGGTGCGGTAGTAGCGGGCGATGTCGTTCACGCTGTAGGTGAACTCCTGCCCCTGGGCGAAGAGCTGCTTCAAATTGCTGAAGCAGCACGACATCGGATCGCGGCGCGCGTCGATGATCCGCGCGTTCGGCAGCATCAGCTGGATCAGGCCGATGTGGCGGAAATTGTTCGGCATCTTGTCGATGAACCGGGGCTTGCCGGAGCGGTAGACCTGGGTGTCCGCCAGATAGGCCTCGCCCAGCCGGCGGAAGTCCGCCTCGCCCATCTCCGCTAGCGCGCCCGGATAGCGGGGATTGTCGAGGTCCGCCTCGCGGCCCTGCAGGTCGAGCACGATGCGCTGGATGTCGGCCAGTTCCTGGGTGCCCTCGACCTGCGAATGCGAAGCGAGGATCTGCTCCAGCAGGGTCGAGCCGGAGCGGGGCAGGCCCAGGATGAAGATCGGGTCGGGCCGCGGATCGCCCCAGCCGGCGCGGCGGGCGAAGAAATCGCGCGTGCAGACCTGGGTCTGCTGGCGCGTGTTGGTCTCGATCAGCTCCGGCCGGTAGCGGCTTTCCGAGCGCTTCAGGGCGTTGCCGCGCTCGTAATAGACCCAGGACTCGGCGGTCTCGCCCCGGTCCTCCAGCGCCTTGCCGAGCGCGAAATTGAGGTGATAGCGATCGATCAGCCCGGTCGTGGGCGACGCTTCCTCGGCGCGCATGCGGGCCATTTCCGCATCGCTGAAGCGGTAGGTCTTCAGGTTGGCGAGGCTCCAGTAGGCGTCGCCGAAGTCGGGCCGCGCCGCCGCCGCCGCCTGGTAGGACTCGATGGCTTCCGGGACCCGGCCGACCGTCTTCAGCGCGTGGGCGATCCACAGATTGACGTCCGGCGAGCCGGGCGCCTGGGCCAGCATCTGCTCGTAGAGGCCGATGGCCCGCTCGTTCTCGCCCAGCCCGACCGCGGTGGTGGCCGCCAGCATCAGATAGTCCGCATGGCCGGGGTCGATCTCGAGCAGGCGCTCGATCTCCTGGCGCGCCAGCGCGTACTTGTGCCGCTTCACCAGCGTGTCGGCGTAGTCGTAGCGGGCCGCCCGGTAGTCCGGCGCCAGGGTCAGCACCGCCTCCAGCAGCACCTCGGCGTCGTCGAGCACGTCGCGGGCGATGCCGATCCGGGCCAAGAGCCGCATCGCCTCGGGATGATCGCCATGGCGGAGCAGATAAGCGCGGACGATCTGCTCGGCCGGCCCCAGTTCATCGTCGGAAAAGAGCGACGTCGCGGTCACCACCTGCGGCGGCAGCCCCGCCAGCGTGGCGACGTGCGCCGCGGCGGTGGCGGCGTTCTGGGCGTCGCCGGTCAGCCGGTAGAGGCCTTCGAGCATGCGCCAGCTGGTCGGCAGCGCGGGATTGATGTTGACGGCGCGCAGCAGGGCGTCGATCGCCGGCGGCGCGTCCTTGCGCGCCACGTGGCAAAGACCGCGCTCCTCGTGCAGGCGACTGAACCTGGGATGCAGCGCCTCGAGCCGCTCCAGCGCCTCCAGCGCCTCGTCGAGGTGCAGCGAATAGCGCAGGCTGACGGCGACGATCAGCAGCAGATCGCGGTTCTCCGGCGTTTCGCCGAGGACGGATCGCGCGCCGTCCAGCGCCTCGGCGTGGCGGCCCGCCTTCTGCAGCTTGCGCAGCCGGCCGACCTCCAGCTCGATCGGCGACGGCTGCGAGAAGGCGACGTTGGAGTTCACGAAGCCCGCATCAGAAGCTGGCGCCGATCTTCAGCATCACGATCCGCGGTCGGATCGGCACCTCCGACTTCAGGAACTGGGTCGAAGAGGTGAACATGCTGGCGTGGGAGTCGGCGAGATTGTCGCCGTAGATTTCCGCGTACCAGTTGTCCTTCGCCAACCCTATGGCCGCGTCGACCGTGCCGTACCCTGGCATCTCGTAGCGCAGCAAGGTGGTGTTCGGCACCACGACGCCCGCGCCGGAGGCGTAGGTGGCCGGTTGGTTGAACTGGCTGCCGGTGTAGCTGCCGCCGACCTGGGCGTGGGCCTTGTAGTCGCCCACCAGCCATTCGTACCGCGCCCGGATGTCGCCCTGGAACTGCGGCGAGAAGGCCGGAACCGAGCCGACGGCGCCGAACGGGTTGTTGAACGGCACCAGGCCGACGCCCTTTTCCTCGACCTGGGTGATGCATTTGCCGAACGACGGCGTGCCGGGCTCGTTGTCGGTCAGGCAGGGCGAGTTCGCCTGGGTGTCGTCGTTGTAGGTCGCCGAACCCTGGATGGTCAGGCCCTCGGTGACCCGGCCGACCGCCTGCAGTTCGACGCCCTTGATGTTATAGTTCGGGCCGTTGACGCCGAAGGTGGTGTTGCCGAGTTCGGTCGGGTTGAAGAACAGCAGCTGCACATTGTCCCACTGCATGTAGTAGGCGGACAGATTGAGCTGCAGCCGGTGGTCGAGGAACTCGCTCTTCAGGCCGATCTCGTAATTGGTCAGCGAGTCGGGCGCATAGCCGTTGGGCTTCAGGAACTGCGGCGCTCCGGCGGCGTCGTCGGCCACCCCGCTCACCGAGCGGTTGAAGCCGCCGGGCCGGAAGCCCTGCGAGAAGGTGAAGTAGGTGAGCGCGTCCGGCGTCACGTGCCAGGTCACGTTCGCCCGGCTCTTGAAGCCGGAGTAGGTGACGTGGTCGTTCGCGGCGTTGATGTTGACCATGCCGCCGGTGCAGTCGCCGTTCGGCACGTTGAGGCAGCCTGCGCCTGTCCCGTACTGCGATCCGACCTCGAACTCCTTGTATTGGTAGTAGCGGGTCCCGGCGGTGACCGTGAGCACATGCGGGATGATGTCGAAGTCGACCGACCCGAAGCCGGCGATCTGGTCGTAGCCGCGCTGGGTGTCCTCGCCGAAGGCCGTGGTGTCGCCGCGCACGCCTGGATCGTTGGCGGTCGAACCCGGCGCGGTGCGGACGTCCGCGAGACAAACCTGGCCGCCGGCGTCGGCGACGGCGAGGTTCTGCGCCGTGCAGGCCGGGATGGATTTGTAGTTGAAGTTCATCACGTCGTAGATGCGGAAGTTTTCCTGAAAGACGCCGGCGATGAAGCGGATGCGCCAATCGTCGGGCGTGCTGATCCGGAATTCGTTGCTCAGGTGGGTGTTGCGGACCGTGTCCTGCCAGCTCGATACCGGCGAGAAGCAGGTCGGCGCCGCCGTGCCGAAGCCGGTGCCGCCGCCGGTGCACTCGTAATACATGCCGCCGGTGGACCTGGAATAGTTGGTGTAGTCCATCTGCTGCGAGATGTGCCGCAGCATGTAGCTGCCGGTGTAAATGGCCTTCAGCGGGCCGATCTTGCCGTTGAGCGTCCAGGCGGTGTTCTCGAAACTGTCGCGGTCGTAGGACGGCGCGAACGAGGTCACCTGCAGCGGCGCCAGCGTTTGGAAGTTGGAGCCAGTGGGCTCTTCGATCGACAGGCCCTCGGCGTCGAGGCTTTGGAAGGCCTCGGTGACCAGCACGTTCCAGTCGTCGTTGATGTCGAACAGCAGCGAGCCGCGGGCGCCTTGGTAGTCGACCGGATTGAAATTGTTGCGCGCCAGCGAATAGTTGTTGGCCGACTGTTGGTTCGGCAGAGTGCAGAGCCCCTGCGGACCGCCGGCCGGCAGGCCGTTGGGGCAGGCGCCGCCGGTCGGCTTGATGCCGAAGTAGCTGTTGCCGAGGTCGTTGTTCGAGCGGGTGAATTGGCTCGGCACATTGTCGATATAGCCGCCCTGGTGGTCGTCGTAGAACACGACGCGGACCGCCAGCTTGTCCTTGACCACCGGCACGTTGAGCACCGCGTTGAAGCTGCCGTTGGGGTCGCCGCCGGACGTGATGCCAGCGCTCCCCTCGGCCTTGGCCTCATAGGTGTCGAGCTTGGGCTTGTTGGTGATGTAGCGGATGGCCCCGGCTTCCGCGCCGCCGCCGAACAGCGTGCCTTGCGGGCCTTCGAGCACTTCGACCCGGTCGAGGTCGACCGCGTAGATGTCGACGTTGCGGCCCGGGAACTGCATCGACTGGTCGTCGAGATAGAGGGCGACGTTCGGGAAGGTGGCGATCGTCGCGCTGGACTGGTTGCCCTGCAGGCCGGTGCTGAGGCCGCGCATGAAGATCACGCCCTGGCCGGGGCCGTTGTTCCCGAAGGTCACGTTCGGGGTATATTTCACCAGGTCGTCGAGCGTCTGGATGTTCTGCTGCGACAGCACCTGGCCGGTGAAGGCCTGCATGGTCGCCGGGACGTTCTGGATCGACTCCTCACGCCGCTGCGCCGTCACCACCACTTCCTGGATGGCCGGGCCCGCGGTGTCGGTGGCCGCGGTGTCCACGAGGTCGGTGGCGGGCTTCGCGCTGGTGGCGCTCCCGGCGTCCGGCGCGGCCGTGGCGGCCGCTGCATCGGCGGTGTCCGCCCAGCAGACGTCATAGGCGGCGAGCGCGCCCACCGCCGTGGCGGCGAGCAGCAGCGCGCGCAGATTGCTCCGCGTCGAAAGTGTCATGTCTTTTGCCCCGTCAGTCGAATCCATGCGTCAGTCCGCATGAATTGGCGGAGGCGTAGCGGGGCTACGTGACAGTACAGCAACGCTTTATCGAAGTTGCTGTAACAGTTTTGCGGCGTTCTCGGCGCGCCGGCGCCAGGCCCCAGGTTTTATCCGTGTGAGGCGTTAGGCGGAGGCCCAGTCCAGCGCCGGATCGCTGCGGCTGGGGCGGCCTGTTTCGATGTGGCCGGCGATGCGGCGCAGGAACGCCGGGTCTTCGGCCAGGGTGACCGAAACGTCATACCAGTGGCCGCTGGCCGCGATGGGCCAGGCGTCGACGATCTCCGCGCCCGACGCCAGCGGCAGGCTGTGCGTGGCGTTCGCCGCATAGGCGTCGTGGGTGTGGACCACGAAGGGCGCGCCGCCCGCGTTGCGCAGCACGATCTGCAAGGTCTCGCTCGCCGCGTCATAGCGGTGGCTGACCGCGAGGGCTTCGGCCCCGCCGCCGCGGAACCGCCGCAGGAACCCGTTCGGGCCGTGAAGGATGAAGTCGTAGCCGTCGGGACCCGCCGGCAGCCGGTCCCGCAGCCGCTGGCCGGCCTCGACCGCGTAGAACCACGGCCCCGGCCCGTCCCTGTCCGCGGGATAGACGCCGAAGCCGGCTCCGGCCGCGCCGAAATTGGCGATGGTCAGATCAACGCCCTCGGGGACCCGCCGCGCCGAGGCGTCGAATCCGTAGGGCAGCGCGCGCGCCGGCCTGGCGCCCGGTTCCTGCCGTGGCGCCGGCGCCGGCTGCGAGGGCGGCCTCGGCTCCGGCAGGCTGGCATTCGCCAGCGCCCGCGCCGGAAGCCGCGACGCGTCCGGTAACGCCGTGGCCGCCGCTCCGTCGGGCGCCGCGAAGTCGAACACGCTGGTCAGGTCGCCAGTCACCGCGCGCCGCCAGGGCGTGATCTGCGGCTCCGGCACGCCGAACCGGGCCTCGAGCAGCCGGATCACCGAGGTATGGTCGAAGAGCTGCGAATTGACCCAGCCGCCCTTGGTCCAGGGCGAGACCACGATCATCGGCACGCGCGGCCCGAGCCCCACCGGCACGCCGCCGTAAAGTTCTCCGTCCATCGACGCGGTGCTCTTGCCCGGCGCGCCGCCGATCGGCGGCACCAGCGGCGGGACGTGATCGAAGAAGCCGTCGTTCTCGTCGTAGTTCAGGATCAGCGCCGTCTTGGCCCAGACCTCGGGGTTGGACGCCAGCGCCTCGATCAGGCGCGCGGTCAGGTTCTGGCCCGCCGCCGGCGTCGCCGAGGGATGCTCGCACGCCGGATAGGGCGCGACGATCCAGGAGACCTGCGGCAGCCGGTCGGCGGCCACGTCCGCCGCGAACGCCGCGGCCAGATGCTCGCCGGTGGTCGCCTTGGCGTTGGCGGCGGTCGAGCCGGCCACCCAGGCGCGGCCGCGTTCGTAGAGCGGCGATGCGGGGTCGAGGCCGCGGAAGTTGGCGAAGTAGGCCAGCGCATTGTCGCCGTAGTTGTCGTACTCCTGATAGACCCGCCAGGAGACGCCCGCCGCCTGCAGCCGCTCGGCGTAGGTCGGCCATCGGAAGGGCTCGAACGCGCCGGCGTCATTGGCCGGGTCCGAGGTTTCGTTCGGCTCGTCCGGCGGATTGGCCGCCACCTGCGGCCCGTCATCGCCGGCGCCCAGGCCGCTGGTGCCGGTGAACAGGAACAGCCGGTTGGGATTGGTTGGGCCGAAGATCGAGCAGTGATAGGCGTCGCAGATCGTGAAGGCGTCGGCGAGCGCGTAGTAGAAGGGAATGTCGTCGCGGGTGAAGTAGCCCATGGTGAGCTCGGACTTCTCCGGAACCCAGGCGTCATGCCACTTCCAACGCTCGTGACTGCCCTTCCAGCTGTGGTCGAGGCTGGCCATGTTCTGGGCGCGCGTCGCCGCCGCGTCGAGGCGGAACGGTGTGACGACGTCAGTCGATCCCGGCGTCTTCGGCTGATGGAAGACGCTGGCGCCGCCCGGCAGCGTCAGCGGACGCGGATCGGCGAAGCCGCGCACGCCCCGCAGCGTTCCGAAATAGTGGTCGAAGGCGCGGTTCTCCTGCATGAAGATGACCACGTGCTCGAGGTCGCGCAGCGTGCCGCTCCCTCGCCGCGCCGGCAGCGCCAGCGCCTTGGCGATCGGACCCGCCAGGCCGGAGCCGGCCGCCGCGCCGCCCGCCAGCCTCAGGAATCGTCTGCGGCTACTCCCTTGCCTCGCCATGTCGGGGTTCGCCCATCCTACGCCAACGGACACCTATGCCGATCGACCTTGAAGTCTTCACGACAATTCGCCCGGGCCGCGTTGCGGCGCGGGCGCTACGTCTCTTCCTCAACGAGCAGGCCAGGGCGACCGCCGCGGGTCTTGATCACGATGAGGATGATCACGCCGACGCCGAGCCAGACGAGGCCGGCGATCTTGGCCTCGATCTGGGTGTTGACCAGCACATAGGCCACGATGGCGAAGCCGATGATCGGCGAGATCAGGTGGCTGAACCAGTGGCGGCTCTTCTGCTTGCCGATGAACCAGACCACCACCGAGACATGCAGCGCCAGGAAGCCGGTCAGGGCGCCGAAATTGACCATCGAGGTCAGCAGTTCGAGCCGGTCGACCAGGAAGATCCCGAGCCCGAGCGTGATGGCGCCGATGAGCAGGATCGCTCGGACTGGGGTCTGGCGGCGAGCGTCGACCTTCGCTAGCACCTTAAACAGCATGCCGTCGCGGGCCATGCTGTAGATCAGCCGCGCCGTCGCCGCCTGGGCGGTGAGCGCGCCCGCCAGGCCCGAGAACAGCACGCCCAGGATCGACACCGACCAGCGCAGCGGCTCGCCCCCGACCATCTTGGCGATGACGAAGAAGGCGGTGGCGGCGTCGTCGCCGGAAGCGAACGCGGGATGGTTCAGCACGAACAGCGAGGCCAGGTAGGTTTGGGCGACGAACAGCGCCGCCGCCACCAGCAGCGAGAGCATGGTGGCGCGGCCGACGGCGTGGGCGCCGCCCTTGGCCTCTTCGGTGAGGGTCGAGATGGCGTCGAAGCCGAGGAAGCTCAGCACCGCCAGCGACAGGGCGCCGAAGATCAGCGACGGGCTCACCTGGTGGGCGTCGTACAGCGGCGACAGCGCCAGGTGCGCGCCGCCGACGCCGTGCGCCAGGCCGATCAGGCAGAGCGCCATGAAGACGGCCAGCAGAATCAGCTGGAGCACCAAGAGCGCGATGCTGAGCTTGGCCGTGCTTTCGATGCCGATGATGTTGACGGTGGTGTTCAGCGCCACGAAGGCGGCGACCAGCACCGGCTTGGGCAACCACGGCATCACGGCGTGGATCGCCACCGCGCAGATCACATAGATCAGGCTCGGCAGCAGCAGATAGTCGAGCAGCAGCGCCCAGCCGGCCAGGAACCCGGCGCTCTCGCCGATGCCCTTGCCGGCGTAGGCGTAGACCGATCCCGCCACCGGAAAGGCGGCGGACATGACCATGTAGCTGCGCGCGGTGAACACCATCGCCACGAACCCGACCACATAGACGAGCGGCACCATGCCGTGGCTGGCGTTGAAGACGAACCCGAACGAACTCCAGGGCGCGATCGGGGTGATAAAGACAAGACCGTAGACCAGCAGGTCCATCGGCGAGAGCGTGCGCTTCAGCTCCTGGCGGTAGCCGAAGGACTCGACTTCGGCCGACGCGGCCGCGACGCTTTCAGAGGCGGCCAAGCGAGTCTCCGAGTCCTGCTACGTCGCCCAGGGTGGCCGACGCGGTGCGGCGCCGCAAGGCCAGGTGACTTGAAACCGCCTCCCGCGCCGGGCCGTGGCGCAAGTCTAGGCCGACAACGCGGCCAGGCGCGTGTTCGGCTGCAGCTCGGACCCCGCGGCTGCCAGCGCCTTGAACGCGCCGTCGGCGGCCGCCAGCGTCTCTTCGATGTCGTCCATGGTCAGGGCGTTCGAGATGAACATGTTGTGGAAGGGGTGCATGTAGACGCCCCTCGACGCCATCTCGCCGCACCAGTGGTAGCCCTTGCGAAGGTCGGGGTCGTCGTCGAACAGGAACATCGGCATGGTGACAGGGCCGGTCTGCCGCAGTCCGACGCCGTGCTTCCTAGCCGCCGCCGCCATGCCGCTGCGCAGCGCGCGGCCGAGCGACTGGATGTTCTCAAGGTAGAGTGTGCCCATGATCCGATCCAGCGTGACCAGGGCCGCGGCCATCGGGCCAGACTGGAACCAGAACGAGCCGGTGTAGCGGACTTCGGAAGCGGCCTTGCGCGCCTTCTCCGACCCCAGCAGGGCCGAGATCGGATGGCCGTTGGCGATGCACTTGCCCCATGAGGACAGGTCCGGCTCGACGCCGACGGTCGCCCAGCTGCAGTCGCGGGCCAGCTTGAAGCCGGCGCGCACGTCATCGACGATCAGCAGCGCCCCGGTCTTGTCGCAGAGCTCGCGGGCCCGGCGCGCATAGGCCGCATCCGGCTCGGCCTGGTCGATGAGCACGTCATGCTTGAACGGGGTGGCGAAGATGGCGGCCAGATCGTTCCCCGCCTCCGCGACGGCGCGCTCGAGCGAGTCGACATCGTTGTAGGTGCAGGAAATGCGGCCGGCGCGTTCGCCCGCGGTGGTTCCCGGCGACGCGGAGCACCAGGCCGCGGCGCCGTGATAGGCGCCTTCCGCGATGATGATCTTGTCGCGTTTGGTATGCGCCCTGGCGATCATCGCGCCCAGCGTCGTCGCGTCGGTGCCGTTCTTCACGAAGATCGCCCAGTCGGCGTGGGTGACGATGCCGGTGAACCGTTCCGCCAGTTCGACCATCACCTCCGAAACGCCGGTCAGGGTGTCGGTCTTCAGCATCTGCTTGACAAAGGCGTCGTTGATCTCCTCGTCGCCGTAACCGAACAGGTTCAGGCCAAACGCGCACATGTAGTCGATATAGACCTTGCCATCCACATCCGTCATCCGGACGCCTTTGGCCGAGGTGAAGAATTGCGGATAGTTCTCCGGCATCGACCTGGTCGACAGATGTCCGTAAATCCCGCGCGGGAATACTTGCTGGGCGCGCTGTTTCAGCAGATCTTGGCGGCTCATTTCAGCACCTCGGCGCGAGCGGACGGCATCCCAGTTGGGATACGATTTTTATCGGATTAGGACCCGCGCACGCGACCGTCAAGGTCGATCGATCGGGCGCCAGGCCGATGGTCCGACGTCGCCTAAGGGGTGGGCGCCCGCAGCGGAATGACCGCCGGCAGGAAGGTCTCGCAGTACGCGATCCCCGCCAGCTCCGTCTCCCTGGCGAAATCGGCGGTAATCAGTCCGTGACGCGCATAGGACGTCATCCAGATGCCGTCATAGATACCAATCAATGCGGCGTATTTCGTATCCGCATCGTGTAGATATGGCATCTCGAATATTTTGTTCATGCGAACATAAGTCAATGCAGACGCCGCCTCGACGTTCCTCACGTCCAATATTCTGACATCTCGTATGACATTGGCGCCGAAAAACAGTTTCGACATCACCTTATTGTTATTGTAGTACTCGATCGCCCGATGCAGCTCGAGCGTGACGAAATCTTGCCATCGCTGGATTTGTCCGGGATGCGCGGGCCGGATGATGTGGTGGCTGAGGCCGACCAGGTAGCGCTGCGCCAGGGCGACCAGCGCGGCTTCCTTAGTCGGAAACAGATGGTAGACCGAGGCCGGCGGGACCTTGGCGGCGTCGGCTATGTCATAGAGACCGACTTCAGTGATCTCCCGGTCGCACAGCAACGCGTCGGCGGCGTCCAGGAGCATCTCGTATCTCAGACGACTGCGTTGCTGGGAGGGCCGCCGGGGGCCGGTTACGGTCGTCGCCTCCCGCGCCGCGGCCGCTTTTCTCATCTTATCCTCGCTCGGTCCAAGCCGCGCCCCGGCGGCCGCGCTGGCGCAACCACGCTACCCGCGCGGCCAGAGCGGTTCAACGAGCGGCCAGCGGGCGGCGGTTCGCACCCCGCCCGCATCGGCTCAGTAGTGATAGGTCAGTTCCACCCCATACATGCGCGGCGGACCTTCGACGGGCTCCAGGAAGCCGAACGGACTCGAAATGTCGCTCGACGTCAGATCATACTTCTGGTTCGCGAGGTTCCGCACATAAATGCCAGCCACCCAATTCTTATGACTCTCATAGTCGATGTTGAGGTTATGAAGCCAATATCCACTTTGCTGGATGTAGGGGTCGTTGGTCGAGTCGAACCAGATGTGGCTGCGATAATTCGAGTTCCAGCGGAAATTGATATCGTCGCCGTTGTTGAGCTTCCACTTGTAGTCCGCCACCGCGGTGAAGCTGAACTTGGGCGCGTTGGCCAGTTCCTTGCCCGTGAGGTCGACGCCGCCCGTGAAAGTCGGCACGCCCGCGTTATCCAAGCGCGTGCGAAGCAGGGCGGGTTCGAGGTCGATGGTCAGGCCGTCAACCGGCACAGCGGTGACCTGGAACTCAGCCCCCTCCGTATGCGAGGACTTGGCGTTGGTCAGGATTTCTGTGTCCTCTTCGGTCGTCGTACCGTTTCCAAGTTGGATCGATTGGGGAACAGTGGCGAATATCTGCTCGTTATTGTACTTATTGTAGAACACCGAGGCGTTGAAAACGAGGCGGTGATCGAGCAGCGTCGCTTTCTCGCCCAACTCGTAGGCCGTCACCTGCTCCGGCTTCACCGGCTGCAGCTGCAACAACGCCTGCGCCGCAACATTGCTGAGAAAGCTGCCGTTGAAGTCGCCGCTCTTGAACCCCGTCGCGACGCTGCCGTAGCCTTGGATCTGGTCGGTGAAGTGATAGGCTAAAGCGACGCGGTAGGTGAAGTTCGAGGCCGTCTGGGCCTCATTCGCGTCGATGATGTCCATGAGCGGGCCGTAATTACCTATGCCGTTGTCCTGGTACTGAGTGGAGCCCTCGTAATCGAAGGTCTTGCGTTCCCAGGTGTAGCGGCCGCCCAGCGTCAGCGTGAACCGGTCATAGGTGTAGTCGCCCTGCGCGAACGCGGCGGCCGTGTCGGTCTTCTGCTGGCTGGTGTCGTAGGATATCTGCGCGATATTGTTGAAAGCTCCAGGGCCCGGCGAAATGCCAAAGCCGCCAGCCAAGTCGCCATCGTAGAACAGCGACAGCGGCTGGTACTGATCAAGATTTTCGTGGAGGTAATAGACGCCCGCGACCCAGTTGAAGTCTTTCGTGTTCTGAGAGGCTCTGAACTCCTGCGTATAGGTGTTGGAAATGACCCCGTAAGTCGCGCGGATCAGATTGTACGGGTCGCCGTCGGTGTCTTCAGGGTGATACTTGTCGTCATACTGCCAGGACGATATCGACGTCAGCAGGATCGGCCCGGCTTGGTAGTCGGCGCGGAATTGCGTGATCGCCGCCAGGTTGGTCAGGTTCAGCGGCTCGGCATATGATCCCTGCCAGTAAGGCGGCGTGCCATAGCCGAAAAGGTCCACGCAGCCGCCGGCAAACGCGCGCGATGGCGAACAAAGCGTGGGACCATTGGGATTTGTGGTGTTCTGTGTGCCAGGGACGAACACCCCGATGTGGCCGTAGGGTTCCGGGGGATTGTCCAGATACCCGACCGTCGTCTCGAAATACAGCTTCAGCTTGTCGTTGGGCTGATACTTCAGTTGAAACCTGATAGCTTCGTTGCTGATGTAGTCGAAAGGGTTTCCGTTACCGGGGAGGTAGTTTTCCGTATAGCCGTTCGAACGGTTCAAGATGAAGGCGAAGCGCGCGTCGAGGTCAGGCGCGACCTGCCCACCGACCGCACCACTCAATTGCCACGTACCGTAGTTGCCGTATTCGAAGTGTGCGTCGGCCGTAAAGTCATCCGTCGGCTTGTTGGAGGTGAACACGAGCGCGCCGCCGCTGGTGTTTCGCCCGTAGAGCGTTCCCTGCGGGCCCTTCAGCACCTGCACCTGCGAGACGTCGAAAAAGGAGAAGTTCTGCGCGCCGGGGGCGCTGATGTAGACGTCGTCGACGTAGATCCCGTTGGGCCCGGCGTTGTTGGTGTCGAAGTCGTTCAGCCCGATGCCACGGATGGTGATCAAGGGCTGGTTGCCCGCGCCAATGGGGCTGATGATCGTGACATTGGGGGTTATCTCTCCCAAATCCTGGGTGCTTTTGATGCCGGCCGAGATCAAGTCCTTGCCGTTGACCGCCTGGACAGACTCCGGCACGTCCTGAATATTCTGGCTGCGCCGCTGAGCGGTCACGATAACCTCGCCAACACTCGAGGACGTCCCCGCGGCAGGTGCGGCGGGCGTGTCGGCGTGGGCGACTTGCGCGAAAGCAAGTAGCGCCGCGGATCCGGCGGTGGCAAGCAGAGCAGACCGCGCGGCGCGGCGTGTCACTTCAACCATCTCAGCTATTCCCCATCTCCTTGGGCCTGCTGCTGAACGCCTTGACGGACTTCAGTAACAAGCTGCCCCGCATCGAGACGGGCGAGTGAAAGATCATTCGTCGCCGTTGACAAGGGAGATTCAGCCGGCGCGGTGGCGGCGATTACGATATGTATCGGGTTTGCCACGGCGGCGACCGCCTGTGGACGCAAAAACAGCAGATGCTCCCGTTGGCGGCATCACATTGGCGACGAGACGGTGCGTCAAACTCGTTGAAAATCGGATATCGCCACGGCTTCCATCGCCGAAACCGGCCGCGACGATTGGCCGGACCGGCGTCGGCAGGAGACGCGTCGCGCTGGGTCGCCGGCCGTTTCCCGCGCTACCAAGCCACCCGGACGCCCGCCATGCCGCCGGCGGCGACGGTGTTGACGCCGACGTCGCCGACGTAGCTGCCGAAAGCGGTGACGCGCGGCGCGATCGCCCAGTTGAAGCCCGCCTCGACCCGCGCCGTGTTCTCCACCGGGGTGGCGCCCAGCGCGGTGAACGGGGTCGAACCGAAGGCGGAGAAGTAGGGCGTCACTTCGCGGTTCGGATCGAACTCGTGCAGCCAGTCGCCCCGCAGATAGGGTGTCAGCACGCCCGCCACCCGCCAATCGCCCTGCAGCTCGAAGCCCAGGTCCGACATGAGCGACTGCGAGGTCTGGCCCTTATAGCCGAGGGCGAAGACGTCGCTCGGCGCCCCCGCGATCTCCCGAAAGTTCGGCGAGGTGACGTAGCTGTCCTGCACCGCCACGAACGGGGTCAGCCGCAGCGGGGCGAGGTCGAAGGCGTGGCCGACCTCCAGCCGCGAGGTCAGGCCATGGGCGTGAAAGCTACCCGTCGTGGTCTCGGTGAGGTCGACGGCGTCGATGTCGCGCAGCACCTTGTTCTGGAAGAAGTCCCCGTCGACCTGACCCAGGGCGTAGAAGCCGAAGCGGCTGGCGCCGGCGTAAAGCCCCACGTGCTCGCCCTCGACCGTGCCGTCGGTGTAGCGGCTGGGCACCTGGAAGCTGCTGGAGTCGAAGCCGGCGTCGGCGCCGAACAGCAGGTCGGGGCCCCCGGTCTGGGCGCCGAAGGCCATGCCGCCACCGCTGAATTCGAGCTTGCCCGAGCCGACGTCATAGTCGCCGTCCACGGTCTCGAACCCGCCGTAGCTTGAGGCCCAGAGGCTGAACTGGCCCAGCGGCTGGCTGGCGTTCTTGTCGCCGCCAATCGCCTGGCGCGCCTCGGCCCTGGCCGCCTGCAGATAGCGGTCGTCGGCCACGAAGGAGGTCTCCTGCGTGGCAGCCGAACCCTCGCCGCTCAGGGTGTCGTACATCTTCGCCAGATCTGCGGCGGTGGCGACGGCGAAGAAGCGGGTGGTCAGGGCGTTGAAGGCCTGCGAATTGCCGCTGGTGCGCAGCCGGTCGAAGTCCTCGCCGAGCTGGAACAGATTGCCCTGCAGGCCGAACGCGTCCGGCGAATAGTCGACGCCATAGTTCACCTGGACCTGGGTGCCGGTCACCGTCATCGAATAGCTCAGCAGCGCCGCCGGCTTGTAGGCGAGCTTGAGGCCCTCGTTGTTCAGGTTGTAGTCGACCTGGATCACGGTGAAGGTCTGTGTCGCCACCTTGGTGGTGGCGAGGTTGAACGGCGTGACGAACAGCGTGCCCGCCAGGTTCGCATTGTCCGTCACGATCAGTTCGCTCATGCCGGGATGGGCGACATCGAGATTGATGTTGAGAACGCCGGTCGAGGTCTGGGTAAAGGTGCCGGCAAGGGTGGTGGTCTCGATCCGGCCCACGCCGCCCGGCGACAGGGTGCCGGAATTGGTCATGCTGCCCAGGTTGTAATATCCGAGCGTCAGCGTGCTGCCGGCGTAGATGATCCCGTGCCGGGTGTTCGTCAGGCTGACGATGCTGCCGGCGTCGATCGAGCCTTCGATCGTGCCTGAGTTGGTGATGCTGCCTGGCCCGTCGTCATAGATCGCCACGCCGTTGATCCCCGCGTCGGACTTTATGACGCCGTCGTTGGTAAGCGTGCCGTTGGCGCCGTAGAGCATCTGAACGGCGGTCGCGCCGATGACCTCCGCGCCGGCCTGGACAATCACGGTTTCGCTGCCTCCGCCGTCCGTGCCGTCCTCCCCTGTCTGGGCCTTGGCGATGCCGCCGTAGCTCTGGACCTGGACCCCGTAGGACCCCGCGCCGGTCGCGCTGACGAGGCCGCCGACGGTGACGCTGACATTCTGGGCGCCAGCGGCTTGGCCGCCGGCGCTCTGGGCGAATATGCCCGTCGCATCCGCGCCGGTAGTGGTGACGGAACCGGTTTCGACGACGGTGACGGCGCCGCCTTGCCCATTCCCGCCGACGCCGCCGCTGTACCCACCGATCGTGCCCGCGAACGCGGGCACGTACTTGTCGGACGTCTGGGAGAACTGGCCCGCGCCGCCGATGCCGCCGCCGCCGGCGACGGATTGCGCGATGATCCCGGTCGCCCCGGCGCCCGACGTGGCTATGGCGGCGCTCGAGGTGACGGAGACGTTGCCGCCGTTGCCCGCCCCGTCCGTGGTCGACCCGTAGGCCGCCACGCCCTTTTGCGTCACGCCGATCAGTCCGCCGCCGCCGCCGACCGACTGCGCCACCAGGCCGAAGGCGCCGGCGCCGCTGGTGGTGATGTTCGCGGTCTCGGTCACGGTGACATCGCCGCCGGAGCCGACGCCGCCGCCGAGGATGAAACTCTTGGCGGATCCCCCGGTCATTCCGATGCCGCCGCCGCCGCCGACGGACTGCGCGATGAGACCGATCGCGCCGACGCCGTGGGTGATGATCGCCGCGTTGTTGGTGACCGTGACCGCGCCGCCGCCGGCGACGTCGGCCTCGCCGAGGGTCAACCCGCCGTTGCCCACCTCATTGCCGATCGCCGCCGCGCCTCCGGCCACGCCGCCGCCCTCGCCGACAGACTGCGCAACGAGGCCATCCGAGTAAGCGCCCAAGGTCGTGATCGCGCCGCTGTTCGTCACATCGGTCGCCCCGCCAACGTCGCCGAGGGTCGTTCCATCGTTGCCGACCAGCGCCGACGTCACGTCGATCATGCCGCCATAGCCGCCGCCGCCGCCCACCGACTGCGCGAAGATCCCGAATGCGGCCTCGCCCTTGGTGCTGAGCGCGGCGAGGTTGGTCACGTCCACCGAACCGCCCTGACCGCTCACCCCGCCCGACCCGCCGAGGCCGAAGGTCTTGGCGGTGAGCAGGTTGGCCACCGTGCCGCCGCTGCCGCCGCCGCCGCCGACCGACTGGGCGAAGATCGCGTCGGCCTGAGCGCCGCTGGTGGTTATGACGCCGCTCTGCAGATTGTCGACCGTGACCTCGTTGCCGTCGCCGCCGCCGCCGCCGCTCCCGCCGATCACGAGGGTGTAGCTGGAACTGGCGCTGGTGGCGCCCGCCCCCTCGCCGCCGCCGCCGCCTATGCTCATGGCCTTGATGCCCACCGAGCCCGCGCCAAGCGTCGTCACCACGCTGGCGTTGGTGACGCTGACCCCCGCACTGCCGCCAGCCGCGCCGCCGGCGCCGCCGATCGTGAGCTTGGCTGTCGCGATTGCGGCGTCGCCGCCGCCGCCGCCGATCGAGGTGGCGCGAATGCCCATCGCATCGACGCCCTTGGTGGTGATGGCGCGTCCCTTGCTCATCACCGTCACCATGCCGCCGTCGCCGCTGCCGCCGCCGTCGGCGCCGAGCGCGACATCTCCCCCTGAGGCCGCGCCGGATGAGCCGCCGCCACCGCCGACCGAGTTGGCGTAGATGCCGTCGGATTCATTTCCGACGGTCGCGAGCAAACCGCCGTTGGTCAGCGTGATATTGCCGCCCGAGCCGCCGCCGCCGGCCTTCCCGCCGATCGCGATCGTGGCCGTGCTCGTGCCGGACGATCCGCCGCCGCCGCCCACCGACAGTCCATAGAGCGCCGACGCCGCCAGGCCGCTGGTTGTGATCTTGCCCTTGTTGGTGATCGTCACCGCCCCGCCGCCGCCCGCGGCGCCGCCGGAGCCGCCGATCGCCATCTTGCCGCCGGTGCCGGCATCGCCTTCGCCGCCCGACCCGCCGCCGCCGCCGACCGACTCGCCCTGTATTCCCCGGGAATAGGCGCCGGCCGTCGTGATGACGGCGGTGTTGTTGAGCGTCACGTTTCCGCCGTCCCCGCCGGCGCCGCCGGACCCACCGATCGAGATCACCCAGCTCTTCATGCCGCTCGGCGAGCGATCGTACTTGGTGAAGAACTTGCCCGACGCCTCGTCGATCACGCTTTCGACGGCGGGGTCGTTGACCTGCGGGACCAGGGACATGGCGTCGGTCAGGCCGTTGCCGGCCTCGCCGCCGCCACCGCCGACCGACATGCCGATGATGCCATCGGCGTGGCCGTTGCTGGTTTGAATCACCCCGGTGTTGTTGACGCTAACGTCGCCGCCATTGTTGCCGCCGCCGCCGGCGCCGCCGAGGGACAGCTGGGCGTTCCAATTGTTGTCGGTGGTCTGCGGGTCCTGGCAGTTCTTGGCCTTCGAGCTGTCGCACTTCATGCCGAGGAACAGGCTGACGGCGTCGGCCATGCCGCCCGTGCCGCCGCCGCCGCCGACCGACTCGGCGCGAATGCCCACCGATCCGTCGCCCAGGGTCTTGATCGCGCTCGACGAAGTCACCGAGACGTTTCCGCCGACCCCGCCCGATCCGCCGCTGCCGCCCACCGCGACCGAGACATTGACTGTCTTGCCCTCGTTGTCGGCGCCGAGGCCGAGGACAGCGCTGACGCCGGCGCCGCCATTGCCGCCGCCGCCGCCCACCGACTGGGCTTCGATGCCGGCGGCGTTGGCGCCGGCGGTCGACAAGGCTTTCGTCGCCTTGACCGTGACGTTGCCGCCGGAGGCCCCGGAGCCGCCTTTTCCGCCAACGGCGATGCCGACATTGACGTTGCTGCTCTCGCCGCCGAGTCCGACGCCGATCGTCGCGGCGAGGCCGCCGTTCCCGCCGCCGCCGCCGACCGATTGGGCGAAGATGTCGTTGGCGTTGGCGCCCGTGGTGGTCACGACGCCATGCATGGTCACATTGACCGAGCCGGCGCTGCTGCCGCCGCCGCCGTCGCCGCCCAAGGCGAGCGAGAAGCTCTTGGTGTCCGCGCCGCCGACGTTGGCGTCGATCGCCATGCCGCCGTTGCCGCCGCCGCCGCCCACCGACTGCGCCATGACGCCGTTGGCGTCGGAGGCGGTGGTGACGATGCTTCCGGTGTCCGTAACGCCGACCGAACCGCCGGCGCCGCCGGTTCCACCCTTGCCGCCCATGCTCATGCCGAAGTCGGTCGCGTTGTCCAGGGCGACCTGCCCGGTGATCGCCATGCCGCCGTCGCCGCCGCCGCCGCCGACCGACTGGGCGCTGATTCCCTGCGCCAGCTCGCCGGTGGTCGAAAGCGCGCCGGCGTTGCGCACGTTGACGGCGCCGCCATTGCCGCCATTGCCGCCATCGCCCCCAAACGCCAGGTTCACGCCGGTCGAGTTCTCGCCAGCCGCCGCGGTCGATATGGCGATGCCGCCGCGACCGCCGCCGCCGCCGATCGACTGGGCGTCGATGTCCGACGAAGACTGCCCCGTGGTCGTGATCGTTCCGTCATTGGTCACTGTGACCAAGCCGGCGGAGCCGCCGGAGCCGCCCGAGCCGCCCAGGCTCATCGACACCTCGCCGCTGTTGAATCTGGAGTTGGTCTGGATTGAGAGCGCGCCGCTGATCGCCATGCCGCCGACGCCGCCGCCGCCGCCGATCGACTGGGCGGAAATGCCGACGGCGTCCGCGCCCGTCGTCGAAACGACGCTGCCGGCGGTGACCACGACCTTACCCGCGTTGCCGCCGACGCCGCCGGACGCGCCCAGCGCCAGATTGAGCGCGATGTTCTGCGACACCGCCGCGGAGTCCGCCTGGGCGAAGCCCCCATCGCCGCCGCCGCCGCCGACGGACTGCGCCATGATCGCCGACGCGCCAAGGCCCGTGGTGGTGACCGTGCCCATGTCGTTGACGGTCACCGTCTCGCCGGCGCCGCCGGAGCCGCCCGAACCGCCGATCGCCATATTCAGCTCGGCGCCGTCTCCGGCATTGAGCGAAATCGCGGTTGCGAAGCCGCCGGTTCCGCCGCCGCCGCCCACCGATTGCGCGAACAGCCCGTGGGCGCCGGCGCCGGTGGTCTCGACCGCGCCGGAGGAGGTCAAGGAGACAACCCCGCCGTTGCCGCCGTCGCCGCCGCTGCCGCCGATGCTCACCTGGCCGAAGCCGCCCTCCCCGAGCGTGGTCATCCCGGTGAGGCCGAAGCCGCCATTGCCGCCGCCGCCGCCCACCGATTGCGCGACGAGCGCGTGGGCGCCCGCGCCGGTGGTCTTCACGGCGCTGGTGGACTTCAAGGTGACGGCGCCGCCGTTGCCGCCGCCCCCGCCGCTGCCGCCGATGCTCACCTGGCCGCCGCCCACGCCGAACGTGACCGAGCCGCTCGCGGCGAAGCCGCCATTGCCGCCGCCGCCGCCGACCGATTGGGCCAATGCGCCGAACGACTGAACGCCGGTGGTGCCCAGGGTGCTGTTCGTCGTCAGCGTGACCTCGCCGCCAGAGCCGGCATTGGCGCCCGCGCCGCCGACCGCCACGGAGATCTGCTGGGCCGCGACGGAGCCGGTCAGGGCGAAGCCGCCGTCGCCGCCGCCGCCGCCCACCGATTGCGCGACCACGCCGTCGGCTCGCAGCCCCGAGGTGTCGATCGAGCCCTGCGTCTGCGCGGTCACGGCGCCGCCGGCGCCGCCAGTCCCGCCGCCGCCGCCGACCGCGGCGCTCACCGCGCCCAGGTCCCCATCGACGGTCAGGGCCGCCGCGAAGCCGCCGCTGCCGCCGCCGCCGCCCACCGACTGCGCCAGGACGCCGGTCGCCTGACCGCCGCTGGTGTGGATCGCGCCCACGACGAGCTCGGTCACGGCGCCGCCCGCGCCGCCGCCCGCGCCCTTGCCGCCGACGCCGACTTGCAGGTTCGCGCCGGCGGCGAGCGCGCCGCTGGCGCTGAAGCCGCCGTCGCCGCCGCCGCCGCCCACCGACTGCGCGATGACGGCTTTCGCGTTGGCGCCGGTGGTGGTCACGTTGGCGTGGCTCGTCAGCGAGACCTTGCCACCCGCGCCGCCGTCGCCACCCGAACCTCCGAGCGAGACCTGGCCGCCGAACGCGGAGGTCGCCGACAGGCTGGCGGCCACGCCGCCATTGCCGCCGCCGCCCCCGACCGACTGCGCCAGGATGCCCGTGGCTGACCGGCCGGTGGTCGAGACGCCGCCGCCGTTGGTCAGGGTGACGGTCCCGCCGTTGTTGCCGGTTCCGCCAGAGCCGCCCAGGGCGACGGCTAGGCCCACCTGGCCGACGACCCCGCTGAACGCCAATCCGCCGTTGCCGCCGCCGCCGCCGACCGACTGGGAGATCATGCCGTCCGAGTTGTTCCCGCTGGTGAGTATCTTCGCCTTGTTGACGATGGCGGCGGCGCCGCCCACGCCCCCGTCGCCGCCCGTGCCGCCGAGCGCGATGCTGGCCGATGCGCCGCCGCTGGCGGTGAGCGCGCCGGCGAGGCCGCCGCTGCCGCCGCCGCCGCCGACCGATTCCGACAGCAGGCCGACCGACTGGGCCCCGGTGGTCTGGATCTCGGCGGTGTTGTCGATCGAGGCCGCGCCGCCCGCGCCGCCCACGGCGCCGCCGCCGCCAAGCGTTGCGCTTATGCCCCCGACCAGGGTCAGCGACGCGCCGGCCGCCAGACCGCCGTCGCCGCCGCCGCCGCCGACCGATTGCGCCTCCACGGCGCCCGAGAGCGCGCCGCGCGTGGTCACCGCCGCGCTGTTATCGATCGTCACGGCGCCGCCCGACCCGCCCGACCCGCCCGAGCCGCCGAGCGCGAAGCCCGCCTCGCCGAGCCCCAGCGATCCGGCGGCCGCGCCGCCGCCGTCGCCGCCACCGCCGCCGACCGATTGGCCGAGGACGCCGATGGCGTGCGCGCCGCTGGTCGAGATCGAGCCCTGGTTGCGCACTTGCACCTTGCCGCCAGACCCCGCCGAGCTGCCGCCGCCGCCCAAAGCGACATTGACGCCCGCGGCCGCCGCGCCGGCGGAGACCGCGACGGCGCCGTCGCCGCCGCCGCCGCCGATCGATTGGGCGGTGATGCCGTTCGAATTCGCGCCGCTGGTGGCGATCGCGCCGCTGGACTGGGCGTCGACGCGGCCGCCGTCCTGGCCCGATCCGCCGGACCCGCCGAGCGATATCGACGCGCCGAAGATGGCCCCCGCCGCGCCGCTGGCGGTCAGATCGGCGTCGCCGCCGCCGCCGCCGATCGATTGCACCAGAATGGCGTCGGCATTGGCGCCGGCGGTCGAGAGGGCGCCGGTCGAAAGCGCGCTGGCCGCGCCGCCCGCGCCGCCGTTCGCACCGGACCCGCCGAGCGAGAGGCTGATGGTGGCGAGGCCGCCGGCGCCGACCGAGACCGCGCTGCCGCCGTCGCCGCCGCCGCCGCCGAGCGACTGGACGAAGATATCGCGCGATCCGGCCCCCTTGGTGGCGATCACGCTGGCCGAGTTCACCGAAACCGTTCCCGCGCCGCCGCCGTCGCCGCCGTCGCCGCCGAGGGCGAGCGAAAGCGTCAATGGGAAGGCGACGGCCGCCGACACGGCGTAGCCGCCGTTGCCGCCGCCGCCGCCGATCGACTGCGCCAAGACGCCGTCCGAGTAGCTGCCGAGCGTCCGGATCGTGCCGCCCACCATGTCGGTGACGTTCCCCCCCGAGCCGCCGTTGGCGGCGGAGCCGCCGATCGCGATCGTGATCAGCCCGCCGGCGATCGCATCGCCGCCGTTGCCGCCGCCGCCGCCGATGGACTGCGTCGTCACCCCGGCCGAATGGGCGCCGGCGGTGCTCACCAGGCCGCCGATGTCGCCGCCGCGCGACGTACGATTGACGGTGGCGGACACATCGCCGCCGGCGCCGCCGCCGCCGCCCGATCCGCCGATGCCGATGCCGATGAGCCCGGCGGCCTTGCCGCTGCCGCCGTTGCCGCCGCCGCCGCCGACCGACTGGGCGAAAATGGCGCTGGCGTAGTTGTCCTGGCTGGACACGCTGCCGCCCTCCGTCACCGAGACCGCGCCGCCGGCGCCGCCGCCGGACCCGCTGCCGCCGATGGACGCGATCAAGCTGCCGGCGTCGCCGCCGCTGCCGCCGCCGCCGCCGATCGACTGGGCGAACTCGGCCGATCCGGCCGTGGCGATCGACCGCTTCGAAACGATCGACACGGCGCCGCCGTTGCCCCCGCCGGCGCCGCTGCCGCCGAAGCTGATCGCGCCCTTGGCGTCGCCGCCGTTGCCGCCGCCGCCGCCGATCGACTGCGCCACGATGCCCCGCGATTCAGTCCCCGATGCGATGAGCGAGCCGGTATCGACGACGCTGACGGCGCCGCCGTCGCCGCCGAGCGCGCCGGATCCGCCGAACGCCAGCAGCCCGCCGGACGAGCCGCCGTCACCGCCGCCGCCGCCGATCGACTGGGCGATGATGGCGATCGCGGACGGGCCCGTGGTCTGCACGCCGCCAGCGTTGTCGACGATGACGTTGGCGCCGCTGCCGCCCTGTCCGCCCGAATCGCCGAAGCTGAAGGCGCCCTTGGCGTCGCCCGCCATCCCGCCGCCGCCGCCGATCGACTGGGCGACGATCCCGCTGGCGAACTGGCCGACCGTCGAGATCGTGCCGGATTTCTGGTTGATGACTTCGACTTGGCCGCCGTCGGACGCATTGCCGCCCGACCCGCCGATCGCCAGCGCGCCGGCGGAGTCGCCCCCGGAGCCGCCGCCGCCGCCAATCGACTGGGCGACGATCGCATCGGCCTCGTAGCCGCCGACCGTGTGCTTGGTGGCCACGCCGCTGACCAGCGCGCCGCCATTGGTGACGGTCACCGCGCCGCCATCGCCGCCGCCGGCCCCGCTGCCGCCGATCGCGGCGAGGCCGGCGGCCCCGCCGCCGTCGCCGCCGCCGCCGCCGATCGACTGGGCGTAGATCGCGTGGGCGCGCGGTCCGGTCGTCGTGATCTTGCCTTGGTTGTTCGCCGTGACCGCGCCGCCGGCGCCGCCGACGCCACCATCGCCCCCGAGCGAGATGAGCGACGCGGCCGCGCCGCCCGCGCCGCCGCCGCCGCCGATGGACTGGAGCAGCATGCCGTCCGACCGCTCGCCGGAGGTGGAGATCGTCGCCCCGGCCTGCACCGCGCCGCTGACCGAGCCGCCGGAACCGGCGTTGCCGCCGGAGCCGGCGTAGCCGATGAGCCAGCCGCCGCTGCCGCCGGCGCCGCCATAGCCGCCGACCGACTGGGCGATCATCCCGGCCGCATATTGTCCGGTGGTGACGATGCTGCCTGCGTGGTGTCCACCCTCAAGGGTGACCGACGCACTTCCCCCGGGGCTGACCGAGCCCCCGTCTTCGCCGCTCGTGACGATGTCGCCGGGCCCGCCGTCGCCGCCCCTGCCGCCGTGGGTGTAGGCAACCATGCCGGCCGCTTCGGCGCCGCTGGTCACGATATTGAAGGTTCCCGCGACGTTCGCCGAGCCGCCGCCGCCGCCGGCCCCGCCATAGCCCGCGTCGTGGAACGTGCCCGCGTTGCCGCCCTGCCCGCCATTGCCCCCGATGCTCGTCGCGAGCACGCCGTAGGACTGGCTTCCGGAGGTGGTGATCTTGCCGCTGCCGTCGACCGTCACGACGCCGCCGGAGCCGCCAAGACCACCGTCGCTGCCCCCATTGAGGAAGTCGCCGTCCTCGCCCTGGTGGCCGTTGCCGCCGATGGCGATGGCGGCGATGCCGTCGGACGTATTGCCGGTGACGCTGATCGGCGCCGTGGACTGGATGGTGATACCCGGCGCCGGGGCGCCGTTGTCGCCGTCGTTCTGCCCGTCCTGCCCCGTGGTGGCGACATAGACGCCAAAGCTGTTGGCGCCCTTCACAGTGACGGCGCCCTTGTTGGTGAGGGACACGGACAGCGAGCCGCTGGTTGCGCCCGTGCCGGCCTCGTTGCTCGAAACCTTGTGCGCGACCTTTTTCGCGTTGGTGCAGACGAACTTGATGATGGCGTCATTGCAGACGGCGGGCTGCAGGATCTTGGGGCCCGCCATCGCCGCGCTGGCCGTAAGCCCAAGGCTCGCTGCGAGCCCCCACGCCACACACCTAGGCCAAGCTAGACCAGCCAGAAACGATTGCGCCATAAACCCGCCCCACAACGCGCCCAATCCAGCCCTATTCATCAAATCCGCGGCTGTCGAGCATGGCTATTCGGCGCCGCGCGGCATGGCCGGAAGCGTAACCGCACGCCGGAGCGGGTGCGACGTTCGCCGCAAAGGTTGGGGGCCAGCTGGCAACAGGAATGCGAATAATCCCAGGCGTCGCGGGAGCACGGCGCGCTATATTAAGGTCCAGGCGGACGGCGACCTTAGCGGATCTTCAGCGCGATCCGCGCCTTAATACATAAACTGTTCGGCGCCGCGCGCCGGCGCGGCAGTCGTCAAGACCTGTCCGGCGCGACGTTTGGATGTTTTCTCCAAGCGGCGGCCGGTCGTGACCTGGGTCGGAAAAAAACTTGCCGCCGGCGGCCCCGGCCGCCTACCGCGGAAACATGATGACTCGGCGACCTTGGATCGCGCGCTGCCGCATCGCGTCGTAGCCGGCGTTGATGTCTTCGAGGCCAATATGCGCCTCGATCAGCGACGCGACGTCGAGCCGCCCCTGCCGATCCAGTTCGATGTAGTGCGGCATGTCATTGCACCCGGCGTCTGCAGTATCGCGGCCTTCATGGTGCTTGCCTCCCATTTTGGATTTTCAGGCGTTGTAGCCGCGGATCCGCGCGTGATCGAGCCGCTTGCCCGTCGCGAGACCCTTCTCGAACGCCGTCCACACCTCCATAATTCGCCGCGAGACGAGACGAATGAACGGTGGGAGTGCGCCATGCGCGAATATCTGAAGTTCTACATCGACGGCGCCTGGGTCGATCCGGCCCAGATGAAGACCCTGGCCGTTGAGAACCCCGCGACCGAGGAGATGTGCGGCACGATCGCCGTGGGTTCATCCGCGGACGTCGACCGCGCCGTGAAGGCCGCGCGCAAGGCCTTCGCCAGCTGGTCGCGGACCACGCGCGAGGAACGCATCGCGGTGATGGAGCGCATCGTCACCGAATATCAGAAGCGCGCCGCCGACCTGGCGGCCGCCGTCACCGAGGAGATGGGCGCGCCCGCCGCCCTGTCCGAACGTGCTCAGGTGGGCGCGGGCATCGGCCACATCGCGACAGCGATCGACGTGCTGAAGACCTTCGTGTTCGAAGAGGATCGCGGGTCGACGCGGATCGTCAAGGAACCGATCGGGGTCTGCGCCCTGATCACGCCCTGGAACTGGCCGCTGAATCAGATCGCCTGCAAGGTCGCGCCGGCGCTCGCCACCGGCTGCACCATGGTGCTGAAGCCGTCGGAGATCGCGCCGTTCTCCGGCCAGATCTTCGCCGAAATCATGGACGCGGCAGGCGTGCCGCCCGGCGTGTTCAACCTCGTCCATGGCGACGGCCCCAGCGTCGGCGTGCCGATGTCCACCCACCCGGACGTGGACATGGTCTCGTTCACCGGCTCGACCCGCGCCGGGATCGAGATCGCCCGCAACGCGGCGCCGACGGTGAAGCGCGTCGCGCAGGAGCTGGGCGGCAAGAGCCCCAACATCATCCTCGACGACGCGGCGCTGCCCGCCGCCGTGAAACGCGGCGCGGCCGGGATCGTCGGCAATTCCGGCCAGACCTGCAGCGCGCTGACGCGGATGATCGTCCCCAGCCACCGGATGGACGAGGTGATCGTCGTGGCCCGCGACGCGGTCGCGAACGTCACCGTCGGCGACCCGAACGGCGGCGCCCAGATGGGTCCCGTCGTCTCGCGGGCGCAGTGGGAGAAGATCCAGGGGCTGATCCAGGCCGGCATCGACGAGAAGGCGACGCTGGTCACCGGCGGCCTCGGCCGGCCCGCCGGCCTCAACAAGGGCTACTATGTCCAGCCGACGATCTTCGCCAACGTCACCAATGACATGCGGATCGCCCGCGAGGAGATCTTCGGGCCGGTGCTGTCGATCATCGGCTACGACACGGTCGAGCAGGCGATCGAGATCGGCAACGACACCGAGTATGGCCTCGCCGCGGCGGTCCAGTCGGCCGACCCGCAGAAGGCCAGAGATGTGGCCGCGAGGCTGCGCGCCGGACGGGTCTCGATCAACGAAGGCGGCGGCGACCGCAACACGCCCTTCGGCGGCTACAAGATGAGCGGCAACGGACGCGAATGGGGCGAGTTCGGCTTCGTCGAATTTCTGGAAACCAAGGCCATCCTCGGCTTCCAGCCCGCCCAGGCCGCCGAGTAGCCGCCGCGCCTCGGGAGGTTACGCGCCCGCCTTCATCCGCGCGATCCGCTCGTCCCGCAGGGCGGTGCGCCGCACCTTGCCGGCGTCGTCGCGGATGTTGGCGGTGACGAACTCATAGGTCCGCGGCAGTTTGTAGGGGACCAGCCGGCTGCTCAGATGCTCGCGCAGCCCGGCTTCGGTGAGGTCGCCCTTCGGCTGCACGATGGCGTGCAGGGTGTTGCCCATGTCCTCGTCGGGCAGGCCGACCACGGCGGAGGACTGCACGTTCGGGTGCTCGTCCAGCGCCGCCTCGATCTCGGCCGGATAGACGTTGCCGCCGCCGACCAGGATCATGTCCGTCCGCCGGTCGGCCAGGTAGAGGTAGCCGTCGGCGTCGAAGTAGCCGATGTCGCCCAGGCTCTCCCAGCCGTCGGGCAGGGTGCGGGCCGCGGCGCCGCGGTAGTGGTAGGAGGGTCCCATGCCGGCTGGGCGGCGCATATAGATCTCGCCGATCTCGCCCAGCGGCAGGCGCTCGCCCGCCTCGTTGAAGGTCGCCATCTCCCCGCCCCGCACCTGGCCGACGCTGCCGCGATGCTCCAGCCATTCGCGGCCGGTGATGATCGTCGCCGACTGCGCCTCGGTGCCGGCGTAGAGCTCCATGATCGCGTCCGGCCCGATCCAGTGGATCCAGGCCTCCTTCAGCCAGGGCGGGCACGGCGCCGCCATGTGCCAGACCGTGTGCAGGGTGGAGACGTCGTACCCGGCCTTCACCGCCTCGGGCAGCTTCCATATCCGGCTCATCATGGTCGGCACCACATAGAGCCAGGTGGCCTTGTGCCGATCGACGGCTTTCAGGGTCTCCTCGGCGTCGAACCGGGGCAGCAGCACCACGTGCGCGCCCTGGGTCAGGGCGTTGCTCGAGCAGGTGAACGGCGCGTTGTGATAGAGCGGCCCCGGCACCACGCAGGTGTCGCCCGGCCCGATCCGGTAGACCACGCCGCCGGTGGCGATCGCCAGGCCTGGGCTGCCGGACATGATCAGCTTCGGGCGTCCGGTCGAGCCGCCGCTGGTGGCGGCCTTGAACACCGGCGCGGTGACGTCCGGCAGCGGGCTGTCGTCCTCGCCCAGCGCCAGCAGCGCCTCGACGCTGTAGTTCGGACGCGAACTCTCGACCGAGCCGTCGGTGATCAGGATCGGGGCGTCCGCCAGCTCCAGCACCGCGTCCGCCTCGTGCGCCGGCAGGCGGTACGACAGCATCTGCGGCGTCGCCCCGGCCTTCCACAGCCCGAACGCCGCTTCCAGATAGCCCGCCGTATTGGGCAGGGCGATCGAGACCACGTCCCCGAACTTCACCCCCGCCTTGGCGAGGCCGCGGGCGATCCGATTGGTGCGGCGGTCGAACTCGCCCCAGCTAACCGTGCGTAGCGCATCGGTGATCGCCGGCGCGTCCGGTTTCTCGCGGGCGATCTGCGAGACGCGGGCGCCAAACGACAGCGTGGGGTCGTAAGGCGGCGGGGGCGGCTCGGCGAAGATGTCAGGCATGGTGGACGAACTCCGCTCCCGTCTGCAGGAGAGCCTTTTTCAGGATAGCCGCCTTCTCACTCTGCCTGTCTAGCGGCTCAACGCCAGGAAGCCGGCGGCCATGAATTTCGCCATGCGCTGCTTCACCGCTTCGAAGTCGTCGGACTTGCAGACGCCGCCGGAGAGGCGATCGATGCGGCCGGTCCGCGCCAGGGTGTTCATCAGCGAGCCGGTGACGAAGTGATAGCCCCAGAAGATGTCGGCCTCGGGCGTGTCGGGCAAGGCGCGCTTCAAGATGCTCACCAGCTTCAGCACCACCGGATCGAAGTGGACGTCCATCAGTTCGGCGCCTTCGAAGGTGTTGCTTTCGCGCGCGCAGAAGGCCGCGTAGTTCTTCAACGGCTCGCCGCCATCGATGTAGAGGTCGAGGTCGGTGTCGAGGAACGCGTGCAGCGCCCCCTCGACGGTCGGACGGTCGCCAGCCTCCGCCTCGTAGCGCGCCAGCGCCTCCATCCGCCGCCCGCTGGTCACGCCGGCGCGGCGGGCGAAGACCTCCTCGAACAGAGAGCGCTTGTCCTGGAAGTAGTAGTGCAGCAGCGTCGTGTGGACGCCGACCCGCTGCGCGACATCGCGCAGCGTCACCCCGTGCAGGCCATGCTTCGAGAATAGATATTCCGCCGCGTCGAGTATCTGCTCAAGCGTTTCGGCCCGTTGCTCGGCCTTGGTGCGGCGAACCCGCTTCGCCGTCGAACCGTCGGACATCAGGCCAACCTCTTCGCGTGCTGGGACCCAACCGCTCGGGGACCGTCAAGGACCGACCCTTCCGCTGACGACGTCCCCATTGGCGTAGTCGGCACGCGGCCGGTGATTGTCAATCTTTCCGCCACTTCGCGGTCCCCCGACCACTTGGCGGCGTGGCCCAGAAACTTGTCGACCGTGAGTGAGTAGGACTGCATCGGGCGGCGGCGCAAACTTCGATCAACGAAAGGGCCGCCCGCCGGCCGAACCGGCGGACGGCCAGGCGGAGGAAACCCCTCAGAACGTCTTCATCACGCGGATGCCGAATTGCCGTGGCGGCCCGGCCATCTCGATCGGGCTGAGCAGCGCCGATATGTAGTAATCGTTGAGCAGGTTGCTGCCGTACAAGGTCGTGGTCCAGCTACCGTGCGTCCAGGACATCGACGCGTCCAGGATCCGGCGCGGCGCCAGATAGTCGCCCTCGGCGACGTTATCGAACAGCCGCCCCCACTGGTGCGAGATGTAGGCGAAGCTCACCAACGGCGTCAGGGTGTCGATATCCGTGAGCTTGTAGTCGTACGAGCCGCTGATATTGGCCGTCAGGTCCGGCGCGTAGGTCTGCGGGTTGCCGCCGAGGTTGAAGCATTTCGCGGAGGACGGCCCGGTCGTCGGGTTGCAGGTGACACCCGCCGCTGGCTGATCCGGATCCTGCGAGTAGAAGGCGCCGATGGAGCTGTGCTCGAGGCCGAGGCCGCCGTTGACCGAGAAGCCGCCAAACCGCGCCTGCGCCGACGCTTCCAGCCCGTAGAGCTTGGTCGAGTTGGGATCGTTCACCTCGGTGCTGAGCAGCGGATTGTCCGTGATCGGAATGATCAGCTGGAAGTGCTGGTAGTCGTTGAAGTAGCCGCCGAGTTGGGTCTGCAGGTGGTGGTCGAAGAAGCTGGCCTTCCAGCCGATCTCGTAGTCGGTGACATATTCCTGGCCGAACGGCGCGGGGATGGGGATGGTGTTGCCGGAGTCGAGGCTGGTGTTCAGGCCGCCGGGTTTCGAACCGCTGGCGATGAAGGCGTAGAGGAAGTTGTTGTCGTCGACGGTCCAGTTGAGGGCCGCCTTGCCGGTGAAGTTCGAGCCGGATTCGGTTTGGTTCTGGTATTGATAGAAACCGGCATACACGTACTCCGGAACGAAGTAGGTAGCGGAGTTGAAAGTGCTCCAGTAAGAGTAACGAGCTCCAAGCTGGATCTGAAATCCCGCGGGCAGGTTGAAACTAACCTGACCAAATCCGGCGGCCGTCTGGGTATGATTGACGCCGTTGAGATCCTCGTCGAAGACGCCGGGCGGCACGCCGATGTTGAAGCGGCCGACAGGGAATGCATAGTTGTTCTGGTCGTAGTAGGCGCCGAGCACCCAGGTGATCGGCTTGCCGCTCGGCGAGATGATGTTGAATTCCTGCGACCAGAGCGTCTCGTCCACCGACTCGTTGATCTCGTAGTTGGGCAAGGCCGGGGTCCCCTTCGGTTCGACCACCAGCGAGTTGTAGCCGTCGATGTCGCCTTGCCAGGTCGTCTTGCCCTGCGAGTAGCCCGACACGGAACGGAAATCGATGCCCTGCGGATTGGTGTAGTCGACCTGCAGGATCGACCTGACCATCACGTCGCCGGCGTCCTGCTTCCAGTTGTTGGAGAAGTCGAACAGGCTGGAAGTCGGGTTCACCTTGCCGGTCAGCGGATTGATGATCGCCTGACCGAAGTAGCCGCCGTTGTAGAGGTAGTCGTAGTCGGTCTTGAACAACACTTTCAGCGAGCTGGTCGGCGTCCACAGCAGCGAGAGGCGTCCGCCGCCCCACATCAGGTTCGGATTGCCGGTCCAGGGGCCGGTGACGTGGTCGAAGCTGTTCTGATAGGCGCCGTTGAACGCCACGCGCGCCGCCAGCGTGTCGTTGATCGGCAGATTGATCGCACCCTGCAGATTGGCGGCGTCGTAGTTGCCGTAGCTGCCCATCAGGTAGCCGTTGTAGCCGCCCCCGATGGTGGGGTTGACCGTGGTGACCAGCACCGCGCCCCCGGTCGCGTCCTGGCCGCTGAAGGTGCCCTGCGGGCCGCGCAGAATCTGGATGCTGGCGACGTCGTAGTAGGGTTCTTCGGTGATGTACCCCGGGAAGGTCGCCATCCCGTCGCGGTAGGTGACCACCCCGGTCTCGGTCTGGCTGTTGTGCTCGCCCTTGCCGATGCCGCGGATGTCGAAGTCGTCGCCCTGGCCGAAGTTGTTGACGGTCAGCGACGGGGCCAGGAACTGTAGCTGGTCGACCGTGACGACCCCATTTTTGATCAGGTCGGCGCCGGTCAGCACCGTCGCCGCGATGGCGCTTTTCTGCAGGTTCACCTCGCGGCGCTCCGCGGTGATGACCAGTTCCTGAACGGTCGAACCTGCGCCGGTGTTGGACGCGGCCGTATCGGCCGTCGCCGCCACCGCGACGCCGGACCACGCAACCGCCAAAGCGGACACACTCATCCACAGAGCATGGAATCTCATCAGTCCCTCCCCAGGGCCGAACTCGGCCGGCGCTCTTCGGCGCATGAGGTGAAGCTGGAATGCGTTCGCTCTCCTGTCAATGCTAATTATTGCATGAGAGAATATCTTTGGGTCGCTCGGCGCCGCCCGTCCGGCGCGCCGAGCCGACCGTCGGATTCGCCTTCAGTAGGTGAAGCGAAGGTTGGCGAGCAGATTGAATTCGCCGGCGCGAGTATAGGCCGCGTTCTGCAGCGCCAATCCGCCGGTGACGCCGCCGCTCAGATGCTTGCCGAAGCGCCAGTCGGACCCGGCGCCGAACGAGCTGGCGTATTGCTCGGTGTCGATCTTGAAGTCCTGCCCATAGCCGGCGTCGACGAACAGATAGGGCGAGAGCACCGTCGATCCGGCGGGCCCGCTCCACAGCCCAACGGGGGGCGTGCGAAGCTCGTTTCGCCAGATGACGCCGTTGTCGAAGCTGCGGTCGTCATAGACGTAAAGCCGCACGCCCGGGTCGCCGCCGAGCGCCATCTGTTCGGTGCTGAGCAGCGCCTGGTTGGCGATCTGGATGTTCACGCTGGTGACATAGCGCCAGGCGCCCGCGATGTGGAAATCGCCGCTGTAGTCGATGTCGGCGTAGTCGTAGTTGGCCTTGCCGACGCGGCCGTTGCTGGCCTTCAGGAAATCGCTGTTGGTGTTTCCACCCCAAAGCCCGCCAGGGCTGAGGCGGAAATTGAGCGACAGACTCTGACGCCACCTGGGGTCCGTCCAGGCGTCCGACCAGCCGAACACCAGCTGGGCGACATCGACATTGGTCTGCGCGACCTGGGCGGCGCCGAAGTCGGTGTCGCTCCGCTGACCGCGAACCTCGACCCCGATCGACCCATCGCCCGGCGCCGGCACGAAGTTCGAGAGCGCCGTCCGGTAGACCGCGCTGATCTCGGTGGTGCGCGAGGTGACGTCAAACGCCTGCGAGGGCGTCGTGCTTTGCAGATAGTCGGCGACGACGGTGAAGTCCTGGCGCGGCGCCAGCGGCAGCGCCACCACGAGGCTGTGGCTGACATATTGCGGGTAGTCGGCGGCGCCGAACAGCCTGTTGTGGCCGAACCAGAAGTCGTCGCTGGCGGTGAGCTCGTAGGAGACGAGCGACCCAGGCCGGATGAGATCGCCGATCTCGCCGCCCAGCATCCAGCGGTCGAGGCCGTCGGACGGCGTGCCCGAGTTCGAATAGCCGGCGAACGCCTGCCACGGCTTCACGCTCTGCGCCTGAAGCGCCAGATCGGTGACACCGGTGTCGGCGCCGGGCGCGAAGACGGCGGTGACGGTCCGGAACGGGCTGTGGTTCAGCCAGTCGAGATCCTGCTGCAGCTGGTTCCCGTCGATCACGTCGCCGGCCTGCGCGCGCACGCCGTCGGTGATCGACCTGTCCACCGCGGCGGAGGCGCCCGAGGCGGACTTGTGGCCAAGCCGGAACTCGATCACCCGCAGCCGCAAGGTCCCGTCGGTGATGTCCTGCGGCGGCAGCTTCACCGCGACGAAGGGCCGGCCGGCGCGGCGATAGTGGTCGACGATCACCGCCTCGATCCGGGAGATCAGCGCCCGGCTGAGCGGCTGGCCGATGAACTTGCCAAGCCGATGGTCCAAGGCCGAGCCGTGCGGCGGCGCGAGCAGGTGGCTGTCGATGCGGCCGGGCGCGACGCTGGACGGCAGCGGATCGTCCGCCGTCAGCAAGGACACGGCCGCGAGGTTGGCGCCCAGCGGGCGGGTATCCTGGTCGGCGGTGGGCTCCGGTGGCGCGACCGGCGGCGTTGTCGGCGTCTGCAGCCCGGGCGCCTCGTGGCGTTCCACCGTCTGGCTGTACGCCTCGCCGCCGAGGGCCAGGGCGGCGCAAGCCGAGGCGGCCAGGACGACGGTCCTGGCAAGGCGCGCCGCCGCCTCGCAGTACTCCCAGCCTCGGAACATCGGGATGCCGGCCCCTAGCTTGGCGGTGTCTACGGGGTGATGTCCCTGAGATAGGACGGGATGCAGCGGGGTTGATAGTCCAGATGCTGATGAAGTTGAAGCCGGTGTAGGCGGCCTGCCGAGGGCCGAGCCGGAAACCACACCGGGCGCGGCTCCGTTGCCTAGCCGGGCGCCTGCGCCAACTTCTCGGCCGCCTCGCCCGCGTGCTCGTGCTCCGCCCGCGCTCCGGCGGGACGCAACAGCCAGAGCAGCAGCGCCGCCACCGCCGAGGTCAGGGTGATCAGGGCGAAGAACGCCGGCTGGCTCAGCCGCGACCAGAACAGGCCCAGCCATCCGGCGAGCAGATTGCCCGCGAAGCCCGCGAAGAACCAGGTGGCGATGGCGGTGGCCTCCAGCCCCTTCGGCGCGAGGCGGCCGAAGAGCCCAAGGCCGACCGGCAGGATGAAGAGTTCGCCGATCGTCATCACCACGAAGAAGGCGGTCGGCCAGATCCAGCTGGCTCTAGCGTGGTGCGCGTCCGCCGCGGCGCAGACCACCGCGACCAGGGCGTAGGAGATCGCCACGATCAGCGCCCCGGTCGCCATCTTGGCCACCGACGAGGGCTCGCGATGGCGCCGCCCGAGCCAGGTCCAGTAGCCGACCAGGATCGGGGTGCCGATGAAGATCACCAGCGGATTCAGCGACTGGAACCAGGTCAGCGGGATCGACCAGCCGCCGGCGAGACGGCGTTCGACGCCGACGTCGTTCCAGATCGCGACGGTGTTGCCGTTCTGCTCATAGGCGCCGCGGAAGACGATCACCACCGCCATCACCGCCAGCAGCAGCCAGATGCGCCGGCGCAGGACGGGGGTGAGGCGCACCCCGACCCGCGCCGCGCCGCCGCGCCGCTCGGCCGGCAGCCAGCGTGCGCCGGCCAGATAGGTGACGAGGCCGACCACCATGCCGACGCCCGCCGCCGCGAACCCCCAGTGCCAGCCGTAGACCTCGCCCAGCGTGCCGCAGACGAACGGGGCCAGCAGCGCCCCCAGGTTTATCCCGACGTAGTAGATGTTGTAGGCCGAGCCCAGCCGCGGGTCGTCCTCGTCATAGAGGGCGTTGATCTGGCTGGAGAGGCTGGGCAGGAAGAAGCCGTTGCCGAGCGCGATGGCGGACAGCGCCGGGAAGAACAGTCCGGGGAAGATCATCATGAAGTGGCCGGCGGCCATCATCAGTCCACCGATGATCACCGCGTTGCGCTTTCCGAGCCAGCGGTCGCTGATGTAGCCGCCGAAGATCGGGGTGAAATAGACCGCCGCCGCGTAGCCGCCGTAGATCAGCGACGAGCGCCCCTGCGGGATCATCAGCTGCTTGATCATGTAGTAGACCAGGATCGTCCGCATCCCGAAGAACGAGAACTGCATCCACATCTCGGTCAGGAACAGGATCGTCAGCCCACGCGGCTGGCCGAACCATTCGCGCCCACGCGCGCTGACCGGAAGCCCCGTCACGCCTTGCCGTCTCGCCCGCGCCCGTCCTCGCCGGACTCCACGAAGCCGATGAACTTGCGGCGCAGCTCGTGGACCCGGTCTCGGCGGATGTCCGCACCTTCCAGCTCGGCGGCGACCGCGGCCAGCAGCAGCTCCATCAGCAGCTGCACCATGCTGAGGCTGCGCAGGCCGATTTCGGTCTCGATCATCAGCACATTGTCGGTGATCGCCCGCGCCCAGTGGCAGTAGACGTCGGTCAGGATCACCGTGCGGATGCCGCGCGCCGCCGCCTCCTCGGCGAGCAGGCGGAAGTGGCGCGAGTAGCGCCGCACGTCGATCAGCACCAGGCAGCCGTCCGGCTCGCAGTCGAGCAGCACCTCGCTGTAGGACCCGTCGGCGCCGTCGGAGAAGTAGGCGCGCGGGCGCAGGGTCTGCAGGAACGCGGCGAAGCCCATGCCGAGGAAGCGGCCGAGCTGGAAGCTGGCGACATGCACGCTGCTGGCGCTGGCCAGCAGCGAGACGATGCGGGCGAACTCCGGCGAACCGGGCAGCTGGTAGACGTCGGTCAGCGCCTTGATCTTGTCCTTCAGCGGCGCGGAGGCGAACAGCTCGGTGGAAAGCTCCCGCTCGGCCCAGGCGACCGGCCGCGCCCGCAACTCGTCCTTGATATCGCGCAGATCCGAGTAGCCGAGCTTGCGGATATAGCGGCCCACCGTCATCGGGCTGACGCCCACCTCCTTGCCGATCGAGGCGGCGGTTTCGAACGGCAGCTCCGCGAGATGGCTGAGGAAGAATGTCCCCAGCTTCTGCTCGGACGGCGTGAAGCTCTTCCAGTCCCGCTTGATGGTCTCTTCGACGCTCGACACCTGGGTTCCCCGCCCCCTCGACGCTGCACCGCTCAGCTTGGACTGCATAGCCGATGTCACTGTCGTTCAAAGCAGCGGTTGCGCCGAACCCCGTTCTGATATCGACATAACATGTTGCGCCGTGCAAGGGAGTTATCTAACATCGCGACCTTGGCTGGATGGGGTGACGGCGATGGTTGGGGTTCGTGCGAGGGGGGCGTTGCGCTGGCTGTTGCTGGCGGGCGTCGCGGCGCCTGGGATCGCCATGGCGGACACGCCGGCGTCGCAACCAGGTGCGGTGTCCGAGGTGGTCGTCACCGCGGAAAAGCGCGAAGAGCCGCTGCAGCAGGCGCCGCTCTCGGTCACCGCGATTTCGGGCGCGACGCTGGAGCTGCAGCACGCCGTCGATCTCGAGGATTGGGCCGGCTATGTGCCGGGCCTGGTCCTGGGCGACGCCGGCGCGCCCGGCGAGACCTTCCTCGCGGTGGACGGCATCGGGCCGATCGGCTCCGCGTCAGAGGTCGGCGTCTATATCGACGGCACGCCGGTGGGCTCGACCAGCAGCTTCGAGGGCGCCAACGGCTTCACCATGGATCTGATGCCCTACGACCTGCAACGGGTCGAGGTGCTGCGCGGGCCGCAGGGCACGCTCTATGGCGCGAGCACCATGGGCGGGCTGATCAACTACGTCCTGGCCGCGCCGGACCCGACCCACTTCTCCGGCCAGATCGGCGGCGACCTGTTCGGTGTCGACCACGCCAGCAATCCGGGCGGCGGCGCGCGGGGCGAGGCGAACGTCCCGATCAACGACACCCTGGCGGTGCGGGTCTCCGGCTACGACGAAAACACCCCCGGCTACATCGACGACGCCACCACCGGTCGGAAGGACGACAACGCGCTGACCCAGTTCGGCGGCCGCCTGGCGCTGCTCTGGAAGCCGACGACGGACTTCTCGGCGGAGGCCTCGGCGCTCTACCAGAAGAGCCACGCCGACGATCAGTCCTTCGCGGCGCTGAGCACCACGACCCAGCAGCCGATCGCCGGCGACCTGTCGAACATCAATACCCGGCGCGAGCCCTACACCCAGGAATTGCAGCTCTATAACGTGACGCTGAACTGGAACCTGCACTGGGCGCAGTTGACCTCGGTGTCGAGCTATCAGCAGTTCACCAACGACACGGTCGAGGACCTGACCGACTATCTGGGCGCCTTGCTCGGCGAAGTGGGGGCGCCGGCGAAGAACCAGTCGGACTTCGACGAGAACTACCGTCTGAGCAAGTTCAGCCAGGAAGTCCGGCTGGCCTCGCCCGATGGCCAGAAGCTCGAATGGCTGGTCGGCGGCTTCTACACCCACGAGGACGCGGCCAACTCCGAGGTGTTCAACGCGTACAACAACAGCGGCGTGCTGCTGGCGGGATTGAACCCGGTCGAAGCCGTCAGCCTGCCGAGCACCTACCAGGAATATGCCTTCTTCGGCGATCTCACCTACCACTTCACCGACTGGTTCGACCTGACCGGCGGCCTGCGCTACGCCCACAACAACCAGACCTTCGTCGAGAGCGAAGGCGGCGCGCTGCTCGGTTCGTCGCCGCCGACCGCCGCGGTGCTGGTGGTGCCCGGCTCTTCCAGCGAAGGCGTCACCACCTATTCGGTCGCGCCGCAGCTGCACCTCACCAAGGACGTGATGGCCTATGCGCGCATCGCCAGCGGCTACCAGCCTGGCGGGCCGAACATCGTGCTGCCGGGCGTCTCGGGCGTGCCGTCGCAGTTCGGCTCATCGCGCCTGACCGACTACCAGGTGGGCTTGAAGTCGACCCTGCTCGACGGCCGCGCCACCCTGGACCTGTCGGCCTTCTATATCGACTGGACCCAGATCCAGGTCTCGGTGCTGATCAACAACACCAGCGCCATCGAGAACGCCGGCAAGGCGCGCAGCGAGGGCTTCGACTTCAGCGGAAGCTATTCGCCGATCGAAGGGCTCGTGCTGGGCGGCAATCTTTCCTACGCCGACGCGATCCTCACCGACCCCGTGCCGTCGATCGGCGCCGCATCGGGCGCCCGGCTCCCCTATGTGCCGCTCTGGAGCGGCTCGCTGACCGCCGACTACTCGGTTCCCATCACCGAGACGTGGCGCGGCTTCATCGGCGCCGGCTATCGCTACACCGGCTCGCGCTTCTCCGACGTGCAGGGCTCGACGTCGAACGGCGAGCCACAGGGGATCAAGGTCGGGGCGGACAATGTGGTCGACCTGCACGTCGGCGCCCGCACCGCGGACCTGAAGATCACCGTGTTCGCCAAGAACCTCACCAACGAACACGCCTACCTGGCCCCGGCGGACTATTTCTTCAGCGCGCTCGGCAACCCGATCGACATCAAGGCGCCGGTGGAGCAGCCGCTGACGGTCGGCGTCAGCGTCGACAAGTCCTTCTGACCCCGCATGCAGCTCGAGATCCGCACCGAGACCTGGGACTACGTCACCCCGTTTCGCATCACGGACTATGTCTTCACCGCGGCCGAGCTGCTGGTGGTCTCGCTCAGCGACGGCGAGGCCCTAGGGCGCGGCGAGGCGGGCGGCGTCTACTACCACGGCGAGACGCCAGCGAGCATGGCGGCGCAGATCGAGGCGGTGCGGGACCGGATCGAGGCCGGCGTGGATCGGCAGAGCCTGCGCGCCTTGCTGCCGGCCGGCGGCGCGCGCAACGCCGTCGACGCGGCGCTGTGGGACCTGGAGGCAAAGCGGCGCCACGAGCCGGTATGGCGGATCGCCGGCGCGCCGGCGCCCAGGCCGCTCAGGACCACCTACACCGTCGGCGCGGGCTCGCCCGCCGAGATGGCCGAGACGGCGCGCGGCTTTCAGTCCGCGCGGGCGATCAAATTGAAGTTGACCGCGGACGATCCGGGGGGCTGCGTGCGCGCGGTCCGCGCGGCGCGTCCCGACGTCTGGCTCGGCGTCGACGCCAACCAGGGGCTGACGCGGCCGGCGCTGGAGCAGTTGATGCCCGAGATGATCGAGGCGGGCGTGGAGCTGATTGAACAGCCGGTCAGGGTCGGAGACGACGCCTCGCTGGACGGCCTGGCCTCGCCGATCGAGCTCGCCGCGGACGAGAGCTTGCAGAGCCTCGACGATCTCGCCGGCATGGTGGGGCGCTATCAGGTGGTCAACATCAAGCTCGACAAGTGCGGCGGCCTGACCGAGGGGCTGGCGATGGCGCGCGAGGCGCGGCGGCTCGGCCTGAAGGTGATGGTCGGCTGCATGTCCGGCACCTCGCTGGCGATGGCGCCGGCGTTCGTGCTCGGCCAGCTGTGCGACCTCGTGGACCTGGACGGGCCGATGTTCCTGGACAGGGATCGGGACGCGCCGGCGGTCTACGAGAACGGTGAAATCTGGTGTCCGCAGGAACTGTGGGGCGCGGCGGCCTGACCGGCCGGCGCGGCATCGAGGGAGGTTGCAATGAGCTGGCGAACTAAGGGTTTGCGGGCGTCGCGTCCGGCGGGCGTCGTGGCGCGCTGCGTGGCCGCCGCCGTGGCGATGGCCGGCGCGCTCGGATGGACCAGCCTCGAGGCCGCGCCGCCGCTGGCGCCGACGATCGCCGCGCCGAGCCCAGCGGCCGCGTCCGTTCCAACGCCGACGCATACCCTCGAGGCGACCGACCTGGAGGCCTGGCTCGATGGCCTGATGCCGACCGCGCTGCGCAACGCCCAGACCCCCGGGGCGGTGGTCGTGGTGGTCAAGGACGGCCAGGTGCTGCTGGAGAAGGGCTACGGCTTCGCCGACTATGAGCGCCAGGTACCGGTCGATCCGCGCCGCACCCTGTTCCGCCCCGGCTCGATCTCCAAGCTGTTCACCTGGACGGCGGTGATGCAACTGGTCGAACAGGGCAAGCTCAACCTCGACGCCGACGTCAACACCTACCTCGACTTCAAGATTCCCGCCTACCACGGCATCCCGGTCACCCTGCGCCAGCTGATGACGCACCGCGCCGGCTTCTCCGAGACCGCCCGCGACCTGCTCACCTACGGCAAGGCGCCACCGCCGCTGGACGTGGTGCTGAAGCGCTACGTCCCGCCACGCATCTTCGCGCCTGACGGCGGCCCCGGCTATTCGAACTACGGCGCGAGCGTGGCCGGCTACATCGTGCAGCGCGTCTCGGGCGAGCCGTTCGAGACCTATGTCGCCCAGCACATCTTCACGCCGCTCGGCATGAATAACTCGACCTTCGTGCAGCCGCTGCCGGCCGCGATGGCGCTCAACATGGCCAAGGGCTACGTGACCGCCGACCAGCCGGGACCGGGCTTCGAGATCATCGACATGCCGCCCGCCGGCTCGCTCACGACGACGGGCGACGACATCTCCCACTTCATGATCGCCCAGCTGCAGCTCGGGCGGTATGGCTCAGCGCAGATCCTGCAGCCACAGACGGCGCAGGCGATGCACACGACGGTCACGCGCGCCTTTCCGGACCTGAACGGCAACCTGCTCGGTTTCTACCAGCAGAACGTCAACGGCCACCGCGTCATCGCCCACGGCGGCGACACCAACTTCTTCCACAGCGACCTCGACCTCTTCCTCGACGACAACGTCGGCCTGTTCATCTCGGTGAACGGGCGCGGCAAGGACGGGATGGGCGAGTTCCTGCGCGACAACCTGTTCAGCGCCTTCGCCGACCGCTACTTCCCGGCCACCGCGCCGCCGCCGGCCTCCACGGTCGACACGGCCACCGCCAAGGCCCACGCGGCGATGATCGCCGGGACCTACATCACCACCCGGCGCTCCGACTCGACGTTCGTGGCGCTGGTCGAGTTGATCGATCCGACCGTGGTCACGGCCAACCCCGACGGGACCATCACCGCCGCGCCGCTCGGCCAGAAACAGGTCTTCGTCGAGGTCGCGCCGTTCCTGTGGCGACAGTTCAACGGCCACGACCGCATCCAGGCCACCGTTGTGGATGGCCGCGTGACACGCTGGAGCTCGGACTCCGCGGCGCCGATCTTCGTCTTCGTCCGCGCCGGCGGCCTGCTGGGCGCGGGCCTGGCAATGCCGCTGACGCTGGCGGCGATGGCGTTCCTGGCGCTGACCGCCGCGACCTGGCCCGGCGCGGCCGTCGCCCGCTGGCGCTACCACCAGCCGTTCGCGCTCAGCGGTGCTCGCGCCTGGGTCTACCGGCTGGTGAGGCTCGCCGCGGCGCTCTCGCTGGCGGCGCTGGCGCTATGGGCGGTGGTGATCCAGCTGGTCTCGGCGACGACCGGCGCGGCGGTGTCGGGCTGGCTGCGCGCGGCCCAGGCGGTCTCGTTCCTGGCCTTCGCCGGCGGCGCGGTGCTGGCGCTCGCCAACCTCTGGCTGGTGTTCCGGAGGCCCGCGAGCCTATCGGCGCGCATCTTCGCCGTGCTGCTGCTCGCCGCTTCGGGCTTCATGCTCTGGATCGCCTTGACCTATCATCTGATCGGCTTCAGCGGGGAGTACTGAGGCGCAGCGGGTGGTCTGAGTGGAGTCTTTCGCCGACATCCTGGTCATTGGCGCCGGCATCGCCGGAGCCTCGGTCGCCGACGCCCTGGCGCCGTCAACGCGGGTGATCGTGCTGGAGCAGGAAGAGCGCGCCGGCCTGCATTCGACCGGCCGGTCGGCGGCGCTGTTCTCGGAGACCTATGGCAACGATGTCATCCGCGCCCTCAGCCGGGCCAGCCGCGCCTTTCTGACGGAGCCGCCTGACGGCTTCTGTGAGACCCCGCTGATCCGGCCGCGCGGGACCCTCTACTTCGCCGCCGAGGACCAGCTGGGTCAGCTGCGCGCGCTCGAACGGGGCGACGCAACGCTGGAACGCCTGTCGGGCGCCGAGGCGCGGGCGCGGGTTCCGATCCTGCGGCCGGAGGCTTCGGCGGCCGCCCTCTACGAGCCCGGCTCGATGGACATCGACGTCGACGCCCTGCACCAGGGGTTCCTGCGGCGGCTGCGGCGCCGGGGCGGCCAGATCATCGCCGAGGCGCCGGTGACGGCGCTGACGCACGATGCGGCCGGCTGGACGGCGGCGACACCGCAGGGTGACTTCAGCGCGCCGATCGTGATCAACGCCGCGGGCGCCTGGGCCGATCGCGTGGCCGGCCTTGCAGGGCTGGCGCCGCTCGGGCTGCAGCCGAAACGGCGGACGGCCGCGCTGATCGACGGACCCGAGCTCGATTTCGCCGGCTGGCCGCTGACGATCGACGTCGATGAGACAGTCTATTTCAAGCCGGACGCCGGACGGCTGCTGATCTCGCCAGCCGACGAGACCGACACCAAGCCGTGCGACGCCCAGCCCGAGGATCTCGACGTCGCCATCGCCGCCGACCGGATCGAGCGGATGACGACGCTCAGCGTCCGCCGCATCGCCCACCGTTGGGCGGGCCTGCGCACCTTCGCCCCCGACCGGACCCCGGTCTGCGGCTATGATCCGCGCGCGGAAGGCTTCTTCTGGCTCGCCGGCCAGGGCGGCTATGGCATCCAGACCTCGCCGGCGCTGGCGGCGCTCGCCGCGCGCCTGGTGCTGCGCGAGGCGGGGGACCTCGCTGAGCTTGAAACCGCGCTGGCGCCGGGGCGGTACGCGCGCGGCTAACCCTCCGCCGCCCAGGGATCCTCGACCTTCGGCCAGAACGGGGCGCTCAAGCGCTGGTAGGGGATCGCGGCGAAGTCGGAGCGGATCGCGCCGGGGGCGTCGACATAGATCACGTCGGTGGCGATCGCGTCGAAGCCGGCGCGGAAGTGGTTGGTCGACTTCACCACCACGGAGCGGAGCGTGGACGGGTCGAGGCCCACGGCCGTGAACGCCGTCGGGCCGAAGCACTGCACCCGCTGCGAGGCGATGATGAAATGCACCCCGTCCACCTCCAGCCAGGCCGAATCGCCCATCGCCACTCGCCCGGAGAGGCCGATCTGGGTCGCCTTGCGGGCGAGGCCCCGCACCACGCCGCGAACGTCGAGCGGCTGCCCCGACGACGGCCCAAGCTTGCCCCCCAGTCTGAGCTCGATCGTCGCGCCCTCGCCAACCTCGTGGCAGAACGCGGCCGCCTGCGGGTCGTAGAAGATCGCGACGCCGACATCGGTGAGACCGCGCTCCAGGATCGCGCGGGCGAGGAAGGTCGAGTCGGCCGGCGCGCCGCCACCGGCGTTGTCGGACATGTCGGCCACAACCAGTGGGCCGCGATTGGTGGCGCCCATCCGGTCCAGGGCGTCCGCGATCGATGTCTGGCGGATCTGGGTGTCGTGTCTCAGGTCCCAGATTTCCTGGCCGAGGGATCGCGCCAGCTCGTCCGCCAGCGCCGGGTCGCCGTCCGTATAGACCAGCATCTTCGCCCCCGTGACTGGCGTGTCACCCCAGGGAAATCCGTGTACGAACGAAATCGACAACACACCGCCCTGCCCTTCGCGCGCCAGCATCCGATCGACGAAGCCGCGCATCGGCTGGCCGCCGGTGGGCCAGAACGAGATCATCCGGCAGTCGTGTACGGACCACACCGGCGGCGCCTTACCGCGCAGCACATCCAGGCAGATGCGCCAGGCGTCCGCCAGCCGTTCGGCCCCGTCCACGTGCGGGTATTCCTTCTGGAAGCAGAGCACCGTGGCCTTTTCCAGCATGGTCGGGGTGAGGTGGGCGTGCGGGTCGAGCACGACGCCGACCGGCGTCCGCGGCCCGACGATCTCGCGAACCCGGGTCAGGATGTCGCCCTCGCAGTCCCAGCAGTCCTGCGAGACCATCGCGCCGTGCAGGAACAGCATGACCATGTCGACCGGCGCGGCGGCGCGCAGATCGTCCAGCAGGGTGTCGCGCAGCCGTTCGTAGACCGCCTGGACCGTGGGGCCGGCCGGCTGGGCGAAGACGAACAGCCCCGGCGCGACGCTGCCGCCCTCGGCGTCGGCCAGCCGTTGCAGGGTCCGCGCCATCTCGCCGTACATGCCGCGGTCGTCGAACACCTCCCCGCCGCGCCTCATGCCCAGCTCGAAGGCCGCCGTCGCGGTCGGGATCGACGAGAAGGAATTGGTCTCCGTGGCGAGGCCGGCGAAGTAGGTCTTCATTGAAGGTCTCCGGAGCGCCCTATGCCGGCAGCACGGGGAAGACGCGGGCCTGGGCGGCCTCGAGCGCGGCGGAGGCGCGCAGCACCAGGTCGTCGCGATAGTGGGCGGCGATAATCTGCAGACCGACCGGCAGGCCGGACGCGCCGAGGCCCGCCGGCGTGGTGATCGCCGGATGGCGGGTGAGGTTGAACAGCGCCGTGTTCGACCAGCCGTAATTGGGCTCGCCGTCCGCGCCGAGCGGAAACGGCTGGCCCACCGGGAACGGCAGCACGTTGAGCGTCGGCGAGATCACCAGGTCGTAGCGGGTGAAGAGCAGGTTCCAGGCCGTCGACATCTCCCGGCGCGCCACCATGGCGTCGACCAGGGTCTGCACCGTATAGGCCTCGCCGACGCGGGCGTTCTGCAACAGCTGCGGATCGAACTGGTCGTGTCGCTCGGCCGGATAGGTCTGCAACAGGCGCTGCAGCGCCGAGAACCAGTGGACAACGAAGACGCGGCCGGCGTCGGCGGCGGTGGTGGGCGACGCGATCGGCTCCACGACCGCGCCCAGATCCTCGAACGTCTTCGCCGCGGCGGCTATCGAGGCTTCGACCTCGGGGTCGAGGTAGACGTCGCCGAACTTCATGACGAGGCCGATCTTCAGGCCCTCCACGCCGGCGTCCAGCCCCGCCGTGTAGTCCTTCTCCTCCGGCTGGGCCGGAAACGGGTCGCGCGGATCGGGCCGCGACATCTCGTTCAGCATCAAGGCGCAGTCGAGCGTGGTGCGAGTCATCGGTCCGGTGTTGGCGAGGTCGCCGTGCATCGAGGGCGGCCAGGCCGGAATCCGCCCATAGGTCGCCTTCAGGCCGACGAGGCCGCAGAACGCCGAGGGGATGCGCACCGAGCCGCCGCCGTCGGTGCCCACCGCCAGCGGCCCCAGCCCCGCCGCCACCGCGGCGCCGGAACCGCCGGACGATCCGCCCGGCGTCAGGTCGAGGTTCCAGGGATTGCGGGTGATGCCGTGCAGGGGCGAGTCGGTGACGCCCTTGAAGCCGTATTCCGGGCTGGTGTTCTGGGCGTAGACCACCGCGCCCGCCTCGCGCAGCCGCGCCACCGCCGGTGCGTCCTCCGTCGCCGGGGTCTTGTCGGTCAGGCGGCTCGCCATGCCGTGCGGCCAGCCCTTGGCGCGCACCAGCTCCTTGATCGAGACCGGCACGCCGTCCAGCCGCGACAGCGGCTCGCCTGCCCGCCAGCGCGCCTCCGACGCCCGCGCCGCCGTCAGCGCCGCCTCGGCGTCGATGATCGTGAGGGCGTTGAGGCTCGGGTTGACCGCCTCGGCGCGGGCCAGGATCGCGGTCACCGCCTCGACCGGCGAGACCTCGCCCGACCGGTAGAGGGCGGCGAGCGCGGCGGCGCTCGCCTGGGTCAGGTCGGCGGCGCTCATGCGGGAACCCGCTCGCCGGCCAGCAACCCCTCCAGTCGCCCGCGGATGATCTGGGTCGCCTCGGCGACGGTGCGCTCGACAAGCTCCTTGCAGGTGGGAATGTCGTGGATCAGGCCCACCACCATGCCGCAGGACCAGGCGCCGGCGTCCATCTCGCCCTCGGTCATCACCCGGGGATAGACGCCGCCCACTTCGGCGATGATGTCCTCGAACTTCAGCGCCGGGCCGAGCTCGCGTTCCTTGACGATCAGGCGCTCGACGGCGGCGTTGGTGAGCACGCGCTCGGTGTTGCGAAGGCTGCGCATGATCAGGCGGGTGTCGAGCTCGCTGGCGGCGAGGATGCCCTGTTTGACGTTGTCGTGGATCGGCGCCTCGACCGTGGCCATGAAGCGGGTGCCCATGTTGATGCCGTCGGCGCCCAGGGCCAGGGCCGCCGCCAGCGAGCGACCGTTGGCCATGCCGCCGGAGGCCACGAACGGCACGCTCAGCGCCTCGGCGGCGCGGTTGAGCAGGATGAAGTTGGGCACGTCGTCCTCGCCCGGATGGCCGCCGCACTCGAAGCCGTCGACGCTGATCGCATCGCAGCCCACCGTCTCGGCCTTCAGCGAGTGGCGCACCGAGGTGCATTTGTGGATCACCTTGATCCCCTGCTCCTTGAACGCGGGCATGAAGCGCTGCGGGTTGTTGCCGGCGGTCTCGACGATCTTCACCCCGCCTTCGATGATCGCCTGGATGTAGCCCGGATAGTCGGGCGGGTTGATCGAGGGCAGGAAGGTCAGGTTCACGCCGAACGGCTGGTCGGTCATCTCGCGGCAGCGGCGGATCTCGCTGGCGAGGTCGGCCGGGGTGCGCTGGGTAAGGCCGGTGATGATGCCGAGGCCGCCGGCGTTGGAGACGGCGGCGGCCATTTCCGCCAGGCCGACGAAATGCATGCCGCCCTGGATGATCGGGTGGCGGATGCCGAAGAGCTCGGTGATGCGGGTTTTCATTGCGGGGCTTCCTGGACGCCGTGGCTGAGGACCAGCCCCAGCCTTTACGCCACCCTGGCGCGCGCTGGAAACCGATCCCGACGCGCCCGCGCGTTCGCCGCCCGGGCCGTACATTTCTGACAATGTTTCATGAGGCAATCGGGTCTGCGTTAATCAAGCTGAGGCGTCGTGCGTCTGAGGCCACTTGGATGCGCCGACGTCGGCGGCCTGGTGGGCGTCGCCAACGGCACGATCACCGACGTCTACGCCACCGGCGCGGTCTCGGGGGGGGCCGGGGTGGGTGGGCTGGCGGGCGCTCAAGGCGCCGGCTCGATCGCCGACGGCTACTACGATGCCTCGACCACCGGTCAGAGCGGCGGCGTCGGGTCGGGCGAGACCACCGCGACGCTGCAAGGCGCGCTGCCGACGTTCGCGAACAGCTCGCTCTGGTCGACCGGGCCGGGGCTCTATCCGTACCTGACCAACTTCTTCCCGAATGGCGTGCAGGCGATCAGCGGCTTTGCCTACAGCGACGCCGGCAAGACGGCGGCGGCGGGCGCCTCGGTGGGCGCGGTCGTGGGTGGGGCCATGTTCGGCTCGGCGAGCGTGGGCGCCAACGGCTACTACTACATCCTCGCCCCCGCCGGCTCGGCCGCGAGCGGCGCCACCTTGCTGGCCTATGGCAATGACGCCGCGACCCTGACGACGGCCTCCGGCGGCACCGTGCAGACCGGCGTCGATCTCTATGGCGAGGCGCTGACCGGCACGACCAGCGACACCACCTATTCGGCGGCGCTCACCGACCTCACCGCCGCCATGACCACGGCGGCGAACGGGAACAGCGGCGCGCTGACGGCGATCTCGGGCGCCACTGGGGCTTTCCTTACCGCCAACGGCGCCAGCTTCACCATCGACCAGGCGGTGACCACCTCCGGCGCCTTCGGGGTCGCGACCACCCAGGCCGACGCGCCGCTCACGGTCTCGCAAGCGATCACGATCAACGGCGCCGGCGGCCTGGTGCTGAACGCCGCCGGCGCTCTGGCCATCGATGCGCCGATCACCGTCGTCGGAGCGGCCGCCGTCAACCTGGCGGCGGCCGGCGGCTACGGCTTCGGCCTCAGCGGCTCGGGCTTCGCCGGCAGCCTGTCGTTCACCGGCGCCGGCGGCAGCCTGAACATCGACGGCACGCCCTATACGCTGATCACCTCGCTGCCCGAGCTGGCCAGCGACCTCAACGGATCCTACGGCGACTATGCGCTGGCGGGCTCGATCACCTCGTCGACCGGCTACACGGCCGCCGTGGTGGGCTCGTTCGGCGGGACCTTCACCGGCCTCGGCAACACCATCTCGGGCCTCACCATCACCGGCGCATCCACCCAGGCCGGCCTCTTCGACCTGCTGGCCGGCGGCGGCGAGATCCGCGACATCGGCCTTGTCGGCGGATCGGTGGCGGGCGGCTCCACCGCCGGCGCCCTGGTCGGCAAGGCCGAGGGCCTGATCACCGACGCCTATTCGACCGCCTCGGTCTCCGGAACCTCCGATGTCGGCGGCCTGGTGGGCTATGTGTCCGACCTCGGCGTCATCTCGAACGACTGGACCAGCGGCGGCGCCGTCCTAACCGGCGTCAGCGGCGTCGGCGGGCTGGTGGGCAAGAACCAGGGAACGATCGAAGCTGGCTCATCGTCCTCGGATGCGGTCACCGGGACCCGGTACGCGGGCGGCGTCGCCGGCTACAACAGCGGCGACATCAGCGGCGCCGGCGCCGGGACCGGCAATGTCAGCGGGACGAGCTATGTCGGCGGCCTGGTCGGCTACAACGCCGCGACGGGAACGCTCTCGGGCGACACCACCAGCGCCGCCAAGGTCTCGGGAACATCCGTCATCGGCGGGCTCGTGGGCGAGAACCTCGGGACCCTCGAGGCCGCGTCCTCCTCGTCGGACCCGGTCTCGGGAACCAAGGAGGTCGGCGGCCTCGCCGGCTACAACGACGGCAATATCTCGAGCGCCAGCGCCACGGGTTCGGTGACCGGGAGCGGCGGCGAGCCGCTCGACCTCGGCGGCCTGGTCGGCGACAACGGCTCGGCCGGCGTGATCACCACCAGCCAGGCGACGGGGGGCAGCGTCAGCGCCCCAGGCGGCTTCCACCTCGGCGGCCTCGTGGGCGACAACGCCGGTCAGATCAGCCAGTCGTTCGCCACCGAGACGGTGGGCTCGAACGGGACCGGCGAAGACCTGGGCGGACTGGTCGGCTACGCCAGTTCGGGCTCTGAGATCACCAACACCTACGCCACCGGCCAGGTGGAGGCCGGGATCGACGTCGGCGGCCTCGTCGGCGACAATGCCGGCGGCGTCGCGACCAGCTGGGTCTCGGGCGCCGTCGCGAGCGGTTCGACGTCCGGCGGTGTCGTCGGCGGCGATAAGACGACCGGCCTCTTCACCAACGTCTACTGGGACGTCGGGACCACCGGCCGCGCCAGCGCCTTCGGCGTCGGGACCCTCGGCGCCTCCACCAACGTCACCGGCATCGGCGGAACCACCAACAAGAACCCGCACAGCCAATCGACCTACACCGGCTTCAACTTCACCAGCGTCTGGACCATCAATCCCGGCGCGTCGCGTCCCTACCTCAGGGACGCCACCCCGCAGACCCCGCCAAACTAGAGGCCGTTCAGGACGCCGCCATCTCGCGGGCGCTGACCTGGGCGGCCGCGGCCATGCCGACTTCGGCCGCCTCGAGCGCGCGATCGACCGACGCCGGGGTGTGTGCGCCGGAGAGGAACATGTTGTGGCGGGGATGGAAGTAGGCGCCGGCCTTCAGCGCCGCGGTGCAGAAGGCGTTTCCGCGCGCGAACTTCGGATCGTCGTCGAACAGCACCATCGGCATCTGCGCGGGACCGGTCTGCCGCAGGCCGAGGCCATGCCGGCCCGCCAAGCCCGCGAGGCCATCGCGCAGCCGCTGGCCCATCGCCGCGGTGTGCGGGATCACCCGGTCGTCGCGCAGGGTCTCGATCGTCGCCACGGCGGCGGCCATCGAGACCGCGCCGTACCAGAACGAGCCGGTGACGAACACCTTGCCGAAGCTGGCCGGCGCGCGGAAGCGATCCGAGCCGACCACCGCCGCCAGGGGATAGCCGTTGGCGATCGCCTTGCTGAAGGCGGCGAGGTCGGGCTGGACGCCCACCGGCGCCCAGCTGCCGCGCAGGTCGATGCGGAAGCCGGCGCGTACGTCGTCGAGGATCAGGGCGGCGTCCTGCGCGTCGCAGAGTTCGCGGGCGCGCCTGAGGAACGCCGGATCGATCATGAACTGGTCGGCGGCGTAGTCGTGCTTGAAGGCGGTGAGGATGATCCCGGCGAGGTCGCCGTCGGCGGCCTTCACGGCGGTCTCCAGGCTCTCGATGTCGTTGTAGTCGAACAGGATCAAGTGGGCGCGGTCCTCGGCCGTGACCCCCGCCAGCGACGGCGAGCACCAGGGCACCGCGCCGTGGTAGGAACCGCGCGCCGCCAGGATCTTGCGCCGCTTGGTCCCGGCGCGCGCGATGGTCACGCAGGCGGTGGTCGCGTCCGAGCCGTTCTTCTGGAAAAGCGCCCAGTCGGCGAACGGAATCGTCTCCACCAGCAGCTCGGCGAGGTCGACCAGCGCCGGCGCCGGGCCGTTCATGGCGTCGCCGAGGGCGCGCTGGCGATCGACCGCCGCCTCCACCGCCGGATGCTTGTGACCCAGCACCACCGGGCCCCAGCTGCACATGAAGTCGATGTAGCGGGCGCCGTCCACGTCCCAGAGCGTGCAGCCCTCGGCGCGCTCGAAGAACTGCGGATACTCGGGCAAGAAGCCGTCGACGTTCATGTGGCCCCAGAGGCCGCCCGGAATCACCTTGGCCGCCCGCTCGCGCAGCCGCTTGTCCCGTTCACCCATTGTCGCGTCCTTCCGGTCTGATCGCCTCATAGTCGTTCCGCGCCACGGCGGGCACAAGACGCAAATCACGCGCTTGCGGCGCCGGCGGCCTCTTCATCGGAACGCGATTGAGCTCTAAGGCTTCGCCGTGCCGTCCAACGCCTGACCTGGAGCGCCCCTTGAGCCCGTCCCTCGCCGATCCCTCGCTCGACTTGATCTTCCGCACCGCCCGCACCCGCAACGGCTGGGTGGAGGAGCCGCTGCCGGAGGACCTGATCCGCCGGATCTACGACCTGGCCAAGTTCGGCCCCACCTCGGCGAACATGAGCCCGGCGCGCTTCGTCTGGTGCGTGACGGCGGAGGGCAAGGCGAAGCTGGCCGGCCTCGCCTCCGGCGCCAACGCCCCCAAGATCCGCCAGGCCCCGGCGACCGTGATCATCGGCTACGACCTCGACTTCCCGGAGCATCTGCCGCGGCTGTTTCCGCACGCGCCCGACGCCAAGAACTGGTTCGGCGAGCCGGTGATGCGCGAACTGGCGGCGGTGCGCAATTCGTCGCTGCAGGGCGCCTATCTGATCATCGCCGCTCGCGCGCTCGGCCTCGACTGCGGCCCGATGTCGGGCTTCGACAACGCCGCGGTCGACGCGGCCTTCTTCGCCGGCACGCGGGTGAAGTCGAACTTCATTTGCTCGATCGGCCACGGCACCGAGGAGAATCTGTTCCCGCGCAATCCACGGCTGGACTTCGAAGAGGCCAACCGGCTGGTCTAGACCATGGTCCGCGCCAGCCGGATCCTGCCCGCCTGCCTCGCGGCCTGCGGCCTGCTCACGGCCTGCGCGAGCCTGCCCAGCCAGGGCGCGCCGGGCGAGTTGGTCAGCCGCACGCGAATCTCGGACAGCCGCGAATGGATCGTGGTGAACGGCGGCGAGCGCGACATCCGCTCGCTTGTGCTGCTGCCGGACGGCTACGCGGCCGGCGGCGAGTATCCGCTGCTGGTGGCGATCCATAATTTCGCCGGCAACGCCGAGGGGTTCGCGGGCCTGATCCATTCCGAGCGGCTGCGGGCACGCGGCGTGGTGATGCTGTTGCCCGAGGCCGCCGCCGGCCGGCTGCCGGACTGGCAGGGGCCCGGCCTGACGCTGCTGGCGCACCCACCGACGGCCTCCGGGCGGCCCGTGGACGATATCGCCGGCGTCGCCGCCACCCTGGACGTCGCCCTGCGGCTCTACCGTGTGGCGCCGGGGCAGGTGAACGTGACCGGCTTCTCGCAGGGCGCCACCCTGGCTCTGGCCCTCACCCGGCGGCTCGACGCGGTGCGACCAGGCGCGGTGCGGCGGCTGTTCATGGTCGCCGGCAGCGCGGCGGGCCCGGCCGACGCGAGCCTGGCGCTGGCCGGAACCGACCTGGTCGCCTACGAGCCCGGCCACAATGGCATGCAGAAGATCGCCAACTGGGTCACCGGCGAGCCGACCGAGCGGGTGTTTCTGCCCGAGATACTGCGCGCCAAGGGCTGCACGCTGACCGCCGACGCCACGACGGACGGGATCGACCGGCATGACTATCGCTGCGCCGACGGGCGGACCGTCGTGGGCCTCTACGAGGCCGCCGGCGAGCACGCCTGGCCTGGCCAGGACGCGAAGGACGACAGCTGGCTGATGGGCCGCGGCTCGATCTCCAAGCTCGACTTCACCGGCCTGATCGCCGGGACCATCGCGCCGTAGGTCAACCCGCCGCCGCTTCGGGGACCCGCACCCGGCCGACCAGCGCCGCGGCCAGCACGAACCAGAGCGCGCCGATGGCGAAGGCGACCTCATAGGCCAGCCGGGAGGCGCCGGCGTCGCGGATCGCCGAGATCAGCAGGCCGGTGGTGATCGGCGCGATGATCTGCGGGGCCACCATGCAGACGTGCCAGACGCCGAAGTCCTTGCCGGCGTCCTGACCTTTGGGCAGCACCCGCAGCGCCAGCAGCCAGTCGACCGCGCCATAGGCGCCGTTGCCGATGCTGAACACGACCACCGCCGGCGCGATCAGGGCCACGGACGGGTGTAGGGCGATTACCACATAGGCGCCGGTGGCCGCCGCCATCACCCAGCTGGCGATCTGCACCACGCGCACCAACCCGAAGCGGTTCGCCGCCCAGGCCCCGGCGAAGCTCGCCGGGATGGCGAGGACGGCGCCGGCGCCCAGCAGCGTCGGCAAGAGCCGCGTCGCCCCCGCCGCGTCCAGGCCCAGGATCGATTCCAAGTAGTAGAGCAGGAAGGTCAGCACCGACCAGATGCCCATGTTGCTGAGAAACCGCGTGCCCAGCACCAGGTAGAAGTCCGGGTGCTGGCGCGGGCTGAGGAAGAAGCTGCGCAGGAACGGCCCCAGGCTTTGGCGCACCGTGGCGGCGGTCGCCGGCGGCTCGCGCACCGAGAGCGCCAGCGCCAGGCAGACGAGGTTGATCGCCGCCAGCGCCACCACCAGCGCCACGGTCTGGCCGGACGCATAGAGCCAGCCCACCAGCACATTACCGATCACCACGCCGATTATGCCCAGCGCATTGGTCCAGCCGCTGGCGCTGGCCTGCTGCGCCGGCGGCACGACGTCCGGAATGAACCCGGCGCCCGGCCCGGCCGCCCAGTTCCACCAGAGCTGCAGGTTGACGTAGGCGAGCACATAGAGCGCCAAGCCTCCGTTGTGCGCGGCCAGGAAGAGGCCGGCGAGAGCGAAGCAGCTCAGCACCACGCCGAGGGCGAGGAACGGCCGGCGGCGGCCGAAGCGGCTGCGCGCGCTGTCCGAAAGCGCGCCGGCCAGCGGCGTGACCAGCAGCGCCACCACCGATCCGGCGGCGACGATGGCGCCGGTGACGATCTCGAGGCGCTTGTCGCCCGCGCCCAGCAGCCCCTTCACCTGGTCGGGCAGCACCACCGACGGGATCGAGATCCATTGCGTGTACCAGCCCAGCCAGAGCGCCGAGACGGCGATGCGGCCGTAGAGCGAGAACGGCGGGGTGCGCGGCGGCGGCGCTGATACGCCCGTGGTTTCCATGTGCGCCGGCCCTGCTGATGGGTGCAGACTATGGCCCGCGGGGGGCGAGTCAACGAGCGCCGCCTTAGCCGCCGTTGCATTGTCCGGACCGGCGCCTATCCTGCCGCCGCGGCGCGGGAGGAACGGGGCAGCCATGGACGTCGCCGACTCCAAGGCTCCGGCGACGAAGAGAATTCGGATCTTCGAGAGCTATGGCTGGCGCGACGCGACCGAGGTGGCGCAGCGGCTGCGGGCTTCGCTGTCGGAGGCGGGGTTCGAGGTGTGGCTCGACCGGGAGCATTTGCGGGCCGACGACAAGCACTTCTCGCTGGCGCTGGAAGCGGCGATCAACGACAGCGAGGTGGTGGTGGCGCTGCTCAGCCCGCATGCGGCGCGCGGCCAGGCCGACCAGGATGAGCGCTCCAGCATCTGCTACAACGAGCTGCGCCTCGCCGACGAGCTGCCGCGGCCGATCGTGCCGGTGCGGGTGCGCAAGCTCGCTGGGCCGCCGCCGTTCCTGGTGATCAAGTATCGGCGGATCGACTGGCTGGATTGGGAGGACCCCGACGCCTACCGCAAGGGGGTCGGCGAGATCGTGGCCGCCATCGAGCGGGTGCTGGCCAAGGACAAGAACTTCGATCCCGACATCGCCTTCCAGGCGACCAATTTCGCCTCGCAGCTACGGACGGCGCGGGACGATTTCGTGGGGCGCGACTGGCTGTTCGCGCGGATCGACGCCTGGCTGGCGGGCGAGCGGCCCTGCTTCCTGATCGGCGGGGCGACCGGCTCCGGCAAGACCGCGATCGTGGCAGAGCTGGTGCGCCGCAACCCGGACGGCCGCATCCTCGCCTACCACTTCTGCACCCCCACTCCGATGACGCTGGACCCGGCGGCGTTCGTGCGCTCGCTGGCCGGGATGCTGGCCAACAGCGTCGACGGCTACGCCGATTTGCTGTGGAACGGCCGCCTCGCCGGCTGGCTGACCGCATCGGACCCGCAGACCATGCTCTCGCAGGGGGTGCTGGCGCCGCTGCACGGCCTCGCCATGGAAGGGCGCCATTATGTGGTGGTCGACGGGCTGGACGAGGCGATGGGGGTCGGCACCTTCCAGCCCTCGCTGCCGCAGCTGCTGGCCGGCGCGATCGAGGAGTTTCCGCCGTGGCTGAAGCTGCTGGTGACGACCCGGCCGCACGGACGGGTGCAGCGCCTCTTCCCCGCCGCCGAGGTGTGCCTGCTGGGGGATGACGACAGCGGCCAGCGGCCGGACGTGCGGACCTATCTCGACCGGCGGCTGGCCGCGCCGGCGTTCGAGGGCGTGGCGGACGGCGCGGCGCGCACGGCCATGGCCGACGTGATCGAGCGTGGCGCCGCCGGCAGTTTCCAATATGCCCGCAGCGTCCTGGACGCGATCGCCGCCGGCGAGATCGGCGCCGGCCAGCTGGACCAGCTGCCGGACGGGTTGGAGGCGCTCTATGTCTCCAGAGCCCAGCGGCGCTTCCCCAATCCGCCCGACTTTCGCGCGCCCCGCATCGTGCTGGGACTGCTGCTCGCGGCCCGCGAGGCGCTGACGCTGCGCCAGCTCGCCACCCTGTCGGGGTTGGACGTGGACACCGAGCTGAGGCCGGCGCTCGACGCGCTGAACTGCTTCGTCAACCAGGAGGCCGGCCCCGAAGGCGAGGACGTGTTCCGCCTGGCGCACAAGTCGATCACCGACTGGCTGCTGTCGGCCGACGCCGGCGAGTTCCGTATCGACCCCGCGCCGGAGCGGGCGCGGCTGCTGACCCACTGCCGCGGCTGGCGCGAGCACGGCGAGGATTACGCCCTCAAGCACGTCGTCGCCCACCTGCTGGACGCCGGTCTGGTCGCCGAGGCGGCCGCGGCGGTGCAGGCCGACCTCTTCGGCCGGCGCTTGGTGCGCTTCGGCGAACCCAGACTCGACGCCGAGGACAGCCGCGCCCTGGTGCTGGCGCTGGTGGCGGCGCGTGACGCGGCGACCATCCTGGCGCTGGCGCGGACGGTGAACACCTGGCAGCGCGACGGGGTGGCCGCGGCGTTGCAGTCGACCCCGCCGAAGGACCTGGAGTTCGTCGACCGGGTGGTGCGGGTGCTGCTGGACGCCCAGGCGTGAGCGAGGCCGTTGGCGCGCAGGCGCTGCTCAACGCCCGCTACGTCGCCATCCGCACGGCCGAGGCCAAGGGGCTGACCGAGCGGCTGCTGGAGGCGTCTCGCGACCGGACGCCCGGCGTGCGGCGGCTGCTGATCCCGATCCTCTACCGTTTCTGGCACCGCGACCGCGAGCACGGCTGGGCGCTGATCGAACGGCTGGCGGACGGCATCGTGCGCTTTCCGGGCACGCTCGACATGGAGATGGTCGAGATCCTGGGCGCGCTCTCGATGCCGATTCTGAACGCCTGCCGGCACGAGCCCGATCAGCTGGAACGCCTCGCCGCGATCTGGCGCAAGCACCTCGGCCGGCTGTTCGACAGCCCGATGGCCAAGACGCTGGGCCTGATCGGACGCTTCAATCTGGTCGTCCGGCGGGGCGCCGCGGTGGTCGCCGACCTGATGAAGCGCCAGCCGATCTATCAGCCGGTGAACTATGCGGAGCTGGAGACGACCTTTGGCCGCGACGCCGGGTTCCGCGCCGCCTGGAGCGAGGCGCTGGGCTGCCTGGAGCATCCCGAGGTCGGGGCGGGGCCGATCGAGCGGATCCTGATGCGCCCGGACCTGCCGTTCGACCTCTATCTGATGATGGTCTGCGAGCGGGCGCTGATCTACCACGCGGCGCGCATTGATCCGGTGGGCGGGTTCGATCTGCTGGAGCGGCTGTTCCACGAAGGCCGGCCGTGGTTCCGGCACTCGGTGCTCTATGCGCTCTTCTACGTGCTGAGCTTCGTACCCGAGGTGCGCGACGACTGGATCGATCGCTACGACGCCCTGGCCGAGGACTTCTTCATGTCCGGCGCCTGGCGGCTACAGACCGCGTCCGGCCACTATGTGATGGCGACCCACGTCGCCAACGCCGACGTGGCCTCCGCGCTGCGCTGGCCGGGGCGCCAGCCGCGCGTGGTGGCTGCGCTGATGAAGCGGGCGATCGAGGCCGGGGACGAAGCGCAGATCGCCGCCCTGTTCGCCGCCATCGACGGGGTCGCCTTCTATCATGGCAATGGCGCGCTGGCGCTTTCGATGCTCGAGGTCGCCCAGCAGCTCGGCGGCGAGGCGGTGCAGCAGCGGGTGATCGCCAGTCTCGCCAGCGTGCGGCTGCTGGACCAGCCACTGGTCGACGCCTCGCTCGACCAGCGCCGGGCGTTTGCCGACATCAGCCCGGAGCGCGTCGCCGCCACCGAGCCCTCGGTGACCGAGGAGGACCTGCTGACGCTGATCGACGGCTTCATCATCCATTCGATGGTCACCTCGGACGGGCTCAGGGCGTTGATCTGCGGGGTGTTCCGGCGCGGCATCGAGGCCCACAGCCTGGAGGAATTCCTGACCCAGCTGCTGCAGATGGTGCGCGACGAGCTGGTGAGCTGAGGAGGTGAGGCCGATGGACGGAGAAGCGGCCTTGAACCTGCTTCAGGAGGTGGCGGCCGAAGCGGGGGAACTTGCCCTGCGCCTGTTCGGCGCGCCGGGGACGGTCGAGTTCAAGCCGGACGGCACCCCGGTGACCGAGGCCGACCGCCGCGTCGACGCGCTGATCGTGGCGCGGTTGTCCGCGGCGACGCCCGACTTGCCGATCCTGGCCGAGGAATCGACGGCGGACACGCTCGAGGCGGCGAGCGACCTCTGGATCGTCGACGCGATCGACGGCACCAGCGCGTTCATCGAGGGCGGCGACGAGTGGGTGATATCCGCGGCCCTGGCGCGGGGCGGCCGGCCTGTCGCGGGCGTGCTCTACCGACCTACGACCGGCGATCTCTACTCAGCCCGCCAGGGCGGCGGCGCGACCCGCAACGGCCTGTCGATCTGCGTCACTCCCGGCGGCCGGGTCGCGGAGATGCGCTACACCTCGGCGAAGATTCCCGCGCAATACAAGGCGTACAAGACGGTGCTGCCGGGCGGGGTGAAGCTGCGCAACTTCCGCTCGCTCGCCTTGCGGCTCGCCCAGTTGGCGGAAGGCGCGTCCGAGGTCGCCCTCGTCCGGGAGAACGCCGGCGACTGGGACCTCGCCGCCGCCGAGCTGATCCTCTGCGAGGCGGGCGGCGCCCTGACCGACGCGCAAGGCCGCCCACCAATCTATGGCGTCCCGCCGTTCCGCCAGCCGTTCCTGATCGGCGCCGAACGGGTTCGGCAGGCCGAAGTCCTCGCCGCCATGGCCGAGCTGTGACCTAGAGGGCGTTCTCGATCGTCATCGGGAAGACGGGCGAGACATAGTCGGTGACCGAGGCTTCATAGTGATGCGCCCCCTCGGCGGTCTCGTCGATGCGCGTCATCCCGAGACGATCGAAGTGCTCGCTCACCATGTTGTTCTTCTTGGTGGGGAGGTAGGCGGCGTGCAGCTTTTGCACGCCGCGCTTGGCCAGGGTGATCATCAGGGTGTCGTAGATCGCTTCCTCGACCTTGCGGCCCAGCACCCGGCAGCTCATCAGCCAGTCCGTCACCGTGGCGTCGGCGCCGTCGACGGCGCAGCTGATCACGCTGATCAGGCCCATGTCGCCGAAGCGATCGGTCAGGCGCGCCTGCAGGGTGATGACGGCGGGGTCCGCCTCCATCTGCTCGACCTCGGCCTCGGTCACTCGGCGGGTCAGCAGATTGAACTGGTTGGACTTGTTGGTGAGCTGGGTGACGCGGGCGCGGTTGGACGCATCGAACGGCCCGCAGGTGAGCACCATCTGCAGCGAGGTCAGATAGTCCCCGAGGTCGCGGGACTTGGCCATGACCTCGGCGCGCTGGGCGTTCTCGACATAGGAGTCGGCCCGGATCAGGTCGTCGGCGCCGAAGCTGACAGCTTCGAAATAGCCCGCCGCGAGCAGGATCTGGGGGTAGTAGGCGGGATCGCTCGGCAGCTCGGGCACCGCCGCCATCGGCAGGGCCGATCGGGTGTGCGCCCGTTCCGCCGGGTTGTCGTCCAGCAGCACCAGCGCGTCGACGCCGATGTTGAGCGTGGCGGCGATCGCCTCCAGGTTCGAGGCCTTGTCGGTCCAGTTGGCCTGGAACACCGCGATGTCGTTTTCCTTCAGCAGCATTTCGGTGTGTTCGCGGAAGGCGGATCGCGCGACGTCGTCGTTGTTCTTCGAGCTGACGGCGAGGATCACGCCGCGCTCCTTGAGCGCCTTGGCGGTGAGCTGGACGTTCACGAACGCCTCGCCGAGGGCCGAACCCTGGCCCAGGACGATGCCGGAGAGGCCCTCGTCGCCGATGGCGCCGCCCCACAGGGTGTTGTCGAGATCCAGCACGAGGCACTTGCGCGCCTTGCCGCGGATCGCGCCCAGCAGGGCGCCGAGGCGGTCGGCGTAGATCGGGTTGAAGGCGGCGGAGAACGGCTGCTTTTGCGCGTTCCAGGCCACCGGGTTGAACCACTCCGTGATCCCGACCGAGCTGGCGATGGCGGCCACGTCGAAGACATAGGCGCCCTCGGCCTGGGCGAAATCGAGCACCGCCTGGTTGAAGGCGCTGATCTTCGACGCCAGCGAACCGGCCACCCGGCGATCGAAGCTGCCGAACAGCGGCTGCGGCGGCGTCACGATCAGCGGCAGGATGGGGACGGCCCCATGGCTCTTGAACATCCGCGCCGCCTCGAAGAGCCGCGCGATGGCGCCCTCGACCTGCGGCGCCGCGTCCGCCACACCGAGCGAGGTCAGACCCAGCCAGCGATGATCGACGGCGATCAGGACGACGTCGGCGCCGCTGGTGTTGATCATCGATCCCGGGTCGAGCGCTTCCTGCATCACGACGTCGAACTCGGCCTCGACCATGTCGAGGG
>Ga0302314_10000540_pt1 | contig 69909 bp, 66 predicted proteins | sample III_Palsa_N2_3_FD_200533 | JGI IMG/M metagenome (GOLD analysis project Ga0302314, IMG submission 200533) | Peat permafrost microbial communities from Stordalen Mire near Abisko, Sweden - III_Palsa_N2_3 | ecosystem: Environmental > Terrestrial > Soil > Palsa > Peat permafrost | place: Sweden...
CGAGGCGCGGGGCGTCGCGTTCGGCGATGCCCAGCTCCGGCGGGTTGATGAAGTCGTCGGCTGAGTTCACCCACATGACGGGCGCGGTGATCTTCTCAAGACCGGACTCCGGATCGTAGTCGCGCGAAGAGTCCAGCTGATAGATCAGGTCGTTGGCGTCGAGCTCGGCTGTCGCGTGAGCCAGCGGGCCGGCCATGTAGCTGTCGACGTCGGCCGGCGTCGGCAGCACCTTCTGCATCTGGCGGGGCGCGCCGCCGGCGATGGCCAGGATGTCCTGAGCGGTTCGCAGTCCCTCAGTGGGCTCGGAGGTGTAATCGCCGCGGCGCCAGGCGGAATCAGCTCCGATGGCCTCGATGATCATTCGACGCCACATCCGGTTGCGACCGGCGATGGCCACCGGCAGGCAGGCCAGCGGCATCAGGGCGCGCGTCGCCCCCGGCCAAGCCTCGCCCCACATGAAGGCGTGCATGCAGCCCATGGATGTCCCCATGATAAGACGCAGTCGGGTGACACCAAGGCCCTCGGTGATGAGCGAATGCTCGGCGCGGACCATGTCGTCGTAGTCGTAGCGGGGAAAGTGGGCGCGCAGGCCGTCGCTCGGCTTTGATGAGTTCCCGTGGCCGATGTCGTCGGGCAGGATGATGAAGTACTTGGTCGCGTCGAGCAGTTGGCCCGGACCGAACAGCTCGCCGGCGAACTGGGGCCGCAGGAACTGAGCGCCGGAACCGCCGGTGCCGTGCAGAATCAGCACCGCATTGACGATCCTTCCCTCCGCGTCGCGCCTGGGCGCGCCAAGGGTGCGGTAATGGATGCGCAACTCGGGCAGACGCTCGCCCGAGCCGAATGCGAAATCCTTGATGGCGTAATTGGCCTCGCGGACGGCGGGCGCCGGCTGGGCGATCACCCGACCCGAAAGCGCCAGGCCGACGGAACACAGCGCTGCGATCAGATCACGCCGCATGATCACCCCTCCCAACCGGCCTACGGCGCGTAGAACACCCGCCGAGGGCCCCGAGGCAAGGGCTTGCCTCGCGCGTCCGGCCTCCTAGAACGACAGGGCAGGAGGGCCCGTGCCGCAAAGTCTCACTCGCCGCGCGCTGGCGCGCTGGATCGCCGCCGCCGGGCTTAGCGCCGCCTCGCCCGCCGCGGCGGAGAAGACGGCCTATGAGGTGACCCTGACCTCCGACGTGATGGTGCGCATGCGCGATGGAGTGAGGCTGGCGACCGACATCTACCGTCCCGCCCGTAACGGCGCGCCCGTTTGCGGACGTCTTCCAGTCATTCTGGAGCGCACGCCCTACGGCAAGACCGTCGTCAGCCGCTCCGAGCTGAGCGTCGCCGATCCCGTCCCCAAGAGTCGCGCCGAGGTCGCCGCCTTCTTCGTTCGCCGAGGCTACATCGTCATCTATCAGGACTGCCGCGGTCGCTATGCCTCCGAAGGCAAGTTCGTGAAGTATCTGAGCGACGGGGCTGACGGCTTCGACACCTGCGCCTGGATCGTTCGCCAGCCGTGGTGCGACGGCAAGATCGGGACCATGGGCCTGTCCTACGCGGCCCACACCCAGGGGGCCCTCGGCAGCGCCGACGCCCCGGGGGTCGCGGCGATGTTTCTCGACAGCGGCGGCTTCTCCAACGCCTATCAGGGCGGCATCCGCCAGGGCGGCGCCTTCGAATTGAAGCAAGTCACCTGGGCCTACGGCGCGGCCCTTGAGAGCCCAGAGATCACGCACGATCCGGGCCGCCTGAAGGCGTTGAAAGCCGTTGACCTGCGCGCCTGGTTCGCCCGCATGCCATGGACGAAGGGTCTGAGTCCGCTCAGCGCCGCGCCGGAATACGAGGACTACGTCTTCGACCAATGGCGCCACGGCGATTTCGACGCCTACTGGAAGCAGATGGGCCTCTACGCCGAGGGGTTCTACGATCGGTTCCGCGACGCCCCGATGACGCACATGTCGGCCTGGTATGATCCCTATGCGCGCACGGCGACCGAGAACTTCATCGGCCTTTCAAAGCGCAAGAAAGGTCCGGTGCGTCTCATCCTCGGGCCTTGGACCCACGGCGACCGATCGCTCACCTATGCCGGGGATGTCGACTTCGGGCCGGCGGCGACGCTCGACGACAATCTCGCGCCGGATTTTCTCACCCTTCGCCTCAGGTGGTTCGACTGCTGGCTCAAGGGGATAGACAATGGCGTCACCCGCGAGCCGACGGTGCGTCTGTTCGTCATGGGCGGCGGCACGGGGCGGATGAACGCCGCCGGCCGGCTCGATCACGGCGGGCGCTGGCGCAACGAGCGCGACTGGCCGATTCCGGACGCCCGGCCGACGGCTTACTTTCTGCATCGCGGTGGGGCGCTTTCGACCGAGCCGCCGTCGGCGGGCGCCGAACCCCTGACCTACGACTTCGATCCCGACCGGCCCGTTCCCAGCATCGGCGGCACGATCACCTCGGGCAAACCGATCATGGTCGGGGGTGCTTTCGATCAGGTGGAGGGACCGCGTTTCTTCGGCTCGCGCGCGCCATTCAGGCCCCTGTGCGAGCGACCGGATGTTCTCTCGTTCCAGACCGAACCGCTTGCCGAGGATATCGAAGTCACCGGCCCAGTGACCGCCTGTCTGCATTTCGCCAGCGACGGTCCGGATACCGACTTCACGCTCAAGCTGATCGATGTTTATCCACCGAACGAGGACTACCCGTCCGGCTTCGCCATGAATGTCACCGATGGCGTCGTCCGCGCCCGCTATCGCCGCTCGTGGGCCCATCCCAGCTCGCTCACGCCGGGCCAGCCTGATGAAGTGACCGTGGCCGCCTTTCCAACCTCGAACCTGTTCAAGGCCGGCCACCGCATTCGCCTCGATATTTCCTCGAGCAATTTCCCGCACTTCGACGTCAACCCAAACACCGGCGCTCCGGAAGGCGAGGGCATGGCGCGGCGGGTGGCGCGCAACACGATCTTCGTCGACGCCGCACGGCCTTCGACCGTAACCCTGCCCATCATACCAAGACGCGCCTGAGGCGCGGGAGGATCCCATGACCGACGCCGCACGCCTTCAAGCCTTCGTCGACCGCCTGTGGGACGAAGCGGTGACGCCGACGCTCGTCGACTACATCCGCATCCCCAACAAGTCGCCGGCCTTCGATCCGGACTGGGCGGCCCATGGCTACATGGACCGCGCCGTCGACCTGCTGGAATCGTGGGCCCGAGCGCGCCTGCCCGCTCTGCCAGGGGCGACGCTGGAGGTCGTCCGTCTCGAGGGCCGCACGCCGGTGATCCTCATCGAGGTTCCGGGCGAGATCGACGACACGGTCCTGCTCTACGGCCACCTCGACAAACAGCCGGAGATGACCGGATGGTCGGAAGGCCTGGGGCCCTGGACGCCGGTGCTGAAGGACGACCGGCTCTACGGCCGCGGCGGGGCCGACGACGGCTACGCCATGTTCGGGGCCCTCTCGGCCATGCTCGCATTGCGCGACCAGAACGTGCCGCACGCGCGCTGCGTGATCCTGATCGAGGCCTGCGAGGAGAGCGGCAGCTACGACCTGCCGCCCTATGTCGATTATCTCTCTGGCCGCATCGGCGACCCGTCCCTGGTGGTGTGCCTGGATTCGGGCTGCGGAAACTATGAACAGCTCTGGCTGACCACGTCGCTGCGCGGGATGATCGCCGGCGTGCTGCGCGTCGACGTGCTCACCGAGGGCGTCCATTCCGGCGACGCCTCCGGCGTGGTCCCCTCCAGCTTCCGAATCCTGCGTAGTCTGATTTCACGCCTGGAGGATCAAATAACCGGCGAAATCCTGCCGGCCGAACTTCACGCCGCCATCCCGGCCGAGCGGCTCACTCAGGCGAAGATCGCCGCCGAGGCGCTCGGCAAGGAGGTCTACGCCAAGTTCCCGTTCGTTCCCGGTATGAGGCCGGTGACTGACGATCTGGTCGAACTGATCCTCAACCGCTCCTGGCGCCCGCAGCTGGCGCTGATCGGCATGGACGGCGTCCCGTCGCCCGGCGACGCCGGCAACGTGCTCGGGCCATACACCGCGGCCAAGCTCAGCCTGCGCCTGCCGCCGACGCTCGAAGCCGACCGCGCCGCCGATTTCGTCAAGGCGCTGCTGGAGCGCGACCCGCCCTATGGCGCCACGGTCAGTTTCACGCCCGACAAGTCAGGCTCTGGCTGGCACGCCCCACCTCTCGCGCCCTGGCTTGCGGGGGCGGTCGATCGGGCCTCCAGCGCCGCGTTCGGACGCGGCGTCGCCATGATGGGCGAGGGGGGCTCAATCCCGTTCATGGCCATGCTGGGCGAAAAGTTCCCCAAGGCCCAGTTCGTCATCACCGGCGTGCTCGGGCCGCATTCCAACGCCCACGGCCCGAACGAATTCCTGCACCTGCCCACGGGCAAGAAGGTTTCGGCGGTCGTCGCCTACGTCGTGGCGGACCACGCGACGCGGAAGCGCTAGGCGGCCAGCAACCCCTCGAGGCGGCCACGGATAAGCGCCTCGGCCTCGCTCATGATCCGGTCGATGAGCACCTTGCAGGTCGGTATGTCGTGGATCAGGCCCGCCACCATGCCGCACGACCAGCCGCCGGCGTCCATCTCGCCGCGCTGCATGATTGCGGGATAGACCCCGGCCACCTCCTCGAAGATGTCGGCGAACTTGATCGAGGCCCCCAGCTTCTTTTCCTTCTCCAGAAGGCGCTCGACAGCGGCGTTGTTCAGCACCCGCTCGGTATTGCGCAGCGGCCGCATGATCAGGCGCGTGTCGAGCTCGGAGGCGGCGACGAGGGCCTGTTTGACGTGCTCGTGAATGGGGGCCTCGACCGTGGCCATGAACCGGGTGCCGAGGTTCATCCCTTCCGCGCCCATGGCCAGCGCCGCCACCAGCGACCGCGCATCGGCCATGCCGCCGGACGCCACGAACGGAATGTCGAGTGTTTCCCCGGCCCTCGGCAGCAGGATGAAGTTCGGCACGTCATCCTCGCCGGGATGCCCGCCGCACTCGAAGCCGTCGACGCTCACCGCGTCGCAGCCGATCGACTGGGCCTTGAGGGAGTGGCGCACCGAGGTGCATTTGTGGATGACCCTGACGCCGGCCTCCTTGAGGGCGGGCAACCACTGCTGAGGATTGTTCCCCGCCGTCTCGACGATCTTCACCCCGCCGTCGATGATCACCTTCACATAGCCCGGATAATCCGGCGGGTTCACCGACGGCAGAAAGGTCAGGTTCACCCCGAACGGCTTGTCGGTCATGCCGTGACACTTGGCGATCTCACTGGCCAGCGCTTCCGGCGTGCGCTGGGTCAGGCCGGTGATAATGCCGAGGCCGCCGGCGTTGCTCACCGCCGACGCCAGTTCGGCGAATCCCACGAAGTGCATGCCGCCCTGGATGATCGGATGCTCGATGCCGAAAAGCTCGGTGATGCGGGTCTTCATTCTATCTCCTCGGCCGGGTCCGGCGCGGCGTTGAACCTCTAGTTAAGGGCCGGGCCCGGCGGCGCACAAGCGGCCAGCCCCAAGCGTGGCCATTGGCTGAACCGAGGATGAACCCGCCTGCGCGATTCTGTTCAGGCAGAACAGGTCATTCGTGAACCCGGCGGTGAAACACCGCGGCAACAAGACCAACGGAGCGAAACAATGAAATTCTCCCCCCAACTCGCGCTCGCCGCCATCGGTGTCGCAACTCTTCTGGCCGGCGCCACCGGCGCATCGGCTGAGACCCACTGGCAGCAACATCACCCCCGGCGGGTGGAAGTAAACCACCGTCTGAACAACCAGAATCGCCGCATCAACACGGAGCGTCGTGAAGGCGACATCACTCGCGCCCAGGCCCGCGACCTGCACCAGGAAGATCGTGGCATCCGCGCCCAGGAGCGCTTCGACGCCTCCCATGATCGCGGCCACATCACCCGGGCCGAAAAGCGCCGACTCAACCACGAAGAAAACGGCGTGAGCGGCCAGATCGGCCGCTGAAATTAAGTGAGGCGGGCGACGCCCGTCGCCGCCCGCCTCACTTGCGCTCCCGCAATTGCACAATACCTGCTATGCCAAGATCGGTTCGGTCGAGCCGAGAGATTCTTTCGCCGTCCTGGCAGCGGCCTCCGTCGGAGCGTTCAATTTGAAGGTTATTCTGGCCCAACCGCGGGGCTTCTGCGCCGGGGTCGTGCGGGCGATCGAGATCGTCGAGCGGGCCTTGGACAAGTACCAGTCGCCTGTCTATGTGCGCCATGAGATCGTCCACAATCGACACGTGGTCGACAGCCTCAAGGCCAAGGGCGCGATCTTCGTCGAAGAGGTCGATCAGGTTCCGGATGGGGCCCGCGTCGTCTTCAGCGCCCACGGCGTGGCCAAGTCGGTGGTGAACGCGGCGGCCGCCCGCGGCCTGCCGGTCTTCGACGCCACCTGCCCGCTGGTCTCCAAGGTCCACAATCAGGCCAAACGGTTCGTGCGCCAGGGCCGCACGCTCATTCTGATCGGGCACGCCGGCCACCCGGAGGTCGAGGGCACCATCGGCCAGATCGATGCGGAGGTCCGTCTCGTATCCACCTTGGCTGACGTGGCCGCGCTCGACTTTCCGATCGACTTGCCGCTGGCTTATGTCACCCAGACCACGCTCAGCGTCGACGACACCCGCGCGGTGATCGATGCGCTCAAGGCCCGGTTCACCGACATTGACGGCCCCGACACGGCGGACATTTGCTACGCCACCCAGCACCGGCAGTCCGCTGTGCGCGATCTCTCGCGGATGGTCGAGGTGATCCTGGTGGTGGGCGCCAAGAACAGCTCCAACTCCAATCGCTTGCGCGAGATCGGGGAGGAGGAGGGGACCCCCAGCTATCTCATCGCCGACGCCTCCGCGCTCGACCCGGCCTGGGTGGCGGGCAAGGAGACCGTTGGCCTTACTGCCGGCGCCTCGGCGCCCGAAACTCTGATTATCGAAGTCATCGAAGCCCTGCGCCGCATCGAGCCGGTCGTCGTCATGCCCATGGACGGCGTCGAGGAACACATTCAGTTTAGGCTGCCCGCCGAACTGAGAGCGTGACACGCGCCTTCGGGCCCGATTGAAGGAAAGTAACTAAGTGGCGATTCCTATCACCGCGGTGGCCCGCATCGGGGCCTATATCGCGAAGCAACATTTCAGCGGCGCCAAGCGCTACCCGCTGGTGCTGATGCTGGAGCCTCTGTTCCGGTGCAACCTGGCCTGCGCCGGTTGCGGCAAGATCGATTATCCGGACGATATCCTCAATCAGCGGCTCTCCTACGATCAGTGCATGCAGGCGATCGACGAGTGCGGCGCGCCCGTGGTCTCGATCGCCGGCGGCGAGCCCCTGCTGCACCGCGACCTGCCGAAGATCGTCAAAGGGTTCCTGGCTAGGAAGAAGTTCGTCATCCTGTGCACCAACGCCCTGCTGCTGAAGAAGAAGATCGACCAGTACGAGCCCGATCCGATGTTCACCTGGTCGGTGCATCTCGATGGCGACAAGGCCATGCATGACAAGTCGGTGTGCCTGGACGGCGTCTTCGAGACCGCTGTGGAAGCCATTCAGCTCGCCAAGTCGCGCGGCTTCCAGGTCAGCATCAACTGCACCCTGTTCCAGGGGGCCGACGCCGACCGCGTGGCCGACTTCCTGGACGAGATGAAGAAGGTGGGCGTCAGCGGCGTCACCATCTCGCCGGGCTACGCCTATGAGCGCGCGCCCGATCAGGACCACTTCCTCAACCGGACGCGCACCAAGCAACTTTTCCGCGACATCCTCGCCCGCGGGCGAGGCGGCAAGGCGTGGAGCTTTACCCAGTCGACCATGTTTCTGGATTTCCTGGCCGGAAACCGTGCCCTGCACTGCACGCCCTGGGGCAATCCAACCCGCACCGTGTTCGGCTGGCAGCGGCCCTGCTACCTCCTGGGCGAAGGCTACACCAAGACCTTCAAGGAGCTTATGGACGAGACCGATTGGGACGCCTACGGCGTTGGCGCCTATGAGAAATGCGCTGACTGCATGGTCCACTCCGGCTTCGAGGCCAGCGCCGTCACCGAGATCATGAAGCATCCGCTGCAGGCGCTCGCCCTGAGCATTTCGGGCGTGCGCACCCACGGCGCGATGGCTAAGGACATCCCGGTCGACAATCAGCGTCCGGCCAAGTTCGTCTTCCAGGGCCATGTCGAGGCCAAGCTGGCCGAGATCAAGGCCGCCGGCCCGCGCTCCCGCAAGGTCGTCGAGGTCGCGGACTAGAGGATCACCCCGTCCGGCCCTTCGGGCCATCTCCCCCATCGAGGGGGAGGAGGATAGCGGATTTGAAATCAACGGGTCTCCTTCTCCTTGATGGGGAGGGTGGACCGCGGAGCGGGACGGGTGGGGTGTCGGCAGTGAGACCTTCGCGATGACCCAGCCCCTTGACGCCCTGATCATCGGCGGCGGGCACAATGGCCTCGTCTGCGCCTTCTACCTCGCTCGCGCCGGGTTGAAAGTGAAGGTGCTGGAGCGCCGCGCCGTGGTCGGCGGGGCGGCCGTGACCGAGGAATTCCATCCGTTCTTCCGCAATTCGGTCGCCAGCTACACGGTGAGCCTGCTGAACCCCAGGGTCATCGCCGACATGGGTCTCGAGGCGCGCGGCCTGCGCGTCCTCGAGCGGCCGATTTCCAACTTCCTGCCCCAGCCGGACGGCGGCTATTTGAAGCTGGGCGGTGGCCTCGAACGCACCCAGGCCGAATTCCGCAAGTTCTCGGCCCGCGACGCCGAGACCCTGCCAGCCTATTACGCCGTTCTCGACTCCGTCGCCGACGTCCTCCGCGACCTGGCGCTGAAGACCCCGCCCAACGCCGGTGGGGGACTGAAGGCGCTGGCGGCCGCCGCCGCCCAGGGCTGGCCGATGCTGAACGCCCCGCTCGAGCGCCAGCGTGACATGTTGGACCTGTTCGCCAAGAGCGCCCGCACCTTCCTCGACGCGTGGTTCGAGAGCGAGGCGGTGAAGGCGGCGTTCGGCTTCGACGCCGTGGTCGGCAATTTCGCCAGTCCCGACACCCCGGGCTCGGCCTATGTATTGCTGCACCATGTCTTCGGCGAGGTGAACGGCAAGAAGGGCGCCTGGGGCCACGCCGTCGGCGGCATGGGCGCGATCACCACCGCCATGCGCGAGGCCTGCGAAGAGGCGGGGGTCGACATCGATCTCGAAGCCCCGGTGGCGCGGGTGTTGACCGATGGTGGCCGGGCGATGGGCGTGAAGCTGGAATCGGGCGTCGAGGTGACCGCGCGCGCGGTGGTCTCCAACGTCGGCCCGCGTATCCTCTACGATCGGCTGTTGGATCCGGCCGATCTGCCGCCGGGGTTCGCCCGCCGGGTGGCTGGCTTCAAGGTCGGCTCGGGCACCTTCCGGATGAATGTGGCGCTGTCGGAACTGCCGAACTTCACCTGCCTGCCGGGAGACGGCGAACACCTGCGCAGTGGGATCATCATCGCCCCGACGCTCGACTACATGGACCGCGCCTTCATCGACGCCAAGTTGCACGGCTGGTCCAAGGCCCCGATCGTCGAGATGCTGATCCCCAGCACCATCGACGACAGCCTCGCCCCGCCCGGCGCGCATGTGGCCAGCCTGTTCTGCCAGCAATTCGCGCCCGTCTTGCCGGACGGGCGAAGCTGGGACGACGAGCGCGAAGCCGCCGCGGATCTGATCATCGACACCGTCGAGGCCTGGGCGCCTGGTTTCAAGGCCTCGATTGTCGGCCGCATGATCCTCTCGCCGCTCGACCTGGAGCGGAAGTTCGGCCTCGCCGGCGGCGACATCATGCACGGCGCCATGACACTGGATCAGCTGTGGTCGGCCAGGCCCTTCCTCGGTCAGGGCGACTATCGCGGCGCGCTGCCGGGCCTCTATCTCTGCGGCGCCGGAACTCACCCGGGCGGCGGGGTCACCGGTCTGCCGGGCCGCAACGCCGCGCGCGAGATACTCACGGACTTCCACCTGTCGCGAAAGGCGCCGAGGCCCTGGTGACAGCCGGCCACGCCGTCTCTAACGACTTGAAGGCTCGGCTGGCGCGGCGAGCGAGTGCGATCAGCTCGAAGAGATCGCTGAGACCGGTCGTGCCAGCGCCCAGCAGGTTCGCCGCGATAGCCGAGAGCCGAATCGAGCCGTTTGGGGCGAATCCCGCCTCGACGGCAGGCGGAATTGCGGTGATCGCGTTGTCGGACACGGCTCGCACGACGGCAAAGGGAACGCCGAAATCTGCCGCGGCGCTGGCCGCCACATGGGACTCCATATCGGCGACGGTGGCGCCGGTCTGCTTGCGCAAATCGGCCTTTTGTTCGACCGACGTGATCATCCGACCATCCGCCCACACGAGCGCCGGGTGTGTGCCTGGGAGAGCGGACAGCAACGCGTGGCGCCACGCTGGATCGCACTCGAACCGGCGGCGGCCGTCCACGACGGCTTCCCCGATCACCAGATCGCCGACCGCGAGGTCCGGGTGAAGGGCGCCGCACAGACCAAAGCTGATCACCGCTCTCCCGCCCTGGCGCAGGGCTTCGTCGACGCCAAGCCCGCGTTGGGTCACGGTCGCGCCGCGCGCGATGCGCGCCTCGCGTTCCATGCCGACGACGGCGACAAGCGCGCTGTTCACATCCCGAACGCGGGCCGGGCGCTGTTGGCGCGCTTCAGGTTGCGGTAGCGGGCCAGGGCCCACAACGGGAAGATCTTCGCATAGCCGTGGTAGCGCAGGTAGAAGACGCGCGGAAAACCGCCGCCGGTATAGGCGTCCTCTGGCCAGACGCCGTCGCCATCCTGATGCAATCTCAGCCAATCGACTCCGCGCGCCACCGCCGGATGGTCGATCCGGCCGGCGGCCATCAGGCCCAGGAGGGCCCAGGCGGTTTGGGAGGCTGCGGAGGGAGCCGGCTCGTGACCCTTGTAGTCCAGCTTGTAGCTGTCGCAGTTCTCGCCCCAGCCGCCGTCCTCGTTCTGGATGGCGATCAGCCAGTCGGTGGCGCGCGCCACCATCGGCGAGTCCGGCGCCACGTCGGCGGCGTTCAGCGCGCATAGCACCGACCAGGTCCCATAGATGTAGTTGACGCCCCAGCGGCCGAACCAGGAGCCGTCGGCCATCTGCTCACGCTCCAGCCACGCAAGCGCCGCCTTCATCCGTACACTGTCCAATGGCTCGCCGAGCTGAGCCAGCATGCTGACGCATCTGGCGGTTAGATCGGCCGTCGGCGGATCGAGCAGGGCGCCGTGGTCGGCGAAGGGGATGTTGTTGAGATAGTGATAGGCGTTGTCGGCGTCGAAGGCGCCCCAGCCGCCGTCGTGGCTCTGCAGGCCCTCCACCCACTCGCGGCCCCGCGCCATCGCTTCGTCATAGCCGGCGCCCGCCCGGTCCATGGCCATGACCACCACGGCGGTGTCGTCGAGATCGGGATAGTGGTCGTTGCGGTACTGGAAGGCCCAGCCGCCAGGGCGCACGTTCGGCCGCCACTCCGCCCAGTCGCCGGCTACTTCCAGCACCTGCAGCGGCTTCAGCCAGGAAAGGCCGCGCGCCGCCGCGCCGTTGCTGCCCTCGTCGCCAGCTTCCAGCAGGGCGTGAGCGGCCAGGGCCGTATCCCACACCGGCGACAGGCACGGCTGGCAATAGGCTTCGTCGTCCTTGACCACCAGCAGCTTCTCGATCGAGGCGCGGGCGGTGGCGCGGTTCGGGTCGCTCTCGGGGAAGCCCAAGGCGTCGTACATCATCACCGCGTTGGCCATGGCCGGGAAGATGGCCCCCAGGCCGTCCTCGCCGTTCAGCCGCTCGTCGACGAAGGCCTTGGCCTTGGCCATGGCGCTGGCGCGGCTGGGAAGGGCGGGTCGGACCACGCGCAAGACGGCGTCGAGGGCAAGGAAGCCGCTGGTCCACGGCTCCTTCTGGTGGGCGCCGCGGGCCAGGGCGCGCAGCTCGGCCGGCGGCTTCACGAACAGCTCGTCAATGGTGACGCCGCGCGGATTGCGCGCCCGCGGCGCCAGCTCGCGCAGCACCAGCAGCGGCACGATCACCGTCCGCGCCCAGTAGGAGATCTTGGCGAGGTGGATGGGGAACCAGCGCGGTAGGTGCATGATCTGCACCGGCAGCTCCGGCACGGCGCGCCACGAGATGACGCCGAACAGCGCCAACAGGATGCGGGTGAAGACGTTGCAACGCTCGGCCCCGCCGCGCGCCAGCAGCGCCTCTCGCGCCCGGACCATGTGCGGTTCGGACGGGTCGTCGCCGATCATCTTGAGCGCAAAATAGGCCTTGATCGTCGCGCTGGCGTCGAAGTCGCCGCCGTGGAACAGCGGCCAGCCGCCATGCGCGCCCTGGATGCGGCGCAGATAGACGCCGATCTTGCGCTCCAGCTCCGGCGCGTCGGGTTCGCCCAGATAGGCGCGCAACAGGATGTATTCGGCCGGGATGGTGGCGTCGGCCTCCAGTTCGAACACCCAATGGCCGTCGTCCCGCTGGCGCGCGCGCAGGGCGGCGGCGGCGCGCTCGACGGCGGCGTCGAGGTCGGTTCCGAGGGGCGAGGCGTCGTCCATGCGCTGATCCTAGCCGGAATCAGCGCCGCGCCGCCACTGCGGGGCCTGTCGGGAAGGCGCGCCGGCGCCTACATTCCGTTTATCTGAGCACGAGAGGACACAGTCATGAACGGCAAGACGCTCGTCATCACCGGCGCCACGTCCGGGATCGGCGAGGCCGCCGCCTTGGCGCTGGCCGGGAAGGGGGCCCGGATCGTGTTCATGGCCCGAGATGCGGCCAAGGCGCGGGCCCTGCAGGACCGGCTGACCCGCGCCAATCCCGACGCCGCGCACGACCATGTGCTGGGCGAGCTCTCCACCCTGTCCGGCATGCGCGCGGCTGGCGAAGCCCTGGCCGCCAAGGCGCCGCGCATCGACGTTCTGGTCAACAACGCCGGCGCGATCTTCGATCATCGCCAGGTCACCGCCGACGGCCTGGAAATGACCTTCGCCGTCAATCACATGGCCTATTTCGTCATCACCGAGATCCTGAGGCCGCATTTGGACGCCGGCGCGCGCATCGTCAGCACCGCCTCGGGCGCCCATTTGGCGGGCCGGGTCAACTTCGACGATCTGCAGCTAGCGCAGAAGTACAACGCCATGGCCGCCTACGGGACGTCCAAGCTGTTCAACATCCTGTGGACGCGCGAGCTGGCGCGGCGCCTCGCCGGGACCGGCGTGACGGCCAACTGCTTCCATCCGGGCGGCGTCAACACCGGCTTCGGTTCCAACACCAAGGGCTTTCTCAAGACCGTGTTCGGCCTCATCGGTCCGCTTATGCTGACCCCGGAGAAGGGCGCCGACACCCTCGTCTGGCTGGCCTCGGCGCCCGAGGTGGAGGGCCAGACCGGCGGCTACTGGGTCAAACGAAAACTCACCCAGCCATCAGCCGCCGCCCGCGATGACGCCTCCACCGCGCGGTTGTGGGCCGAGAGCGTCCGTATCGCTGGCGTCTCGGAGACCATCGCGGCGTAGGGGCAATTGCGGCTGTCGGGTCGATAGACAGAGACCACAAGAGGCCTGACATAGCGGATCGATAGCCCGCCGACTCGCGGCGGTCGGTCGCCAGGTCGCTTGGGGATAGGATCAATGGCCACGTCGACCGATGTCGCGCGGGTTGAGGGGACCGAGATCCGTGGCGCGCTTTCGCCGATGGCGATCGATCCGATCAGGTTCGAAGCCGCGGTCTTCGACCTCGACGGCGTGCTGACCGAAACAGCCGCGATCCACGCGGTGGCCTGGAAACAGCTCTTCGACGAAGTTCTCGCGAGTGAGGCGGCCGCCTCGGGGAAGGTCTTCCAGCCCTTCGACGTGAACAGCGACTATCGCGCCTACGTCGACGGCCGCCCGCGCAGCGATGGCGTGCGCACCTTCCTGGCCGCGCGCGGGATCACGCTCCCGGAGGGTCAGGCCGGCGATCCGCCCGACGCCCTCACCGTCCAGGCGCTCGGCGCGCGCAAGGACGCCTACTTCCTGCGGCGCCTTGCCCAGTCCGGCGTGAAGGTCTTCCCCGACGCCCAGCCGTTGCTGGTCAACCTGCGCGCCGCCGGCCTGAAGACGGCGCTGGTCTCCTCCAGCCGTAACGCCAAGGCCGTGCTGGAGGCGGCCGGTCTGACGGCGCTGATCGACGTGGTCGTCGACGGCGTCCTGGCGGCGCGCCTGGGGCTGAAGGGCAAGCCGGCGCCGGACACCTTCCTGCGCGCCGCCCAGCGGCTTGGCGTCCCGGCCTCTCGCGCCGTCGGCTTCGAGGACGCCCTGGTCGGCGTCGAGGCGATCCGCGCCGCCGGCTACGGCTTGGTGGTGGGCGTCGATCGGGTGGGCCAGTCGGGCGAACTCGTCGCCCACGGCGCCGATATCGCGGTCACTGACCTGCAGACGCTCGAAGTCGCGACGCCGGCGGGGGCGACGGTCGATCTGGCCGCCTGGCCGCCCGTGACGCCGACGGAAGATGCCGACTGGCTGATCGTCGAGGACGGCTTCACGCCCACGCGCGAGCACGAGATCGAGTCGATCTTCGCGATTGGTAACGGCCATCTCGGCAGCCGGGCCTCGCTCGCCGAGGACGGCGCCATGTCGGCGCCCGCGACCTTCGCCGCCGGGCTGTTCGACGCCGGTCCAGGGTCCACCCTGACGCTGGCGGTGCTTCCGGATTGGAGCCATCTGGCGCCCGTCATCGAGGGCGCGCCGCTCAGCTTGCGGTCGGGCCGGCTCATCGCCCAGCGCCGCACGCTCGACATGCGACAGGGCATGATCTGGCGCGATTGGCGTCATCAGGATCCGGCCGGCCGCATCACACATTTCCGGGAGTGCCGCCTGGCCTCCGCCTATGACCGCCGGCTCCTGCTGCAATCGGTGGCGCTGACGGCCGAGAACTACGCCGGCGCCATCCGCTTCGAGAGCCAGCTCGATGGATCGGCCGAGGTCCGGACCAGCCACGGCGGCGTCGCGGTCGTCAGCACCGCCAGCCTCTGCGCCGCGACGCCGGACCTCCAGGCGAAGGCCGTGCGCCTCGCCGACCTGACGCTGCAGGCCCAGCCTGGTCAGACCTGGCGCATCGATCGCATCGCGGCGGTCGGCGTCTCGACTGAGGACCAGCAACCGGGGGCGGTCGCCGAGGCTCACGTCGCGGCCGCCCAGACGCGCGGCATGGGCGATCTGATCGCGCGCCATTGCGCCGCCTGGTCGGACCGCTGGGACGCCAGCGACATCCGCGTGGACGGCGACCCCGAGGCCCAGCGCGCCCTGCGATTTGCCGCCTACCATCTGCTGAGCGCCGCTGACCCCACCGACGACCGCGTGTCGATCGGCGCCCGCGGCATGACCGGCGACGCCTACAGCGGACATGTCTTCTGGGACACCGAGATCTACATGCTGCCGTTCTATGCGCTCACCTGGCCTGAGGCGGCGCGGGCGCTCCTGATGTATCGGCATCACACCCTGCCGGCCGCCAGGGCAAAAGCCGCCCGGTACGGCGCGCGCGGGGCGTTCTACGCCTGGGAGTCGGCGGACACGGGCGAGGACGTGACGCCGGCTTCGGTGGTCGGCCCGGGCGGCGTGGTGATTGCGATCAAGGTCGCGGCGCAGGAACAGCACATCAGCGCCGACGTGGCTTTCGGCGCCTGGAGCTACTGGCGCGCCACCGGCGACGACGTCTTCCTGTTGGAGGCAGGCGCCGAGATGATCATCGAAACCGCCCGCTTCTGGGCGTCGCGGGCCGAACCGGGCAGCGATGGCAAGCGCCATATCCGCGGCGTCATCGGCCCGGACGAGTACCATGAGCACGTCGACGACGACGCCTACACGAACGGCATGGCGCGCTGGAACCTGAGAACGGCGGCGGCCGTGGTCCAGGACATGAGGGCGAGATGGCCGGAGCCTTGGGCGGAGCTGCGCGCCACCCTCAAGCTCGAAGACGCCGAGCTGGACGATTGGTCGGCCGTCGCCCGCGATCTTTACACCGGCCTCGATCCAAAGACCGGGTTGATCGAGCAGTTCCACGGCTATTTCGCCCTGAAGGACCTGCCAATCTCCAGCTTCGTGTCGCGCACCATTCCGGTCGACGTGCTCCTGGGTCTCGATCGCGTCATGCCCTTCCCGATCATCAAACAGCCCGACGTGCTGATGCTGATCTATCTGCTTTGGGACGACTTCGCGCCGGAGGTGCGGGAAGCAAACTTCCGCTACTACGAGCCGCGGTGCGCTCACGGCAGTTCGCTCAGCCCTTGCATCCACGCGTTGCTCGCCGCGCGCCTGGGCCATATGACCCTTGCCGAAAACTACTTCCGCCAGGCGAGCCGGATCGATCTGAACGACAACATGGGTAACGCCTCCGGCGGCGTTCACATCGGCGGCCTGGGCGGCCTCTGGCAGGCGGCCGTGTTCGGTTTCGCCGGTCTGCGCCTCACCGAAGACGGCCCAAAGCTGGATCCGAAACTGCCGCCCGGCTGGCGCGAGCTGTCGTTCCGCATCCGCTGGCGCGGCAAGGACTACAAGCTCGATGCCTCGGCGCAGGAGACGCCGTCATGACCGATTCAGTCATTCTCGTCCCGCTGGATGGATCGAAGAACGCCTTGCCCATCGCCAGGCGCCTTGCCAAGCTGGAGAAAGGTTCAGTCCGCATCCTGCGCGAGACCGAAGAAACCGCCGAGGCGATTCTCGCCGCCGCCGCGGACCAAGGGGCCGGACTGATCGTGATGGGCGCCCATTCGGCGGAGGCGGCCGGCGAAATCGGCGACGCGGCGCTGGCGGTGCTGCGCGGAGCCTATTGCCCGGTGGTGCTGGTCAGTGCGGCCCAGGCGCCAAGCGACTGGACTCTCAGGCGAGTGCTGGCGCCACATGACGGCAGTCCGGCCGTCAGCCACGCGCTGGGACCGGCGACCGAGCTCGCGCGTGCGTCCGGCGCCGAACTCATCGTGCTGCAAGTGGCCGGCGGCGAGCGTGCCCTGGAGACCGGCTCGATCGCGCCGCCCGCGTATCTGGATCAGGTGCAGCACACTTGGCCGGTATGGTCCCGGGAATTCCTGCATCGGCTGGCCAGCCTCTGCCCGCTCGCCGATGTGCCAGTTCGGCTGCTGCTGGCGCATGGCGCGCCGGCGGACGAGACGGTCCGCGTGGCGGGCGAAGAGTCCGCCGATCTCATCGTGCTGGTCCGGACGGGTCGCTCGGACGACGCCGGGGCCTTGAAGGCCCTGCTGCGCGCCGCGCCGTGTCCCATCATGGTGATGCGCGCTCTCACTTCCTGAACGGTTCCAGACGCGGAGCGTCGCTAAGTCGGCGCCTGACTGAGCGTGTGCTAACCGCCCCGCCCGCTCAGCTGTAGGATCAGATAGCGGCTCCTAAGGCTTGCGCGTTCTTCGGCCGGGACCGCCGACCAGCGCAGCTGGTCGAGAAGCTCGATGATGAAGCCGTACGCTGCGAGCGGCAGAGGCTCGGCGATAGTCTGAAGCGCGGCGAGCCAGAGCTTGAAGTCGCTCACATGCGACTGGATGCTAGTGGGCATTCCTAGACGTGCTTGCCACGCCGACGCCACCGCCGCGACATCCAATGCGAAAGCCAGGACCGCAGCGACCCAAAGTATGGCGGCGAAGAAATGGACAGGCTTGCGATAGAGGGTCATCGAGGACCTCGGTCGGTTGCGCAGTTTGACTTTGTGGGCAAACCATCGCGGTCGCAACGTCCGCTACCCATTGCGGTCATTCCACATTGTTCGCTGCCGGCCCATCGCGGACCTACCGATCCGTGTTAACGGACGATGCCAGGTTCGCAGAGGCGATTTACGAAGGGCTCGGTAAGCCCAGTCTTTTTGAATTCGGCCAAGTTTCTGATCGCGGGGCAGGAGGCGCCATTTCTGTCTGCGCACGCGCAGGTCGCACCATTCGGTGCTTGCGAAAGCGCATCAAGAGCAATCCAGCTAGAAGCATCTGGACCTCATCGGCTCAACGTCTGTCTAGACGTGACAAGATAGAGCCGGCCCGGTCGCCGGACAACGGCGGGCGCAACGTCGCTTCCCACCCTGAACCACGTTCGGAATGTCTGCTCCGTGGCCAAAAGCCAATGACCGCTCCCGACGCTTAGCAGACGAGCACCGTCCATGGCCTTTTCAGCCTCCGACGACTCGCGCCGCCTTCTCCCCCGACCTTACCGCCCCCTCGATCGTCGCCGGCAGACCCGTGGCCGTCCAGTCGCCGGCGAGCGCGAGGTTGCGCCAGCGAGTGCGCGCACTGGGCCGGCGGGCGTTCTGTTCCGGGGTGGCGGCGAAGGTGGCGCGGCGCTCCTTGACGATCCGCCAGGGCGGCAGCTCGGCCGTGAGGGCGTGGGTCTCGGCGACGTCGCGCCACAGGGCGCGAGCCAGGCCTTCGCGATCCTGGTCGGCTAGGTGGTCGGCGGCGCTCACCGTCACCGAGATCCGGTCCTCGAAGGCGAACACCCACTGCGCCACGCCGCCAGTCAGGCCGACGATCGGGACCACGCCCTTGGGCGGGGTGAATTTGAAGTGGCCGTTGACGATGGCGTTGAACCGATTGGGCGCGACGAGGCCAGGGACCAGGGTCTCGGCGATCCACGGCGGTGCAGCCAGGATCACCGCCTCGCCCGGCGCGACGTCGATCTCGCCATCGCCTGTCTTGAGGCCGGTGACGCGGTCACCGTCGAAGGCGATCGAGCGCACCGGCGTCTGCAGCCGCACGCTCGCGCCGCGCGCGGCGAGGAACGAGAGGGCCGGGTCGACCAGGGCGGCGGCCAGGGTCGGGGTGGCGATCCTCGGCCGATAGGCTTTGCCGCCGCGCGCCAGAGACTGCCGGATCACCGAGCCGGCGAGCGCGGCCGAGCCGTCGCGCGCGTCGGTGTTGAGCGCCGCCAGCAGGAAGGGTTCGATCAGCCGGTCCCACAGCGGGCCGTGGCCCCGGATCACGTCGCTGACGGGCCGGTCTCGCCCGGGAACGAGCAGCCTGGCGAGCGCCAGATAGTCCGCCGTCCGTGTGCCGGGCACGCGCCGACCGCGTCGCAGAAGCCACCAGGGCGCGGCCCCTGCGTTCGGCCGGATCGTCCAGCGCGCCCGCGCCTGGAGGTCATGGAAATCGAGCCGCGCGTCGGCCGGGCCGGTCATCCGGTCCTCGGCGCCGATCCGGCGCAGATAGGCGAACACCGCGTCGTTGCCCGACAGGACGAGGTGGTTGCCGTTGTCGAGGGTCATCTCCAGCACCGGGTCGTGGTACGACCGGCACCGGCCGCCCGCCTGGGCCGAAGCTTCGATCAGCACCACCTCGACGCCGCGCGCGGCCAAGCTGGTGGCGGCCGCGAGGCCTGCCAGTCCGGCGCCGACGACATAGACTTTCAGGAACGGCCTCCGGCGGCGCTTCGCCCGCTCACCTGCTGAGCCCGCGGGTGGCGAGAATCCAGGCCAGCACGGCCTTGCTGAGCGAGATGCGCGCGCGTGGCGCTTTCCAGCCCGTCTTTTCCGTGCGTTTCAGGATCGTCCGATAGACGGCGCTCATCAGTCGCGGCGCGCGCAGGCGGCCGGCCGGCTTCGTTTTGAGCACGGCGTTGGCCGCGCGGTAATGCTCGTGGGCCTTGGCCGCCAGCCAGCGGCAGGCGACGTTCAGCGCCGGATGGGCGAGGACGGCGTGCGGCTCGTCGCCTTCGATCCCGGCGGCGGTCAGCGCCTCGTCGGGCAGATAGAGCCGGCCGAGGCCCGCGTCTTCGTCGAGGTCGCGCAGGATGTTGGTGAACTGCAGCGCCCGCCCGAGGTGATGGGCAAGTTCTTTGCCAGGCGCCTCATCCATGCCGAACACCTTGACCGACAGGCGTCCGACGGCGCTGGCCACGCGATCGCAATAGAGATCGAAGGTCGCGAAGCTTGGGCGGCGGATCGGCCCGTCGATGTCCATCTCCATGCCGTCGAGGACGGCCAGGAAGTCTTCCTTGGCAAGGCCATAGCGGCGCGTCGGCCCGGCGAGGTCGCGCACGCGCGGCGTCGGGCCGCCGGTGTAGAGACTGTCGATGGCGCGCCGCCAGACGTCGAGCTGCGCCCTTTGTTCCTCTGGCGTCGGTCCGATCTCGTCGGCGACATCGTCGACCTCGCGGCAGAAGGCGTAGATGGCGAACATGGCCGAGCGCTCGGGCTTCGGCAGCAGGCGCATGGCGCTGTAGAACGAGCTGCCCGAAGCTTGGCTCTGCGCGCTGGAGACGGTCTTGGCGGCGGCGCTGAAAGTCATCTAGCTTCCTATGGCGCCGGTTTGCGGCTTTGCCGAGCCCCCTAGTCTCGCGATCAGCGCGCTGGCGCCGCCGAGGCCGGCAGCGCCCAACGCTTCGAAGGGTCGGTGATGCACCCGTTCCGACAGCGGATCCTTGCGGCTGAGGCGCTCGGCGAGGCTGACCGCCAGCCCATGGATAACGCCGATCTCGAGTGAAAGTCGCATGTCGCGCGTCTGGCTCGCCAGAGGTCGGGCGGCCTCCAGCAGGTCCAGCGTGCGGTGGGCGAGTCCGGCGATCAGCGCGCGCAACGCGGCGCTCGCGCGCTCGGCTCCGAGCGCGGCCACGTCCACGCCGGCGGCGGCCAGGGCGTCCTCGGGGATATAGACCCGGTCGAGCTGGCGGTAGTCTTCGCCGCAATCCTGCAGATGGTTGATCACCTGCAGGGCGGCGCACAGGGCGTCGGAGGCGGGCCAGGTCGTCCGGGCCTCGCCGTGAACATCCAGCACATAACGTCCCACGGGCGCCGCCGAATAGCGGCAATAGTCCATCAACTCGTCCCAGTCGGCGTAGCGTGCCTTGCGTGCATCGCGCCGGAAGGCCTCAAGCAGGTCGAGGATGTGCCGGCTGGAGAGGCCGCCCGCCGCCACGACCTCGCGCAAGCGGACGGCGGCGGGAATCGCCGCATCCGCGCCGGTGAGGCTGGCTTCGATCGCCGCCAGACGGGCGAGTTTGTCGTCGGGCGTCGCGGTCTCATGATCGGCGATGTCGTCGGCCATGCGGGCCACGGCGTAGAACGCCATCACCGCCGGACGGTGTCGCTTGGCGATCAGGATCGAGGCAACGGGAAAGTTCTCGTCGCGATGGCCCTTGCCGGAGGACAGGTCGTTGCTCACGAGGCCAGGGCGTCCTGCGCCCGTCCTTTCCATTGCCCGCCCCGGCCGCGCCAACTCTGCACCGCCGACCATAGGGTGAAGGCGCCGTATAGCGCACCAGCCAAGGGCAGCGTCGCGCCCCACAGGCCCCAGAGCCGATAGAGTTTCAACATCGGGCGCAGCGCCAGCCCCATGGCGACCCAGGTCGCGAGCCCCAGCCACCTCGCTGGCGCGGGGGCGAACATCGCCAGTAGCGGCGGGGCGGCGAAGATGACCGCCATGGCGACGACGGTTGCGGCCAGCAACACGGGCGAATAGCCGAGCTGGGCGTAGGCCGAGCGGGCGACCATGCGGCCGATGTCGCCCAGGCCCGAATAGGGGCGAAGGCTCTGGACGCGCTTGGTCAGGCCCAGCCAGATCGGCCCGCGCCGTTTGAGCAGTCTGGCGAGGGCGCAGTCGTCGATGATCTCGCCGCGAATGGCCGCCAGGCCGCCCGCCGCCTCCAGCGTCTCGCGCCGCACCAGTATGCAGCCGCCGGCGGCCGCCGCCGTCTTGCGCTTGGGATCGTTCACCCAGGCGAACGGAAACAGCATTTGGAAAAAGAAGACGAAGGCCGGGATCAAGACACGCTCCCAGCCCGTGCGCACGGTCAGTCTGGCCATCAACGAGGTCAGCACCAAGCCGCCGGCCTCGGCTCGCGCCACGAGACGGCGCAGGTTTCGGAGATCGTGGCTGATGTCGGCGTCGGTCAGGAGGAGATAGGCCGGCGAATGGGCGACCGCGTGGGCCACGCCCTGGCTTTGCGCCCAGAGCTTGCCGGTCCAGCCGGCGGCCAGCGGCGCGCCCGCGATCACCTCCACCGGATGGTCCCCGCCCGCATCCAGGGCGACCTGCGCCGTGCCATCGCTGCTGTTGTCGTCGACCAGGATGATACGGAACTCGCCCGGATAGTCCTGGAGCCGCAAGGAGCGGATCGCCTGGCCCACGACATCGGCCTCGTCGCGGGCGGGCACGACGGCGACCACCGCCGGCCAGGCCGCCGGCTCGGGCGGCTCGCCGACATCGTCGCGCTCGCGGCTCCCCCAGAACCGGCCGCGGAACGCCAGAAGGTAGATCCAGGCGAGGACGCCCACGGCCGCGAGGGCGAGCGTCGAGATCATGTGACGTAACCCGCGGACCGGAACCAGGCGAGCGCGTCGGCCAGGGCCTGGCGGTAGGGCCGGGCGCGATAGCCAAGCTCACGCTCCGCCTTGGCCGAGCTGAAGAACATCCGGTGGGCGGCCATGTCGAGGGCGTCGCGGGTGACGAACGGCTCTCGGCCGGTGATCCGGGCGACGGACTCGGCCGCGAACGCCAGAGGATAGAGCGGCGCGCGCGGCAGGCCGATTGTCGGCGCTTTGCGGCCGGTGAGCTCGGCGATGTCGGCCAGGAGAGTCCTCAGCGAGATATCCTGGCCGCCCAGGATGTAACTCTCGCCGACCGGACCGCGCTCCAGGGCCAGCAAATGGCCCTCAGCTACGTCGTCGACATGGACGAGGTTCAGTCCGGTGTCGATGAAGGCCGGGATGCGTCCGCTCGCCGCTTCGACGAGAATCCTCCCCGTCGGCGTCGGCTTGATGTCGCGCGGGCCGATCGGGGTCGAGGGCTGCACGATCACCGCCGGCAGGCCTTCGGCGATCATCCGCTCCACCAGTCGTTCGGCCGCCACCTTGCTCTGCTTATAGACCCCGACACCCTCGCCGTCGGCCAGCGGCGCGGTCTCGTCCACCGCCTCGCGGTCGGCCCGGAGCGTGGCGACGGAGGATGTGTAGACGATCTTCTCCACCCCGGCGGTCCGCGCCGCTTCCATCACCGCCCGCGCGCCTTCTAGGTTGGCGTGCATGATCTCGGCGGGATGGCGCGCCCACAGTCGATAGTCGGCCGCCACGTGGAAGACGAAGCGCGCGCTGGCCATGGCCTCATTCAGGGACGCTGGATCAGTCATGTCGCCACGGACGACTTCGCAGACCACGCCCTGAAGATTGGCCAGATCGCTGGCCGGCCGGGCCAAGGCCCGCAGCCGCGCACCACGCGCGGCCAGGACGCGCAGCACCGCCGAGCCGACAAACCCCGTCGCGCCGGTGACGAGCACGGTGTCTCCGGAATTGAGTTCGGTCATCAGAAGCAGATCACCGTGTCGCTGTATCTGGCCAACACTGCATCGTGGGTCACGAGCCGGAGAGGTTCGCTCAGTGCCTGGGCGACGATCAGCCGGTCGAAGGGGTCGCGATGGATCGGCGGCAAGGTCTCGACGGCGATGGCGTGGGTGGGTGTCACGTTTAGGAGCGCGAAATCGACTGCAGCAAATTCAAGCTCGGCGTCGACGGCCGAAATCGGCATCGCGCCCGGATTCCGTCCGCTCGAGCGCTTGATCGCGATCTCCCAGAGACTGGCCACGCTCACAAAGACTTCGTTGCTCTGGTCGGCGATAAGCTCGGCGATCGATGGAGGTATGCGTTCGGGCTCGGTCGTGGCCCAAAGCGCCACATGGGTGTCCAGAAGCAGCCTCACTCATCGGTCCCGTAGAACATTTCGGCGATCAGATCATTGTCCACGTCGATGTCATCCGGAATTATGAACTTTCCCCGCGCCAACCCGAGCCGCCGGGGCGCCGGCTTCGCGGCGATCGGCACGAGCCTCGCCGCCGGCCTGCCATTGCGCGCGATGATGATCTCGGCTTCGCGGCCGCTCTCGACCGCCTCGATGAGGCGTGAGAGGTTGGTCTTCGCATCCAGCACGTTGTAGGTGGTCATGGCGGTCGCCTTAGCTAAGGCTGACTAATGTATGCTCCGCGGGCTGCCGAAGCAAGCCAGGGCCTACCAGGGCAGGGTGTCGCCCTTGTAGTCGAAGAAGCCGTCCTTGCGATCCTTCTGCGCGCGCTCGACCACGTCGACCAGACCCTTGACGCTGGTGGCGACGTCGATGGCCGCGTTGGCGCCGCCCATGTCGGTGCGCACCCAGCCTGGATGCAGCGACAGCACCGCGAAGCCCTTGTCCTTGTGGCGCGCGGCGAAGCTGCGGGTGAAGGAGTTGAGCGCCGCCTTGCTCGCCCGGTAAAGTTCGAGACCGCCGCCGCTCGCGCCCTCCACGCTGCCGAGCTGCGAGGTCATCAGTCCGACGACGCCGGTCTTCGGCCGCACCTGGCCGGCGAACATCTCGGCCAGGCGCACGGGGGCCAGGGAGTTGGTGACGAAGAGCCGGGTGAATTCCGCGTCGGAGACGGTGCGCGGGTTCTTGTCCGGTGGCCCGCCGACGCCGGCATTGACGACGATGAGATCAAAGGTCTGGCCGGCCAGGCGCTCGCGCAAGGCAGCGACCGAGCTCGCGTCGGCGGTGTCGACCTCTTCGACATGGACCCGGCCGCCGGAATGGGCCGCCAGCTCGGCGAGCGCTTGCGCTTTGGCCGGATCGCGCGCCGTAGCGGTCACGTCCCAGCCGCGCCGCTCGAACTCGCCGACAAGTCCCAAGCCGATACCGCGCGATGCGCCGACGATGAGGGCGGTCTCGCTCATGTTGGGTCTCTCCTGTCCCTGGTTGGGTCAGGAGTTAAGGTGCGCGCGGCCCAGAACCAAGGGCCATCAGTTGCGAAGCACGGCTTCGAACTGTTCGACGACCCATTCGATCTGGTCCGAGGTGATCACCAGCGGCGGGGCGATGCGGATGGTGTGGTCATGCGTCTCCTTGCACAACAAACCCCTTTCCTGCAGCGCCTTGCAGTAGGCACGCGCGCCGCCGGCCTCTGGATGCAGCTCCATCGCGACCATAAGGCCGCGCCCGCGCACCTCCTTGACGACGTTGCTGCGCAGGCCCTCAAGGCCGCCTTTCAGGCGTTTGCCCTGATCGGCGGCGTTGTCGATCATGCCTTCCTCGACCAGCACCTTTAGCGCCTCACGGGCGACGGCGCAGCCCAGCGGATTGCCGCCGAAGGTGCTGCCATGTTCGCCGGGCCTGAGCACGCTCAGCACCTCTCTGTTCGAGAGCACGGCCGAGACCGGGTAGAAGCCGCCGGAAAGCGCCTTGCCGATCAAGGTGAGGTCCGCCTCAATTCCTTCATGTTCCTCGGCGAGCAGCTTGCCGGTGCGGCCGAGACCGGTCTGCACTTCGTCCAGGATCAGGATCACGTCGTGGCGCGTGCAAAGCTCGCGAGCGGCGGCGAGATAGCCGGCCGGCGGGATGATCACGCCGGCCTCGCCTTGGATCGGCTCGACCAGGAAGGCGACGGTGTTGGGCGAGATCGCCGCTTCCAGCGCATCGGCGTCGCCGAACGGCACCACGCGGAAGCCCGGACCGAACGGGCCGAAGCCGTTGGTCGACGCCGGATCGGTGGAGAAGCCGACCACCGACAGCGTGCGGCCGTGGAAATTACCCTCGCAAGCGATGATTTCGGCGCGGCCCGTCGGCACGCCCTTAACCTCATAGCCCCATTTGCGGGCGACCTTCAGCGCGCTCTCCACAGCCTCCACGCCGGTGTTCATCGGCAGCACCGAGTGCGAGCGGGTGAGGATGCACAGCTCTTCATAGAACAGACCGAGCTGGTCGTTGCGGAAGGCGCGTGAGGTCAAGGTCAGACGCTGGGCCTGGTCGATCATCGCCTTGAGGATGCGCGGGTGGCAGTGGCCCTGGTTCACCGCCGAATAGGCCGACAGGCAGTCGAGATAGCGACGCCCGTCGACGTCCCAGACATGCACGCCCTCGCCGCGGGTCAGGATCACCTCGAGCGGCTTGTAGTTGCGCGCGCCGTACTCGGCCTCGAGGGCCACGAAGTCGGTGCGGGTCTTGGTGTCGGCGGTCATCACGCGCTCCATCAGGCGGCTTCCAGGCCGCGCAAGGCTGACGCCGGCTGGCTGACCAGATCGAGCCTCAAGGTCATGCAGAAGGCGCCGCCGCCGGACAGCATATATGGCTCGAGGTCGATACCGATGACGTCATATCCACGGGCGGCGAGGCGGTCGTGCAACGCCGCGCCCGGCCGGGCCATGATCAGCTTGCGCCCCAGGCTCACGGCGTTGACGCAGAAGGCCTCGGCGTCCCTGGTGGTCGCCTCGATGCGTTGATCTGGCGTGGTGTGCTGGAAGAGCGCGCGCAGGGCTTCGTCGCTAAGCGCGGGCGGGTAGTAGAGGATCTCGCCGCCACTCAGGGGGCAGAAGCAGGTGTCGAGGTGGTAGTAGGCATCGGTCGCCAGCGGCATGTGCACCACCGGCTGGCCGAAGTAGTCGGCCACGACCTTCAGCGAATCCGGCGTGGAGCGCGGTCCGCTCGCGGTCCAGAACAGGCGCCGGTTGGCGTCCCAGATGCAATCGCCCGCGCCTTCCTGGAATATATCGGTGATGTCGGTCACCTCGGCGATGACCCCGGCGCGTCTCAGGGCCTCGAAGGCGTCGTGAAAATGAGGCGCCTCGCCGGCGCGTTCGGGAAAGCGGAACCGGGCCACCAGGGCCTTGCCATCCAACACCACCGCGGCGTTGGCGGGGAAGACCAGGTCCGGCAGGCCTTCGACGCCCGGCATGACGCGCACATCGGCGCCGGCGTGCTCGAGCGCGGCTTTCAAGGCTTCCCAGCCCTTGCGCGCCGTGCGCCGCCAGACCAGCGGATCGGCGCCCCACGCCGCCGGCTTCATCCAGGGATTGATCTCATAGGCGACCTGGAAATGGTCAGGATCGGTCATCAGGAAGGTGGGGCGCATGGGGTCTCCGTCGGCCGATTCATTGGGTTCGGACGATGAATGGCGCCGTTCGTTGTTAGCGAACAGCGGGCAAACCCGTTACAAATCACGCATTATCTGTCAATATGTCAGAGTTTGTTGGTATTATGGTGAAAGTCACATGGACGAGACCGACCGCAAGCTCATCACCCTGCTGCGCGCCAACGCCCGCACGCCGGTGGCGGCGCTCTCCAAGGCGCTGAAGGTGTCGCGCGGCACGGTGCAGAATCGCATCGACCGCATGCTGGCGCGCGGCGACATCGGCGGCTTCACGGTGCGGGTGCGCGACGAGGCGGGCCGCGTGCGGGCGATCATGGCGATCGCGGTGGCCGGAGAACGCTCGGGTTCGGTGCTGCGGGCCCTGCGCGGCTTTCCCGAGGTGCGCGCTGTCCACATGACCAACGGTCGCTGGGACATGCTCGCCGAGCTGGAGACCGACAGCCTAGCCGGCTTTTCGGACGCCCTCGACGGCGTCCGCCTGATCGAGGGCATCTCCGCCACCGAGACCAGCCTAATGCTCACGACGCATCAGATGTGACGAGGGCGGCGCTCCGGGTACGATTGAAGGCGCCGCGCAGGTAGAGTTCGGCCAGGATCAAGTTCGGGACCCAGGCCAGGAACGACGCGGCGCGGTAGCCGTCCATGAACGAATAGCCGAGCAGGGGAGCGATCGGCAGATAGAGGCGCAGGGTCACCGCCGCAAAAGTTAGCGACATCGAGCGGAGCATCCAGGCGCGGTGTTCCGGGAAGCGCCGCGCCAGCGCCGCGCGCCAGCCCTGAACGTTCACGAAGATCCAGATGAGCGCCAGGCTGCCGAATCCGGCGGTGGCGATCGGCCCGGCGGTGGCGCCGAAGGCGGCCACGAAGCCGCCCGCTCCGCCGATCAGGCAACCGACGACATAGATCCGGCCCAGCCAGCGATGGACCCTGCGATGGCGCGCGCGCAGCCACGGCAACAACTGGAACGGCCCCACCAGCAGGGCCGTCGCCGCGCCGGCGATATGAATATAGAGCCACGGGCGGGCGAAGAGATTGGCCATGACGTTCGAGGCCAGCGGTCCGATCCCGACCAGGTATCGGTAGGAAAAGATCGCCACGCCGAGGCTGAGGAACGCCGCGACGCCCCACCCCGCCTTGCTTCGCCAACTGTTCATGATCCTCGCCTCGCCTTGTTCGCCCGACCTTGATTGCGAGGCGCGGGCGGAGGCGCTAGGCCCTGCTGCGCGAACGGCGCCATTGTTTCGCGAACGGGGCGTATGGACGGACTGAGGCCATTAACGGCGACTTCCGGGCGCTGGCGGCGCATTGCCGCCGAGATCGCGCTGCTGGTCATGGTCGGTCTGTTCGCCGGCGCGATCGGACCGTTCGGCACCAACAGCTTTCCCGACATCCGGCGCTATCCCTATTGGCTGTTGTGCATCGTCGGCGGCGGCGTGATCGGCGTCACCATCGATGAGACCCTGGGCGTGCGCGCCAGCGGCTTCTGGCGGCGCCTGGCAATGACCAGCGTGGTGATGACGGCGCCGGTGGCGTTGCTGGTGTTGGAGATCGGCCACGTCCTGAATGGACAGCCGGTGCTGCCCCGGCGGCTCGTGGAGTTCCTCTGGCAGGTGTGGGTGATCTGCGTGCCGGTGATGGCTCTGCGCGCGCTCGCCTGGCGCGCCCTGCCGACGCGGATCGAGACCCGGATCGTCGTCGAGCCGCCCTTGCCGGAAGCCGAGGCCGTCTTCCGCCGCCGTCTGTCGGCCCGGCGCCGTGGCGCGCGGCTGATCGCCGTGGAGGCCGAGGACCACTATCTGCGCGTGCACACCGACGCCGGCGACGAGCTGATCTCGGCCCGCTTTGCCGAGGCCCTTGACGAACTCGGCAAGGCGCATGGCTTTCAGACCCACCGGTCCTGGTGGGTGGCGGCGGACGCCATCGACGGCGTGCGCTGGCGACGGGGCGCCGGCGAGGCGCGCCTCTCGGGCGGGCTGGTGGCCCCAGTCAGTCGCACCTACGCGCCGATCCTGCGCGCGGCGGGCTGGCGCTAGGGGATAAGTCTAGACGATTCGCTCCACCCGACCGGAGGCGAGGTCATAGACCCCGCCCACCACGCGCAGCTTGCCGGCATCCACGGCGGGGCCGAGGATCGGGCCGGTGGTCTGAAGACGCTTCACATTGAGGATCACGTTCTCGCGGATGGCGTGCGCCAGAAGATCGCCCTCCTGGCCTTGGGCGGCCTTCACCGCCGGTGCGATCTCCGCCACGAGCGATGGCAAGCGCCCGGGCGGAGGCTGGCCGGTCTTCAGGCTCTCGATGGTGGCCGCGACCGCGCCGCACGAACCGTGGCCTAGCACCATCACCAGCGGCACATTGAGCTTGGCCACGGCATATTCGAGGCTGGCGATCATGTCGTCGTTGGCGAAGTTGCCGGCCACGCGGCAGACGAAGAGGTCGCCGAGGCCAGTGTCGAAGGCGAGTTCCGGCGAGACCCGCGAGTCGGCGCAGCCGAGGATGGCGGCGAAGGGGTTCTGTCCCTTGGCGGTGAGCGCGCGCTCGTGAACAAGGTTGTGGCGGTCGCCCTGGCCCGCGACAAAGCGCGCGTTGCCGGCCATGAGCCGGTCCAGCGCCGCGTCGGGCGAGATGACGTTGGCGGGTTTGGGCGGCGGATCGGCCGGGGCCGCCAGGCCGCGGGTCGCCAGCGCCAGTCCCGCGCCGGCGGCGATGCCGGCGAACACGCCGCGCCGCGAAGGTTGATCGCAGAGTTCGCACATGGCGGTCGTCTCCTCTGGTGCGCGGACATTAACGCAGCGTGACCGTCGACGTCGACATCCTGTCGCGCCGCGCCCAGCTAGTTCGCGCCAATTTGGTCCGCAGGCTGTATGGTCCGTCGCGAGAGAGCCCGGTCGTGGGGTTCGGGAGGCGATGGTGATGAGGGCCGCGATCGCGGGCTTTGCTGGCGTCCTGGCCATCTGCGCCGGCGCGCTGGGCGTCCGCGCTCAAGACCCAACCCCGCCGATAACGCCGGCCGCACAGGCGCCTGCGCCCGCCGAGGTCGCGCCCGAGAGCCTGAAGCTTACGCAGGATTCCGGTTTGCGCCTCACCCTGGCGGTCATGGTCAACGGTCAGGGTCCCTACAATTTCCTCGTCGACACCGGTTCGGATCGCACTCTGATCTCGCGCGAACTGGCGGCGACGCTGGCGCTTCCGCCCGGCGCGCGCGTGCGCATTCGCGAGGCTGTGGGCACGGACGACGCGAGCACCGTGCTCATCGACCGCTTGGCGGTCGGCGCCCGGGTGGTTCGCCACATCGAGGCCCCGGCGCTGGCGGCTGAGGACATCGGGGCGGCGGGGATGTTGGGTGTCGACGCCCTGCGGGATCTGCATCTGGTGATGGATTTCAAAGCCATGCAGATGTCGAGTTCGCCTAGCCGCGCCGAGGCCATTGATCCTCGCACCATCGTCGTCCACGGCAAGAGCCGGTTCGGCGAGCTCATCCTGACCCATTCCAAGATCCATGGCGTGCCGGTCGTGGTGGTGGTCGATTCGGGCTCGGAGATATCGATCGGCAATCCGGCCCTGCTGCGGCTCCTCACCAAGCACGCCCTCAGCCCCGATCCGCCGGTCACGACCCAGATCATCAGCGTCACCGGCCGTGCGATGATCCTCGAACAGGATCAGATCGCCGAGGCCGATATCGGTGGGGTCACCATCCGCAACATGCCGCTGGCGTTCGCGCAGCTGCCGATCTTCGATCACCTGGGCCTGGGGGACACTCCGGCGATGTTCCTGGGTATGGACGTGCTCAGCCAGTGCGAGCGGGTGTCGGTCGACATCCGCCGGCGCGAAGCGACCTTCACCCTGAGGTGAGCGGCCTCACCGCACGGCGTTGACGTGAGCGATGACGATCTCGTCGGGCGCCGTGAGGCGGAGCCGCAGCAAGGCGCCGCGAGCCTGGTCGACGCGGAGCGCGTCGCCGGGTCCGAGTTCGCGCCGCTCGGCGCCCAGCGTGGCCGTGAGGCCGCCGGTGCGCGCGAGAACAAAGGTCACGTCCTGGCAGATCACCGCCGCGCGGCCGGTGACTTGCCGCCGCTCAAGCACTCCGGTGTGCCGCCCGCGGCGCACCATCACATTGATATCGGCCACCGGCCCCGTGGGTTCGCTGGCCGAGACGTCGGCGTCGCCCGGAAATTCCGCCGCGGCGGTCGTCTCGTCGACGATCAAGCGCCCACCGCCCGCCACGGCCAGTTCCAGCTCTCCGTCCAGCACCAGCATCAACCGGTCCACCCCCGGAAAGGCTGAGAACGGGCCGGCCGCCTCGATGAGCGCCAAGCTGACCCGCCAGTCGAAGTTCGCCAGATCGGCGCCCTCGGGCGCAGCGGCAATCTCCCACGTCACGCCGCCGCCGTTCTTCCATGGCCGGGCGACCCGCGCCTGCGCCGGGAGCAGTTGAAGGGTCATTCGCAATCCCAAAGCCGTGCCGCGCCGCGAACGCCGGAGGAGTCGCCCCATTTCGCTGGCGCGAGGCGGCCCAACCAGCCGTCGGAGAACACATAAGGCGCGATCTTCGCCGGCAACAGCTCATAGATCTCGCCGACCTTGGACATGCCGCCACCGAAGACAAAAACGTCCGGGTCGAGAATGTTGCAGATCATCGCCAGCCCCCGGCCGAGACGGCTGAGGTAACGCTCAAAGCTGGCTTTGGCCGCCGCATCGCCGGCCCGCGCGGCGGTCATTACCTGCTCCGCCGTGATGTCCCCGCCGCCCGCCGCGGCGTGATCGCGCGCCAGGCCCGAGCCGGAAATCCAGGTCTCCAGGCAGCCCTTGAGGCCGCACCAGCAGGTCGGTCCGGGCGTCTCGCCGGGCTCCGGCCAGGGGAGGGGGGTGTGGCCCCATTCGCCGGCTATGCCCGAGGCGCCGTCCACCAGCCGACCGTCGACGATCAGGCCGCCGCCGCACCCGGTGCCGATGATGACGGCGTAGGCGACACGGGCGCCGGCCGCCGCGCCGTCGACCGCTTCGGAGAGGGCCAGGCAGTTGGCGTCGTTGGCGAGCCGGATCGGTCGGCCGAGCGCTGCCTCGAGATCCTCGTGAAAGGCGCGGCCGTTGAGGAAGGTGGAGTTGGCGTTGCGCATCTTGCCGGTGAGCGGCGAAACGGAGCCCGGCGCGCCGACGCCCACCGTTCCGCCGCCGCCCGCTCCGCGCTCCACCTCGGCGACGAGCCGCACGACGGCGTCGATGGCGGCCTCATAGCTTTTCGGGTTGGCCACCCTCTGGCGCGCCAGGAAGCCGCCGTCGGCGCCAAGCGCCGCCGCCTCGATCTTCGTACCGCCGAAATCGACCCCGATCTGGAGGCCGCCTCGCACCGGGCGCGTCACCCTCAGGTGTTGTCGCCGAACAGGCCGCCCAGAAGGCCGCCCATCGCCCCGCCCGCCGCCATGCCGCCGATCGCCGATCCGGCGTTGCGCTGATCATTGTGCGGAAGATAGCGGGCGATCTCCTCGGCCAGGTTCATGATTGGCATCGACTGCAGATGCACCTCGCCTGGTCCGGTGAGCGTGGCCAGGAACAGGCCCTCGCCGCCGAACAGGATGTTGCCGAAGCCAGGCACCATCTGGATGTCGAACGACACCGTCGGCTCGTGGACGCCGACGTGGCCGGCGTGGACGAACAGCCGCTGGCCGGATGCGAGGGTTTTGGTGACGACCTCGCCGGAGAGGTCGAGGAACACGGTGCCGGGGCCGCTGACTCGTTGCAGGATGAACCCGGCGCCGCCGAAGAAGCCCGCGCCGATGCGTTGCTGCCAGGCGAGCTCGAAGGTCACCGACTTCTCGGCGGCGAGGAACGTCTCCTTGCGGCAGATGAGCGATTCGCCGGCCGCCAGTGTGCGGATGAGGATGGTCCCCGGGAACCGGGGCGCGAAGGCGACGTGCGCGCCAGGACCCTCGGCGGTGAAATCGGTGACGAAGAAGCTGCCGCCCGACAGGCTGCGCTTCAGCCCCGCGAACAGGCCGCCGCCGGTGTTGGTCTGCATACGGACGCCGTCGCTCATCCACGACATGGTCGCGGTCTGGCTATAGACCGTCTCGCCGGGGGAAAGATCGATGCTCACGGTCTGCATGACCGTGCCCGACACTTCATACTTCATCGCGATGTTCCTCCCTGGCCGCGCGGCGCTCGCCTGACGCTTGGCCGTCCTATAGTCCAGGCGGTCATGAACGCCGAACCTTTCTTCACCCGCGAGGGCGACCGCTACGTCCCCACGCCGATGAGCCGCGGACCGTGGAGCGCGACCTCCCTGCATGCCCGCGTGGTGATGGGCCTCATGGCGCACGAGATCGAGCGGCTGCACGGCGCGCCCGATTTCACGCCGGCGCGGCTCACCACCGATCTCTACCGGTTGCCGGATCTGTCGCCGGCCGAGGTGATCGTGCGTCCGGTGCGCGAGGGCGGGCGGATCAAGGTCATCGACGCCGAGTTCGTCAACGGCGGCGTCCCGGTGGCGCGCGCGACCTGCCAGCTTCTGCGCCGCACGGCCAATCCGCCAGGCGCGGTCTGGTCCACCCCCAACTGGGACGCGCCCACGCCGGACAGCCTGCCGCGTCCGGCGCGGGGAATGGGCGATCTCGGCGGCATGTGGGAGACGCGCGACATCGCCGGCCGCTTCGGCTCGCTGGGGCCACGCCGCCTGTGGATGCGCGAGGTGCGCGATCTGGTCGACGGCGAGGCCTTGACGCCGTTCGTGCGCGCGGCGCTGGCGGTGGATTTCGCCAGCCCCTACGCCAACGCTGGCGAAAGCGGCCTCGCTTACATCAACAGCGACGCCACGCTCTATCTCAGCCGGGTCCCCGCGACCGAATGGATCGGCTTCGAGGTGGTCAACCATCAGGCCAGCGACGGGGTCGCCATCGGCGAATGCTGGCTCTATGACGAAGCGGGTCCCATCGGCACGGCCAGCGTCGCGGCGCTGGCCCAGAAGGCCGCCATGGGCCTGGGTGGGGGAGGCTGAATGATGAAGACTCATATCGCGGGCGTTGCGGCGATCATGGCGCTGCTTGCAACGGGCGCGGGCGCGGCGGACGTGGTCCGCATCGACGCCGGCGCGCTGCACGGCGTCACCGCTGGCGACGTCACCAGCTTCAAGGGCGTGCCCTACGCCCAGCCGCCCGTCGGGTCGCTGCGCTGGCGCGGGCCCGAATCGGTTTTGCCCTGGCAGGGCGTGCGCGCCGCCGACCGCTATGGCGCGATCTGCATGCAGAAGATCTCGGCCGACAACGGCGTCGGTCCCGGCCCGGCAAGCGAGGACTGCCTGACGCTCAACGTCTTTGCGCCGGCGGCCAAGGCGCGCGCGCCTCTGCCGGTGATGGTGTGGATTCACGGCGGCGGCTTCGTGAACGGCTCGGGCACGGCGGCGCTCTACGACGGCTCGGCCCTGGCCCGGCAGGGCGTGGTCGTCGTCACCCTCAACTATCGCCTCGGCCGCTTCGGCTTCTTCGCCCATCCGGCCCTGATTGCTGAACAGCGCGGCGCGGCGCCGGCCAACTACGGTCTGATGGATCAGATCGCGGCCCTGCGTTGGGTCAAACAGAATATCGCGGCCTTTGGCGGCGACCCGGCCAATGTGACGATCTTCGGCGAGTCCGCCGGCGGCATGGCGGTCAATCGCCTGATGATGATCCGACAGGCGCGCGGCCTCTTCGCAAAGGCCATCGTCGAGTCGGGGGTCGGGCGCGAGCGGGGACAGACGCTGGCCGAGGCCGAGGCCGACGGCGCCGCCTTCGCGGCCAAGCTCGGCGCGACCGACAACGCCGCGTCGCTGCGCGCCATCCCCGCCGACAAGATCGTCGCCGCCGGCGATCCCGACGTGCTCACGGGCGAATTGCCGATCCTCGATGGCGTTTTGCTGAAAGAGAACCCCGCAGAGGCCTTCGCCGCCGGCCGCGTGGCCCGCGTCCCCTATCTCATCGGCACCAACAGCCTGGAGTTTCCGGCCGCCTGGGTCGGCCCCCTGCGCGCCAAGCTCGTCCAACTGACGCCGGGCCAGCAGGCCGAGGCTGTCAAGGCCTATGGCGGCGCCGATCGCTTCAACGACCACATTGTCAGCGACATCGTGTTCGGCGAGCCGGCGCGTCTTCTGGCCGGCGGCATGGCGAAACGCGGCGGTCCAGTGTTTCTGTATCGGTTCTCGGTGGTCTCGGCGAAGACACCCAAGATGCTGAGCGCCGGCGCCTCGCATGCCTCCGACCGGCAGTATGTGTTCAAGACCCTGAACGCTTCGACCTGGCCGACCGACGCGCGCGACGCGGCGCTGGCCGAGACGATCAGCGCCTATTGGGTCGCCTTCGCCAAGACCGGCGATCCCAACGGCGAGGGCCGGCCGCGCTGGCCGCGTTACGGGGCGGACGACCGCCTGATCAACTTCACCAACGATGGGCCGGTGGTCGAGAAGACGCCGGACGCGGCGGCGCTGGACATGATCAAGTCGGTCGCCGACTCGGCGCCTAAGAAGTAGGCAGACGGACGTCGGCTGGTGCGTCGGCGCGAGGCTGTTACGGGCGGGCGCCGAATGTGAACCCGGCCATGCTTGACGGTCGCCGGAGAGGCCGCTTCACAGAAGGCCGCGCTTCTGGAGCCCCCATGCACGTTTTCACCACACTCACGAGCATGCCGCTCGATCCCGCGCGCTCGGCGATGGTGTTGATGATTGGCGTCGCTGGCGGCTTCTTCCTGGGCGAGGTCCGCCTGAAGCCTTTGATGCGCGTCATCAAGCGCAAGCCGCGGCAGCCACCGGCTGACCACAACGGCCCCTGGGGCTGAGCTACAAAATTCCCGGCAGGTCGAGTCCGTGCTCGCGGGCGCAGCCCAGGGCGATGTCGTAGCCGGCGTCGGCATGGCGCATGACCCCCGTGGCCGGATCGTTCCACAGCACCCGCTCGATGCGCCGCGCCGCCGCTGCGGTTCCGTCGCAGACGATGACCATGCCGGCGTGTTGCGAAAAGCCCATGCCGACTCCGCCGCCATGATGCAGCGACACCCAGGTCGCGCCGCTGGCGGTGTTCAATAGCGCGTTCAGCAACGGCCAGTCGGAGACCGCGTCGGAGCCGTCGCGCATGGCCTCGGTCTCGCGGTTGGGCGACGCGACCGAGCCTGAATCCAGGTGGTCGCGGCCGACGACCACCGGGGCCGAGAGTTCGCCGTTGGCCACCATCTCGTTGAACGCCAGGCCCAGGCGGTGGCGGTCGCCGAGGCCGACCCAGCAGATGCGCGCCGGCAGGCCCTGGAACTTGATCTTGTCGCGCGCCATGTCGAGCCAGTGGTGCAGGTGCGTGGCGCCGGGCGTCAGCTCCCTCACCTTGGCGTCGGTGCGGTAGATGTCCTCCGGATCGCCCGACAACGCCGCCCAACGGAACGGGCCGACGCCCCGGCAAAACAGCGGCCGGATATAGGCCGGCACGAAACCCGGAAAATCGAAGGCGTCGGCGACGCCCTGTTCCTTGGCCATTTGGCGAATGTTGTTGCCGTAGTCGACCGTCGGCACACCCCGGCGATGGAAGCCGAGCATGGCTTCAACCTGCACGGCCATGGAGGCCTTGGCGGCCGCCGCGACTCCGGCCGGATCGCTCTCCCGCCGGGCCTGCCAGTCCGCGACGGTCCAGCCCGCCGGCAGATAGCCGTTGATCGGGTCGTGAGCGCTGGTCTGGTCGGTGACGGCGTCGGGACGGACGCCGCGCGCCAGCAGTTCGGGGAAGATCTCGGCGGCGTTGCCGAGCAGGCCCACCGACAGCGGCTTCCTGTCGGCGCACGAGCCGTGGATCAACTCCAGCGCCTCGTCGAGGCTTTGGCTCATCACGTCGAGGTAGCCGGTGCGCAGGCGCATCTCGATGCGCGAGGCCTGACACTCCACCGCCAGGCACGAGGCCCCGGCCATGACCGCGGCCAGGGGCTGGGCCCCCCCCATGCCGCCCAGGCCGCCGGTGAGGATCCAGCGGCCGGAGAGATCGCCACCGTAGTGCTGGCGACCCAGCTCGACAAATGTCTCGTAGGTGCCCTGCACGATGCCCTGGGCGCCGATGTAGATCCACGAGCCAGCGGTCATCTGGCCGTACATGGCCAAGCCCTTGCGATCGAGCTCGTTGAAATGCTCCCACGTCGCCCAGCGCGGCACGAGGTTGGAGTTGGCGATCAACACGCGCGGCGCGTCCGCATGGGTGCGGAAGACGCCGACCGGCTTGCCGGACTGGACCAGCAGGGTCTGGTCGGCTTCCAGGCGGCGCAGTACGGCGACGATGGCGTCGAAGCTCTCCCAGTCCCGCGCGGCCCGGCCGATGCCGCCGTAGACGACCAGCTCCTCCGGCCGCTCGGCGACGTCCGGATCGAGGTTGTTCATCAGCATGCGCAGCGGCGCTTCGGTGAGCCAGGACTTGGCGCTGAGCTCCGACCCGCGCGGACTGCGGATGACGCGGGAATTGTCGAGACGGGTCACTTGCTCTCCCCCTTCAGCTCACGAAGGCCACGCAGGCGCGGAGCACGTCCTCCAGGATCCGCGCCATCGGCGCCGCGAACGCGGGATCGAACGGCGCCGGCCAAGTCGTCGGCGTCAGGGCGTCGGGTTCGGTCATGTAACCGCGGCAGGCGAGCTCCATCTGCAAAGCGTGAACCCCGGCGCCCGGCGCGCCGTAATGGCGGGTGATGTAGCCACCCCTGAAACGGCCGTTGGTCACCCGCGGAAGTCCGGAGGCGTCGCACACCGCTTCCACGCGGGCGGTCAGGGCGCTGTCGCAGCTCCGGCCCTCATTGGTCCCGATGTTGAACTGCGGCAGCTCGCCGACGAACAGGCGGTTGACGTGAGAGCGGATCGAATGGGCGTCGTAGAGCGCCAGCAGGCGTCGGTTCTCCCCGAGGCGCTCGATCTCGGCGGCGAGGGCGGCGTGATAAGGGTCGAAGTATTGCGTCCGACGCTCGGCGATCTCCGCCGCGCCCGGCGCGTGGCCCGGCCGGTAGAGCGGATCGCCGTCGAAGGTCTCCAGGGGGCAGAGTCCGGTCGTCGCCATCCCCGGGTAGAGCGAGGCGCCCGACGGGTCGCGATTGACGTCGATGACGGTGCGCGAGAGGCCAGTGGCGATCACCGTCGCGTCCAGGCGGTCGGCGAAAGCGTAGAGCTGGTCCACCCACCAATCGGCGTCGAGCCGGGCGAGCCACGGCGAGACCAGCCGGGTGAGAATGTCGACGGGAATTTCGGTGCCGGCGTGAGGGATCGAAACGATGAGCGGCGCATCCCCACGCCGAATGGTGAGCCAGGGCGGCGTGCTCACGCCACGATCCCAGGCAGGACGATCGCGCCAGTCGCATCCAGCAGGGCGCCCTGGCGCACGAGCCTTACGGCGGCGTCGATGTCGGGATGGATGAAGCGGTCGTCCTCCAACGTCGGCACCTGGGCGCGCAGCGCCGTGCGCGCAGCTTCCAGGGCGTCGCTGGACGCCAGGGGCCGGTGGAAGTCGCAGCCTTGGACGGCGGTCAGCAATTCGATGCCGATGACGGCGGAGGCGTTCTCGGCCATGGCCATCAACCGCCGCGCGCCGTGCGCCGCCATGGACACGTGATCCTCCTGGTTGGCGCTGGTGGGAATGGAATCGACGCTGGCGGGCGTCGCGCGCTGCTTGTTCTCGGACACCAGCGCGGCGGCGGTGACCTGGGCGATCATAAAGCCGGAGTTGAGCCCGGGCCGGGGCGTGAGGAATGCCGGCAGGCCCGACAGCGCCGGGTCGGTCAGCATCGCCACGCGCCGCTCGGCGAGCGATCCGATTTCACAGATCGCGAGGGCGATCATGTCGGCGGCGAAAGCCACCGGCTCGGCGTGGAAATTGCCCCCGCTCAGCGCCACGTCGTCGCCGGGGAAGATCAGCGGATTGTCGGTGACGCCGTTGGCCTCGGTCTCCAGGGTCGCGGCGGCCTGGCGCAGAACGGTGAGCGCGGCGCCCATCACCTGCGGTTGGCAGCGCAGGCAGTAAGGGTCCTGGACGCGGCTGTCGCCGACGAGGTGCGAGGCGCGGATGGCCGAGCCGGCCATGAGCGCGCGCAGCGCCTGGGCGGTCTCGATCTGGCCGGCGTGGCCGCGCAGGGCGTGGATGCGTGGATCGAACGGCGTGTCGGCGCCCTTGGCCGCCTCGGTGGACAAGGCGCCGGTGACCAGGGCGGAGCGGAACAGAGTCTCCGCCTCGAACAGCGCGGCCAGGGCGTAGGCGGTGGAAAACTGCGTGCCGTTGAGCAGCGCCAGGCCCTCCTTGGGTCCGAGTTCCAGAGGCTGCAGGCCGGCGCGGGTGAGCGCGTCGCGCGCGTCAAGACGGACGCCGTTCAGGATCGCCTCGCCGGCGCCGATCATCGCCGCCGCCATGTGCGCCACGGGCGCGAGGTCGCCCGAGGCGCCGACCGAGCCCTGACAAGGAACGACAGGGGTGACGCCGCGCTCCAGCATCGCTTCCAACAGCGCGGTCGTGGCCGGCTTGACCCCCGAGGCGCCGCGGGCGAGGCCGGCAAGCTTCAAGACCATCATCAGCCGCGCGATCGGCGTCGGCATGGGCTCGCCGACCCCGGCCGCGTGAGACAGCACCAGATTGGTCTGCAAGCGCCCGAGTTCGGCGTCGTCGATCCGCACGCTGGCCAGCTTGCCGAAGCCGGTGTTGACCCCGTAGACCGCCTCGCCGCGCGCGAGGATCCGTTCCACCGCCGCGGCGGCGGCGGCGATGGCCGGGGCGCTCGCCAAGTCGAGCTTGACCAGCGCGCCTTCGTAGACGCGCCGCCAATCAGCGAGCGTCACCTTGCCGGGCGTCAGGGCCACGGCGCTCATCCGCCGCCCCACACTCTGGCGTGGAGCGGGTTGCGCCCCATCCAGTAGACGAGCTCGGCTGGCCGCCCGATGTCCCAGATGGCGAGGTCGCAGCGTTTGCCCGCCTCCAGCGCGCCGGTTTCGTCCGAGCACCCGAGCGCGCGCGCCGCGTGGCGCGTGACGCCGGCGAGGCATTCCTCAACGGTCAAACCGAACAACGTTGCGGCCATGTTCATCACCAGGAGCAGGGAGGTGAGGGGCGAGGTGCCCGGATTGCAGTCGGTGGCGAGCGCGATCGGTACGCCGTGGCGCCGCAGCAGGTCCACCGGCGGTCGCCGGGTCTCGCGCACGAAGTAGTAGGCGCCCGGCAGCAGGGTCGCGACCGTTCCCGCCCGCGCCATCGCCGCGACGCCCGCCTCGTCCAAATGTTCCAGATGATCGGCGGACAGTGCGCCGAACTCGGCGGCCAGGGCCGCGCCGTGCAGGTTGGAGAGCTGCTCGGCGTGCAGCTTTACCGGCAACCCGTGGGCCCGCGCGGCTTCGAACACGCGCCGAACCTCGTCCGGCGAGAAACCAATCCCTTCGCAGAAAGCGTCGACCGCGTCGGCGAGACCTGCCTCGGTCACCGCGGGAATCATCTTCTGGCAGAGCAGATCGATGTAATCGCTGGAACTGCCGGAGAATTCCGGCGGTGTGGCGTGCGCGCCGAGAAAGGTCGCGACGAGGGTGACATCGCGCCGCCGGCCGAGTTCACGCGCCGCCTGGAGTTGGCGAGTCTCAGCTTCGAGGGTGAGGCCATAGCCGGATTTCACCTCCACCGTGGTCACGCCTTCGGCGATCAGGGCGTCCAGACGGGGCAGGGCCTCGGCGACAAGCTGCTCCAGGCTCGCGGCCCGGGTCGCGCGGACCGTGGAGAGAATGCCGCCGCCGGCGCGCGCGATCGCCTCGTAGCTCTCGCCGGCCAGGCGCTGCTCGAATTCGCCAGCCCGGTCCGAAGCGAAGACCAGATGGGTGTGACAGTCGATGAGACCGGGCGTGATCCATCGCCCTTCGCAATCGACGACGCGCGGCGCGTGCAGCGTCTGAGCGTCGGTCTCCGGTCCAGCGAAGACGATTCGGCCGCCCTGGCTGGCGACCATGCCGTGGTCCACTTCGCCCAGCCCCGGCGCGCCGGCGGCCAGGGTCGCCAGACGTGCGTTCCGCCAGATCGTATCGCAGAGCATGGCGCGGATGCTTGGCCTTCCGTCGTTATTATGTCTAGACATAATATCGCGTGAGGAGGGTTTCGATGACCGGGCTCTGGTTCGAAACGGCGCTCTTGCCGCAAGGCTGGGCGAAGGGCGTTCGTCTCTTGGTGGTCGACGGCATGATCGCGGCGGTCGGGACGGATGCGGAGGCGCGGGCGGGCGATGAGCGCGGCGAGATCGGCCTGCCGGGTGTGGGAAATCTGCACAGCCACGCCTTCCAACGCGCCATGGCGGGGCTGGCACAGACGCGCTCGCCGGCGGGCGAGGACTTCTGGAGCTGGCGCGAGGTCATGTACCGCTTTGTCGGGCGGCTCACACCCGAGGACGTTGAGTCGATCGCCGCCCAGGCCTATGCCGAGATGCTCGAAAGCGGCTTCACGCGTGTCGGAGAATTTCATTATCTTCACAATGATCTAGACGGAAAACCTTACAGCGATCCGGCGGAGATGGCGCGCCGGATCGCGGCGGCGGCCGAGACGGCGGGCGTCGCCCTCACCCTCTTGCCGGTGTTTTACGCCCAGGGGGGATTTGGCGGGGAGAAGGCCGCCGATCGGCAGGCGCGCTTTGTCTGCGGGGCGGACAGTTTCGCGCGGCTTGTCGAGCAATCGCGAGCCGCTATCGCGCGCGTCCCGGGCGCGCGCCTCGGAATCGCGCCGCATAGCCTGAGAGCGGCGACACCTGACCAGCTGGCGGCGATCCTGCCGCTCGCCGACGGCGGCCCGATCCATATCCACATCGCCGAGCAGACGGCGGAGGTCGACGCCTGCCTCGCCTGGTCGGGCGCGCGGCCGGTCGCCTGGCTGCTCGACCACGCCGAGGTCGACGCGCGTTGGTGCCTCGTGCACGCCACCCACATGGATCGGACCGAGACAACGCGGTTGGCGGAGAGCGGCGCGGTGGCCGGTCTCTGCCCGATCACCGAAGCCGATCTCGGCGACGGCCTCTTTCCGGCCGGGCCCTATTTCGCCGCCGGCGGCGCCTTCGGGGTGGGCAGCGATTCCAATGTGCGGATCGACCTCGCCGAAGAATTGCGCCTGTTGGAGTGGGGTCAGAGGCTGGCGCATCGGGCGCGCGGTGTCGCCGGTTCGGGCGCCGAGCTCTTCAAGGCGGCGCTGGCCGGAGGCGCGCGGTCGCTCGGCGAAGCACGCGTCGGCCTCGAGGTCGGCGCGTCGGCCGACATTGTGAACCTCGACGCCGAACACCCCTCGCTCATCGGCCGGGCTGGTGACGCGCTCCTCGACGGCTGGATCTTCTCCGCCGGGCGCCAAGCTGTAACGACAGTGTGGCGGCGGGGTGTCCGGGTCGTCGAGGGCGGCCGCCACGTGCGCGCCGAAGCCATCGCCGCGCGCTACCGCGCCACGCTCGCTGGGATCCTGGCGCGGTGAGGGCATCCGCTCTGCATCGCCGGATCACCGCCGACCTCGCCGGTGAAATCGCTTCGGGCGCCTGGCCGCCCGGCCATCGCATCCCCTTCGAGCACGAACTGATGGCGCGCTACGGCTGCGCCCGCGCGACCGTGGGCAAGGCGGTGCACGCCCTCGCCGTCCAGGGTCTGGTGGAGCGGCGGCGCAAGGCCGGCACTTTCGTCGCCGCCCCGCACGTCTCCTCCGCCGTGCTGCAAATTCCCGATATCCAGGCCGAGATCGAGGCGCGGCGGCAGAGCTACCGCTGGGTCCGTCTGGCCTGGCGCATCCGGCCGGCCCACGCCGACGGCGAGGAGGCGCCTCTCGATCCGAAGGGCCCGATGCTACAGGTCACGGGGCTGCACCTGGCCGGCGCGGCGCCCTTCGCGCTGGAGGACCGCCTGATCAATCTCGCCGAGGTTCCGGTAGCGGGCGATCATGAGTTCAAGGAGACTTCACCCGGCGCCTGGCTGCTGGCCCACGTGGCCTGGAGCGAAGCGCGGCACGAGATCTCGGCCACCAACCCTGATCATGACACCGCCGCGGCGCTTCACATCCCACGGGCGCACGCCTGCCTGGTGCTGAAGCGTTGGACGTGGCGCGCGGGCGCTGGGATCACCTTCGCTCGCCAGGTCTTTCCGGCCGAGACGCTGGATCTCACCGCCCGCTTCTCGCCGGGCGGCCGCTGATTCGACTTTCAACGCCAAGCGTCGCCGCAATTCGAACACAGATTTTGCAGCCGGCGCGCGCCCGCATGCTACAATATGTCTTTCCGCGGACGACTCGACGGAGCGACTCTCTGGTGAAGGGGCGCCTAATCGCCGCCGCGCTGGTCCTCGTGATTGTGGGCGGCGTCGGCCATGCCGCCGGAAAGGCCCCGGCCAAGGAAGGTCCTGGCGTCACCACGCTTGAGCCCTCGACCGGCGACGGCTGGCGGACCAGCGACGACCCGGCCGATCCGTTCACGCCGGTGGGGGTGATCGGCGGACACGGCGCCGACGCAAATCTGGACAATCCCGTCACTCTGCCGCCGGACGCCGCTGTGCCGATTCCCGGGGGGGCGCCGGCCAAGGACCCGCCTTCGGCCAGGTTCCCCTGGCTTTCCTGGCCCGTCACCTGGGGTATGCTGCTGCTGGGCGTGGCGATGATCGGCTTTGCCTTGCGCGGCCTGGTGGCCGCCCGCCGGCGGCTCGCCCGCCTGGAGACGCCCGAGCACTGAGTTCTACTCCGCCGCAGCCGCCCGGGCGGCCAGGCTTTCCAGCGTGGCGGCGTGGCTGGCGCGGGTGATTTTGTAGCCCATCATCAGTATGAACCCGACGCAATAGAGCCCGGCGTAGATCGGCGCATAGGTGAAGGCTAGGCGTCGCAGCACGTCTAGCGACACAAGCTCGGGCGAAACGCCGGTCGGAAAGCGGATGAAGCCCAGGACGCCGCTGGCGGCGAAGATGCCGAGGCCCGACACCGCCTTGTTGACCATGATCGAGGCCGAGAAATAAGCCCCCTCCGAGCGCCGCCCGGTTTTGAGCTCGCCCTCCTCGACCACGTCGGCGATCATCGCCGACATCAGGGTCTGGCCGGCGATGCTGAAGGCGACCGAAACCATCGACTGGGCGAGGACGAGGATGAAGAGCGCCTGGGTGTGATTGTGCGGCGCGAGGCCCAAGAGCCGCAGCATCATCGGCGTCAGGCCGACCAGCACCGACAGGGCCATGAAGGTGATCGCGGCGGTCCGCTTGCCGAGTCGCCGCGATGCGATCGGAGCCAGCGCCAGGGCGGCGAAGGCCGAGATGATCACCCCCAGCGCCAGGTAAGAGATCTGAGCGGCCGTGAAACCCCAGAAATAGGTGTTGATGTAGAAGTTCATCGAGGCCGCGAGGCCGAGCGCCATGGCGGTGGCGACGCCCGAGAGGGTGAGGAACAGGAACGAGCGGTGCGACCAGGCCGCGATCAGCTCGTGCGCCATGACCGCGACGGTCGCCCGGCGCGCCGGGGGCTTGGCGAGGGTGGGGATGCGGTCGTGAGTGCCGGCGGCTGAGGCCAGGATGGCGCCGAACATCATACAGGCGGCCAACAGGCCATAGCGCGCGTAGCCGGCCGGATTGGTCTGGCCGACGGGGTGGTGAGCGTCGGGCGTGAACAGGAATTTGAAGGCGATGATGTAGAGGACGAGGCCGCCGATCCAGCCGAAGAAGTAGCGGTAGCTCAGGAGCACCGTACGCTCGTCGTAGCCGAGGCTGAGTTCCGCAGCCAAGGCCGTGCTCGGCACCTCAAAGACGCTGATGAACGAGCGGATGAGGATGGCGACGGCGACCAGGTACCAGAACAGCGCCGTGTGCGACCAATGCGGCGGGCTCCACAGGAGGAGGTAGGAAACGGCCACCGGCAGGGCTGCGGCGTACATGAACGGATGGCGCCGGCCCCAGCGCGAGCGCCAATTGTCGCTGACCTGGCCGATGATCGGATCCATCAGCGCGTCGCACATCATGGCGATGAGGATGGCCAGGCCCACCAGTGGCGCCGAGAGGCCCATGACCTGGTTGTAGAAAGGCAGCAGCAGATAGGAAAAGCCGTTGTCCTTGACGCCAAAGGCCACGGCGCCGAGGCCATAGAACAGCTTGGTGCGGAAGCTGACGGGCGGCGGCTGGCTCAATCGGCGTTCCTCGGGGGCGGTTTGGGCCATTGAATACGAGCCGCGAAGGGTTGGCGATAGCGGGAGATCGCGCCGCGCCGATCCTTGACTCCCAGGCGCTCCGTATCATAATAAAAAGTGATCAGTCATTTTTATTGTGGACGATGCCGAAGATCACCGAGGCCCGCCGCGACGAGCGTCGCCAGCAGATTCTGGACGCGGCGTTGCGCTGTTTTTCGCGCGACGGCTTTCACGCCACGACCACGGCGGACATTGTCCGCGAAGCCTGCGTCAGCCAGGGATCGCTCTATCTCTACTTTGCTAACAAGGACGACATCGTCGTCGCCCTGGCCGACGACCGCCATCAGGGCGAGGCGTTCCTGAGTGGCCTGGCGCAGCGCGAGTCCGACCCCATCCGCGGGCTCGCCCTGCTCATCGAGCTTCACGGCCGGGGTCTCGGAGATCCGAGCCGGCTAGACGCCCGGCGCGTCGGCATCCAGGGCTGGGGCGAGGCGCTGCGCAATCCGCGCATCAAGGCGAGCCTCACCGAAGGCGCGGCGCAGGTTCGAGACGCCATCGTCGGCCTGATCGAGCGCGGACAACGGACCGGCCAGGTGCGGACCACGGTCGATCCCGAGGCCGCCGCGCGACTGCTCATCGCTATCTTCCAGGGCCTCGTGCTGCAGGTTGCCTGGGACGAGGCGGTCGACCTGCCGGCCTTCGGCGAGACGGTGCGAAGCATGATCGGAGAGTCGCTGCTGACGCCGGTCGGCCGCGCCTCCTGGAACGAACTGACGGCGACAACGAAATAGCGAGGGTCTGTCATGGCCATGACCGAGACGATGAACATGCCGGCAGCGCGCGTGTCCGCCGAGGCGACGATAGAGCGGCCTCGCCGCCATTGGGGCGTTGCGTTGAAAGCGCTGCGCCAGCTGCTGGCCGACAAGGAGGACACCGGCCAGGTGTTCGAGATCATGGGCGCCCTCAACGGCGGCTCGACCGCCAGGGCCTACCGCCGCCTGCTGGAAACGCCCCAGGGCGGGCGCCTCGCCTATGAGCGCGTCGAACTTGCGCCCCGGCTCATGGACAACGCCTGGCTAGACAGCTTCGCGCCAGGCACGGTCGGCGCCGCCTATCGCCACTTCGTGCGCAGCGAGAACATCTCCGCCGAAGGTCTGGCCGAGATCGCCCGGCAGACGCACGGCCGGGTCGAGACGGCGCATCCTCACGCATGGTTCGGCCGACGCATCCGCGATACCCACGACGTCTGGCACATCCTGTCCGGATATCACCGCGACGGGCTAGGCGAAGCCTGCCTGGTGGCCTTCTCCTATGCCCAGACCGGCAGCCTCGGTTGGGCCCTGATCGCGCTCGGCGCCGCCCTGAAGGCCGGCCGCAGGGGTGCGCGCCACAGGCGGGCCATCTGGCAGGGCTACCGGCGCGGCAAGGCCGCCAGATGGCTGCCCGGCGAGGATTTTGAGCACTTGATGACCGAGCCGCTCGCCGCCGCCCGCCGGCGGCTGCACATTGCCCCGGCCACGCTCTACGACGCCATCCCGCAGGCCGAACGCGACGGCTAACAGTTGGCGTGGCGGAGGAAGGCCTATGCGCAGGCATAGGCCGGTGCTAAAAGGCAGGCCATGAACGCCGAACGTAAGGTCAAGCTGTTTCGCAACGGCCGCAATCAAGCGGTGCGCATCCCGCGCGAATTCGAACTACCGGGTGACGAGGCGGTCATGCGTCGGGAGGGGGGCCGCCTGGTGATCGAGAGCGGCGCGCCGACGGGCCCGAACGCGCGTCTGTTGGCGATCCTCGCTACGCTGGAGCCACTCGGCGGGGATGACGACCTCCCGTCTGTCCGGGACAGTCCGCCCGAGCCGGTCGATCTTTGACCCGCGCGACGCTGGACGCCAACGTCGTGTCCGCCCTGATGCGGGATCCCACGGGTGCCATCGCGCGCCGGATCGAGGCCCAGACGGAAGCGGTTTCGGTGAGCATCATCGTGGCCGCGGAGCTTCGCTACGGCGCGGCGAAGAAGGTGTCGGAACGGCTGACCGCCAGTCTCGACCGGGTGCTGGGCGGCCTGGAAATCGAGCCCGTGTCGGCGCCGGTGGACGTGGTCTACGGGCATTTGCGGGCGCGTCTGGAAAGCCTCGGTCAGCCGATGGACGCCAACGATCTGCTGATCGCCGCCCACGCCCTGACGCTCGGACGGGTGCTGATCACCGACGATCGGGCGTTCGCGCGAGTGCCCGGCCTGCGGGTCGAGAACTGGCTCGGCGAATGAACTTCCTCATCGCCTAAAGCTTCGCCCGCCTCTTCGGCTTGGCCTTCGCGCTCGAGCAGCTGGGGGCGAACTTGGACGACCTCTCGGCCCGCGCCGGCGAGATGGCGCGAGCCTAGTCCCTCGCGAACGCGGCCAGATCACGCGCCGTGTCGTGGCTGATGTCTGGGCAGGCCAGGCTCATCAGTTCCGTTCCGTGAATCGTGCCCATTACTTGGCGGCCGCGGCCTGCGACGCCGGCTGAGAGCAGCAGACGATAAAAGGCGATCCCTTCGTCGCGCAGGGGGTCGCACTCATTGACGCTGATCACCGTCGGCGGAAAGCCGGCCACGTCTGCAGAGGTCGCGAAGCCCGGCCAGGCGAGCGGGTCGCCGGCTTCGAACGCCTCGATACCATAGGCCATGGCGCCCCGGTTGCTGTGCAGGTCGAGCAACAGCCCATTGTTCTCGGTCGACGAGGGATAGCGCTCCTGCGGCCAAATGCCGGCGATGTAGGGGCAGAGCGCGTAGAGCCCCTTGATCAGCGAAAGCTCGCCGTCGCGCTTGAGCTTCAGCCCGACAGCCAGCGTGAGGTTGCCGCCGCCGCTTTCGCCGGCGACCACGATTCGGTCGGTGTCGATGCCCAGCGCGGCGGCGTTGGCGCGCACCCATTTGAGGCCGGCCAAGCAATCGTTGAGGCCGGCGGGGTAGGGGGCCACCTCCGGCGCCGAGGAGGCGCGCAGGCAGTTGCGGAAGTCGACCATGGCCACGGCGACGCCCTCGGCGGCGATGATCCGGCCCCAGGCGCGGTACATGCCGTCGAAACACGACATGCTCATCATGCCGCCGCCATGGATGTAGTAGACGCAAGGGAGGATCTCGCGGCCCTTCGGGCGGATGAACTGGATCTTGACGCTGTTGCCGTCGGGGCTGGCGACGAAGGTCTCGGTGCGGACGGCGAGACCGGTCGAGGGCGCGACCATCTCATTGTCGAGCATGTCGATGAAGATCTTCTGCGCCGCCGCGCGGGCTTCACCCTCGGGCGAGGCTTCCTCGGCCAGCATCTCCTCGCGACTGGCGGCGTCGCGGGCCGGCGGGTTCGGCGGCAGGTTGGCGAAGAGAGCCTTGATGCGCGGATCGATGCGCGGGTCGTCGGCTATGGCCATGGCGCGGTTCCTCGGGCGGCGTTGCATTCGCCCTTAGCCGCGCGGGCGGCGCGCGTCGAGGCGCGGCCCTTGGGACGACTAGGTTTCGTTGGGATTACGACCAGGGCAAAATACGATAATTATCGTGCCGAGCATCATCATGATCACGCCCAAGCGCTCGCTTTTGGTCACTTTCAGATCCCTCCGACATCAATCCAAACCATATTCATTCCAATAGGGCGAAAAGCGACTAGCCCTGGACCGAGGCCTCGCCCATCCCCGCGCCGGCCCATTCGAAGTCCCGCCCGGTGAAGGGCTACCGCATTTCCTTCTTGCGATCCGGCCCGTCCAAGATCCCCAACAGAAGGCCGAGGCCCAACGAGATGCCAAGCCAGCCCCAGAAGTTACAGTTAAGCACTTTCACGGCCCTCCAATATCAAACTAGACCATATTCTCTCAAATCCAGCGAAAGGCAATCGGTCCCAGATTGTCGCCTCAACGAGTAAAACCGACCCGCGCGACGCTCTTAGCGAAGTCGGGATACTTGTGAAGAGGGTCCATCAGGGGGTCGATCTTGAGCAGTTCGACGCCCTGGTCGCCAATCTTGAAGGCCGTGTCGAGCGCGGTGAAGGCGGCGTCCGGCTCGCCCCACTGCGCATGGATTTCGGCGATCTGATAGGAATTGGCGTCACCGCCGTCGGCGATCAGAGCTTTCAAGGCCGCCTGAGCGTCCGCCGTTCGGCCGAGGCGGCGAAACACGATGGCCTGGCCGGTCAGCCTTTGCCAGCTTTCCGGCTCCAGGGCGAATTGGGCCTCCGCTTCCGCCGGCCGGTCCATGAGAAGCAGGGCCTGGCCGATTCCCGCCCGCGCGCCACTGATCCCGGGGCTGAGTTCGAGGGCGCGACGCCATGCGGTCTCGGCTTCGGGATATTGCCGCGCGTAGAGCAAGCCTCGCCCGAGCGCACTGAACGCGCGGGCATTGAGGGGATCGAGCACCACGGCGCGCCGGAGCGCGATCAGGCCTTCCTGGGTGTCACCGCTCTCGCATTGAAACTGACCGTATCTCAGCAGCACTTCCGCCCTACCGGCGCCGCCAGCCAGAAGCGCCCGATCGTAGGCGAGCTTGGCCGCCGCGTAGTCGCGCGTTCCATAGATCAGGCTGTCGGCCAAGGTGGCCTGGGCCTCGGCGAGATCGGGGGCCAGTTCGACCGCGCGCCGGGCCGAGGCGATGGCGGCGGCATAGGTCGCCGTAAGCTGGCTCGCGGGGAGGAATTGGTTGGCCAGTTTTAGCAGGGTGCGGGCGCGAGCGGAGTAGGCGGTCGCGAAGCGCGGGTCGGCGGCGATGGCGGCGTCGAACTGGGCCAGGGCGTCGCGCTGGCTCGTCTCGCCCCCGCTGCTGTCGAAAAAGCGCCGGCCGCGTAGGTAGTCGTCATAGGCCTGAGGATTGGAAGTGCCGCCCTCGTCGAGCGCGGCCTTGTCGGCGCCGGTCAACTGAATGCTGAGCGCCTGGCCCACGGCGTCGGCGATGTCGCTCTGGACAGTGAACACGTCCTTGAACTCTCGGTCGTAGGTCTGGGACCAGCGCTCGAAGCCGGTGCTCGCTTCGACGAGTTGCGCGGTGACCCGAATGTGGTCGCCCTCGCGCCTCACGCTGCCGTCCAGGATGTAGGCCACGCCGAGCTTGGCGGCGATCGTGCGGCTGTCGGCCTTGGCGCCCTTGAAGCTGAACGAGGACGTGCGGGCGGCCACCTGCAGCTTCGGGATCCGAGCCAGGCGACTGAGCAATTCCTCGGAAAGACCGTCGGAGAAGTACTCCTGGCCGGGATCGCCGCTAAGGTTGGCGAAGGGCAGCACCGCGATGCTGTTGGCCGCTACGGCCGCGCTTGTGAACGACGGCAGCGGGCATGAGGCGCCGACGGCGGTGCAGACCCGCGGGGCTGCGACGACGAGGGCCAGGATCGCGGTCGCCGCGGCGACGATCCAGAGCCGCCAAGCGGGCGTTGGGGGCCTGACCGCTCGCGCGGGGCCGGCCACGACCACCGCGCCCGCCGGGGTGAGACGATAACCGATGCGGGGAAGGGTCTCGATGGCGAAGGCGCCGGGCGCCTCTTCCTCGGCCAGGCGCCGCAGCCGGCCGATGCAACGATTGATGGCGTCGTCGCCGACAGCCAAGCCGCCCCAGCAACTGGCCACCAGATCGTCACGCGACACCACCTCGCCATTGGCGCGCACCAGCGCCACCAGCACCTGCATCACCCGGCGCTGAAGCCGGACGGTCTGGCCGCCGGCGACGACTTCGGCGATCGAGGGGCGGACCTTGGTCGAACCGAGGGTGAAATCCGGCTGCCGGGCCAGATCGACCGGTGACGTCGACCCGGACGGACCTGGGATCGGCGCGGCGCCGCCGGGATCGGTCATAGATCGTCCCGGATCGGCATTAGATCACCCCCAGATCCTTTCGACGGCTCAGAGCTTGGCCGCTTACTCGCGACATCGCAAGCCACCCCGGCGCCAATCACGGAATGTCCGGGGTCAACCTGAAGGGAACTGAAATGTCTAAGTATTTGAACGCGAGTATTCTCGGTCTGTCCCTCGCCGCCGCGGCCGCCCTGGCCGTCGCCGCGCCGGCCAGCGCCGAGCCGCTTCAGATCGTCAAGACGGTCATCACCGTCCCCTACGGCGATCTGAACCTGGACCACGCCGATGGCGCCCGGGCTCTGCTCAATCGCATCCGGTCCGCGGCCGTCCGCGCTTGCGGCGGAGAGTCCGACGTCCGCGATCTGGACGATCGCCACGACTTCGACGCGTGCCGCAAGGTGGCGATCGGCGAGGCCGTGGCCAGGGTGGATGCACCCATCCTGACCGCCATGGCCGACGTCGGCGCCCACACCGTGCGCATCGCCACGCGGTGATCGATCCAACTGTCCCCGGGGCGTCCGCTCCTGACGCTCCGGGGATTTTCTCTCAACCGCGCCGATCGCACAGCCGATCGCGTGCCTCCAAAGGAAACTGAAATGAGCAAGTCCATGAATACCCTGGGCCTGACCCTCGCCGCCGCGGCCGTCCTGGCCGCCGCCGCGCCCGCCAGCGCCCAGTCTCTGAACGAGCAGGCCAGCGTCACCGTGCGCTACGGCGATCTGAACCTCGACCACGCAGCCGGCGCGAAGGCCCTGCTGTACCGCATCAAGATCGCCGCCAAGATCGCCTGCAGCCCCATTCCTGAGATGGGGCGATGGGATGAAGTGCGCGCCTTCGACGCCTGCCGTAAGGCCGCGATCGACCGGGCGGTGGCCAAGGTGGGGTCGCCCATCCTGACCGCCATGGCCGACGTCGACGCTCACCCCGTGCGCCTCGCCACGCGGTGACCGTGGCGACTATCCCCGGGACGTACCGATCGGGCGTCCCGGGGATTTTCTATCCCCTCAACCCACCATCTGTTCCAGTTCGCGACCGCGGGTCTCGTGGACGAGGGCGCGGACAAAGAAGAAGGAGACAAGGGCGCTCATCGCATAGAAGGCGTAGGTCGGCGCGAGGCCGACGGTGGCGGCGGCCACCGGGAAGCTGAGGGCGATGGCGAAGTTGGCGATCCATTGGGCGAAGCCGGCGACCGCCAGGCTGGAGCCGCGGATCTGATTGGGGAACATCTCGCCCAGCATGACCCACATCACCGGTCCCCAGGTGCCGTTGAAAAATACCACATAGACATTGGCGGCGACGAGGGCGACGAGTCCGGCTGTATGCGGCAGCTGGGCCTGGCCATTCACCAGCGTCGCGGTGGAAAAGGCGGCGGCCACCAGCGCTAGGCTGACGGCCATGCCGGCCGAGCCCAGCAGCAGAAGGGGCTTGCGGCCGATGCGGTCGATCACGGCCATGGAGGCGAGGCACGAGACGATCGAAAGCGAACCGGAGAGGATGTTGATCTTGAGCGAATCCGCCTCGCTGAAGCCCACCGACTGCCAGAGCACGGCCCCGTAGTAGAAGACGACGTTGATGCCGACGAGCTGCTGGAAGACGGCGAGGCCGACGCCGGCCCAGACGACCCTGCGCACCCGGCCTTTGTCGATCAAATCGGAGAGGCGCGGGCGGTGGCGGTCGGCGGCGAGCGAAGCGCGGATCTCGGCCACCTTGGCCGGCGCCGCGGCCGGGCCGAACAGGCGGGCGAGCACCGCCTGGGCCTCGGCCATCCGGTCGCGGGCGACCAGGAAGCGCGGGCTCTCGGGGATGGCCAGGAGGCTGACGAGGAAGATGGCCGAGGGGATCACCTGCACCCAGAACATCCACCGCCAGGCCGGATGGCCCATGATGATGGCGGTCGAGCCGCCGGCCCACTGGGCGATCAGATAGTTGACCAGGAAGGAGCCGGTGAGGCCGGTGATGATCATGATCTGCTGGGCGGTGGTGAGGCGCCCGCGCACGGCGGCCGGAGCGACCTCGCTGATGTAGACCGGCGCCAGCACGCTGGCCGCGCCAACGCCGAGGCCGCCCACCATTCGCGCGAGGATGAAAATCATGGAGGACTCGGCGGCCCCCGCGCCAAGGGCGCTTGTCAGAAACAGCACGGCGGCGGCGATCATCACATTGCGCCGGCCGAAGATGTCGGAGAGGCTTCCGGCTAGGAAGGCCCCGGCGGCGCAGCCAATCAGCACAGCGCCGACGTTTAATCCTTGCTCAAGATTGTCGGAGTGAAAGGCCTCCTTCAGGCCTTGCTGCGTGCCGTTTATGACACCGCTGTCATAGCCGAACATGAAGCCGCCGATGGTGGCCACGGCCACGATCGCGCCCACGAAGCCCATGTTCGCCCGCCCTTCCAGGCCTCTGCCGCCCGCCGGCGCCGCATCGACCATGGATCGTTTCTCCCTCGGGCGCTTGGAGCCGCGCCCCGGCCATCTGGATGAAGATGATTTGCGTGTGAGTCAAAGCGGAGATCGGCGCCGCTTCTAACCCGCTGAATGCCGAGGGGAAGAGATTCGAAAGACCGCCTCGGTCATCCAAAACGGCGGGGGGTTCGTATCGGGGATATGAGCCAGTTTTTGACAGCCGCGCTGACGCGGCGGGCGGCGATAGCGACGGCGCTGGCCGGCGCCGCGCAAGCGGGTGTTCCGGCGGGCCGACGGCTGGCGTTCGAGGCCTGGCGCGGCGGAAAGCGGATCGGCCGACACACCCTCGACTTCGACGGCGACGACAAGAACTTCGCGGTGCGGATCGAGGCCGACTTCGCCGTCTCCCTCGGCCCGATCAGCCTCTTCCGCTACCGCATGCAGGCAGTCGAGACCTGGCGCGGCGGTCGCTTCGCCGAACTGACCAGCCGCACCGTCGCCAACGGCCGGCAGGAGCAGGCGACGGCGATCCGCGGCCCGGACGGCGTCTTGGTGCGCAGCGGGAGAGGGGCTCATAAGCTCCCGCCGGACGCCCTGCCGCTCACCCATTGGAACGAAGCCTCGCTCCGCGCGCCGCTGTTCAACCCCGAGACCGGTGCGGCGATGCGCGAGGCCGTCGCGCGCCAGTCCGGACAGACGCTGACGCTGCCGGACGGGCGGGGGATCGTGGCGACGCGCTATACGCTGGCAGGCGACGCCAGCATCGTCGACTGGTACGACGCCGCAGGGGTGTGGCGCGCGCTGTCCGCCAAGGCGGCGGACGGCTCGCGCATCGACTATCGGCAGAGCGCCTGAATGGCGGAGGTGTTCGCCCTCCCCGTCGCCGTGCTCGCCGCCATGGCCCTGGTCATGACCGTGAGCTGGCTCGTGCAGCGGGCCGCCGGTGACGCCGGTTGGACGGACGTGTTCTGGACCTTTGGCACGGGCTTGACCCTGGCCTTCGCCGCCCTGGCCGCGCCCGGCGCGACGCCCTGGCGCGCGATTCTGGTGGCGGGGCTGGTTGGCGTCTGGTCGCTCAGGCTCGGCCTCCACATACTCCGGCGCGTGTTTGCGGACGCTGAAGACGCCCGCTACGCCGAGGGCCGCCGCGAGTGGGGCCCGGCGTTCCAGCGCAACATGCTGGGCCTGTCGCTGATCCAGGCGCCGGCGAGCGCGCTGCTCGCGGTCTCCGTTGTCCTCGCGGCGCGAGCGCCCGGGGCGAGTTTGGCGATCAGTGACGTCGCCGGCGTGGCGATCCTGGCGTTGGCGGTCGCGGGCGAGACGGCGGCGGATAGCCAGCTTAAGCGCTTTCGGGCCGATCCGGCCAATCGCGGACGCGTCTGCGACTCCGGCTTGTGGGCTTGGTCGCGCCATCCGAACTACCTGTTCGAAGCGCTCGCCTGGTGCGCCTGGCCGGTGATCGCGGTGCGCGCGTCAGAGCCGTGGACCTGGGCGTCGCTCACCGCGCCGGTCGCCATGTTCGTTCTGTTGCGGTCGGTTTCCGGCGTGCCGCCGCTTGAGGCGGCGATGCTCCGCTCCCGCGGCGAGGCCTATCGTCTCTACCAGGCGCGGGTCAGCCCGATGTTTCCGAGACCTCCCCGAAAGGAACTCCGATGACTGCCATCGCCACGGCCATCAAGGCCTTCGAAGGCGCGCCTCTTCCCGATCCGTTGCGCCGGGCCGCGGTCAATCTGCTGGTGGGCAACGCTCGCCGCGCCCTGGCGACCGGCGCCGATGACGACGCCGGCTTCGCGCGGGATATGGCGAGCCGGCCGATCGCCGAGCATACGGCCGCGGCCAACGACCAGCACTATGAGCTGCCGGCCGACTTCTTCGAATACATCCTGGGGCCGCGCCTGAAATACTCCTGCTGCCTCTACCCCACCGGCCGCGAGAGCCTGGCCGAAGCGGAGGATCTGGCGCTGGCCGAGACGTGCGAGCGCGCGGGCCTCGCCAATGGCCAGGATGTGTTGGAGCTGGGCTGCGGATGGGGATCCCTAAGCTTGTGGATGGCGCGCGCCTATCCGGGCTCGCGGATCGTCAGCGTATCCAACTCCGCTTCACAGCGCGCCTTCATCGAAGCTCGCGCCCGCGATCTGGGCCTCACCAACCTGGCCGTCGTCACCGCCGATATGAACGACTTCCACATTGACCGGCGCTTCGACCGCATCGTCTCGGTGGAAATGTTCGAGCACATGGCCAATTGGCGCGCCCTGCTCGAAGGCTGCCGCGGCTGGCTTCGGCCCGACGGAAGTCTCTTCGTACATGTGTTCAGCCACCGTTCGGCCGCCTACCGCTTTGATCACGGCGATCCCGACGACTGGATCGCACAGCACTTCTTCACAGGTGGGGTCATGCCGAGCCACGCCCTGATGCGGGCGTTCCCGGATCTGTTCGAGGTCGAGGCCGACTGGCGCTGGAGCGGGACACACTACCAGCGGACGGCCGACGACTGGCTCGCCAACTATGATCGCAACAGCGGCGCCATCGGCGCCATCCTGCGCGAGGTCTATGGCCCGGAAGCGACGCTGTGGGGCCGACGCTGGCGGCTGTTCTTCCTGGCCACGGCCGGACTGTTCGGCCACGCCGGCGGCTTCCACTGGGGCGTGAGCCACTATCGGCTGAAGCCTGTACGGGCGTAGCGGTCAGGCCCATTAGGCCAATCCGAAACGATCGGCCGCCTCTCCGCATTTCCCCGCTAAAGCGCGGAGCTCAGCACGTGGGATCTACTGGCAAGCGACCTCTTTGGCTGACTCGTCAGCGACCGCTGAACGCCACAGCTTCTCCGCGCGCGGCCATGCCGTGGAAGCATGCATTTCGGCGGTCGGTTTGGATGGGCGAGAATCGGACGTCGAAGACGCCATCCGCGCCTGATTTGAGGGCGCGCAGTCGCAGTTGTTCGAGCGCGCCGGATCGCTGGACATTCGCGTCCGGCGGAAAGTCGCGCTGCGGATTGCAGCTGTATCCCTCGACCGGCCCAAGGTCGGCGCGAACCAAAGAGGCCGCGCCGGCCTGCGGCGCCATGTAGATCGGCAACTGCGCCGCGCGCAGTTGTTCAGAGGGCGACGCCGGGATGGAGATCGAATTGCAGCCGCCAATCCCGGCGACCGCCATGGCGATCACTGTATGCTTTGAAACGGACCGTCTTGGACAATCACGCGAGGCGCCGAAGCGATTGTCGAACGGCCGGATTGAATGATGTTTGCGTGTGAAATAGATGTTCATTGAATTACCACGACGCCGTGTCTCGTCGAACCGAGCGTTCGCGAATATTGACGCCGCGCCTTGTAGGTGAATGCCCCGTAAGGAAGCTATTCGATTGGCGACGACTTACGTAAAGGCGCCGTAAAGGACATCCGCGTCAGTAGGAACCGGCGGTTGCGCGGACCGTTTGGCTCAGGCGAAAGACAACATGAAAACAAGCCATGACAGGGTTCCCCGCCCACTGTCTTATGACCCGTAAACAGGACGCCCAAGAGCGGCCGAACGCGGATGTGCGCTGGCGGCGGCCGTTCTCCCGACGGCTTTCCTAGCCGCCGATGTCGACACTTCCGTCTCTCTTCGTGAACGGGCTCGGCGTCGCAGCCGCGGCTTGTTCCATGGGAAGCTTCATTCCCCAGGCCGCGAAGATCATACGGGAGTGCAACGCCTCGTCCGTCTCCGTGCCGATGTACGTGATCACCGTCATCGGTTTCGTCCTTTGGACGGCCTATGGGGCGGTCCTCGCGAGCTGGCCGCTCATCGTTTCGAATATCATCAGCCTGGGTCTTGCGAGCTTGGTTCTGGTGCTCAAGCTCACCGCCCCCAGGGGCGCCGCCTGAGGGACGTCATAGCCAATTTCATACCGCTGTTTCGACGCTTGGCGCGCGCAAGCGGATCCTTGGCTTTCCAAAAGCCCCCCGCCGCACGGCCGCACTTTCATAACCCAGCGACGGGGGCTCCTGGTTCCAGATCTAGGCCCAAGACGCGGATCAGCAGGAGCGCCACTCCGCCTAGGGCCAGCAGCGACAACGTCACCACGACGGAGACGCGCGGGCCCGCCTTGGCGACGACGCGAATGTCCACGCCCAAGCCCAGCGCCGCCATGGAGACGATGGTCAGCCAGGTGGCGGCCTGGGAGATTGAACCTAACAGGGCTTGCGGCAGGACGCCCGTCGATCTCACGACAATCATCAGCAGGAAGCCGATAATGAACCACGGAACCAGCTGATGCAGGGCAGGTCGGCCCCCTTTCGGTCGGTCGCCCGCGGTGATGGCGGGCGCCGGCTCGTCGGGTTCTTCCCGCTCCCGCCGGGCCAGCAGTGAAAGCGCCAGCACGACCGGCCCCAGCATAAGGACACGCACCAGCTTCACCAGGGTCCCGACCTGAGCGGAAAGGGAGCTGATCGGCGCGGTCGCGGCCAGAACCTGGGGCACGGCGTAAACCGTGAGACCGGCGAACACGCCGAAGGCGCGAGGCGTCATGCGCCAAGCGATGGCCAGCAACGGCAGCCCTAGCACGACGACCACCCCGAGCACGGCGGTGAAGGCGATCGAGGCCGCGACGTCGTCACCGTCCGCCCCGATCACGGGCGCGACAGCGGCGATGGCGGAGTTGCCGCAGATCGAGTTGCCGCACGCGATCAGCGTGGCCATACGGCGTGGGAGGCCGAATAGGCGGCCCAGGCCGTAGCTCACCACGATCCCGATGCACACCACACCGACGATGCCGGCCAGAAGCGCCGGGCCGGCGCCCAGGATCATCCGCGCGCTCACCGTCGCGCCGAGCATCACGACGGCGATCTCGAGTAGAGTCTTGGCGCTAAGCTCGATCCCAGGAGTCCATCTGGAATCCGGCGTCCAGGCGGTGCGGACCGCCGTTCCCAGCAAGATGGCGATGACCAGCGCCTCCAGCCAGGAGCGCCCGAACAGGCGCGTTTCCGCGATCTGCGCCGTCACGGCGGCGGCGGTGATCGCCACGCATAACGCCAAGCCGGGAAGCGCGGTGCGCCAGGCGCCCCGAAACGAGATGAGGCGCGCGCGCATTTGAAGGTCGATTGAGGGCATGGCCCAGGTTCACATGCTTCCATACGTTCGATCCAACGTGTTGTTCTTGCTAAAATGATCGATAAATGTGATTGATCACAATGACCCTGGAGCAGCTTCGCATTTTTGTGGCGGTGGCCCAGCGGCTGCACATGACGCGCGCCGCCGAACACCTGAACATCACCCAGTCCGCGGCGAGCGCCGCGATCGCGGCCTTGGAGGCCCGCCATGGCGTGCGACTCTTCAACCGGGTCGGTCGGGGACTGGAATTGTCGGAAGCCGGCCGAGTCTTCCATCCACAAGCCGAAGCGGTCCTTGCCAAAGCGCAAGGGGCGTCCGACGCCCTCGCCGATCTAGCCGGACTAAAGCTTGGCGCGATCAGGTTTGCGGCCAGCCAGACCGTGGCGAGTTATTGGCTGCCTGGCCGCATGGCGGCGTTCGCGAACGCCTACCCAACGATTACCTGCAGCCTGATCGTGGCGAACAGCCAGCAGGTGGCTCTGGCCGTCGTCGACGGCGAGAGCGACCTCGGAATCGTGGAGGGACCTGTTCGGGAAGACCGTCTGATCCAAAGGGAAGTCGGGGGAGATCGTCTCTCGCTCTACGTCTCGCCAACCCACCCCCTAGCGAGTTTAGAGGAGGTCGCTCCCGAAGACTTGACGCAGGCGAAGTGGGTGCTGCGCGAGCCGGGTTCAGGCACTCGCTCTGAACTGGAGGCCAGTCTGGCCCGGAGGGGCGTTGACCTGCGCGCGCTGGATATCTTGCTGGAGCTGCCCTCCAACGAAGCTGTGTTGGCGGCGGCGGCGAGCGGGGGTTTGGTCACGGGTGTGTCCGACCTTGCCGCTGCGCCGCATCTCGCCGCGGGCCGCCTCGGGCGAGCTGCCTTCGAGCTCTCCGCCCGCGCCTTCACCCTTCTGCTGCACAGGGATCGCCAGCCCAGCCAAGCTGTCGCGGCTTTCCTGTCGCGCCTTTGAGCGCTTCATTCGCGCCTGAGACTTCTGCTTGGGGTTGTTTTCCGTCGATGGTTTAAAGCTCGGAAGCGGAGCTTCAGTCGGAGGTTTGACCGCGACATAGTCGGGAGCAAGCCGCGGATCCTATCCTCTCACCGACGCGTGACCTCAGATCCGCACGAACGGCTGGAAGAGCTTTCCCACCCAATCGAGGGCGACGAGCGGCGCGTCGGCGGAGATCAGGCACACGCACTCGCCGTCGCGGGTCACGGTCGGGCGATGTTCGACCACGTCGTCATTCTCGGCAAAGTCGCCGGGCTGGTGGATGTCGCCGCGATCCTCATAGGCGCCCTTGAGCACGGTGACGAGTTCTCGTCCCTTATGCCGGTGATAGGGCACGGCCATGCCGGCTGCGACGCGCAACAGATAGGTGTGAGCCCGGCCAGGGCCGCGGATCACCGGTGCGACCCAGACGCCGGGGGCGGCCCAGCGGCGGCGGCGCCAGGCGGCGTCCACGGCCGGCGAGGAAAAACCGATCCAGTCCGCTGGTGGGCCTCGCGAGGCCACTGTCGCGGGCGGCGCGGGACGTTCGATCCTGGCCAGGGCGCGAGCCAGCGCGTCTTTCGCCATCGCTTCTGGAGGCAGGGCGTCCAGTAAGGCGCCGCCGACCGCTTCGCCCAGGCGCACCTCGGCCTGGCAGGTTCCGCACGTCGTTACGTGGGCGGCGATGACAAGGTCGTGGCCGGGCGCGAGGCCGCCGGCGGCGTGCTCGACGAGGTGATGTTCGGATGGGTGATGGCTGGGGCTCATCCGGCCTCCTCCAGAAGTATGCGCAGCCGGCCCATGGCTAGGCGAATGCGCGATTTGACGGTGCCAAGCGGCAGGGAAAGGTCAAGCGCAATTTCCGAATGTGGTTTGTCGGAAAAGAACGCCATCCGCACGGCTTCGGCCTGTTCGGCTGGCAGGGCGGCGAGCGCCGTCGCCACGCGGCGTTCGTCTTGCAAAGTCGCGAGTTGGGCGTCGGGACGCGGGGCTTGCTCCGGCGCCGGCTGCTCGCCGGGCAGGGGCCGGCGCTCGCGCCGAGCCAGATCGATGCGCAGGTTGCGAGCGATGGCGAACACCCAGGTGGAGGCGGCGGCGCGGGCGGGATCGAAGCCCGCCGCGCGGCGCCAGACGGCGAGCAGGGTTTCCTGCGCCAGCTCCTCGGCGGCTTCCGAGGTTGTCCCCAGTTTCATCAGATAGGCCTTCACCCGAGGGGCGAAGTGATTGAACAGACTGGCGAAGGCGTCGCGGTCGCCGCGCTCGGCGACGGCGACGATGAGGGCGGAGAGATCGCGAGTCTCAGTCATGAATCGCACGTGCGCCCCCGCGCCCGGGGACCCCCAGACGGCGAAGATCGGAACTTGGGTGTTCGCGGCCTGCGCATGCATCGACCAATCTACGTCATTCCCGCGCGGTTGGATCACAGGCGAATAGGACATCCTCGGAGGTGAGGCGAGGTCTGGGTGATCCAGCGCCCGTCAACGTCCGTAGAGGATTGCAGTCGGCGCAAGGGCCGGAGCCAGCACTTCGAGGGACGGCCGTGCTCGATCAGGAAGACCTCGCCGAGCCGCTCGACATCGCCGTCGTCGGGGCCGGAATTTCGGGCATGTCGGCCGCCTGGCTCCTGAGCGGCCGCCACAAGGTGACACTCTACGAAGCCCAGTCCCGTCTCGGCGGCCACAGCCACACGGTCGAGGCGCCCGGGCCGGACGGCGCCCTCCCGGTCGACATGGGCTTCATCGTCTACAACGAGGCCAACTACCCCAACCTCGTGGCCCTGTTCGATCATCTGGGCGTGGCGACGAAGCCGTCCAACATGGGTTTCAGCGTCAGCCTCGACGGCGGACGCGTCGAATACGGTGGCGACAGCTTGCCGGCGCTGTTCGCCCAGTGGCGCAACCTTGTGCGGCCGCGCTTCTGGTCGATGCTGAGTGACCTAGTGCGCTTCTACCGCGAGGCGCCGTTGCATGCCTGCGCTCTCCACAGCGGCATGGTCAGCCTGGGCGACTATCTCGACTCCGAGGGCTATGGCGCCGCCTTCCAGGACGATCACCTGCTGCCGCAGGCGGCGGCGATCTGGTCTGCCAGCGTCGAGGACATCCGCGCCTATCCGGCGACCGCCTTCATCCGTTTCTGCGAGAACCACGGCCTGCTCAAGATCGTCGGCCGGCCGGCGTGGCGCACCGTCGAAGGCGGTAGCCGGGCCTATGTTCAGAAGCTCACCGCCGCCTACGCCGATCGCGTCCGCCTGGGCGCGGCGGTGACACGCGTGACGCGCATCCCGGGCGGCGTGCTGGTGACCGACGCCACCGGCGCCGCGCGTCGTTTCGACCACGTGGTCATTGCCGCTCACGCCGACGAGGGGCTGGCGATGCTGGACGATCCCACGCCCCGCGAGCGGACGCTGCTCTCGGCCTTCCGCTACAGCCTCAACCGCGCGGTCCTGCACACCGACCCCGCCCTGATGCCGAAGCGCCGGCAGACCTGGTCGGCGTGGAACTACATCGGCCGCGCCGGCGACGACGCCCTTTGCGTCACCTATTGGATGAATCGCCTGCAGGGGCTGCCGGCCAAATCGCCGCTGTTCGTCACCCTCAATCCGGTCCACGAGCCGGATCCGGCGCGGGTGATCCGCACCGAAACCTATGAACATCCGCTGTTCGACGCGGCGGCCCTGCGCGCCCAGGAACAGCTCTGGTCGCTGCAAGGCGCCGGGGGCGTGTGGTGGTGTGGGGCCTATTTTGGCGCGGGCTTCCACGAGGACGGCCTGCAAGCGGGACTCGCCGTGGCCGAGGCTCTGGGGGGCGTGAAGCGTCCCTGGCTCGTGGATGACGAGTCGGCGCGTATTCGCCTGAGCGACACGCCGGCCGCGCCACCACCCCTGGCGAGGGCCGCGTGATGAATTCAGCCCTTTACGTCGGCTGGGTGTCCCACCGTCGCTTCACGCCCAAAAACCACAGCCTGCGTTACGCGGTCTTCCAGATGCTGCTCGATCTGGACGAGGTCGAGGCGGTCGGCCGCCGCCTGCGCCTGTTTTCCGCCAACCGCGCCAACGTCTTCAGCCACTTTGACGCCGACCATGGCGAGGGTCGGCGCGGCGCGTTGCGGGCCTGGGCCGAGGAGACGCTGGCCGAAGCCGGGATCGCCTTCCGCGGCGGCCAGATCCTGCTGCTGGCCATGCCGAGGCTCTTCGGGCACGTGTTCAATCCGCTCAGCATCTACTACTGCCACGATCGGAGCGGGGCCCTGGCGGCCACTATCTACGAGGTCAACAACACCTTCGGAGAGCGGCACACCTATGCCATCGCGGCCGAGCCGCGTGGCAACGGCGCGGTGCGCCAGTCGTGCGCCAAGACATTCCGCGTATCGCCTTTCCTGCCGATGGCCATGAACTATGAGTTCGAACTCTCCCCTCCGGGCACGTCGATCCATACGGGCGTGAAGGCGCTGGATGCGTCGGGTCGCCTTGTGCTGACCGCCGCTTTCACCGGCGAGCGCCGCGAGCTTTCCGATCGCAGTCTGCTGGGCGCCCTCCTGCGCTTTCCGTTCCTGACCCTCAAGGTAGTGGCGGCGATCCACCTCGAGGCGGTGAAGTTGTGGCTGAAGGGCGTGCGGCCGGCGGCGTCTGTGGAAGCGCGTTCCATAGCGAGCGGCGCAGAGACTTGTTGCGGCGGAGGGAACGGCGCAGGCTGACGCGCCGATCCAGGAGGTCGCCATCTCCGAGCCGCTCGTCATCGCCGTCGTCGACGGCGCCATCGCCCGCCTGACGCTGAACGATCCGGATCGCGCCAATGTGCTCTCGCGGGCGATGATGCGCGCCCTCTCGGTGGCGATCGTTGAAGCGGAAGCGGACGCGCGAGTGCGGGTGATCGTGCTGGGGGCGGCGGGAAAGCTGTTCTGCGCTGGTCACGACCTGGGCGAACTCAGGTCGACGAACGATCCGCACGTCCACCAGGCGCTGTTCGAGGAATGCTCGGCCCTGATGATGGCCATCGGCGCGTGCCGCGCGCCGGTGATCGCCCGGGTGCAGGGCGCGGCGGTGGCCGCCGGCTGCCAGCTCGTGGCCAGCTGCGATCTGGCTTTCGCGGCCGAGACGGCGCGGTTCGCGGTGTCGGGGATCAATCTTGGCCTGTTCTGCTCGACGCCAGGCGTGGCGCTGTCGAGGGCGATCGGGCGTAAGGCAGCCACGGAGCTGTTGCTGACCGGGAAATTCATCGACGCTGGCGAGGCCGCCGCGCTCGGACTCATCAACCACGCCGTGCCGGCGGCGGACCTGGACAAGACGGTGGACGAGACCGCGGCGGTCATTGCGGCCAAGGCGACCGACGCCATGGCGCTCGGCAAAGCGGCCTTCGGCCGGCAGACCGACGTCCCGCTGGCCGAGGCCTATGCGATTGCGGCGCAAGCGATGGTCGAGAACCTCGGCTTCGAGAGCGCACGCGCCGGCATCGACGGTTTTCTGAGGCGTTGAGCCGAGTCCGCTCTCTCCCGGAAGTGGGGGAGAGAGCGAGGCGCCCAAAGCTACTGCGGCGGGTGGTCCTCAGGCGGGCGCTTGTCGGGGACAGGCTTCTTGGGTGGCGCCGGAGTTGCGGCGGGGGGGTGTGGCGGCGCTGCTTCAACCGGGCGGCCCGGTGGCGGCCGGTAGGCCGGCGGAGGCGTTGGCCTCGGTGGCGGGGCAGGGCGATAGGTCGGTTGCGCCTCAGGCGATGGCGGTGTCGGCGCAGGCCTGTGAACCATTGGCCCCGGCATCATCGTCGGCTCGGTGGGGGGCACGACCGCGGGTGGCCCTGGTCGCGCGTGCGTTGGGGTCGGGACCGGCTGGCGGGCCTGGGCGCCGGGGTTCTTTATCTGAGCCGGGCCAACGAAAGCCGGCGCGCCGGGTGGCCGCGCCCGCGGCGGAGCAGTGTGTGCGCCGGGAATGGCCGGCGGCCGGGTGGCGCCGGCGGGCTGGGCGGCGACGGCGGCGTGAATGGCCTGCAAGTTCGCTGGGGGCGCTGCTCCAGCAGGCGCGCCCGCGCCGCGGAAGCCGCCTGCGGCCCTGGCGGCTGGCGTCGGCGGAGGGAGGGCGGCGAGCGCCGCGCCCGGCCGGGCCTGGGCCAGCGCCGCCGGCGTGACGGCCACCGCAGCCTTCTGCACCGGCGCGCCGCCGGCGAACGATCCGGCGGGGACGACCATCGCTGCGCGGGCGTTGCGATACTGGGTGACGTTGGTCACGTTGTTGACGGTGATGTTGTTGATCGTCGTCGTGCTGACGCTGGTGACGTTCACCTGACGCAGATAACGGTCGCTGACCTGATAAGGCGGGCGATAGACCTCGTCGGGCCCGAGCGGGATCCAGCCGACGCCGCCTCCGCCGCCGAACGCCAGGCCGCCAATGAAGGCGACCAGGGCCGGGGCGTAGACGGGTTGGGGCACCGGTTGGCCGGGAATCCATCCCCAGCGTCCGTCGATCTGGGCCCAGCGGCCATAGTGGAAGGGCGCGAAGCCCCAGGGCTGGTCGTCGACCCAGGTATATCCCCACGGGGCGACATAGGCCCAGCGGCCGTAGCGGTAGGGCGCCCAGTCATAGGGAACGCCGGCTGGGTACCAGACCGAGCCATAGTTCGGGTCCTGAACGAAGTCGCCGTAGGCGGCGAGCTCGCCATAGCCGGTGACGTCCGGCGAATAGGCGGCCTGGACATCCCAGTCCTCACTCGCCTCGCGCGTGCGCGCCCAGTCGTCGATCGACGCGTCCTGGGCGTACTGCATCTCGGGATCGTAGCCAGGATAGATCACCGCCGCGGCGCCGGGCCCGATGTCGGTGAGGCCGACCTGGCCGGGCGCGCCGGCGTGACCGTCGAACACAGTCACCTCGACCGGCGTGTAGCCGCCATCGTCCTGCGGCGCGCCGACGTCGATGCGGTATTCGCCCGGCTGGTCGATGACGACGTCGCCGGCGGGCGTGGAGATGGTGACCCCGCCGCGCGGCGTGCGCCACAGCTTGAGATCGAGCGAGCCCTGCGGCAGGCCCAGCCGCGTCCGGCCGTAGTCGAGCGCCAGGACATCGAGTTCGGTTTCGCTGTCGGCGCTGACCTCGATGGGGCCGACTTGAATCTCGGTGCGGCCGGCGTCGCCGGTCCAGAAGGATTCGCCGTCGGTGACCGGGTAATTGACGCTCGCCCAGGTCCACGACTGCTCGCCAGGGGGCAGGAAGGAGACTTCGTCCTCGATCCAAGCGACACGGCCGACCTTACCGGGCGGATCGGCCAGCGCCGCTCCCGCCAGGGCGCTCGCGGCGCAGCCGACCGACAGTGCGAGGGCAAGGCGCTTCATGCGGATTCTCCCGTTCTTGGCGCGCCCATTGGGGTTTCGGGCGCATGAACCGTCAGTGAATAAATCTCACGGACGACACGAAATTACATGTCTGAAATGTGAAGCCCGCGGGCAATCATCGGCTGTCCATCGGCCGCCATCGGCGAATCATCGGCTCCGCATCCTGGCGCGCTCCGGCGATCGGGGGCCCGATGCACGGGCGCTGCGACGAAGTCCGAACCAGGGGCCAGGCGCGGATCCATAACAGTCATCAGGAGTAGAATTATGAGTAGCGTTCACACGACGACGCGCGAACGTCATGAACTATTCGCGAAGAAACTACCGTTTCCGATCATCCCGACCAACATCGAGGGCGTCTACACCAGCCCCGCCTGGCCGACCGATTTCGACCTTTCGACCGCCAGCTCGACCGAGCTGATGCGGCACGGCGTCTTTTTCCGCCGTCCAGGTCCCGGAGACGATCCGCGGTTGATCGACGCCTGGAAGCAGGCGACCTCGCGCGTCTGGCGACCCGAGGACCGTATCACGCCGATCATGGAGGTCCAGAAGGGCAAGAGCCACCGGCGCGGCCGCGTGACCCAGGCCGCGGACGGAACCTACTACGGAGGCGGCTGGTCCGGCGGCGCGGTCAGGGGCAAGTGGTCCGGCGTCGTCGGCCAATGGAAGGTGCCGACGGTGTCCAAGCCCAAGGAGCCGGCCGGCGCGGACGGCGGCTGGACTTCCTCCTCGTGGGTAGGCCTTGACGGGGCCTATACGTCCAACGACGTCCTGCAAGCGGGTGTCGCCCAGCAGGTCGATGGTTCGGGCAAGGCGACCTACATCCCCTGGTACGAGTGGTGGGCGCCGCCGGAATCCGGTTCGCCGCCGTACATCTGGCAGATGAACATCACCAACTTCCCCGTCACCGCGGGCGATCTGATGTTCGTCTCCGCCCAGTATGTCGGCACGACCGCCGGGCACCTGTGGTTCATGAACGTGACCACGGGCAAGCAGTTCTCGATCACCCTGAACCCGCCGCCAGGGGCGACGTTCGACGGCGAATCCGCCGAGTGGATCATGGAGTGCAACGACGGGGCCGAACCGTCTGAATCCCTGCCGGCGTTCACGCCGGTGGATTTCACCGGCTGCGTCGCCTGCGGCCCCAACACGGCGTCGGTGACGCCGCAGAATGGGGACACCTTCGTGATCCAGGGCGACCAGGGCCAGTCGCTCACCCAGACGACGCTGGGCGACGGCACGGTGACCATCGACTTCATCGGCTGAAGTCGACGGGCCAGGGGGGCGACGGGCGGGCGGAGCGACGATGTCGCTCCGCCCGTTTCGTTGTTCGCGCCGCAACCACCGGAACTCTGAAGCGATTCCGTCAATCCTTGCGGCCGCCAGTGGCCGCAATGACCCCTAGGAACCCCGCTTGTGGTCGCGCCCGCCCGGCTCTGCTACGACGGACGGCGCCCCGACCGGACGATGTATGAAGTATGGCCGAACCGACGCGGACCGACAAAGAGCGGCAGACCGATCAGGTCGAGCAATTGCTCGACAGTCCCGATCTGGCGGAAGCGCTTGAAAGCGACCAGTTCAAGCTGTTCCTCGATCAGGTGCCGGTCGCCATCGCCGTATCCGAGCTGAAGTCGCCCGAGCGCATCGTCTATTCCAACCTCGAATTCGAGCACCTGTCGGGTCGGCCCAGCCAGGACATCGTGGGCCGGCCCTGGAGCATATTGCTGGGCCGCCGTCGCGGTGAAGGCGAGCACCTCCCGCTCGGCGAGGCGATCGTCGAGGGCGCCGATTTCATTGGGCCCTTCGTCATAGAAAGCGAAGGGGCTGAGCCGCACGTTGTCGACGCCTGGTCCAACATCATCGAGAACGACGCGGGTGAAGCCGTCTTCCGGCTGGTCGCGTTAATCGCGATCGGGACTCGGTCCGAACAGGACCGCGACGCGCTGGAACAGCGCATCCGCGACAAGGACACCTTGCTGCGCGAACTTCAGCATCGCGTGAAGAACAACCTGCAGATGGTCACCGCGCTGATCCGTCTCGAAGCCCGCAACGTCGCCAATGACAGCGAAGGCGAGCGATTCGATCGTCTCGCCGGGCGTGTGGAGTCGCTGGCGCTACTCTATCACGCGCTGTCGGAAGAGGGGCACAGCGAGGAGGTCGATCTCGGGGTCTACCTCAGCCAGATCGCCTCCGCCGTGATGAGCGCGCACGCGGTCGAAGGCATCCGATTGGATCTCAAGGTCGATACCTGGCCGGTCTCGATCAACGTCGCCATGCCCGCCGGTCTGGTCGTGAACGAGGTGCTGACCAACGCCCTGAAACATGCCTTCGAGGGGCGTGACGGCGGCACGATCACCTTGCACAGCCTTGTCGACGACTACGGCTGTCGGGTGACGGTCGCCGACGATGGCGTCGGCCTCCCCGAGGGCGTCGAATGGCCCAAGCGTGGCAAGCTCGGCGCCCTCATCGTCAAGTCGCTGCGCGAGAACGCCCGGGCGGGCGTCACGGTTCAGTCCACGCCCGGGGAGGGCATGCGCGTCACCATCGTCTTCACGCGCGCCGCGGCGGTGGAGCCGCCCGCTCCGTGAGCCCCACCTAATGGGTTGGAAAGCGATCTGAGATCACGTCACCCGCCGATAGGCGGTCTTGGACCCGTCCGCTGCGTAACGCGTTGTGCAGGTGGGGCTTAAGGACAAGTCTTGACCGCCGCCGCCACATCTCCTTCCCGAAAGACCTTGGTTTCGCCGCTCGGCGTGTGGTCGGGCCTGTTCTTTCTGCTGATCATAGCGATCGTGGTGTTCATCGCCCTGTTCCAGTGGAACTGGCTGCGCGGGCCGTTGGCCCGCTATCTGTCGGCCCGGCTGGACCGATCGGTGAGCATTACCGGCAATCTGGACGTCCATCCCTGGTCGTTGGAACCCAAGGCCAGCGTCGGCGGGGTCACCATCGGCAATCCACCCTGGGCCGGCCATGGACCGATGGCCCGCCTGCCGGCCTTCACCGTCCAACTCGCGCTTAAGCCTTTGTTGCTGCAAGGCAAGGTGGTGCTGCCCCTGGTCGAGGCCGACCAGCCGTCGGTCTCCTTGATGCGCGACGCCCAGGGCCGGGAGAACTGGCGAAACAACATGGCGCGCGCCCCGCGCCCGCTGAAGCTGCCGGCCATAGAACACCTGGTGATCCGCGGCGGGGCGGTCGTCTATGTCGATTCCCGGCGCGACGTCCGCTTCCGGGGGACCCTGGCCTCGAACGAAGCGGTGGTCGGAGCGGACCGCGGAACCTTCCGCCTGGACGGCGCGGGGACTCTCAAGGGCTCGCCGTTCACCCTGGCCGCGCATGGCGGCCCGCTGATCCACATCGATCCGAACCGACCCTATCGTTTCGACGCCCGCCTGGCCTCAGGGCCGACGCGGGTGACGATCGACGGCCAGTTCGTCCGGCCGTTCGACTTCGGACGGATCAGCGGCCGGGTGAGCGCCGAGGGACCGAATTTCGGCCGGCTGTACGACCTGACCGGCGTATCCCTGCCCGACACGCCGCCCTATGCGCTGGCCGCCGACTTCGCCCGCGACGGCGAGCGATTCGCCTTCCGTCGGGTGAGCGGCCGGGTGGGCGACAGCGACCTCGCCGGATCCGTGTCGGCGGACGACACCAGCGGCAGGCCGTTCGTCACCGCAAACCTGGCCTCGCGCCGGCTGCACCTGGCCGACCTGACGGCGGTGATCGGCGGCGCGCCCCGGCGCTTGGCCGGCCACACGGTCTCGCCGAGCGAGCGGGCGATGGCGGCGCGGCTGGCGGCGGAACACCGCCTGCTACCGGACGCCACCCTCGACGTCAGCCGCATCCGGGCCACTGACGCGCGCCTCACATACCGGGCCGACAGCGTTGACGCCGGCAAGGCCCCGATCCGGTCCCTGTCATTGAAGCTCCGTCTCGATCACGGACTGCTGACCATCGATCCCCTGTCCATGAGCCTGCCCCAGGGCGATGTCTCGGGCCTGATCCGGCTCAACGCGCGTGGGGCGACAGCGGTGACCACGATGAACATGAGCGTGGCGAACGCGCGGCTGGAGAGCTTCATCGAGCGGGCGGCGGCCCAGCCGCCGATCACTGGCAGCCTGTACGCTCGCGCCGCCCTGACCGGGACGGGCGACTCGGTGCGGGCCGCGGCCGGACACGCCAACGGCCAGCTGACCGTGGTCATCCCCGGCGGCCAGATGCGCGCGGCCTTCGCCGAGCTGATGGGCATCGATGTGGCGCGCGGGCTTTTCGAGCTCCTGACCAAGAACCACGGGACGACGCCGATCCGTTGCGCGGTAGCCGACTTCAAGGCCACCGACGGCGTGCTGCGGGTCCAGTCCATCGTGTTCGACACCGGGGTTGTGATCGCCACCGGCAGCGGCGATGTGAACCTCAGAGACGAGACCGT
>Ga0302314_10000541_pt1 | contig 69761 bp, 76 predicted proteins | sample III_Palsa_N2_3_FD_200533 | JGI IMG/M metagenome (GOLD analysis project Ga0302314, IMG submission 200533) | Peat permafrost microbial communities from Stordalen Mire near Abisko, Sweden - III_Palsa_N2_3 | ecosystem: Environmental > Terrestrial > Soil > Palsa > Peat permafrost | place: Sweden...
CCGCCCAGATCTTCCTCGACGCGCTCAATAACCCGACACTCGCGAAATTCCTGCTGTTCATCGTCTGCGGCGCGCAGTTCTTCTGCGGCATGGCGTCCGTCACGGCCAACTCGCGCATGAGCTTCGCCTTCTCGCGTGACAATGCGCTCCCTGGCTCGCGGTTCTGGGCCAAGGTCAACCCGCGCACCAAGACGCCCACCAACTCCATCTGGCTCTGCGTCGGTGTTGCGATCATCCTTGTCATTCCGGCGATCTGGAGCTACACGGCGTACGCGGCGGTCACGTCGATCGCGGTCATCGGGTTGTACATCGCGTACGTGATCCCGGTATTGCTGCGGCGTTTGCAGGGCAAGGCTTTCGTCAGTGGTCCGTTCTCCCTCGGCCGCTGGAGTGGTTTCGTCGGCTGGGTCGCCGTCGTGTGGGTGGTCTTCATCTGCATCCTGTTCGTGCTGCCGCCGGTCTCGCCGGTCAACATCAACACGTTCAACTACGCGCCCGTCGCGGTCGCGGTCGTCATCATCCTCTCGGTGACGCTGTGGTTGACGCGCGGCCGTAAGAGCTTCATGACGAACGCCGAGGCGGAGCACCTGACGGTCGATGCGAGCAAACTGCTCGACGAATAGTTCACGATGGGAACGGATGCGCGCGGAGGTTTCCGCGCGCATCCGTCCGCCTGCGTGCGCAGGCCCAATGGATGTTTGTCGTACCTTTAGACAGGGAGAATCATCGTGAATGCCAGAACCGGAATGCTGACCGTCGCCGAGCTCGAGAAGCTGGTCGCCGACCGCGAAGTCGACACCGTCATCATCGCGTTCACTGACATGCAGGGTCGGCTGGTGGGCAAACGTGCGTCCGCACGGCTGTTCCTCGAAGACCTGGCCGAACACGGCGCCGAGTGCTGTAACTACCTGCTCGCAGTCGACGTCGAGATGAACACGGTTGACGGGTACCCCATGTCGTCGTGGGAGACCGGCTATGGCGACATGGTCATGAATCCCGACCTGGACACGCTGCGCATCGTCCCGTGGCTGCCCGCGACGGCGCTGGTCATGGCCAACCTCAGCAAGACGGATGCGACGCCCGTCGTGCAGAGCCCGCGCGAGATCCTGAAGAACCAGATCGCGCGACTCGCCGAGAAAGGCCTCGTGCCGTTCGTCGGCACCGAGCTCGAGTTCATCGTCTTCGACAACACCTACCGCGAGGCCTGGGCGAAGGGTTACACCGGCCTCACCCCGGCCAGCGACTACAACATCGACTACGCCATCCTCGCCTCCACCCGCATGGAACCGCTGCTGCGCGACATCCGCAACGGCATGGATGGCGCCGGCATGTACTGCGAGGGTGTGAAGGGCGAGTGCAACCTCGGCCAGCAGGAGATCGCGTTCCGTTACGCGGGCGCACTCGAGACCTGCGACAACCACTCGATCTACAAGAACGGCGCGAAAGAGATCGCCGACCAGCACGGCAAGGCGCTCACCTTCATGGCCAAGTTCAACGAGCGCGAGGGCAACAGCTGCCACATCCATCTCAGCGTTCGCGGCACGGACGGATCGGCGGTAATGGCAGGCGACGGGCAGTACGGCTTCTCGAAGCTCATGGAGCACTGGCTGGCCGGTCTCATCGCTACCACCAAAGAACTGAGCCTGTTCTTCGCGCCCAACATCAACTCCTATAAGCGCTATGTCGAAGGCAGTTTCGCCCCGACCGCGATCGCCTGGGGCCTGGACAACCGCACCTGCGCGCTGCGAGTCGTCGGCCACGGTTCCGGCCTGCGGGTCGAGAACCGCGTGCCGGGCGGCGACGTCAACCAGTACCTGGCCGTCGCCGCACTGATCGCAGGTGGACTGTACGGCATCGAGCACGAACTCGAACTCGAGCCCATCTTCGAGGGCAACGCCTACGGTTCGGATGCGCCGAGAGTGCCGACCTCGCTGCGCGACGCCGCCGAGCTGTTCGGTTCGTCGGCGATCGCACTCGAGGCGTTCGGCGCCGACGTCGTGAACCACTACCTCAACAACGCGAGGATCGAACAGCGCGCCTTCGACGCCGCCATCACAGACTGGGAGCGGGTCCGTGGCTTCGAGCGATTCTGACCGGCCCCTGATCGGCATCACCACCTATCTGGAGCAGTCGCAGACGGGGGACTGGGACGTTCCGGCATCCTTTCTGCCAAAGGTCTACCTGGATGCGGTGACGAACGCCGGCGGCATCGCCATCCTGTTGCCCCCGCAGCCGGTCGACGCGGGCATCGCGGCCTGTGTCGTGGGCGCGCTCGACGGCCTGGTGGTCGCGGGCGGTAAGGATGTCGACCCCGCGCGATACGGGCAGGCCGCCCACCCGACCACCGATACTCCGCGGCTCGACCGCGACGCGTGGGAGGATGCGCTGCTGAAGGCGGCGATCGACACCGCGCTGCCCTTCCTCGCCATCTGCCGGGGGTTGCAGATGCTCAACGTCGCCCTCGGCGGCACGCTGCACCAGCACCTTCCTGACGTCGTCGGCGATGCGCGGTTCAGCGGCAACCACGGTGTTTTCTCGACCAACGAGGTCGCAGTGGGACCGACGGGTCTCGTGCCCGCCCTGCTTTCCGAGACGCCGACGCTCGCCGTGCAGTCGTACCATCACCAGGGCATCGACGAGGTCGCGCCTGGGCTCAGAGTGACGGCTGAGTCGAACGGTATCGTTCAGGCCGTCGAGGTCGACGGCGTGCCGTTCGGCGTTGCCGTGCAGTGGCATCCCGAGCAGAACCCGGAAGACCTGCGGCTCTTCGAGGGACTCGTCGAGGCAGCGAGGAGCCACCGTGCCAGTTAGGGGCAGCAGCACATCCACGACGCTCATCAACCCGTCCGACGAGACGGTGCTGCGCACCATCGAGCACGTCTCGCTCGACGGCGTGGATGACGCGATCGCCCGGGCGGTCACGGCCCAGCGCGCGTGGGCGGCGCTCGCACCGGTGGAGCGGGCGAATGCCCTGCGTCGGTTCGCCAACGCGGTGGACGGCGCGATCGAGGAGCTCGCGTGGCTCGAGGTGCGCAACTCCGGGCATCCGATCAGCCAGGCCCGCTGGGAGGCCGGCCACGTTCGCGATGTGCTCAACTATTACGCTGCGGCGCCGGAGCGAATGATCGGCAAGCAGATCCCGGTGGCAGGCGGGCTCGACCTGACGTTCCTTGAACCCCTCGGAGTCGTTGGCGTGATTGTGCCGTGGAACTTTCCCATGACGATTGCCTCGTGGGGATTCGCGCCTGCCCTCGCGGCCGGCAACGCGGTCGTCCTGAAGCCCGCCGAGTGGACCCCGCTCACGGCCATCCGGATCGCCGAACTCGGCGTCGAGTCCGGACTGCCGTTGGGCCTGTTCCAGGTGCTCCCGGGCCGGGGCTCGGTGATCGGCGAACGGTTCGTCAGCCACGAGAGCGTGCGAAAGATCGTCTTCACCGGTTCCACCGAGGTCGGCAAGCGCGTGATGGCGGGATGCTCCGAGCAGGTCAAGGCGGTCACCCTCGAACTCGGTGGCAAGAGCGCGAACGTGATCTTCGCCGATTCCGACCTCGAGAAGGCTGCGGCGACTGCACCCTATGCAGTGTTCGAGAACGCTGGGCAGGACTGCTGCGCGCGCAGCCGCATCCTGGTCGAGCGCAGCGTCTTCGACCGGTTCCTGGAATTGCTCGAGCCCGCCGTCAAGGGTGTGAAGGTCGGCTTTCCCGGTGAGGATGCGACCGAGATGGGCCCGCTCGTCGCGAAGGCGCACTTCGACAAGGTCGCGTCGTACGTCGATGACGAGAGCCGGGTCGCATTTCGGGGCAGTGCCCCGGAGGGCGCCGGGTTCTGGTTTGCACCGACCGTGCTGCTGCCGGCATCGCGCTCCGACCGCACAGTGCTCGACGAGATCTTCGGGCCGGTGGTCACCGTGCTGCCGTTCGACGACGAGGCCGACGCGATCGCACTCGCGAACGACAGCATCTACGGGCTGTCCGGCTCGATCTGGACCAGGGACGTCGGGCGTGCGGTGCGGGTCGCCCGCGGCATCGAAAGCGGTAACCTCTCGGTCAATTCGCATTCGTCGGTGCGGTATTCCACTCCGTTCGGCGGCTTCAAGCAGAGTGGTCTCGGCCGCGAGCTGGGGCCGGATGCCGCATCCGCCTTCACCGAGACCAAGAACGTCTTCTTCAGCACCGACTAACCGAGGAACCCAATGACAGTAGAGAAGATCGACCTGACCCAGCGGCTGAATGGCAAGGTCGCGGTGATCACCGGCGGCGCGAGCGGCATCGGCCTCGCGACGGCCAAACGGTTCGCGGCCGAAGGTGCGACTGTGGTGATCGGCGACTTCAACGTCGAGACGGGACAGGCGGCGGCCGAGCTGGTCGACGGGCTGTTCGTGCAGGTCGATGTGACCGACGAGGCGCAGGTGAACAACCTGTTTGATACCGCGCAATCGACGTACGGTTCGGTCGACATCGCATTCAACAACGCCGGGATCTCGCCTCCCGAGGATGACTCGATCGAGACGACCGAGCTTCCGGCCTGGGACCGAGTGCAGGATGTCAACCTCAAGTCGGTCTACCTGTGCTCGCGGGCGGCACTACGCCACATGGTTGCGCAGCAGAGCGGTTCCATCATCAACACGGCGTCGTTCGTCGCGGTGATGGGGTCGGCGACGAGCCAGATCTCCTACACGGCGTCGAAGGGCGGTGTGCTCGCGATGACGAAGGAGCTGGGTGTGCAGTTTGCGCGGCAGGGAATTCGCGTCAACGCGCTCTGCCCCGGACCGGTGAACACGCCGCTCCTGCAGGAACTGTTTGCCAAGGACCCGGAGCGCGCACAGCGACGGCTTGTGCACATCCCGAAAGGCCGGTTCGCCGAGCCCGAGGAACTCGCGGCGGCCGTCGCATTCCTGGCCAGCGACGACGCGAGCTTCATCACGGCCTCGACTTTCCTGGTCGACGGCGGAATCAGCTCCGCCTACGTCACCCCGCTATGACTCTTCGAGACGACGCGAAGGCCTCCTCAGGGCAGGACTCCAAATCCGAGCTGGGATTCCAGAGTGTCGTCTCCGACGCGCTGTTCCGTCCGGTGCGCAGCGGCAACGCCTTCGAAGACACGGTCGCCCGGCTGCTGCAGACCATCCGCCTGGGGATCGTCGCGCCGGGCGAGGCGCTTCCGGCAGAGCGGGAGCTCGCCGCGCGTTTTTCGGTGAGCCGCGATACCGTTCGCGAGGCCATCCGAGAGCTCGCGGATGCGGGTTACCTTGCCAGTCGGCGGGGGCGCTACGGCGGCACGTTCGTCACTGACCCGGTGCCGGTACGAGCCCCGACGGCGGACCCGATCGAGCCCGCCGACATCGAGGATGTGCTGGGCCTGCGCGAAATCCTCGAGCTCGGCGCCGTGCGGGCGGCCGCCGCACGCACTCTCACCGCGGCGGAACGGGACCTGCTGTGGTCGCGGCTGCGCGATGCCGCCGTCGCGGCCGAGGACGACTACCGGCGCCTTGATTCGCGGCTGCACCTCACCATCGGCGAGCTCGTCGGCACGCCATCCCTGGTGTCGCTGCTCGCCGACAACCGCACCCGGGTGAACGAGCTGCTCGACCGCATTCCGCTGCTGACGGCCAACATCGCTCACTCCAACCAGCAGCACGAGGCGATCGTGCTGGCCATTCTGACCGGGGATGCGGACGGCGCGGCGGCAGCGATGGGCGAGCACCTCGAGGGGTCGAGCGCTCTTCTGCGCGGCTTCCTGGCCTAACTCGATCAGCTAGCTCGCCGGGGTCGTAGGCGGCTTCGGGGTGCGGGTGCGCGGGGTGGTCGTGCGCCCAGTTGTTGTGCCTGCCGGAGTGGTCGGCAGCGGAGTCGTCGTGGCGACCGGTGCCGGTGGGACCACCGGTGTAGTCGCTGCCATCGGCGGCGCAGTCGTTGATGCGGTACTTGCGGGCGGCGTCGCCGCGGTGGGATTGAGCGGCCGGTTGTTGGCGACGTAGAGCTCGGCCGCTTTGGTCGCGATGAGCAGAAAACGCACGAGCAGCACGATCAGCCCGACGACGACCGCCAGGCCGATGATGAACCCGAGCCCCGCCACCACATCGGCGAAAATCGAATACAGCCCGAATCCGGGTCCTGATCCGTGGGGAATTCGCATGGCTTAGTCCTCTTCCAGTTCTGCGTCGCGGGCGTCGATGACCACGGTGCCTATTGCGCTGGCCAGGGTTGCGCCCCAGCTCACCCAGAGCAGCGCGGTGCGCCAGTCTCGCGGACCCTCCCGCGTCGCGCGAATCGCGCTGATGCCGCCGAACAGTGCGCTCAGAACCGCACCACTGAAAAGAAATTTGCGCAACGTAGGGCTCCTGTCGTCTCTTTCAACGGTACCCCGCGACGCTGAGAGGTGCGCAAGGGGTTGCGGCGTCACGCGGTGGCGGCCGCGAGTTCGACGCTGACGTCGAGCGGGTCGCCGGCGACGAGTCCGGATGCGATGCGATGCGCCCCGCTGAACGACAGGATGTAGCCGCCACGGTTGCCGATCGAAACGCGGTATTCGTACCAGTCCGCGCCCGACCCGCTCTTGCGCACGCGCACGTCGACCGACGCGTTCTTCGCGCCGCCGAGGCCGGTCACCACGGCCTCGGGCACCGGGATACCGGTGGCGTTCACACCTTCGGCCTGCTTCAAGACGCTTGCGAATTCGATTGCCATGCCGAGATTCTAAGCAGTGGCGGCACTCTGCGCACTGGCATAGTGGAACGGATCGAAAGTGGGGGAACCGGGTGCGCGTTGCGATTCTCGGCGCAGCGCTCGTAGCGCTCGGTGGGATCGCCGTCGCGCTCCACGTTCTGCCCGTGGCCGCCGCCCTTGCCATCGGTGACCGGGTGTGGCCGATCCTGCTCTTCGTAGTGGCGATCACCGTGGTCACCGAACTCGCTGCGGCCGCGGGACTGTTCACTGTCATCGCGGAGCAGCTGGCGCGCTGGGGTCGCCGGCGTGCGTGGCTGCTATGGCTGTTCGTCGTGGTGCTTGCGACGGCGAGCACCGTGTTCCTTTCGCTTGACACGACGGCGGTGCTGCTCACGCCGGTCGTCGTCGTGCTCGCGCGCCACGTGGGCCTGCCGCCCTGGCCGTTCGCGCTGACCACCGTCTGGCTGGCCAATTCGGCCTCATTGCTGCTGCCGGTGTCGAACCTGACGAACCTGCTCGCCGCGAGTCGACTCGCCGGTTATTCGCCGTTGCAATTCGCGGCGCTGATGACGGCTCCGGCTGCCGTGGCGATCGTCGTACCCTCCGTCCTGGTCTTCCTGATGAATCGCCGCGCGCTCGTCGGGAGCTACGCGTTGCCGGCGAGGAGTGAGATCGACGATCGGGTGCTGCTGTGGGCATCGGCCGTCGTGGTGATCGCGCTGCTGCCGACGCTCGTCAGCGGCGTGCCGGTTTGGCTGGCGGCTCTCGCGGCCGCCGTCATCCTGGTCGCGTTCTTTGCCATCCGTCGCCCCTCCGTGCTCAGTGTGCGGATGCTTCCCTGGCAGCTGGTGCTCTTCGCGTGCGGCTTGTTCCTGGTTGTCGGCGCCGCGACTGCGGCGGGGCTGGGCCCGGTGCTGGCCGCCGTCGCTGGCAAGGGAGAGTCGCTGCCGGCTCTGCTGCGAGTTGCGGGTGTCGGCGCCGCATCCTCGAATGTGGTGAACAACCTGCCGGCGTACCTGGCGCTGGAGCCGACCGCAGCCTCGCCCCATCGAATCGCGGCGCTCCTGGTCGGCGTGAACGTGGGCCCCATCGTCACGCCCTGGGCGTCGCTCGCCACCCTGCTCTGGGCTGAGCGCCTCCGTGGCCTCGAGGTCGAGGTGTCCTGGCGGAGGTTCATCCTGCTGGGCCTGGTCGCGGCGCCGGTGACCGTCGCGCTCGCTGTCGTCGCACTGTATTTCGGGGGCTGAACCCCCCGTGCGGGAGCCAACTTGCTGCGAAAGTGCTGGTAGCAGGCTGGCAAACTGACCGATCGGACAGGCTCTGACCGATCGGTCAGTTACCGTGGGTTTCATGTCAACTCATGACGACCTCCGCGACATCGCGTTGAACGAATTCGCCGTCGCCGGCTATGCCGGCACGTCGCTGCAGCGCATCGCCGAGATCGCCGGCCTGTCCAAGTCGAGCGTGCTCTATCACTTCGCTTCGAAGGAGGCGCTGCTCGAGGCTGCCATCGGTCCCGCCATCGACAAAATGGATGCCATCCTCGACTCGGTCGAGGGTGCCCTACTGGTCGACGACACCCGCCGCATCTTCGTCGAACAGTTCGTCGACTTCCTGCTGGCCAACCGGCTCGAGGTGCACATGTTCATCAACCAGGGCCCCGGCCTGGAGGATGTGCCGGTGATCGACCGCGCGAACGCGCTCGTCGTGAAGCTGGGCGACTTCTTCTCGTCGTCGGTCTCATCGGTCGAAGACAAGCTGCGCTTCGGCATCGCCCTCGGCGGCGCGGCGTACGTGCTCTCGGTGAAACAGGACGACTCGCTGGAAGCGCTGCCCATCGATGAGGTCAGGGCCGCCCTCATCACGATCGTGAGCGAACTGCTCGCACCCGTTTCAGTCCGCTCGAAAGAATAACCACTAGGAGTACGTTCGTGGCCACTCTCCTTTACCGACTCGGTCGGTTCTCGTTCCGTCATCCATGGCGCACGCTCGCCGTCTGGCTCATCCTGATGATCGGCATCCTCGGGGGCGGCCTGGCACTGGGCGGCAAGACCAACGACTCGTTCGCCATCCCGGGCACCGAGTCCCAGAACGCGATCGACCGTCTCTCCGCCGTGTTCCCGGCGGCCGCGGGCGCCGCAGCCCAGATCGTCGTCGAGGTGCCGGATGGCGCCTCCGTCGAAAACCAGCCGTACAAGGGCGCGATCGCCGAACTCGTCGCGAAGGCCGCAAGGGTGCCCGGGGTCGACAGCGCGAGCTCGCCGTTCGGCGCCTATGCGTCCGACGCCGTCTCGTCGAACAAGACCGCCGCAATCATCGCCGTGCAGTTCAAAGACCAGCAATCCGATGTGAGGCCGGCGTCGCTCACCGACCTCCAAAAGCTCGCACCGATTGCCAAGGATGCGGGCATGAAGATCGGCTTCGGCGGGTCGGTGTTCCAGGACAACTCGGTAAGCATCTCGCCCACGGAAGGCCTCGGTGTCGTCTTCGCCGGCGTCGTGCTGTTCATCGCCTTCGGCTCGCTGCTCGCCGCGGGCATGCCGTTGCTGACCGCTCTCGTTGGCATCGGCGTCACTATGGGCGGGGTTCTCTCATCCGCGAAGTTCATCGTCATCGGCAGTTCGACTCCACTGCTCGCACTCATGATCGGTCTTGCAGTCGGGATCGACTACGGGCTGTTCATCCTCTCGCGGCATCGAAACCAGCTCGCGCAGGGAATGACGCCCGAGGATTCGGCCGCGACCGCGGTCGCCACATCAGGGAGCGCCGTTGTCTTCGCCGGCGGAACCGTGATAATCGCCCTGCTCGGACTGCTCGTGGTGGGAATCCCGTTTCTCAGCGCTATGGGTGTCGCTGCGGCTGCCGGAGTGCTCGTGGCGATCCTTGCCTCGACGACGCTGCTTCCGGCACTCCTGGGCTTCGCCAAGGGTCGCCTCGTGCCGAAGCCGGGTTCACGCGCCTGGAAGCGAGCCAACCCCGACGAGGCCTCGAAGCGGAAGAGCATGGGCGAACGCTGGGTGACCGGTGTGATGAAGCGGCCGGTGCTGGCCGTCATCGCCGTCATCGGGCTGCTCGGGGTGCTCGCCATCCCGGCGTTCTCGCTGCAGCTCGCCCTGCCCGACGGCTCCGCCCAGCCCGTCGGAACCGTCACGCGCACGTCCTACGACATGATCGAGAAAGGCTTCGGCCCCGGGCGCAACGGGCCGCTGGTGGTGCTCGTCGACATCACCCAGACGACGGCGATCGCCGCCGACCTCACTGCGATTCGCGCCGACCTGCAAAAGCTGCCGGACGTCGAATACGTCAGCCAGGGACTCCCCAACCAGACCTACAACACGGCCATTCTTCAGGTCATCCCAAAGAGCGCGCCCGAGTCGCCGACGACCACCGCGCTGGTGAACCGCATCCGCGCCCTCTCGCCCTCCATCGACGAGAAATGGAACACGCCCCTTCAGGTCACCGGTGCCACGGCTGTGCAGATTGACATCTCCCAGCGGCTGAACAGCGCGCTGCTGCCGTTCGGCGCGGTCGTCGTGGGGCTCTCGATCCTGCTGCTCATGATGGTGTTCCGATCGGTGTTCGTTCCGATCAAGGCCGCGATCGGATTCCTGCTGTCGGTCTTCACCTCGTTCGGAGTCGTGGTCGCGATCTTCCAGTGGGGCTGGTTCGCACCGGCTCTGGGCGTGATCCCGGGGCCGATCCTGAGCTTCCTGCCGATCATCCTGATGGCCGTGCTGTTCGGGCTTGCGATGGACTACGAGGTGTTCCTGGTGTCGGGCATGCGCGAGAGCTACGTGCACACGGGGGATGCCCGTGGCGCGATTGTGAAGGGATTTTCGGGAGCTGCGCGGGTTGTCACCGCGGCAGCGCTGATCATGTTCTTCGTCTTCGCCTCGTTCATCCCGGACGGGTCCGGCGTGATCAAGCCCATGGCGGTCGGTCTCGCGGTCGGTATCCTCGCGGACGCGTTCCTCGTGCGCATGACGCTGGTACCCGCGGTGATGGCGTTGCTGGGTCGTGCCGCCTGGTGGATGCCCCGGTGGCTCGGCCGTATCTTGCCCAACGTGGACATCGAGGGCGAGCGCCTTCGCGAGCACCGGGATGCCGTCGGCTGGGCGGCTGACCAGTGCAGCGGGCAGATTCTCACCACCTCCGGCCTGGTCTCCGGCGCCGGGCATCGGCTCGTCGGGCCCCTGACCATCGCCGTTCGACCGGGCGCGCTCGTGCTCGTCACCGGCACCAGCGGGGACCGTCGACTGCTCGCGGCCACGCTCTCCGGGCGGCTCGACCCGATCGCCGGCCGTGCGCAGGTGAGCGGGCACCCGCTGCCCTCGGAGGCCGGTGCGGTGGCGCGACTGGTCGCGCTCGAAGACATCGGGGGCACCGACCGCGCCGAGGTGCGGGTCGGGCTCTGCGACCTCATGGTCGAGCGCCTGCGAATGACGCAGCCCTGGTACCGTGCGTTCTCCGTGCACCGCCGCGCTCGAACCTGGCTCGCCCGGATCGATACTGTGCTGGGCGAGGGTCACGCGATCTCGGGCCGGTCCAGCATCGAGCAACTGCCGCAGCTCGAGCGCGCGGTCGCCCTCTCGGCGGTCGCACTCGCCGAGCACACCCCCGTGGTCATGCTCGACCTGCTGGACGCGTTCGCCGACTCCGCCGACGAGGCGAAGTTCCTGGTCGCGCTCGATCGCCTCGCTCCCGCGACCACGACCATCATTCTCGGTTCGCCCGCCTCATCGAAGACGGGCCGCGCCGCCGCGCTCGGCCGCGAGATCGTGCACCTCGATCTCGACCACCTCGCGGAGCCCACGCTCGTACGAAAGGACGCAGTCCAGTGAGCCAGTCCCTGTTCGCCCCCACCCGTCGCGGGTGGCTGCGGTATGCCGCGCTCGCCGCAGTCGTGCTCGTGCCGCTCGCCTTCGCCGGCCTGTTCATCGGCGCCGTGTCGCAGGTCAGCCACAGCATCAGCGATATCCCAGCCGCCATCGTGAACAACGACCAGGTCGTCAACCAGACCGGCGCCGACGGCAAGACGACCCAGGTGCTCGCCGGGCGCGAGCTGGTGACCGAGCTCACCGGCAAGAAGTCGGCGGGGTTCAAGTGGACCATCACCAACAGCAAGGATGCCGCGGCCGACCTCGCGAACGGCACCGTCTACGCGATCCTTACTGTGCCCAAGGACTTCTCGAAGTCGATCGTCTCCCTGTCGTCGAAGTCGCCAATTAAGGCCAAGCTCAACATCACGACGGATGACTCGCACAACTACCTGACAGGGTCCGTGGCGCAGGTGGTCGGTACCTCGCTGTCGAACGAATTCGGCCAGGCGGTCACCAGGCAGTACATCGCGGGCCTCTATTCGGGCATCGGCGGCTTCGGCAGTTCACTCACGTCTGCGGCATCCGGGGCCACCTCGCTCTCGAGCGGCGCAAGCACCCTGTCGACCGGGCTCGACAGCTACGTGGCGGGCGTGTCACAGGTGCCGTCCGGGCTGTACCAACTGCAGTCGGGCATCGAGCGGGCGAAAAACGGCGTCGAATCGCAGGCGATAGCGCCGTACACGTCGGCTGTTTCGGGCACCGCGGCGAAGCTGAAGGCGGATGTAGCTGCCCTCGCGCAGAGCCCGAATGATCCAACCCTTCTCGCGGCAGTGCAGAGCGACAGCGCGACGCTGACCGCGGTCGCGGCGGGCGGCCCGTCGGTGACGAGCGGAGTCGGCAGCGCATTCGACTCGCTCGCCTCGAATACGGGAACCTTCGCCCGCCAGACGCAGGCCCTCGCCTCCGGAGGGGCCCAGCTCAGCTCGGGCGCCCAGTCGCTTGCGACCGGCGCCAGCTCGCTGGCCGCGGGCCTCAACAGCGGCGCAGCGAAGACGCCGTCCTACACGTCGGCGCAGGTCGCACAGACCGCATCCGTCGCCTCCAACCCCGTCGGCGTCTCGGTCGATCGCAAGCACGAGGTCTCGTCGGCAGCGCAGATCATCGCGACGCTCTTCGTGCCACTCGGCCTCTGGATCGGTTCGCTCGCGGTGTTCCTGGTGCTTCGCCCGCTGACCCGCAGAACGCTCTCGTCGACCGCGGGCAACGGCCGGGTCGTGCTCTCGTCGATTGCGCGGGCATCCGTCGTCACCGCAGCCCAGGCGCTCCTGCTCGTACTGCTGCTGCACACCGCGGTCGGCGTGAGCTGGTCGCTGCTGCCCGCGACGATCCTGTTTTCGCTGGTGATGGCGATCGCCTTCACCGCGTTCCACTACCTGCTCACCATCGGGCTGGGGAGAGCAGGGCTCGTCGTCTCGATCTTCCTGCTCGCGCTGCAGATCACCTCCACCGGCGGCCTCTATCCGATCCAGCTGCTGGCCGGGCCGTTCCAGTTCATCAGCCCGTTCCTGCCGCTCACCTACGGGGTGCGCGGCATGGAGGCGATCATTGCGAATTCCGGTGTCGGAACGGCGATCGGCGCCGCGCTCGCGCTCGTTGCGTTCGGGGTGGGGAGCCTGCTTATCGCGCTGCTCGCGGTGCGCCGGGTTCGCCGTGCCCGCGCGCTCGGCCTGGTGCCGGCGACGCCGTAGCCGGGCGGCTCGCGATTGCGGCGCGGGCGAAGTCGAGTGTCTCGCCGAGCACCGCGAGACGCTGGTCGGTGGTGCGTGCGCGATGCGTATGCACCTCGGCGACGACCGAACCGGTCCAGTGCGTCCTGGCCAGATAGCCGAGCACCTCTTTCACGGGCTGCGAGCCGTGGCCGGGAATGAGGTGTTCGTCGAACAGCGTTCCGCCCAGGCCGTCGCACAGGTGCACGTGCCGCAGCCTCGATCCCATCGCGAGCGCGAACTCGAGGCCGTCGCGGCCGGCCAGGGCGGCGTGCGAGAAGTCGAGCGTCATGGCGCGCACATCGAGGTCGGTGGGATAGGGACTCGGCGAATACGCTCGCAGGTCGCGGCCGCTGATGCTCCAGCCGAACATGTTCTCCACCGCCACGTCGACGCCGTAGCGCTCGCCAAGCGCATCCACCGTCGACTCGAAAACGCGGGCGTAGCCGGACTGGAAACGGAACGGCGGATGCACCACGACAGTTTGTGCGCCGACGGCCCGTGCCAGCTCGGCCGATTTCTCGAGCTTCACGGCCGGACGGAGCCCCCACACCAGCTGCGTCGCGAGCAGGACCGGTGCGTGGATGGACAGGATGGGCACGCGAAAGCTGCGGCTCAGCGAGCGCAGTTCCTCGGCATCCTGGGTCGAACGGTCGCCGGTGATCATGATTTCGATGCCGTCGAACCCGGCGAGGCGGGCCAGACGGAAGGCTTCTTCGAGAGGCAGCGGAAACACACACGAGGTACTCATGCCGATGCGGATCATCACCACGCACGCTACCTACCACGGTTGAACGCCGGGTGACTACCCGGGGAATGTTCACAGAAGCGACTGGTAGCGTAATCGTTGAGCTTTACTTTCCAAGGCGAGGCAATGAAGACTGAGCGAAACTACGACTTTGTTGTCGTGTCGAACCGGCTGCCCGTTGACCGCGTGATTCCCCCCGACGACGAGCCGTACTGGAAGCATTCACCCGGCGGCCTGGTTACCGCCCTCGAGCCGGTTATGCGCGCGAGCGCGGGCGCCTGGGTCGGCTGGGCCGGCCAGCCCGACCTCGAGTTCGAGCCGTTCTCGAGCGACGGCATCGAGATCGTGCCGGTGCCGCTGTCGGCAGAAGACCTCGAGAACTACTACGAGGGATTCTCGAACGACACTCTCTGGCCGCTCTACCACGACGTCATCGCGTCCCCCAGCTATCACCGCGAATGGTGGGAGAGCTACGTCGCCGTGAACCAGCGATTCGCGGATGCCGCGATCGCGATTGCGGCGGAGGGCGCGACGGTCTGGGTGCAGGACTACCAGATGCAGCTGGTGCCGCGGATGCTGCGCGAGGCGCGTCCCGACCTCACCATCGGGTTCTTCAACCACATTCCCTTCCCGCCCTATGGCATCTACTCGCAGCTGCCGTGGCGCACCCAGATCATCGAGGGCCTGCTCGGCGCCGACGTGGTCGGTTTCCAACGCGTTGCCGACGCCTCCAACTTCTCGCGCGCTGTGCGACGTCTCACGGGCTACGTGACGAAGGTTCCGCAGATCGAGGTGCCCGGCCATGCCGGAAGGCCGCCGCGGCGAGTGCTGGCGAAAGCGTTCCCGATCTCGATCGACTCGCAGAGCTTCGAAGAACTCGCCCGCAAGCCGGAGATCCAGGCCCGCGCCCGGGAGATCCGCCAGGGCCTCGGCAACCCGAAGACAGTCATGCTCGGCGTCGACCGGCTCGACTACACGAAGGGCATCGGCCATCGCCTGAAGGCCTTCGGCGAACTGCTCGAAGAGGGCAGGCTTACCGTCGAGGATGTCACGCTCGTGCAGGTGGCGAGCCCGAGCCGGGAGCGCGTGCAGGCCTACATGCAGCTACGCGACGAGATCGAGCTCACCGTCGGTCGCATCAACGGCGATTTCGGCACAATGAGCCACACCGCCATCAGCTACCACCACCACGGTTACCCGCGCGAAGAGATGGTGGCGCTGTACCTCGCCGCGGACATCATGCTGGTGACGGCGCTGCGGGACGGCATGAACCTGGTGGCGAAGGAGTATGTGGCCAGCCGCTTCGACAACGACGGCGTTCTCATCCTGAGCGAGTTCACGGGCGCGTCAGACGAACTCCGCCGGTCACTGCGAATTAACCCTCACGACATCGACGGGTTGAAGGATGCCATTGTGCAAGCAATCGACATGCCTCGCGTCGAACGCCAGCGCCGAATGCGCGCGATGCGCAACCTCGTGCTGAGGAACAACGTCGACCGCTGGTCGGCTGGGTTCCTGCACGCGCTCGAGGGCGTCGGCCAGGACAACCAGGTAGCCGACGAAGAAGACCCGCTCGGCGACCTCGAGTGGACCATCGAACGAATCCGTCACCGGTGACCCAGTGAGCGAGCGGGGACTGTCGCGCGAGCTGGTCGGTTCGCTGCGCGAGCTTGCCCGCGTGCGGCGTCTGCTGGTCGCGCTCGACTTCGACGGCACCCTCGCCCCCGAAGCAGACGACCCGGAACAGGCGCGTGCCATCCCCGAGGCCCACGCGGCCGTGGTGGCGCTGCTGGCGCTGCCCGACACGCGCGTCGCCCTGATCTCCGGTCGCGCGCTGGCCTCGCTCGAGCAGGTCTCCGACCTCCCGGACCAGGTGCTGCTGGTCGGGTCGCACGGTATCGAGATCCGCCTCGACCACCCGGGGGACTCGGTGAGCCTCGACACATCGGAGTTGCACCAGGTTTCGGTGTTGAATGAGGTGCTCGGTGAGGTCGCCGACTCGTTCGACCAGGTCTGGCTCGAGACGAAACCGGCCGGGTTCGCACTGCACACGCGGCTCGCGACCGATCACACATCGCGCGTTGCGCACCTGGTAGCACTCAGCGAAGCGACCGCCGAGGTCGACAACCTCAAGGTGCGGCGAGGCAAAGACGTGCTCGAATTCTCGGTGCGTAACGAGACCAAAGGTGATGCGGTCGAGCACCTGCGTGCATACACCAACGCCGGCGCGGTCTTCTACGCGGGCGACGACATCACCGACGAGGATGCGTTCGCCGCGCTCGGTCCCGACGACTTTGGGCTGAAGAGCGGCGCGGGTGAAACCCTGGCGGCCCATCGGGTCGCAGGACCGCTCGAGGTCGCGCAGGTGTTGGCGCTGCTCGCCGAGTTCCGGGACGGCACTTCGCACGAGCAATAGCTACTCGACCACCGGGATTGGCTCCCGGGGATGGGGTGGGCGAGTAGCGCGCTCTGGCGCGCGTATCGAGACCCTCGTCTCCTCGTGGGTGGGGTCTCGATACGCTCGGGCCTCCTTCGTCGGCTCGTGCTACTCGACCACCGGGATTGGCTCCCGGGGATCGGGTGGTCGAGTAGCGCGCTCTGGCGCGCGTATCGAGACCCTCGTCTCCTCGTGGGTGGGGTCTCGATACGCCCGGGCCTCCTTCGTCGGCTCGTGCTACTCGACCGCCGACGTAATACGGTCGTGCTACTCGACCACCGGCGCAATACGGTCGTGCTACTCGACCACCGACGTTGGGGCCGCGATGGTCAGCGCGACCTCGCGCACGAGGTCGACGACATTGCGCACAGCCAGCCGCTCGGCCCGATCCCGCCGCATCAGGATGAAGATGTGCCGGTTGCTCTCCGCGCCCCGTAGCCGCTTCAGGACGATCCGATCGGGGTAGGAGCTCGCGGCTGTGTACTGGGGGAGTCCCGCGATGCCGTCGGCTGCGGCAACCAGGGCCTCGATGATGTGGGTGTCGGCGAACCGCTGCACCACATTCATCGGTTCCTCCGGCGTTGCAAGGTTCTGGTTCAGCCACGCCTCGAAGGGATAACCCCAGGGGTTTCCGAACCAGCGCTCGCCCACCAGGTCTTTGGGAACCAGGTAGTCGCGATCGGCGAGACGGTGCGAACTGGGTAGCGCAATGACGAGCGGCTCGATCATGACGGGCACGACGATGGTCTCCGGGGTGCTCTTCGGCAGGTGCATCCCATGGGCGAGCACGATGTCGAAGTCGGCTGTGAGCGGCACGAATCCGTCGGATGGCGGGTCGCGATCCGAGCATCGCAGGGTGAGCCCGTCGACCTGGTCCACTCTCTTCAGAAGTTCAGGCAGGAACATCTGGCCGCCGGTAGGAAAAGTAGCGAGCGAGACGGTGCCGGTCGGGGTGTTGCGGAACGCATCCCACTCGGCCTCGGCACGGGCGAGCGCGACCGAGAGCTCGCGCGCCGTCGCCGCCAGGGCCCGCCCCGCATCAGTGAGCACGAGGCCCCGGCCGGCCTTCTCGGTGAGCGGCAGGCCGGCCTCGGCCTCGAGCCTCCTCAGCTGCTGGGAGACGCCGGAAACCGTCTGGTGGGTCTCGCGCGCGACGGCCGTAATGCTGCCGCGTTCGGCAAATTCGCCGAGTAAACCCAGGCGCGTAATGTCCATGACTGTTCCTTCGAGTTCAGTTAACCCACGCTTCAGTCTATGTCAACTAAAGTTAACTAGTTCTTTAGGAGAACGAGTGTGATGATTATGACCTACCCAATCTCACACAGCATCCGAAAGGCCAGATCATGGTGCTCTTTATTCTTCTCGGCATCCTCGCCGTCGCGGGCATCATCGGCACGATCGCTACCGTCAGCTACACCGGTCCGCGCTCCGTGCCCACCCGCACCACCGTCATCCGCTAGCGCTCCGGCAGAGCCGGCGTCCCGTCGGTCGCTGCACGTGCACGGCGGACGGGCAGACTCCGCGCAGGTTCTACACTTTGTAACATGCCGGAAACGCCCGCTACGCCTGACCTGAAGCCCCGCTCTCGCACCGTCACCGACGGAATCGAGGCCCTGACGTCGCGCGGGATGCTGCGTGCGGTCGGCATGGGCGACGCCGACTGGGACAAGCCCCAGATCGGCATTGCAAGCTCGTGGAACGAGATCACGCCCTGCAACCTCAGCCTCGACCGTCTTGCGCAGGCCTCCAAAGAGGGCGTGCATTCCGGCGGCGGATATCCCCTGCAGTTCGGTACCATCTCTGTCTCCGACGGCATCAGCATGGGCCACGAGGGCATGCACTTCTCGCTCGTCAGCCGTGAGGTCATCGCCGACTCGGTCGAGGTCGTCATGCAGGCCGAGCGCCTGGACGGTTCCGTTCTGCTCGCGGGTTGCGACAAGTCGCTGCCCGGGATGCTCATGGCTGCGGCCCGCCTCGACCTCGCATCCGTTTTCCTCTACGCCGGCTCGATCGCGCCGGGCTGGGTGAAACTCAGCGACGGCACCGAGAAAGACATCACGATCATCGACTCGTTCGAGGCGGTCGGCGCGGTCAAGGCCGGCAAGATGAGCGTCGAGGATGCCAACCGCATCGAGTGCGCCTTCGCCCCCGGCGAGGGTGCCTGCGGCGGCATGTACACGGCCAACACGATGGCCAGCGTCGCCGAGGCGCTCGGGATGTCCCTTCCCGGCTCCACGAGCCCCGCGTCTGCCGACCGCCGCCGCGACTATTACGCACACCGCTCCGGCGAGGCCGTCGTCAACATGCTTCGCCTTGGCATCACAACCCGCGACATCCTCACCAAGGAGGCGTTCGAGAACGCCATCACCGTCGCCATGGCGCTTGGCGGGTCGACGAACGTCGTGCTGCACCTGCTGGCCATCGCGCACGAGGCCGAGGTCGACCTGAGCATCGACGACTTCAACCGCATCGGCAACAACGTTCCCCACCTGGCCGACATGAAGCCGTTCGGCCGTTACGTCATGAACGACCTTGACCGCCAGGGCGGCATCCCGGTGCTCATGAAGGCTCTGCTCGACGCCGGCCTGCTGCACGGTGGCTGCCTCACCGTCACGGGCAAGACCGTCGCCGAGAACCTCGCCGACCTCGCCCCGATCGATGCTCTCGACGGCAAGGTGCTGCACACGCTCGATAACCCGATCCACCCGACCGGCGGCCTGACCATCCTCAAGGGCACGCTCGCGCCCGAGGGCGCAGTGGTGAAGACCGCGGGTTTCGACGCCGACCTGTTCGAGGGTCCGGCGCGCGTCTTCGAACGCGAGCGTGCGGCGATGGATGCACTCACAGACGGCGAGATCAAAGCCGGCGACATCGTCGTGATCCGCTACGAGGGCCCGAAGGGCGGCCCTGGGATGCGCGAGATGCTGGCGATCACCGCCGCCATCAAGGGCGCCGGGCTCGGAAAAGATGTACTACTCTTGACCGACGGCAGATTCTCAGGCGGCACAACCGGCCTGTGCATCGGCCACATAGCTCCCGAAGCGGTGGACGCAGGTCCCATCGCCTTCGTGCGCGATGGTGATCTGATACGGGTCGATATCGCAGCTCGCAAGCTCGACCTACTGGTCGAGCCCGCAGAGCTGGAAGCTCGCCGCAACGGCTGGGCTCCCCTACCTCCGCGTTACACCCGCGGCGTCCTCGCGAAGTACTCCAAGCTCGTGCACTCCGCCGCAGTGGGTGCCGTTACCGGCTAGCTTCGCGCGCCACTTCACCACCTCAGAAAGCTTGTGATCATGCCAACGGAAGCAGTTCCGGTGCCAACCAGTACGCCCCCCAAGTCGGCGCCCGCACGCGCGGCTGGCGAACCAGAGCTGCTGACCGGCTCGGGCGCCATTCTTCGCAGCCTGGAGCACCTGGGAATCAAGGATGTCTTCGGCCTGCCCGGCGGCGCCATCCTGCCGTTCTACGACGAGCTGATGGCGTCAACCGCCATCCGCCACATCCTGGTGCGCCACGAGCAGGGTGCCGGGCACGCGGCGGAGGGTTACGCCTCGTCGTCGAACAAGATTGGGGTCGCGATCGCGACGTCCGGCCCGGGTGCGACGAACCTGGTCACCGCCATCGCGGATGCCTACATGGATTCGGTACCGCTGCTCGCGATCACCGGCCAGGTGTTCTCGACGCTCATGGGCTCGGATGCGTTCCAGGAGGTCGACACCGTGGGCATCACGATGCCGATCACCAAGCACTCGATCCTCGTGACTCGGGCCGAGGAGGTTCCCGCCGCCCTCGCGGCCGCCTACCAGATCGCCACGACCGGGCGCCCAGGCCCCGTTCTGGTCGACATCACCAAGGATGCACAGCAGTCGTACGCGCCGTTCATCTGGCCGCCGAAGGTCGATCTGCCCGGTTACCGCCCAGTGCTCAAAGCCCACGGCAAGCAGATCCAGGCCGCGGCGCAGCTGCTCGCCGACGCCGAGCGTCCTGTGCTCTACGTCGGCGGCGGCGTCATCAGGTCGCAGGCCTCCGACCAGCTAAAGATCCTCGCCGAGAAGACCGGTGCTGCCGTCGTGACGACGCTCATGGCCCGCGGCGCGTTTCCGGATTCGCACAAGCAGAACATGGGGATGCCGGGAATGCACGGCACTGTGCCCGCCGTTCTCGCCATCCAGGAGAGCGACCTGCTGGTGTCGCTCGGCGCTCGGTTCGACGACAGGGTGACGGGCAAGGTCAGCGATTTCGCCCCGAACGCCAAAGTTGTTCACGTCGACATCGACCCTGCCGAGATCTCGAAGATCCGGCTGGCCGATGTGCCGATCGTCGGCGATGCCAAGGACGTCATCGCCGACCTGACTGCCGCCTACGACGAGGTAGTGAAGCAGCAGGGTGCTCCTGACCTGAGCGAATGGTGGAAGCGACTCACGGGGCTGCAAAAGGAATTCCCGCTGGGCTACGACATGCCCACCGACGGCCTGCTGTCGCCGCAGATGGTGATCGAGCGCATCGGCCAGCTGACTGGCCCCGAGGGCATCTACGCGGCCGGCGTCGGCCAGCACCAGATGTGGGCGGCGCAGTTCATCAAGTACGAGCGTCCCAACGCGTGGCTCAACTCGGGCGGCGCGGGAACCATGGGTTACGGCGTACCGGCTGCGATGGGAGCCAAAGTCGCCAACCCCGACCGGGTGGTGTGGGCGATCGATGGCGACGGATGCTTCCAGATGACCAACCAGGAACTCGCGACCTGCACGCTCAACAACATTCCCATCAAAGTGGCGATCATCAACAACTCGTCGCTCGGGATGGTGCGCCAATGGCAGAACCTCTTCTACGACGGCCGCTACTCGTTCACCGATCTCAACACCGGGCACATGGGCGACGGGACCCAGTCCCGCATGGTGCCCGACTTCGTGAAGCTGGCGGACGCATACGGTGCGCTGGGCATCCGGGTGACAAAGCCCGACGAGATCGACGCCGCGATCAAACTGGCGCTCGAGACCAATGACCGACCGGTTGTGATCGACTTCATCGTGAGCCGCGACGCCATGGTGTGGCCGATGGTTCCGCAGGGCGTCGGCAACTCGTCCATCCAGTATGCCAAGGAGCACGCTCCGACCTGGGACGAGGAGTAGGCCATGAGTTCACACGTGCTGTCCCTGCTGGTCGAGGACAAACCGGGCCTGCTGACCCGCGTCGCGGGCCTGTTCGCCCGTCGCGGGTTCAACATCGAATCCCTCGCCGTGGGCAAGAGCGAGATCGAGGGTCTGTCGCGCATCACTGTCGTGGTGGATGTCGAAGACCTTCCCCTCGAGCAGGTCACCAAGCAGCTCAACAAGCTGATCAACGTCATCAAGATCGTCGAACTGGACCCCGCCCAGGCGGTCACCAGGGAGCACCTGCTGATCAAGGTGCGCGTCGACAACACGACGCGCTCCCAGATTCTCGAGGCAGTGAACCTGTTCCGTGCCCGCGTGGTCGATGTTGCGACAGACGCGCTCGTAATCGAGGTCACGGGCGACAGCGGCAAGGTGCAGGCGCTGCTGCGCGTCATCGAGCCCTACGGGATCAAGGAGATCGCACAGTCAGGCGTCCTTGCCATCGGCCGCGGCAGCAAGAGCATCACCGAGCGAGTGTTCAAGAACTAAACCTGTCCGGCCCTTCGAAAAGAACAAAGAGAGAGATAACAAAAGTGACCGAAATCTTCTACGACAAAGACGCTGACCTGTCGATCATCCAGGGCAAGAAGGTCGCCGTCATCGGCTACGGCTCGCAGGGCCACGCCCACGCGCTGAACCTGCGCGACTCGGGTGTCGAGGTCGTCGTCGCGCTCAAGGACGACTCCAAGTCGAAGCCCAAGGCCGAGGAGGCCGGCTTCAAGGTTTTGAGTGTCGCCGAGGCATCCGCCTGGGCCGACGTGATCGTGATCCTCGCCCCCGACCAGTACCAGCGCATCATCTACAAGGCCGACATCCAGCCCAACCTGGCTCCCGGAAAGGCCATCCTGTTCGGTCACGGGTTCAACATCCGCTTCGGCTACATCGAAGCGCCGGAGGGCGTCGATGTCATCATGGTCGCGCCGAAGGGCCCCGGCCACACGGTGCGCCGAGAATTCGAGGCGGGTCGCGGTGTTCCCGTGATCGTCGCGGTCGAAGAGGATGCCACGGGCGGTGCCTGGCCGCTCGCCTGGAGCTACGCCAAGGGCATCGGCGGCCTTCGTGCCGGTGGCATCAAGACCACCTTCACCGAGGAGACCGAGACCGACCTGTTCGGCGAGCAGGCCGTGCTCTGCGGCGGCGTCTCGCAGCTTGTGCAGTACGGTTTCGAGACTCTGACCGAGGCGGGCTACCAGCCGCAGATCGCCTACTTCGAGGTGCTGCACGAGCTCAAGCTCATCGTCGATCTGATGTGGGAGGGCGGCATCGCCAAGCAGCGTTGGTCCGTTTCGGACACGGCCGAGTTCGGCGACTACGTCTCCGGCCCACGAGTGATCGACCCGCACGTCAAAGACAACATGAAGACCATCCTGAACGAGATCCAGGACGGCACCTTCGCGAAGCACTTCATCGGCGACCAGGATGCGGGTGCGCCCGAATTCCTGGCGCTGCGCGAGAAGGGTGCCCAGCACCCGATCGAGGCCACCGGTAAGGAGCTGCGGGCCCTGTTCGCCTGGAAGCAGCAGGATGCCGACTACACGGACGGGTCGGCAGCGCGCTGATGACCAGCGGGTTCGCCCACCTCGTCGGAAGCGTCAATCTTCCCGATGCCGAGACGACGTTCACCACGGTGAGCGAGCATCTCGGCGGCCGGTTGCATCGAATGCCGGACGGCGAGGTGGGGGACCGCTACTACTGGATGCAGTTCCAGAAGGACTACTTCGATGAGACGGCTGGTCTCGAGCGGGTAGGCGACACGCCCATCCTGATCCGCGACCGCTTCGACGCACGCCCGTTCCGCCTCGACGGCACGGTCGCCGCAGAAGACCTTCGGCTTCCCGGCCTCGGCTACGCGGATGCCGCGATCGACTCGTTCGCGAAGTTCAGCGCTTTGAAGGCGTCGGGCATTGTCGTGCCGTCGACGCGATTCCAGGTGTCGTTGCCGACGCCCGCCGGGGTGGTGTTCAGCTCGTTCGTCGCCGAGGATCGCGCGGCGATCGAGCCGGTGTATGAGCGCGCGCTATTCGGCGAGCTCACGCGCATCCTCGACGCGATTCCGCACGACCAGCTCGCAATCCAGTGGGACACGGCCCTCGAGTTCGGCATGCTCGAGAGAGCAGAGATCAGGGGCCGCGCCGTCGAGGCGTGGTTCGGTCAGGAGCACGGCGAGGTTCTCGCCGGCGTGGTCGAGCGCGCCACCCTGCAAGGGTCGGTCGTGCCGGTCGACGTCGAGGTGGGCTACCACCTCTGTTACGGCGACGTCGAGGAGCACCACTTCGTGCAGCCGGCAGATGCCGGGATGCTCGCTGAGTTCCTCGGCGGGCTGTTCGGTGCGGCGCCCCGACCGATCACGTGGGTGCACCTGCCGGTGCCGATCGAGCGCGACGATGAGGCGTATTTCGCGCCACTCGCCGCGGTTGCCTGGCCGTCGGAGACCGAGGTCTACCTGGGTCTCGTGCACCACGAGGACGGCGTTGAGGGCGCGCTGCGCAGGGCAGCCACGGCGTCCCGCGTGGTGCCAGGCTTCGGTATCGCTACCGAGTGCGGGTTCGGCCGTGGCCCGCGCGAGCGCACGGTGACTCTGCTCGACCTGCACGAGCAGGTCGCCGCATCGCTCTGACACCGCAGGCCCTGGCCGTCCAATGGCGCCGGGTCGCCGCAACGGCGGCGATGGCCGGCGTCGTGATCTACGCGGTCGTCGACATCGTGCTGCAGTTGCGGCCTCCGCACTACAGCGCGATCTCGCAGGCCGAGAGCGATCTCGCAGTGGGCCCGTACGGCTGGATCATGAGCATCAACTTCTTTGGCCGAGGCATCACCTGCGCGGCACTGATCGCCGCGGTGTTGCTGACCGCGGATGCACGCCGACGACGCACGGTCGGAGTTTGGCTGCTCGGGGTCGCGGGCTTCTGTTCGGCGCTCATCGCGTTCTTTCCCACGGACATCCCGGCTCGTCCGGGTATCGGCCCGTCGACCGCGCACGGCGTCATTCACGTCGCGGGAGCGACCACCGGGTTCGTCTTCGCCCTCGCCTCGTTCTGGGTACTCGCGTCGTGGCTGCCTCGTCGCGCGCGTGCGGCGGACGCGTTCCTGGGCATCGCCACCGTGGGACTGGTCCTGCTGGGCGTCTCGATCGTGGCCGTGCCGGCGCTACTGGGCGTCACCGAGCGGATCTGCCTGGTGGGCATCCTCGGCTGGGTCTTCATCACCGCCCGTTCGCTTCGATGACGGAGAATGAGGGTATGGCGGCGACGACCGATCGGCTGACTGGCGAGCAGCTGGAGCGCGGGGCGCGCACCATCGCGCTCCCCGGCATCGGAGTGGTCGGCCAGACGCGGCTGAGGTCAGCACGAGTGCTGGTGATCGGTGCCGGCGGGCTCGGCTCACCGGTGCTGCAATATCTCGCGGCGGCCGGCGTGGGCACCATCGGCATCGTCGACTTCGATGTGGTTGATCTGTCGAACCTCCAGCGGCAGGTCATCCACGCCGGATCGGCCGTCGGCGAACCGAAGACTCTGAGTGCGGCGCGGTCGATTGCCGCCCTCGATCCCTCGGTGGCGACCGTGCAGCACGACATCACGCTCACCGCGGCGAATGCCCTGCAGCTCTTCGCCGACTACGACCTCATTGTCGACGGCAGCGACAACTTCGCGACGCGCTATCTGGCCAACGACGCCGCCGCACTGCTGCATAAGCCGTACGTCTGGGGCTCGGTGCTGCGCTTCGACGGCCAGGTGACCGTGTTCTGGGAGGGCGCACCCGACGGGCGTTCCATCGACTACCGGGACCTGCATCCGACGCCGCCGGACCCGACAGGGGTGCTCTCGTGCTCAGAGGCGGGGGTGCTCGGCAGCGTGTGCGGCACCATCGGGTCGATGATGGCGACCGAGGCGATCAAACTCGCCACCGGGGTCGGCGAGCCACTGCTGGGACGCGTGCAGATTCTGGATGCACTGGCCGGCTCATGGAGTGAGATCGCGCTGCGAAGGTCGCCGACTCGCGTTCCGGTGAGCGAGCTTGTCGACTACGAGGAGTTCTGCGGCGTGCCGGTATTCGACCCGCGTCTGGAAGTCGATGAGATTCCGACCGGCTGGCGACTCGTCGACGTGCGCGAACCGTACGAGCGCGAACGGGGACACCTCGACGGCGACGAGTCGGTGCCGCTGGGGGTGCTGCTGGCGAGTCCGGGTGACCTGGCCGGCCCGGTGGTGCTCTATTGCGCGAGCGGCGCACGATCCAACCGTGCCGCGCAGGCGCTCAGGGCGGTGGGCATCGAGGCGGTGTCACTGCGGGGCGGCCTATCGGCTCGCTAGCCGCCGGCGAAGGGCGGCAGCACGTCGAGCGTGTCACCGTCGACCAGCGCCCGCGAAGCATCCGCTTCGGCGATTCCGTTGACCAGCAGCGAGCATCTCGCGATCACCGGCGAGTCGAACCGGGCCAGCACGTTCGCAAGGGTTCCCGCGTCGACTGTGAGAACGGATGCGCCCACCGCGTCGCGCGCTGCCGCGAAGAACCGCACAGTGACCACTAGCCGCCGATCGCGCTCATGGTGCGTTCCGGTTGAATGAAGGAGTCGGTCTCGAACCCGCCCGCGTCGAGGCCATGACCCGAGGGCTTGGCCCACATAGCGTGGCGCCAAAGGTCGGCGAGTGTCTCATCCGTCGCTCCACCGCGCAGCGCGCCCAGCAGGTCGACCTCCTCATGGGAAAAGAGGCAGCTTCGCACCGCGCCCTCTGAGGTCAGCCGAGTTCGGCGGCAGTCCGCGCAGAACGACTCGGTGACGGAGGCGATGATGCCCACCCGCCCGCGCACCAGCCCGGCCTCGACGACATCGAAGAGTTCGGCGGGGGCACCGTCGCGCGGTTGCTCGGTCGGAACAAGTGAGTAGCGCAGCGACAGCGATGCCCGGACTTCGGCGGCAGTCACCATGGTCGAGCGATCCCAGGCGCGGTCGGCGTCGAGCGGCATCTGCTCGATGAACCGCAGCTGATGGCCACGTGCCAGGCACCAGTCCAGCAGCTCTGCGGCCTGGTCGTCGTTGACTCCGCGCAGCAGCACCGCGTTGATCTTGATCGGTGCGAGGCCGGCGGCCGACGCGGCGTCGATGCCGTCCAGTACCCGTGAGAGGAATGGACGGCGAGTCACCTCGACAAAGGTTGCGGCGTGCACGGTGTCGAGCGAGACGTTGATGCGGTCGAGTCCTGCCGCCGCCAGGGCGGATGCACGGGACGCGAGACCGATGGCGTTGGTGGTCAGCGAGACCTCCGGCCGGGGCGACAGCGCAGCCACCCGGGCGACGATGTCGACCAGGTCTTTGCGAAGCAACGGTTCGCCGCCCGTAAAACGCACCTGGCGCACGCCGAGCTGTTGTACGCCGATGCGCGCGAGTCGCTCGATCTCGTCGGCCTGCATGAGCTGGTGGGCGGGCGCGAAGGGCAATCCCTCGGCGGGCATGCAGTACGTGCAGCGGAGGTTGCAGCGATCGGTCAGCGAGATGCGAAGGTCGGTGGCCACGCGGCCCCAGCTGTCGAGCAGGCCCGTCTCACCCGCGGGCCTCGGCCCCGAGTGTGCGGGCCGACCGGCGAGCGTCGGCATCCCGAGCGCGATCGTCATTCACCAAGGCTAGGCGATGGTGCCGTTTGGCGCTCGGGTGGGCATCCGCATCGCGCCGTAGGGCCTTCAGAGCGGGTACATCGTCACGTCGGACGGGGAAACCCCGACCCACACAGCGCTGCCGGGCACCAGGTCGAGGCTGGCAACGGCCGCCGGCGCGACGTCGGCGAAGGCGAATTCGGTGGTGACCCGGATGAGGTCGCCGCGTGGTTCGAGGTCGACCACCGCCGTCTGAACCCAGTCACGGCCCGCATCCTCACCGCCCGTCGTCGCCAGGGTCAGCGTTCGGGGAGGCACAGTCGCCCCGACCGGGGTCCCGTTCGCGATTCGCTCGTTCGGCACGGTTCGAAGCTCGAGGCCCGCGCCCGTCGCGAGGCCGAGCGTCGAGCGGATGCCCGTGAACAGGTTCAGTCCGACGAGGGCCGCAGTGAAGGCGGACCGTGGACGTTCGAACACGTCGTGGGTCGTTCCGATCTCGATGATGCTGCCCTCTCGCATCACGGCGACCCGGTCCGCGAGTGTGAACGCATCGAGAACGTCGTGGGTGACGAGGATGGTCGTGTGATCTGCCAGCACGTGCCGCAACGTGCGCCGCAGCGCGGGAGTCACCGTCACGTCGAGCGCGGCCATCGGTTCGTCGAGCAGCAACAACCGCGGGTCCGCGGCGAGCGCGCGAGCGACGGCGATGCGCTGGGCCTGGCCTCCCGAGATCTGGGCGGGCTTGCGCGGCGCGAATTCGGACGCGTCGACACGGTCGAGCCAGAGCGCTGCGCGACGGCGGGACTCGGACCTGCCCGCGCCGGTGCTCCTCGGGCCGAACGCCACGTTGTCGAGCACCGTCATTCGTGGGAACAGCAGCGCCTGTTGAGACAGAAGCGAGATTCCCCGGGAGAACGGCGGCATCCAGGAGTTTGCAGCGCCCGGCCCGAGGTCGAACAGCACCGTTCCGTCGAGTCGGGCGGAGCCTGCATCCGGTCTCACCAGGCCTGCGAGCACGTCGAAGAGTGTCGACTTGCCGGCGCCGTTGGGCCCCAGGATCGCAAGCGTCTCCCCGGTCTCGACGGTCAGGTCGGCATCGAATCCGCGCTCTTTCAGCTGCGCACTGATCGTCAGCATCAGGCGCCAGGCCGGAAGAGTTCGGGATTGCCCCTGCGGTAGGTCAGGCTCACGATGATGATGGCCACCGCGACCAGCACCAGCGAGAGCGCGACCGCGGTGTTCGGGCTGTTCTCCAGCTGGAAATAGAGGTCGAGCGGAAGGGTCTGGGTGGTTCCCTGCAGGCTTCCCGCGAAGGTGATCGTTGCGCCGAACTCGCCGAGCGCGCGAGCGAACGAGAGGATCGCGCCCGACACCAGCGCCGGCGCGAGCATCGGCAGCGTGACCCGCCACAGCACAGTGGTCGGACGTGCTCCCAGGGTCGCGGCAACAGCCTCATACCGCGTGCCTGCCGACCGCAGCGCTCCCTCGAAGCTGAGGATGAGGAACGGGATGGAAACGAACGTCTGGGCGAGGATCACGGCGGTCGTCGAGAATGCGATGTCGATTCCGAAGAACGACATGGTCGACCCGAGCAGCCCGAACCGTCCATAGGTGTAGAGCAGCGCTATGCCGCCCACCACGGGCGGCAGCACCAGCGGCAGCAGCACGAGCGATCGCACGATGCGCTGCCCCGGGAAGGTGGTGCGCGCCAGAACGATGGAGATGGGGACGCCGAAGAGCAGGCAGAGCGCGGTGGATGCCGCCGCGGTTTCCAGGCTGAGCAACAGCGCGTCGACCGACGACGCCGATGTGATCAGCGGAACGAACTGGGCCCAGTCGACGTGGGTGATCGTGCCGACGAGCGGGAGCAGTATGAAAACCGCGCCGATCGCCGCCACGACCACAATCCAGCGCGGCACACTGGCGTACCCACCCGGCTTGTTCATGCGCGCGAGAGAAGCTGCCCGTTACGGCTTGCCAAAGCCCGCCTTTGCCAGCACTCCCTGGGCCTTGGCAGCGAGGATGAACGCTACGAAGGCCTGCGCGACCTTCTGGTTCTTCGACTCCTTGAGCACTGAGATCGGGTAGGTATTGATGACCTTGCCGGAGTCGGCGAAGGTGATGCCCTTGACGCTGCCTCCGGACCCCAGCACGTCGGTCTTGTAGACGAGGCCCGCGTCGGCCTGCCCGCTCGAAACCGCCGTGAGCACGTTGGCCACGGCCGGCTCCAGGGCCACCGGGTTGAGCGTGACGTTCTCGACCTTCTCCATGGCGACCGAAGATGCCCCACAGGGCTCAGTGGCCGCACAGATGACCAGCTTGACGCCTGGCTTCGCCAGGTCGGCGAAGGTCTGGATGTTCGCGGGGTTAGTTGGTGGGACCGCGATCTCCAGCGTGTTGGTCGCGAAGTTGGTGGAGCTGCCCTGGAGCTGGCCGCCGGTCTGCAGGGTTGTCATCGGAGCGGCTGCCGCTGCGGCGAAGACGTCGGCCGGGTCTCCCTGCTGGATCTGGGTGACGAGCGCACCGGAACCGGCGAATGTCGTCTGCACGGTGACACCGGGGTTCGCGGCCTCGAAGTCGGCAGCCAGTGTCGTAAAGGTCTGGGTCAGCGACGATGCGGCGAGAACCGTTATCGAACCGGTCAGGGCTGGCGCAGCAGACTTGGTCGCGGTCGGCGTCGGGGTGGCGGCCGGCGACGAGCAGGCGGCGAGAACCAGCGCTGTGGATGTTGCGAGAACGGTGAATGCGACGAACTTGAGTTTCACTGTGATGCCTTTCAAGGGAGGGAGATGGAGACGGAGGTTGCTTTCACGGTCGCGGCGGCGACGGTGCCAACCTCTATTCCGAGCTCCTCGACGGCCTCGCTGCTGATGAGCGAAACGATGCGGAACGGGCCCGCCTGGAGGTCGACCTGTGCCATGACGCCATCCGTCTTGACCCGGGTCACGATGCCGACCAGGCGATTGCGTGTGGATGTTCGGAACGACGGAGTGAGCGGGGACTGGGAACTCAGCTCCTGGAGGAGGTGGGCGAGCTGTGCGCCGTCCACCAGGCTCGGACCACTCTCGCCCTTGACGAGATCGAGCCGTCCGCTCTCCGCCCATCGACGGATCGTGTCATCGCTGACGCCCGCGAGGGACGCAGCCTCGCTGACTTTAAGCTGAGTCGAGGTCATCACTCCACTGTAACCGTGCCTCCGCGGATGCGGCTGAGAGTGCACTATTAACACGCATTCGCGGATTTCGTCTCGGTGTGAAGCAAGAACTCGCTGTGAATACCGGGTCGCTCTCGGTTCTCGCATCGACTGCAGCCCTATCGTGATCGAGTGACCACGGTGCAGAAGCCCAGCGCTCCCGTGCTGACGCCGCTCACAGCGCGGCAACTCGATGTCTATTCGGGGCTCGCCGGCATTTCGACCGCGCTGGTGACCCTCGGCGTTGCGGCGGTGCTCGCGCTGTTCCTCAGCCTCAGCAATCCGCTGATCGCGGTCGGGTCGCTGGTGATCGATCTCGCGCCACCCGGAGCCAAGTCGTTCATCATCTCGATCTTCGGAACGAACGACAAGACGTTCATCATCGCGCTGCTGTTCGTCGTCGTACTCGTGCTCGCGGTGGTGGTCGGCATCCTGAAGCGTCGTTTGCCCCCGTTCGGCTACACGCTCTACCTGGTAATCGTGCTGGTGGCCCTGGTTGCGGTCGTCACCCGGGCGAGCGCCTCCATCGCGGATGCGCTTCCCACGATCGGCGGCGCCGCCCTGGGAATCCTCGTGCTGCGCGCACTGCTCCGCCGTCTCGAGTCATGGCGAGTCACCGCAGCACGAAAACCCGCACGCAGCAAGGGCGGTGTCGTTCTCGTGGAGCGGCGCAGCTTTCTCCAGCTGGCGATCGGGCTCGGAGTGGCGAGCCTCGTTGTCGGCGCCGGCGCGCAACTGGTCACGAGCACCACGAACGCCGTCGCCGCGGTGCGCAAGAAAATCACGCTGCCGAAGCCGGCCCTTACCGCTCCGCCGATCCCCGCATCCGCCGACCTGGCAGTTCCCGGCATCTCGCCCTACATCGTGCCGGCTGCCGATTTCTATCGCATCGATACCGCATTGCAGGTCCCATCGATCGACCCCACCACCTGGAAACTCAAGATCGGCGGAATGGTCGAGAATGAGATCGAGATCACGTTCGACGAGTTGCTGAAGCTGCCGCTCGAGGAGCACATCGTGACCCTCACCTGTGTGTCACAGGAGGTGGGCGGCAACCTGGTAGGAAACGCGCTGTGGCTGGGCTACCCGATCCGGCACCTGCTTGCTCGCGCGAAGCCCACGGCCGGCGCCGACATGGTGTTGTCGACCAGCATCGACGGGTTCACGGCGGGCACCCCGCTCGGCGTGCTGCAGGACCCGGGGACCGCGGCGATCCTCGCTGTCGGCATGAACGGCGACCCGCTTCCGGTCGAGCACGGGTTTCCGGTGCGGATGGTGGTGCCCGGACTCTACGGCTACGTCTCGGCGACGAAGTGGCTGGTCGACATGAAGCTCACCACGTTCGCGAAGGACCAGGGCTACTGGACGCCGCGCGGCTGGTCGGCGAAGGGCCCCATCAAACTCTCGTCGCGCATCGATACGCCGCAGGATGGACGCACAGTGTCGGCAGGCACCGTCGCCATCGCTGGTGTCGCCTGGCACCAGCACGTCGGCATCTCGAAAGTGCAGGTGCAGATCGACAATGGCGGTTGGCAGGATGCGATGCTCGCGTCGGTCGTCACGGTGGACAGTTGGCTGCAGTGGTCGTTCGCCTGGAACGCCACCAAGGGCAATCACCGCATCGAGGTGCGGGCGATCGACAACAACGGACAGGTGCAGACGTCGGCGCTCGCCGACCCGGCGCCGAATGGCTCGACCGGGTTGCACACCATCGCGGTCGCCATCTCCTAGCAGTCGGCGATCCGAGCCCGGCGGTTCGGCATCCCGCTGGCTCCTGAGCGTGCAGTGTGCGAGAGGATGGACGGGTGCCCACCGTCGAGGAACACCGTGCCGCAATACGTGCGCTCCTGGCGCCCCTCGCGACCCGCAATCCCGAGACCTGGCACGGTACACGGCCGCCGGTCTCAGCGGCGCCCCGAGTGCTGGCATCCGACCTGGTGACCCCGATCGATCTTCCCCCCTTCGACAATTCGCAGATGGACGGCTACGCGGTGCGGGCCGCGGAGGTGGTTCCGGGCGTCCCCCTGAAAGTCGGCGCGCGCATCCCTGCGGGCCACGGAGTCGACCTGCTCGCGCCCGGGTCAGCCTCCCCGATCATGACCGGCGCGCCGGTGCCGGACGGGGCGGACGCGATCATCCCGATCGAGGCGGCCGATCCCGACGAATTCCAGCCCGAGGGTTCCGCGTCGACCGTGACATTCACCGAGCCGGTGAGCGCCGGCAGCTTCGTTCGCGCGCGGGGGAGTGATCTGGCGGCGGGCGGCCTGCTGCTGTCGCGCGGAGCCGCCCTGGGCCCGGCGCAGTGGGGCATCATCGCCGCATCCGGAATCACGCACGTTCCGCTGCTCAGCCAGTTGCGCGTGCTGGTGATCTCGACCGGCGACGAACTCACCCAGGCGGGGCATCCGCTCGCCGAGGGTCGCATCTACGACGCCAACGGCACGAGCATGGCCGCGGCGCTGGCGGGCGCGGGAGCGCACGTCTCCGAGGCGCTCGTCGTGCACGATTACGCGCCGCTGCTGAGGGAAGTCTTCGAGGACCGCGATCGGGAGGTCGATCTCGTACTCACCACCGGCGGCGTGAGCGCGGGCGCGTACGAGATCGTGCGCGACGTGTTCGAGGGCGCCGGAGTCGAGTTTCTGAGCGTCGCCATGCAGCCCGGAGGCCCGCAGGGCTACGGGGTCGCCCGCATCGGACGATTTTCGGCCCCGGTGGTGTCGTTTCCCGGCAATCCGGTAAGCGCTCTCGTCTCATTCGAGGTGTTCCTGCGTCCCGTCCTGCGTGAGTTGCATGGCCTGCCCGCGCACCGGCGGTCCTGGTCGGCGCCGTTGACGGCAGCGCTCGATTCGCCGCCTGGCAAGCACCAGGTGCGCAGGGGACTGATCACACCGGACGGCGAGGTGCAGCTGGTTGGCGGACCCAGCTCCCACCTCCTGCACAGCTACGCGGCATCCACTGTTCTCGTGCACGTTCCGGTGGGCGTCGCGCATCTCGACGCCGGCGAGCCGGTCGAAGTCTGGAGTATCGATGACTGACCTCACACACATTCGCGACGACGGCTCCGCCCATATGGTGGATGTCTCGGCCAAGCAGGCGACCAGCCGCCGGGCGGTCGCCCAGGCCGTGCTGGCGACCCGGGCCGAGGTGGTCGCCGCGGTGCTTGCCGGCGACCTGCCGAAGGGTGAGGCCGTCAGTACAGCGCGGGTCGCGGGGATAATGGCAGCGAAGCAGACCTCGTCGCTCATTCCGCTCTGTCACCCGCTGCCACTCAGCGCCATCACGGTCGACATCACGGGTGTTGGCGACGAATTGAGGGTGATTGCGACCGTCGCCACCACCTCCCAGACGGGCGTCGAGATGGAGGCCCTCACCGCGGCAGCCGTCGCCGCCCTCACCCTGTACGACATGATCAAGGCCGTCGACAAGCTCGCGGTCATCGGCGACATCAAGGTGCTCGAGAAGTCGGGCGGCAAGTCGGGCGACTGGACTCGCGAATGACGCGTCGGGCCGTCGTCATCGTCACCTCGACGCGCGCCGCGGCGGGGGAGTACGAGGACCGCACGGGCCCGCTCATCGTCGACTGGCTCGGCGAACACGGTTTCGTTGTCGACGCGGCGCAGGTCGTTGCGGATGGCCCCGAGGTCGCAGCCGCGCTTTCCACGGCACTTGCCGGATCGCCTGAGCTCGTCGTCACCACCGGCGGAACGGGCGTCGGGCGAAACGATGGCACGGCCGACGCCACGGCCGCACTGCTCGACAAGCAGCTGCCGGGCTTCTCGGAGGAGTTGCGGCGGCGCGGTGCGGCCGTCACGCCGCACTCACTGCTGACGAGGGGAGTTGCAGGCATCGCGGGGTCGACGCTCATCGTCAACCTGCCCGGTTCGGCGGGCGGCGTTCGAGACGGCCTGCAGCTGCTCGGGGAGGTCGTGGATCACGTTCTGGACCAGCTTGCCGGGGGAGACCATGGCTGACGAGCCAGTCGTGTTCGCCCGCCTGAGTGACGCTCCAATCACCCTCGACGCCGTCACCACGGCGGTCGGGGCCGACGCGGCGGGCGCCGTCGTCACGTTCGCGGGGATCGTGCGCGACCACGATGGTGGTCGCGCGGTGCTGTCGCTGGACTACGAGGCGCATCCGTCGGCTGCCGAGGTCATCGCCGCTGTGGCCGCAACGGTTGCGGCCGACTTTCCCGGCGTTCGCGTGGCGATCGAGCACCGGGTAGGCAGCCTTGTCGTCGGCGATCTCGCCCTGGCCTGCGCCGTGTCATCCGCTCATCGCGCGGAGGCGTTCGCTGCCTGCTCCCGCCTCGTCGACGAGGTCAAACGTCGCGTGCCGATCTGGAAGCAGCAGCACTTCGCCGACGGCAGCTCCGAGTGGGTGGGCTCGCTCTAGTAGTCGGTGCGATGCTCGTGGGCGAGCCAGGCGTCGAACGGTTCGGGAGCGTTGTCGGGTCGCGCACTGTCGATGCGGATGTGCCAGGTCTCTCGCGGCCGGTTGAACAGCTCGTAAAACTCACGATCGTCGAAGCCACCGCGCGCGGCGTCGTCGCGGTCGGCCGCATACACGACGCGGTCGACCCGCGCCCAGAGCGCGGCCGACAGGCACAGCGGGCACGGCTCGCACGACGCGTAGAGAGTCGTGCCGGCAAGCGAGAAGTCCCCGAGCAGCTGGCAGGCAGCCCGGATGGCGACGACCTCGGCGTGCGCGGTGGGGTCGAGCGTGGCTGTGACTCGATTCTGGCCCTCGGCGACCGCCAGCCCTTCGCGCACTACGACAGCGCCGAACGGGCCGCCGCCATCGGTGACATTCAGTGTCGCCAGTTCGATCGCGCGGTCAAGCCAGCGGGCGTCATCCGATTCACTCATGGTGTCGAGTCAACCAGAAGCGACGGTGAGACCGGCCATGCCCGCGAGGTCGATGCGGGTGGACTTCGACGACTGGATGATCGTCAGCAGTACCGCATCGCAGATGTGGCACCGCACAATCCAGGTGTTCGGTTTCAGGTAGACCATCGCCGTCGCCAGCGGGGACGTGTCGCCGCAGGACGCGCACGTTCCGATGGCCATTGTCATGTCGACGCTGAAGAGTTCGGACAACGGCCCGGCGAGCGCGTTCCCATCGACGTGCATCATTTGCCTCCGAATCGTTCGGTCTTCACGAGGTCTGAAGGATGTCCCATCTCGACCAGCAGGTCGGCCACAGCCTCCACGAACCCGGTCGGACCGCAGACGAACACGGTCGGCTCATCGGAGGCCGGGATCGTGTACTGCACCAGGATGCCTCGGCTGACGCGGCCCGCAGGCCGCGGCCATCCGTCGGGTACCTGGCGGGTGTAGACCCAGTCGATCTCGAGGTTGGGGGAGGTCTTCTGCAGGGTGCGCAGTTCGTCGGCGAAGAATACGTCCGCGGGTGTGCGCACAGAGTAGAGAAGGCGGAACTTCGCCGCCGATCCGGCGGCCTGGTGGGCGCGGATCATCGACACCAGCGGCACGACTCCTGAGCCGCCGGCGATGAGCTGCACCGGGCCGGCCTGTTCGGGATGCCAGACGAACCATCCGCCGAGCGGGCCCCTCAGTTCGAGTTCGTCGCCGACGATGACCTCGTCGACGAGGTAGGGGGAGACTTCGCCATCCGCGAGCTTGTCGACGGCGAGTTGAACGAGGGTGCCGGGCCCGGCCGAGGCGATCGAGTAGGAGCGGGTAGCGGTGTACCCGTCGGCGGCGGTGAGGCGCAGGTCGAGGTGCTGGCCCGCGAGGTTTCCCGGCCAGTCGGGAATCTCGACGTCGAGACTTCGAGCCGATGGGGTCTCCATATGCACGGCCGTGACCTTGCCGACCTTCCAGAGTCCCGTCACGACGCGGCAGGCATCACGAGTAGCGCTGCTCGAGCCACGGGTCGCCGTAGATGTTGTAGCCGTTCTGCTCCCAGAATCCCGGCTCGTCCTGAGCCATCATCTGCAGGCCGTGCACCCACTTCGCGCTCTTCCAGAAGTACAGGTGCGGTACCAGCAGTCGCGCCGGTCCGCCGTGCTCGGGATCGAGCGGCTGCCCGTCGAACTCGGTTGCGATCCATGCCTTGCCGTCGAGCAGGTCGGTGAGCGGGATGTTGGTGGTGTAGCCGCCGTACGAATTCGCCATCACGTACTCATAGCTGGTATCGACCGTCGCGAAGATCTTGTCGAGCGAAACCCCTCGCCAGGATGTTCCGAGCTTCGACCACCTGGTCACACAGTGGATGTCCGTGGCGATGTCTTCGGGACCGAGATCCTGTAGCTGCTGCCAGTTCCACTTGTGCACCGGGCCGCTTTCGGTGGCCACCAGGAACGACCAGTCGGCCGTGTCTATGCGCGGAGTGGGCCCGGCGGAGAGCACCGGGAAATCCTTGGTCAGGTACTGGCCGGGCGGCAGGTCGTCGTGCGGCTCGCGCCTGCGTCCCGTGAATCCCCTGGAGATGACCGCCATGCCCCCAGCCTATTCAGACGGGCTCCCGGCGCAAGAGCCCAGAATGGCGAGGTGCCGTCAGCGGGTGTGGCCGGCGAGGGCAACGATGAGGAACAGGGCCGAAAGAATGAGATAGGTGGGAAGCATCACGCGACGTTCGATCGGGCTGCGCGACCGGGCGGTGAGCACGAACGCCCCGAAGAGCGCGGCGGTCAGCACAAAGCATCCGATCGTCGAGACCAGCGCGGGAATGAGAGCCAGGATGTCGGCGCCGCAGAGCGCGATGAATGCGGCGAGCAGCGCCGCGAGCACCGTGAGCACTGCATAACCGCGAAAGCGCGGCTGCAGGTAGTGGTCCTCGCCGCCCCAGGCGAAGCGGGCCAACGGAGCGCCCGCTAGTAGCACGACCTGGTAGACGGCGAGCCCGACGAGCGCGACGCAGCACACGATCGCGACGACTTGGGGCACGCCAACACAGTAGCGGTCGGCCGCTGTGGATTTGGTGCGACGGGGAGCAGATGAAGGCAATACTGGTTGCATGAGTGGGAACGACGAAGACGAGGCCCTGACCTGGGCCGGCGGTCGTGACCCCAGCCACTATGAGACACCGGAGGCCAAGCCGGCCAAGGTCGTGCGGCCATCGAAGAGGTCGGCTTCAGACGGGGTCGCGGCGAACGACGCCGGCGCGGCCGACGAGCGCGACGACGAGAGCGAGGACGCTGCCCCGGCCACCAGCAGCGTCGTGCTCGTGCTGCTGGGAATCCTCGGCGGCATCTACCTGCTCTACACAGTTGGCTGGTTCGTCTCGTGGCAGCGGTTCGTCTACGTCGCATCCACCCCGCTCGACCAGACCGCGTTCTCTGTGCAGCAGGCCCTGAGCCTTGTTTCGGCTCCGGTGTGGTTCGTCGTCACGCTGCTGCTGACGCGCGATCGCAAGCCGACCGTGCGTCTGCTCTGGTTGATCATCGGCGCGCTGGTGCTGGTGCCCTGGCCCTTCACCCTGGGGGTGTGAGTTGACGAACGAGACTGCCGAGGTTTCGACGCCCGCCCGGCCGCGCTATGGATGGCCATCCCTCGCGGTTGCCATCGTGTTCGGCCTGCTTTATGCCTATGTGCTGTGGACGGCCATCGGAAATCTCGTCGCTTTGCCGGCGACGTTCGGCTCGGTCACGCCGTGGTGGCTGCTCGTGCTCGATGTTGTGCTTCCCGTAATCGCGTATGTCATCGCATTCGTGCTGGGCCGCCGACGACCGCTGCTGCACCGCGCCGTATTCTTCTTCATCGGGTTGACCGTGCTGTCGTGCGCGACCATCGCATCCATCGCCTACGTACAAACCCACTTCGGCGTGATCTAACCAAGGATCCCGGCGACCAGTACCAGCGCGATCAGCGCCAGCTGGGCGATCAGCCTCGGCCAGAACGGAATCGCGGCGCGACCGAACTTCTCGGGGTGCTGTGACGCATAGGCATTCGCTGGGAACACGGCAACCAGGAACACGGCCAGAGCAATCGAGGCTGCGAGGCGGGTCCAGGGCAGCAGGATGCCCGCACCACCGGCGATCTCGCACGCACCGGTGAAATAGACGAGGTTCAACGGGCTGAGCAGCCCCTCCCGGCGCATCCGGGGCGGCATGATCCGCGCCATGGCGCGAGCCGCCCTCGGCCGGAAGTGGTTGATCCCCATGCCGATGAAGATCGCGGCTATGACACCGCGCAGCACCCAGGCGGTGACGACGACGGCGTTCATTACTCCATACTGCGGCCTCAGAGTCGGTCGATGTGACCTCACCAGATGGGCCCGCTAAAGTTGGTTGCGCACGCTGCCCGCGGATGGCAGCGATCTCGCCAAGCAGCGCACTCGCAATCGCGGCGCTAGCAATACAGAAGGACCGACTTCGTGGCCAAGCCGATCGTGCTCATCGCCGAAGAACTTTCGCCCGCAACCGTCGAGGCGCTCGGCCCGGACTTCGATGTCCGCTCCGTCGACGGCACCGATCGGGCGGCGTTGCTTGCGGCGCTCCCCGAGGCCAGTGCGATCCTCATCCGATCGGCGACGCAGGTCGACCAGGAGGCGATCTCGGCGGCCCGCAACCTGAAGGTCATCGCGCGTGCCGGCGTCGGCCTCGACAACGTGGATGTGAAAGCCGCGACGACCGCTGGCGTCATGGTCGTGAACGCGCCCACCTCGAACATCATCTCGGCCGCCGAGCTCACCGTCGGCCACATCCTGAGCCTCGCCCGCTTCATCCCCGTGGCGCACGAGAGTCTCGCCGCAGGCACCTGGAAGCGCTCGAAGTTCACCGGAACCGAGCTGTTCGAGAAGACCATCGGGATCATCGGCCTCGGCCGAATCGGCGCCCTCATCACCGCGCGCCTGCAGGCATTCGGCATGAACGTAGTCGCCTACGACCCGTACGTCACGTCGGCTCGCGCCCAGCAGCTCGGTGTCACGCTGCTCAGCCTGGACGAACTGCTGCAGGCATCTGACTTCATCACAATCCACATGCCGAAGACACCCGAGACCACGGGGATGATCTCGACCGACCAGCTCGCGCTCATGAAACCGACTGCGTTCATCGTGAACGTTGCACGCGGCGGCCTGATCGACGAGGACGCCTTGTACGCGGCGCTCAAATCGAAGCGCATCGCGGGTGCCGGGCTCGACGTATTCGTCAAAGAACCACCGACCGAGTCGCCGCTGCTGACGCTCGACAACATCGTGCTCACGCCCCACCTCGGCGCGTCGACCGACGAGGCCCAGGAGAAGGCAGGCGTCTCGGTCGCGCGATCGGTGCGGCTGGCGCTCGATGGCGAGCTGGTCCCGGATGCGGTCAACGTCGCCGGCGGCGTCATCGACCCGACCGTGCGCCCCGGCATCCCGCTGATCGAGAAGCTCGGGCAGGTGTTCGCAGGTCTTGCGGGCAGCCCGCTCACCAGCGTCGACATCGAGGTGCGCGGCGAGATCGTGCAGTTCGACGTCAGTGTGCTCAAACTTGCCGCACTCAAGGGCCTGTTCAGCAACATTGTCAGCGAATCGGTCAGCTACGTCAACGCACCGCTGCTCGCCGAGCAGCGTGGCATGGCGGTGCGACTGATGACCGATCCCGTCAGCGAGGAGTACCGCAACCTTCTCACCATCCGCGGCTCGCTGAGCGACGGGTCGCAGATCTCGGTATCGGGCACGCTGGTCGGAACAAAGCAGACCGAGAAGCTGGTCGAGATCAACGGATACGACGTCGAGGTTCCCCTCGCCCAGCACCTCATCGTCATGATCTATGAGGACCGGCCCGGCATCGTCGCCATCTACGGCAAAGCGTTCGGCGAGGCATCCATCAACATCGCGGGCATGCAGATCGCCCGCACCAACGCTGGCGGCCGGGCGCTGAGCGTGCTTACGGTCGACTCACCGGTGCCCGAGGCCCTGTTGGACAGCCTTCGAGTCGCCATCGACGCCTCGCTCCTGCGCGAGATCGACATCGTCGACTAGCCGCCTCCCGCCTCCGTTCCCCGGGTTCCCGCCACCTCCTCTTTCCCGGGGTGGAGGGAGAAACGGGCTCGCGGGCGGAGTTGTTACTCCCGCCGCGGGTACGGTTCTCCCTCCACCCCGGAAGATAACTCCCTCCACCACGGGAAAAAGTTTGTCCTGCGTGTCGAAACAGGCGAGTACCGTTCGTCGCGACGGTGAATCAATCACCCGCACGAGCGGTATTTCCGACTCGTGCTTGAAACGAGGAGCGAGAAATGGCTGAGGAATACGTCGTCCTGATCGTCGAAGAAGAGTGGGACCCGTCCCAGATCACCGAGGCCCAGTGGACCGAGGCGATGCAGGCGCACGGCGCCTTCGCAAAAGCGGTGGCTGACGCGGGCGCCCAGATCCTGGGCGGCGACGCCCTGCAGCCGCCGTCGACGGCCGTGCGCATCACACCGGCGCGCGGCGGCAGCGCTGCCGTGTTCACCGACGGCCCCTTCGGCGAAACCAAGGAGATCGTCACGGGCTTCTACAAGCTGGGCGTCAAGGATGCGGCGCAGGCGCGCGAACTCGCCGCCCTGTGCCCGACCAGCGGGTGGATCGACCTATATCCCGTGATGCAAACCGGAGCGATGGAGTAAGACTGGTCGCGTGGCCACTCCCGAGCTCGACGAGGCGTTTCGCCAGGAGTGGCCACGGATCCTCGCTTCGGTCATCCGTTTCACCGGCAGCCTGGAGCTGGCCGAGGATGCCGTGCAGGAGGCCTTCGTGCGCGCGGCGGCCTCGCGGGAGCGCGAGTTGCTCATCAATCCCGCGGCCTGGGTCACGACGGTCGCGAAACGCATCGCAATCGATGTCGCCCGACGCGACGCCCGACTGAGGCAACGGCTGCCGCTGCTCGTGGCCGAAGAGCCGGCGGTTTCCGAGGAGTCGCCCGGCGGCGACGACCGCCTGGGCCTGCTGTTCGTCACCTGCACGCCCGCGCTGGCACCGGAGACTCGGCTCGCCCTCGCCCTGCGATTTGTGTGCGGACTGCCCACCGAGCAGATCGCCGACGCGATGCTGGTGACCCACACGGCGTTGAGCGCTCGGCTAACCCGCGCGAAGCGGCAGATCGAGCGCGAGGGTATTCGGTTCTCTCCCGTCGACGACGAGAGCCTCGCGGCCAGGCTCCCCGACGTGCTCGGCACGGTCCACCTGTTGTACACGATCGGCCACACGTCGCTCGACGGCCAGCAACTGGGGTCGTCGTCGGTAACGAGAACTGCCACGGAACTCGCCCGCGGTCTGCGTTCACTGGCGCCACACGACAGGGAGACCGCCGGCCTGCTCGCGCTGATCCTGCTGACGGATGCGCGTTCGGGCACGCGGGTCGGCGCAGCAGGCGAGGTGGTGACGCTGGAACACGCTGATCGGGTGACCTGGGATTCCGACCGCATCGCCGAGGGACTGGACCTGGCCGCGATCGCGCTTCCGGGTGGAGGACAGTTCGCTCTGGAGGCAGGCATTTCGGGGCTGCATTCGCAGGCCGTCGACTGGCGATCCACCGACTGGCCGTCGATCTGCGCGCTCTACGACCGCCTGGTCGAGCGCTGGCCGTCACCCTCCGCGAAGCTCGCTCGGCTCATCGCCCGTAGTTTCCTGCCCGGAGGCGAATCGCCCGCGCTCTCCGAGCTGGACGCGCTGGAGGGCGAACTCGGCGGGGTGACGACCCGCACGGCGATGGCGGCGCGTGCCGATATCCTGCGCCGACTCGGGCGCACCAGGGATGCCCGGGAGGCATACCTGCGGGTGCGTTCCCACGAGCGAAACGGTGCGGTTCGCGACTACTACGGTCGGCGCATCGACGAACTCGCCGACTGAGGCCGACCCGGGTCAGATGGTGGGATCGTTTGGGGTGACTGCGGTTCGACGCTGGTCGACGGCGCGGCCATCGGCATCCACGCCCGATGTCACGGTTGTGACCGACTGGCGTTTGCGCAGCATGAAGACCAGGCCGAGGATGAAGACGACGACTCCTGCAGCCATCAGGATGTATCCGATGAGCTGCAGCGATACGACGGCGTTATTCAGATGGATCGCGAACGCAAGGATCGCACCGATCACGAAGAGGCCAATTCCGGTTCCTATACTCATGCTTCCACGCTACGCAGACCCGTCACGGCGGCAAGGGGTGGCGCTTCCGCGACCGGTACGGTAGAGGAATGCCACGTACGCTCAGCATCGCCCTCATTCCCGGTGACGGAATCGGCCCGGAAGTCGTCGCAGAGGCCGTCAAGGTGCTCACGGCGGTCGCGCCCGACGATGTCACCTTCGACTTCACCGAGTACCCGTTCGGGGCCACCCATTTTCTCGCGACCGGCGACATCCTTGGCGATGACGACCTGGCAGCCCTTGCCCGGAACGACGCGATAATCCTGGGTGCTGTCGGGGGCGACCCCCGCGACCCGCGGCTGGCCGGCGGCATCATCGAACGCGGTCTGCTGCTCAAACTGAGGTTCGCGTTCGACCACTACGTCAACCTGCGGCCGACCCAGCTGTACCCCAATGTCCTCTCTCCGCTGGCGAACCCCGGCATCGTGGACTTCGTCGTTGTGCGTGAGGGCACCGAAGGCCCCTATGTCGGCAACGGCGGCGTCATCCGCCGCGGCACCGAGTTCGAGATCGCGACTGAGGTCTCGATCAATACGGCGCACGGAGTCGAACGACTGGTGCGCTTTGGTTTCGAGACCGCGAGTAAGCGCCGAAACAAGCTGACCCTGGTGCACAAGACCAACGTGCTCACGAACGCCGGCAGCCTGTGGCAGCGCACCGTCAACACTGTGGCCGAGGAATACCCGAATGTCGCGGTCGACTACCTGCACGTCGACGCCGCCACTATCTTCCTGGTCACCGATCCGGCTAGATTTGACACCATAGTCACAGACAACCTCTTTGGCGACATCCTCACCGATTTGGCCGCCGCTATCAGCGGGGGCATCGGGCTGGCCGCCTCGGGCAACATCAACCCGGATGGCACCTATCCCAGCATGTTCGAGCCGGTGCACGGATCCGCGCCCGACATCGCCGGGCAGCAGAAGGCCGACCCCACCGCGGCCATCCTGTCGGTCGCGCTATTGCTCGACCACCTCGGGCTCGCGGATGCGTCGACTCGAGTGAGTGCGGCGGTCACTGCGGAGCTCGCCGAACCTTCGACGGGTTCGGCAACCGACCAGGCGAGGACGACTTCAGCCATCGGCGACGCAATCGTCGCCCGGCTGGCGCAGAATTAGATCACTTCCCAAGAAAGAGCACCCATGGCAATCCAGCTTCAGATGGCGACGCAGGACCTCCACTTCCAGACGTTCCGCAACGAGAACGCGAAGTCGAAAGAGGAGCGCGACACGATTCTCGCCGACCCCGGTTTCGGCAAGTACTTCACCGACCACATGGTCGACATCTGCTGGTCGGAGCGCGGTGGCTGGCACCGCCCGCGGGTGCAGCCCTACGGCCCGATCTCGATGGATCCCGCGTCGGCGGTGCTGCACTACAGCCAGGAGATCTTCGAGGGCCTCAAGGCCTACCGGCATGCCGACGGGAGCGTGTGGTCGTTCCGCCCCGAGTCGAACGCCTACCGGATGCAGCGTTCCGCCCGCCGTCTCGCTCTGCCGGAGCTGCCGGTCGAATACTTCATCGACTCGATCAGGCAACTGGTGCAGAACGACGTCGACTGGGTTCCGGACAGCGGCGAGAACAGCCTCTACCTGCGTCCCTTCATGTTCGCGAAGGAGGCGTTCCTCGGTGTTCGGCCAGCGAACAAGGTCAACTACTACGTGATCGCGAGTCCGGCGGGTGCCTACTTCCCGGGCGGCGTCGCGCCGGTGTCGATCTGGTTGTCCAGTGACTATGCGCGAGCCGGTCGCGGCGGCACGGGTGCTGCGAAGACCGGCGGCAACTACGCATCCTCGCTCGTCGCGCAGCAGGAGGCCTACGACAACGGTTGCGCCCAGGTACTGTTCCTCGACTCAGAGGAGGGCCAGTACCTCGAGGAGCTCGGCGGCATGAACATCGTGCTCGTGCACAAAGACGGAACGCTCATCACGCCTGAGTCGTCCAGCATTCTCGAGGGCATCACGCTCGACTCCATCCTGCAGCTTGCACGCGACCGCGGACTGGCGACCGAGATGCGCCGCGTCACGATCAACGAGTGGCGGGATGAGGCTGCGAGCGGCAACATCACGGAGGCTTTCGCATGCGGCACCGCCGCCGTCGTCGCTCCCATCGCCCAGTTGAAGGCCGCAAACTTCACCATCGGATCGGCTGACGCGCCGGCCGGGGAACTGACGATGTCGCTCCGCGAAGAGCTGCTCGACATCCAGTACGGCCGTCGCCCCGACCCGCACGGGTGGATGACGCGCCTCGACGCCTGAAAACAAGCGCGTAGAAATCGCCAAGGTTCCCGTACACCCGACCGCTAGTCTCGTGACGTGAAGATCGCACGTTTCAGTACCGACGGTGACCCCCGATACGGAATCGTCGACGGTGACGACGTCGTCGTGCTCATCGGCGACCCCTTGTTCAGTGGATTCCAGACGACGGATGAGCGCCTGCCGCTCGAGTCGGTCAAACTACTCGCCCCGGTGATCCCACGATCGAAGGTCGTCTGCGTCGGCCTCAACTATGCGGACCATAAAGACGACCTGCACATCGACAGCCCCGAGACGCCGCTGCTGTTCTTGAAACCGAATACGGCCATCGTCGGGCCTGGCGACACCATCCAGCTGCCACCGGTCGAAGGACGAATCGTGCATGAGGGGGAACTGGCCGTGGTGATCGGTCGGATCGCGAAGCAGATCAAGGCCGAGGACTACGCCGAGTACGTGTTCGGATACACGATCGCCAATGACGTGTCCGCGCGCGATGTCATGTTCTCCGATGGCCAGTGGGCGCGGGCGAAGGGCTACGACACGTTCTGCCCGATCGGGCCCTACATCGAGACCGAACTGGACACCTCGAACCTCGAGATCGAGACCTTCGTCGACGGTGAACCACGTCGCCACGGCAACACCCGTGACATGATCCACGGGATTGCCGAGATCGTGGCGTTCGCCTCCGACATCTGGACCCTGCTGCCCGGCGACCTCATCCTCACCGGAACCCCGGCGGGGCTCGGCGGGTTCACCGACGGCCAGACGGTCGACATCACCATCGAGGGGCTCGGCACCCTCAGCAACCCGGCGCGCAACCGTCCGGAAGCCTGAGCGCTGGTTTGAGCAGTACTGGTCCGCGCGCGGGCGTCTCGAGCCTGCTTCCCGGGCTGCTGCTCGCGGGTGCCGGCGCCGCAGCGGGTTTCGGTGTGCATGTGGTTTTCGCGTGGTTTCCCTGGCTGACCGCATCCCTGGTCTTCGGAGTGATCCTGGGCTGTATACCAGCTGTGCGGCCGCGACTCGACGGCTCGCTGAAGCCGGGTCTCGCGCTGTCTTCTCGAAGCCTGCTGCGCCTGGGCATCGTCGTGCTCGGCCTGCAATTGAGCGTGGCCAACATCATCGGCCTCGGCTGGCTCACGATCGTGGCGATCGTCGCGCTCGTTGCCGTCAGTTTCACGGTCTGCTGGCTCATCGCGCGCGCGTTCCGGCTCGAGGGAGACCAGGCCGTGCTGTTCGCGGCGGGATTCTCGATCTGCGGGGTCTCGGCGGTCGGCGCGATGAGCGCGGCACGCGGATCAGACCCGAAGGACACCGGAACCCCGACGGCTCTCGTGACCCTGTACGGCACGCTCGCCATCGTCGTGCTGCCCGCGCTGGCGCCGGTATTCGGTCTCGATCACGTGCAGTTCGGGCACTGGGTCGGTGCGAGCGTGCACGATGTCGGCCAGGTCGTCGCTACGGCCCAGACGCTGGGCACCGTGGCCCTGGCCGCCGCCATCGTGGTCAAACTGACCCGGGTGCTGATGCTGGCTCCCATGGTCGCAATCGCCTCGCTGCAGACCAGGCGGCGCGGCACGGCATCCGGAAAACAGCCGCCGATCGTGCCGCTGTTCATCGTCGGGTTCCTCGTGCTGGTTGCCGTGCGTTCGTTGCTGCCGATACCGGCAGAGGTGCTGACGATCGCCAACATCGTGCAGTCGGTTCTACTGTCGATGGCCCTTTTCGGCATCGGAGCCTCGCTGCGGCTCGAGAAGCTCGCCCGCTCGGGACTTCGCGGACTCGCCGCGGGGCTGGTGTCATGGGTGGTGCTTCTGGGCCTTGGGCTCGGTATCGTTTGGATCGCGGGCACCTGACCCGCCCTGGCTAGGGAGCGACAGTGTCGATACAGATGGCTGTGATTGCCGCCCTGCTCCGAACGCGCAAGAAGAACACCGAGAGCGCCGAGAGCATCGACGCCCGTGTCAAGCGCGAGCGGGTCGATGCGCCGCCGACGGCCGAGGTGCTGCGACTGGCCAAGGTCACCCGCTCGACGGTCGAGGGCTTCGACGTGCTGAGGGTGGTGCCCAAGGACTCCGTGCGCCAGGACGAGGTCGCCGAGCTGACCATCGTCTACCTTCACGGGGGCGCGTACACCGGCCCGATCATCAATCCGCACTGGAGCATCATCGCCGAGCTCGTGAAACGCACCGGCGCCACTGTGATCGTGCCGAAATACGGCCTTGCGCCTGAACACACCTACCTTGACGCCTACAAACTGATCGATGCCGTCTATGCGGGGGTGTCCGGTTCGCAGGTGTTCCTTGCCGGCGACTCGGCGGGCGGTGCTCTAGCGGTGGGTGAGGCGATGCGCATCCGCGACGCCGGTGGGCGCGCGCCGGACGGCCTCATCCTGTTCTCGCCGTGGGTGGATGCGACGATGTCGAATTCGGACATCCAGCGGTTGCTGCCCCGCGACCCGCTGCTCGGACCCGTCGGACTCGAGATCGCAGGGGAGTGGTGGGCGGGAGAAGACGAAGCACGTACCCCGCTGGTGAGTCCGCTGTTCGGCACCCTCACCGGCCTTCCGCCGATCCACATCTACCAGGGTGGCCGCGACATCCTTGCGCCTGACGCGAAGCTGTTCGCGCACAAGGTGCGAGCCGGCGGGGGAGAGGCCGACCTGCAGTTCTACCCGAACGCCATCCACGTCTGGGTGGGTGTGCCGTGGCTGCCGGAGTCTCGTCGTGCCCTCTCGGACGTCGCTGCGGTGCTGACCGGGATGCCGCGTGGAGCACGCAACCGCTAGGCCTTCGGCCCACGCAGGCTGGGCGGCTCAGTAGAATCGCAGGTGCCATGCCTGCATCCTTCTCAACTGCCACCGGCGTCGACGTCCGCGTTCGATTCTGCCCTTCTCCCACCGGAACCCCGCACGTCGGCCTGATCCGAACTGCGCTGTTCAACTGGGCCTACGCGCGCCACACGGGTGGCAAACTCGTCTTCCGGATCGAAGACACGGATGCGGCGCGCGACTCCGAGGAGAGCTTCCTGCAGTTGCTCGACGGCCTTCGCTGGCTGCACATCGACTGGGATGAGGGCATCGACGTCGGCGGCCCGCACGAGCCGTACCGCCAGTCGCAGCGTACCGACATCTATGTCGACCTGATCGAGCGTCTCAAGGCCTCCGGCCACCTGTACGAGAGCTACGCCACGGCCGAGGAGATCGAGGCGCGCAATGTCGCCAACGGCCGCGACCCCAAGCAGGGCTATGACAACTTCGAGCGCGCGCTCACCGACGACCAGCGAGCGGCGTATCGCGCCGAGGGCCGTGAGCCCGCGCTTCGGCTGCGCGTGCCCGACACCGACCTGAGCTTCGACGACCTGGTGCGCGGCGAGATCACGTTCCCGCAGGGATCCTTCAGCGACTTCGTCGTCGTGCGCCCGAACGGTGCGCCGCTCTACACCTTCGTAAACCCCGTGGACGACGCGCTCATGGGCATCACTCATGTGCTGCGCGGAGAGGACCTGCTGTCGTCGACGCCGCGGCAGATCGCCCTGTACCACGCGCTCACCGAGATCGGGGTGACCACGTTCATCCCGCGCTTCGGCCACCTGCCCTACGTGACGGGCGAGGGCAACCGTAAGCTCTCGAAGCGCGACCCCGAGTCGAGCCTGTTCCACCACCGCGACAGCGGGTTCATCGCTGAGGGGCTCATCAACTACCTCGCCCTGCTCGGCTGGTCGCTCAGCCATGACCGCGACGTTTTCTCGATCGACGAGATGACGGCGGCATTCGATGTGGTCGATGTCAACCCGAACCCGGCGCGATTCGATCTCAAAAAGGCCGAGTCGATCAACGGCGACCACATCCGGCTGCTGTCGACGGACGACCTGGCGGCCCGCATGGAGCCCTACCTGGGCAACCTCATCCATACGGACAACGATCGTGCCCTGCTGGCCAGGGCGACCCCGCTCGTGCAGGAGCGCATGCAGCTGCTGGGCGAGGCGCCGGGCCTGCTCTCGTTCCTGTTCCTGCCCGACGACGACATCCAGTTCGATTCGGATGCGATGGCGCCGCCGGATTCCGCCTCGATCCTGGATGCGGCATCCGCAGCCCTCGACGGCCTCGACGACTGGCACACGGCCGCCATCGAGCAGACCCTCCGCACGGTGCTCATCGAGGGGCTCGAACTCAAGCCGCGAATCGCCTTCGGTGCCCTTCGCTCCGCCATCTCGGGCAAACGCATCAGTCCACCGCTGTTCGAGTCGATGGAGCTGCTCGGAAAGGAGTCCACGCTGGTGCGCCTGGCTCGGCTGAGGTCCCGACTGTGAGCGAGACGGCGACGCTCGAGCGACAGGGCGCGGTGTTCGTGCTCAACCTGGGCGCAACCGAGAACAGGTTCAACTTCGAGTCACTCGATCGTCTGGTCGCGCTGCTCGACGAGGTCGACGCCGCGCCGGGCGACAAGGCGCTCGTGACCGTCGGCACCGGCAAGTTCTGGTCGAACGGTCTCGACCTCGACTGGATGCTCGCGAACGACATCAACCTCGAAGATCTCGTGGCGCGCGTGCAACACGTGTTCGCGCGAGTGCTCGAGGCCGCCTATCCGACAGTGGCCGCCATCCAGGGTCACTGTTATGCGGCCGGAGGCATGCTCGCCCTCGCCCACGACGTGCGCTTCATGCGGGAAGACCGGGGGTTCCTCTGCTTTCCGGAAGTCGACATCAGGATGCAGTTCACTGCGGGAATGATGTCTCTGCTGAGCGCGAAGCTCAGCCCGCAGGCGGCGCACCAGTCGATGGTGCTCGGCCGTCGGTTCACAGCCCCCGAAGCGGCGGGGCTTGGGATGATCGACGGGGCTTTCCCCGAAACCGAACTGCTCGAGCGCAGCCTGGCCTACGCCAACGCTCTCGTCGGCAAAGACCCGGCAACGATCGCGGGCATCAAACGGGCCCTCTACGCGACCACCCTGGGGCTGCTTCGCGAGACGCGCTAGCGCGCGTTTGGGACCACCCTCGGGCGTGCGTTAGAGTACTAGTCGGCCCGGCCTCGGCGGGGCCAGTGGGGTATAGTGTAATTGGCAACACGAGAGATTCTGATTCTCTTATTCTTGGTTCGAGTCCAGGTACCCCAGCACTTGTACAAAATTTGTCCCCGCCAAATTTTCGCCGCTGATGGTTACGTCCTCCGGTACGGTGCGCTGGATTAGCGCGGACAGCTGAGCGGCAAGGATGCAGATGTCTTCAGCGACAGTCGCGGCGCTTCTCGATCAGTTGGTGGGCTGGGCCGGTTCTGTGGAGTGGATCGACTGGCTCGAGGTCGGCGGATCGCTGGGGCGGGGCGCGGGCGATGAGTTGTCCGATATCGACGCAGGAATCGGCGTTGTCGATGACGGCGTGCCGATTGCCGGGCGGGTAGCGGCCGCGTTGCGATCGGCCGGCGATTTCGCTCCCGTGGCCGACAGCATCGTGCAAGACCTCGACGGGCGGGCTCATCTCATCGTCGTGTACGCCGACGGACGACAGCTCTCGCTTGTCGTCGTGCCGGCATCCGTGCGTGAGGGGCTGCCGCCGCAGTCCCTGGCGCTTCTTGATCGTTCGGGTCGACTCTCCCGCGCACTTCCGGCGAAACGCTGGGCGCCGGACCCCGCGACCCTGCGTGACTGGGCCTTCGAGGCCTGGATCGGCGTGGGCGATGCGGCGCGCCACGCCATGCGCGGCAACTCCTGGAGAGCGCTGCGCTCACTGACCGAGGCACGTGACCTCACCTGGCAACTGTGGGCTGCGACGCGCGATGTGCCATATCCCGCGTTCGGTGCGGTCAGCGTGACCAACGCGGGTCTGGACGCACCGGACGGCATGACGGCTACGCATCCGGCCGCTCTGGATCGCCCGGCGATACTCGACTCGGCGCGTGCGTTGGCGGCCGTCCTGCGCGACGTGACCTCGGGCCACGGGGTCAACGGCGTCGCGACCGTGATCGAGTCACGTCTCGAATCGAAGAACCTGTGAGCCCGGGTAGGGTTCGGGCATGAACGTTTTCTCGGTCGACCGTGAGGGCGATGTCGCCCTCGTAACCATGCTTACCCCGTCGATGGGATTCGACTTCTTCACCGAACTGCCGCAGCTGTTCCGCGAACTCGACGCCGATGCCGGAGTGCGGGCAATCGTGTTGAGCGGTGGGGGAGCGAATTTCTCGTTCGGGCTCGACCTGAAGGAGGTCGCGCCGATGTTCGGCGCTCTCGCCGGTGCCGATACCGGCGCGAGTGCGCGTGCCGGGCTGCTTGCGCAGGTGCGCGAGTGGCAGGCATCCATCACCGCGGTCGCCGATTGCCGAACGCCGATCATCTCGGCGATCGACGGCTGGTGCATCGGCGGCGGTATCGACCTGGTTGCGGCCACCGATGTGCGCCTGGCAACGACGGCTTCGCGGTTTAGCGTGCGCGAGACGAAGGTCGCCATCGTCGCCGACCTGGGCAGCCTGCAGCGGCTTGTTGGCATCATCGGCGACGGTCACCTGCGCGAACTCGCGCTGACCGGTGGTGACATCGACAGTGCGCGCGCCGAGCGCATCGGATTGGTCAACTCCGTCTACGAGGACGCCGCCGGCCTGCGCGCGGCTGCGCTGGCGATGGGGCACAGCATCGCCGCCAACTCGCCCCTGGTCGTGCGGGGCGTCAAGGACGTGCTGGATGCTGAGCGTGCTCCACGGGTCGAGGCTGGCCTGCGGTATGTGGCGGCGTGGAACGCTGCGTTTCTTCCGAGCCGCGACCTGGGCGAGGCATTCGCGTCGTTCGCCGAACGCCGACCGCCCGAATTCACCGGGGAATAGACGCGACCCGGTGTTACGTCGCGCGTCACCAGCACTGACGGTTGCCTCCTACGATTGAAGAACACCGTCGACCGGGAGAGAGAATCGCATGGGCGCTGGAACGACACTGCTTCGAGTCGTCGTCGGAGGCATTTTCGTCGGGCACGGCCTGCAGAAGCTCAAGGGCTACTGGGGTGGCCCCGGTCTCGAAGGCACGACCAAGATGATGGAAAGCATGGAGATGCATCCAGCTCCGTTGCAGGCGCGCGCCGTCGCGATCGCGGAGACGGCCGGCGGAGCAGCGCTCGCGCTGGGAGTGGCAACGCCGTTGGCCGCAGCGGCACTGATCGCGACGATGGTCACCGCCGTGCGTAAGGTGCACTTCAAGAACGGACTCTGGAACTCGAACCGCGGCTACGAGTTCAATGCCGTGCTCACCACGGCCGTGCTGGCGGTCGTGGCCGATGGCCCGGGAGTGCTGTCGGTCGATGCCATCGCAGGCAAGCGGCGCGCGGGTCTCGGCAGCGCCCTCTTCGCTCTCGCAGCAGGCGTCGCGGGCTCATTCGCGGCGACCGGCGTGGCGAGCGCACTCGCGCCCGCCACGACCAGTACGGACGCCGACCAGATTTCGCCCGACTAGATTTCTATCGACTCTCCCGGTGTCAGCGGGAAGAACTGCCCGCCGCCCTGCTCGGTCGTCGACTGGATGCGCGCATTCGCCATGCCGTTGCCGATGACCGAGTTGATCATCTCGTGGGTGGGGAAGCTGCGCTTCGGCTTCGAGGCGAGCACATAGTCCATGACCTCGCCGATCTTGAGCCACGGCGCACTCGCCGGAACGGCGAGCACCTCGGCACCCTCCGGACCGGCCGTGAACGAGTCACCGGGGTAGAACACCGCGCCGTTGATCAGAACGCCGACGTTGTCGACGATCGGGAACGAGGAGTGGATCACCGCATGCTTTTCGCCGAAGAACTCCAGGGTGAAGGGCTCCAGTTCGACCTTCTCTCCGTCTTTGACGACCGCGAAGTCGAAGTCGGATGCTGCGGCGGCAACGCCTGCCGGCCCGAAGAACTTCACGCCGGGGCTGTCCGTGAGGATGCGCTGCAGGTGCTCGGGCGTCCAGTGGTCGGCATGCTCGTGCGTGACCACAACCGCAACCACGTTGTTGGTGTCGGGCAGTGGAACGGTAAACGATCCCGGGTCGACGATGACTTTCTTATCTCCGATGGATGCGACGAAACAGGCGTGCTCGTATTTGGTGATTCTCATGATTCGAGCCTAGACCGCAGCCTGCGCCAAAATACCCCCAGGGGGTATAGTCGACCGCATGATCGCAGACATCAAGAAGCGCGCACTGCATCGCAGTCGCATCCTGCAGGGCCAACTGCGCGGGCTCGAGAAGATGATCGACAACGAGGACTACTGCGTCGACATCATCACCCAGTCGCTCGCCATACAGAAGTCGCTGCGCAGCCTGAACAAACTTCTGGTCGAGAACCACCTGCGTACGCACGTCACCGATATGTTCGAAGCAGGCGGCGATGAGCGCGAGGCCGCCGTCACCGAACTGCTGACCGTCTTCGAACTGACCAACAACAGGGGGCAGTGATGGACCACGACGACCAGATCTCGACGACCGCCGAGCACGACCATCATGACGACTCGATGACGTCCACGCACGAGCACGAGCACGGCGAGCACGAGCACGGCGATCAGGAGCACGGCGATCAGGGCGGCCACATGGACCATGTCGCGATGTTCCGACGCCGGTTCTGGGTGAGCCTGGTGCTCAGTGTGCCGACACTCGTCTTCAGCACTGGGCTGCAAGACATCCTGCATCTCACGGGCCCGCGATTCCCGGGCAGCGAGTGGATTCCCGCTGTGTTCGGTCTCGCAATCTTCGTCTACGGCGGTCGAACGTTTCTGAAGGACGGCTGGTGGGAGCTTCGCCACCGCCAGCCCGGCATGATGCTGCTCATCTCGCTGGCGATCGTCGTCGCCTTCGCCTACAGCGCCGCCGTGACGCTCGGTCTGCACGGCATGGACTTCTGGTGGGAGCTGGCAAGCCTCATCACGATCATGCTGCTGGGCCACTGGATCGAGATGGCCGCGGTGATGCGTGCAGGCGACGCCCTGGGCGAGCTCGCGACCCTGATTCCGGATGTCGCGGACGTCGTGCACGGCGACCACGTCATGAGCATGCCCGTGTCGCAAATCGCGGTCGGCGAGTCGGTTCTGGTGCGCCCCGGCGGAAGCGTGCCGGTCGACGGCGAGGTCATCGAGGGCGACTCCGAGGTGAACGAGTCGCTGCTGACCGGCGAGAGCGCCGCGGTCGCGAAGACCGCCGGCTCGCCCGTCGTGGCCGGAAGCGTCAACGGTGCCGGCGCGCTCACCATCCGTGTCACGCGCATCGGCGACGACACCGCGCTCGCTGGAGTCATGAAGCTCGTCGCCGAGGCCCAGGCCAGCAAGTCGGGCGCGCAGGTGCTCGCCGACCGTGCCGCCGGATGGTTGTTCTACGTCGCCGTCGGCGCAGCGATCATCACCGCCGTGGTGTGGGTGCTCATCATGCCCAACAACCCCAATTTCATTCTCGAGCGGGTCGTCACCGTGCTGGTGATCGCCTGTCCGCATGCCCTCGGGCTCGCGATACCGCTGGTCGCGCAAATCTCGACATCCCTTGGCGCGCATCGCGGCATCCTGATCCGCAGTCGCGCCGCGCTCGAGGATGCCCGGCTCGTGTCGGTCGTGCTGTTCGACAAGACGGGCACTCTCACCGAGGGTCGCCAGGGCGTGGAGAGCGTGGTTCCGATCGGCAGCACTACCGAAGACGAGCTGCTGCAGCTTGCAGCTGCCGTGGAGGGGCGCTCCGAACATCCGATCGCCCGCGCCATCGTCGACGCGACGGCCGCCCGCAGGCTGCGCAAACTGAAGGTGGTGAAGTTCACATCTCTCGCCGGCCGCGGTGTCGAGGCAACGGTCGACGGTGAGTCAATCACAGTGGCGGCGCCACGCGTGCTCACCGAGCGTCGAATCCATCTCGACCCGCTGCTGGTGCACGCCACACGCGAAGCGCATGCCGAGGGCAAGACCGTCGTGTACGTGCTGCGGAACGACGAGCCGCTCGGGCTCATTACGCTGGCCGACGTCATCCGCCCGGAGTCCGCCGAGGCCGTGCGGTCGTTGAAAGGGCGCGGCGTGAGAGTGGCCATGCTCACCGGCGACTCGCACGACGTCGCGAACTGGGTCGGACGCCAGCTGGGCATCGACGAGATCTTCTCGGAGGTGCTGCCGGCCGAGAAGTCCCGGGTTGTCGAGCGCCTGCAGGCTGCAGGCGCGAAGGTCGCCATGGTCGGCGACGGCGTGAACGACGCTCCCGCACTCGCGCGGGCTGACGTGGGTATCGCCATCGGCGCGGGAACCGACGTGGCGATCGAGTCGGCGGGAATCATCCTGGCGTCCAGCGATCCGCGGGGAATCGCGGACATCCTGACGCTCAGCCGGGCCACGTATCGCAAGATGCTGCAGAACCTGGTCTGGGGTGCGGGCTACAACATCGTGGGCATACCGCTCGCCGCCGGGGTGCTGTACGGGGCGGGCATCCTGCTCGCACCCGCCGTCGGTGCTGTGCTCATGTCGGTGTCGACGATTGTTGTCGCTCTGAATGCCCAGCTGCTGCGCCGCCTTCGCCTCACCGCCTGATCCCTCCCCCTGATCTCCCTTGATCCCTCCCCCTCAAGTACCGATTTGTCACGATGGTGCCGAAATATGCCGGTGCTCTGGTGACAAATCGGTACTTTGGGGGCGGCTTGCGGTCATAATCAGGTCATGACGCAGACGTCCAGCCCGAAACGCCTCGTTGTGGCGATCAATCCTTCCGCCCGGTTCGGCGCCAACAAGGGCGTCGGCAGCACGATGGTCGACAGGCTGCGCGGCCTCGGCCACAACGTCGTCGACGTGCTCGAGCCGAGCTACGCTGAGCTCATCGCCTCCGCCAAGCGAGAAATCGCGAAGAAGCCGGATGCGCTAATCGTCGTCGGCGGCGACGGCATGGTTAATCTCGGCGTCAATCTTGTCGCAGGCACGGGCGTTCCGCTCGGGCTCATCCCGGCCGGAACCGGGAACGACATGGCGCGGGTGCTCGGAATCCCGCACGAAGACCAGGCCGCAGCGCTCGACGTGCTCATCGAAGCCCTCGATCACCCCGCTCGCGTCATCGACGCCGGGCTGGTCACTGATGCAACGGGTGAGACCCGGTGGTTCGGCTGCATGCTGTCGGCAGGGTTCGACTCGATCGTCAACGAGCGCGCGAACACGATGACGCACCCGAAAGGTGCGAGCCGCTACACACTCGCGATGCTGCGCGAACTGATCACCCTGAAGCCCATCGAGTACAAGATCACCCATGACGGGCAGACCTTCGAGTCCGGCGGGGTCATGATGTCGGTGGGAAACGGGGTCTCTCTCGGCGGCGGAATGAAGGTGACACCCACCGCGATCGTCGACGACGGCCTGCTCGACATCCTCGTTGTGGGCCCGCTCACGCGCATCCAGTTTCTGCGCATTTTTCCGAAGGTGTTCGCCGGCACGCACATCGCCGACCCGCGGGTGCGCATCATCAAAGCCAAGAAGATCCGCATCGAGGCGGCCGACGTGGTCGCCTACACCGACGGTGAGCGGTTCGCGCCCCTTCCCATCGACATCGAGGTGCGCCCCGGTGCGCTGCTCGTGTTCGCGCCCCCGGCAAAGGATGCGGCTGCCCCGGACTCGGCCGCCGCCACGGAAGCGGTGAAGTAGCGTTCCTAGCTTTCCCGCCACCGCTTGTCAACGGCGAGAAGTTTTTGCAGCGCCTGAATAGCGTGAAAGTGTCGCCGGCTACGGCGTTCCGCGTGGTTCAGGAGGATCTCAATGTCGACATCGGCTCCCGCCAGAAACAACAGCAGCTCAACCCAGCGCAGCCTGGTGCCGGCACGGATGGACCGGTTGCCCTGGGCCCGGTTCCACTGGATGGTCGTGGTCGGCCTCGGCATCTCGTGGATCCTCGACGGCCTCGAGATCCAGATCGTGAGCAACGCAGGCTTCAAGGGCGAGTTTCACATGACCTCGGCCCAGGTGGGCCTGGTGGGTACTGTCTATCTGGTCGGCGAGGTCGTCGGTGCGCTCGTCTTCGGGCGGTTGTCTGACAAGCTCGGGCGACGCAAGCTGTTCATTCTCACTCTGTTCATCTATCTGGCGGGCAGCGCTATCGCGGGCTTGTCGCCTGCGGTCTGGTTCCTCCTGGTGTTCCGGTTCGTCGCCGGTCTCGGCATCGGGGGCGAGTACGCGGCCATCAACTCGGCGATCGATGAACTCATCCCGCGCAAGTACCGGGGCCACGTCGACATCGCCATCAACGGCACCTATTGGGGCGGCGCTGCGCTCGGAGCTTTCGCCAACCTGATCTTCCTCAATAACTTCAGCGCTAACGTCGGATGGCGGCTCTCGTTCTTCATCGGGCCGGTGCTCGGAATCATCATCATCTTCCTGCGTCGTCATATCCCCGAATCCCCGCGCTGGCTGATGACACACGGACACGAGGATGAGGCAGAAAAGACTGTCGACGATATCGAGGAGCGTGTGCGCCAGAATGGGTTCACGCTCGACGAGGTGAAGGACTCGGAGGCGATCGAGATCGTCCCGGCAGGCAGCATCCCGTTCCGCCGTATCGCGCATGTGCTGTTCATCGACTATCCCAAGCGCACGCTTGTTGGGCTGACGATGATGATCACCCAGTCGTTCCTGTACAACGCGATCTTCTTCACCTACGTGCTCGTGCTCGAGAACTTCTTCAAGATTCCCGAGGGCCAGACGCCGTACTACTTCTTCCCGTTCGCGATCGGAAACCTCGTTGGGCCGCTCGTGCTCGGCCGGCTGTTCGACAGCTGGGGTCGTCGCCAGATGATCTTTCTCACCTACGGGCTGTCCGGGCTAGTGCTTGCGGTGTCGGCGTTCCTGTTCAGCGTCGGGGCGATGAACGCACCGCTGCAGGTCACGTTCTGGTGCGTGGCGTTCTTCTTCGCCTCGGCCGGCGCATCCAGCGCTTACCTGACAGTGAGTGAGATCTTCCCGCTCGAGATCCGCAGCCAGGCGATTTCGTATTTCTTCGCTGTGGCGCAGATCTTCGGTGCGCTCGGCCCGATTATCTTCGGTGCGCTGGTGGGTGACGGCAAGTCACGCGGTCCGCTCGTGATCGGCGACTATGTGGGCGCCGGCGTCATGATCGTTGGTGGTGTTATCGCTCTGATCTTCGGTGTGGATGCGGCGCGCAAGGGACTCGAGGCGGTCACGGCTCCGCTGTCGGTAGTGAAGTCGGGCAACGACACCGAGCAGGCCGGCGCGAAGGCCTGAACGGCCAAGTCCCCCTTTTTGGGGACTCATGTCTGGGAACCGAATCACTTTCAGGTCCGAATGCTGTTTGTGTGACTGAGCAATAAGGACTCACGGATCGCGAATATCCCGCTCCGTGGGCCGGCTCAGTCACACTCCAACGAACGCGTGCTGGGCACCTGCGTTCTGCGTCAAAGCTGCCGCGACCCGAACCCCCGCTGAATTCTCGCGGAACCCGAACGCTCCGACCTGATCCGGCGCGCCACCGGCGTTCCCGGAGTGTCTCAGCGCGTCAGGCGGTCGCGGCAGCCCCGACGTTTGCCATGTCCAATTCCAGGGGGAACCTATGTCCAGCACCTTCACCGCGCCCGTACGCCATTCACGTCTCATGCGTATCGTTCTGACGGGCATGCTGCTTGTTGCGGCATCCGTCGCTGTCGTGGTCTTCGGCCAGGTCGGCGCCACCGCTACTGCCGCTGCTCCTGCATCCATCCGGACCGCGTCGGTCGTCCGGACCGCCGAGCCCGCGCGCCAGGTCGAGGCCGGGCTGGCGGCGCAGCGCGCGATCGTCGAGGAAAAGCAGGCCGCGCAGGCTGCCGCCGACGCTGCGGCCGCGGCGAAAGCGGCGGCAACCGCAGCCGCGCAAAAAGCAGCAGCGGATGCCGCTGCCGTCCGTGCGGCAGCCGCCCGACGGGCGCCCGTGCCGGTGGGGTCGCTGAACGTGTGGACGGCCGGTTGGCAGGCCGAGATCAATGCCTGCCGCGGGGGAGTGGACATCACCGCCCACTACGGACAGCCGACGATCGCCGAGCATTGGTCGTGCGGGGGTAGCTCGTTTCCGACTACTGCTGGCACGATCGTCACGATCACGGGACTCGATGCGGGCACCTACCGTGTCGCCGGTGTCGTCGCAGTACTGAACGCGTACACGTCTCACACCAACGACATCCCGGCCGGCTATTCGCTGCTGTTCCAGACCTGCCGCAACGGCGACAGCCATTACACGCAGTTCGTCGGATTGCAGAAGATCGGTTAGCGTCCTGGATGCTGGCCAACGACCAGTGGACGGGTTTTGGCGGGTCTTCCCCCGATATGGCATACTCGTAAAGTTGTCGTGACGGCCCCATCGTATAGCGGCCTAGTACGCTGCCCTCTCACGGCGGTAACACCGGTTCGAATCCGGTTGGGGTCACAACTGCTCGGATGCCAGTAACTTACTGGCGTCCGGGCTCCTTTTTTGTTGAGCCCGCAATCGCGGCTAGTGTGGCCGAAACCGGAGTGCGTGCCGGCCCGGATTGGACGGATTCGCCCGTGGTGCGGGGTCTTAGGCCGACAGCGGCCGGATCTGGTCGAACTCGTCGTGGTGCAGGGCGAGCGCGACGTCGAGGTCGTATCGACTCTGCAGGTTCATCCAAAAGCGATCGGAAGTTCCGAGCGCACGAGATAGGCGCAGCGCGGTGTCGGGTGAGATCGCTCGCTTGCCGTGGACGATCTCGTTGATGTGCCGAGCGGGCACGAAGATGGTCCGGGCTAGTAGGTCCTGGGTGATGCCGGTCGGCTTGAGAAACTCATCGAGCAGAATCTCACCGGGATGAATTGGCTCTTGATGTGCAACCACGAGATCTCCCTTCGGGTCATAGTAAGGATCGATTTGCTGTCACGCGATCGGCAATTCTTTTCGAGAGGTCGTCCAATTCATCCATGACGTCTGAAACAACCCACACTTTATTCTTTTGCCGACCGGTGATCTCGTGGATCACGCCGTCACGATCGAGCCGATCGATAGCCGCATAAGTAGAGGCGGGGTTCGACCCCGAGAGTTCCTCTGCGAGTTCGGACGTCAGAATCGGATTTGCTGGGAGTGCGGCAAGCAGTGCGGCTCCGGCACTTCGGGCCCGCCATTTTGAGCGGACCGCCCACTCCGCCGGCATGATTCGCAGTCGATCCGCCGACGTTCTCGATTCCTCGGCGGCGATCAGCGTGGCGTTTGCCAGGTCGTCGACGAATGGGCCCAAGTATCCGGTCCGGAAGTTATTCACTCGATCGAAGTACCGCTGTCGCTCTGCGAGGAGTGCACTTGCGACCGGAACAACGGTCACGGTGGTTGAGCCGCGTCGACGAAGAACCGCGTTGATTAATCCGCGCCCGATCCGACCATTGCCGTCGGTGAAGGGGTGAATCGATTCGAATTGAGCGTGAACGGCGGCGGCTTGTACGAGCACTGGGACGTCGTCGCGGTTCGCGTAGCGCACGAGGTCGTTGAGGAGTGACGGTACGAGTTCGGGTGGCGGCGGGATATGCACGGCGTCTCGCGGACTCCAATCGGAGCCAAGGATCCAGTTCTGCACTTCACGAATTTTTCCCGCGAATTCACCGTCAAGCGAGTCGTCCTTCATGAGCAGCCAATGGGCCTGGAGAATTTGATCTAGTTCGATTCGTCCGCCTGCGCCCACGGAGTCGACCATTTCTGTCAATGCCTTGGTCGCGTTGACCATCGAGACTGCGGACTCATTTGATTTTGAGCCAGTAAGTGCTCGAGCAAAGTCCTCGGTCCTTGCCTCGATTTGCTCAATCTTGGAGCTGGCCACGGACTCGGTCTGAATCAGGAACCTGCCAAGGGCGCCGGCCTGATCGGCTGAAAGTGCATCCGCGCGGACAACGGCGTTGATGGCCGCATCCATCGACTTTGTCTGTTCGGCGCGTGCCGAAAAGTCGAATTCGGCAATTCGTGGGGGGATCGAAACGACGATCTCGCTGAGCGTACGATCAGCTCGTGTACCCCCGCGTTGGCCCTGGCGCCAGGCGCGCGTCGCCGAGCCGTGGGGTGGCCAATCGGCTTCGCCACTCTCGGAACTCATACCGGTCTTCTCCTTTTAAGTCGGAATGATACTAGTTCATTCCGAGTTAGCTCACTTAAACCAGAATATATTACGATCATTGCGGCTTCCGACTTCCGAATTGCGGGAGCTGGCACCACTTTGGCAAAATTCGGGCGAAATCACCGTAATTCAATCTGGTCAGGATGGGGTCACAACTGCTCGGATGCCCCTAACTCACTGCCGCCCGGGCCTCTTTCTCACTCGCCCGCGTTCGGCGCGGGTCGCGATTGTACGCTCAGGGCCGATTGATAGCACGTCCTTGTGGATTCCTAGGGTTCGGCGCAGATTGTTGATCTATGCGGTCGTATCGATTCGGACTCGCGATGTTGGCGGTCGGCCTCACCTCTGCCACGGGCATCGCCGGCGCCTTCGCCGAGCCGCCGGCCGCATCGGTGTCGAAGCATTCGACGACGACGAGTTCTGACAGTTCACCCACCGCCGCACTTCCCGCCCTGCAGGTGCTGACCATCGGCGACTCGATCATGAACGGGCACGGCCTGCCTTCGGGCGACGCGTGGCCCTACCTCGTCGCGTCCGCGGAGGGGTGGGATGTGACGAACGACGGATGCGACGGTGCCGGAGTGCTCACGCCGGGCGACCCCGCAAAGTGCGACTCGGACTACGCAGGCATCATCAGCGCGTCTGCGGCCATGAGTCCCAACATCGTCATCATTGAGGGCAGCAGCAACGATTTCGACTTGGACAACAGTGCACTGCTTGTTGCGACAATCAGCGAAGTCCAGTCCATCAAATTCGAATTCCCGTCCGCGCAGATCGTCGGGCTCAGCACGCTGTGGGGGTCCACAGTTCCTCAGGCGGAGCTTGCCCAGGTAAATGCGCAGGTGAAAGTGGCTGTCACGGACGCGGGGGGTACCTACCTCGATATCGGACAACCGATGGAGGGGCATCCGGAGTTGATGCAAGCGGATGATGTGCATCCAACCGCCGCAGGCCAGGCCGTGCTCGCGACGACTATCGAGCACGCGCTCGGTCCAGTCGAGCGTGCTGCGATCGAGGCAGAGCAGGCGGATGCGGCGCGAGTGGCACGGGTGCACGAGCTCGTCGCGCTGGGCGATCTCGAGTAGCCCCAGCGGCCCGTCTTTTCTGCAGAACTGCTATGAGCGGCGTGGGTAACCGCGCGTTCGACACGCCCCGGGTTAAGTTTGCGCGGTCGGACTTAGCAGGCAAGATTGGTGGTGGGGGTACCAGTGGGAAAGAAGTTGACGATCGGCGCGGGGTCTGGGCCTCGCGGTCTGCGGGCCAGGCTTCACGTGCCGGGGTTCATCGCTGTAACCGTTTTGCTCATCACCGGTTCCCTCGTTGCGGGCAGCGCGCCCGCGGCGTTCGCGACGACCTACCCCGCCTGGGCCGACGTGGTCGCGGCGCGTGCCAATGCAGCCAACGCCAAGGCCGAGGCGGCAAAGATCCAGGCCGACCTCGATGGGCTGAACACCCAGCTCGTCGCGGCGAACGCCAATGCGATCGCGACCGGGCAGGCCGCGGCAACCGCGGAACAGGACTACACCCTGGCCGCTCAGAAAGAGCAGACGCTGCAGTCACAGGAAGCGGATGCAGCAGCCAGGGCCGCGAAGTCGAAGCAGGAGCTGGCGGGCTTCGCGTCGCAACTCGCCCGGGGCCCGGGCGCCGGCGAGAGCTGGTCCACCATCTCACTGCTGCTCAATGGCAAGACCGCAGGCAACCTGCTCAACAATCTCGGCGCCGTCGGCCAAATCTCGAAGCAGGAGGACGGCCTGCTGCAGAAGGCGCTCGCTGACCAGAATTCGGTAAAGCAGTTGACCGCTCTCGCCGATGCCCAGACGAAGATCCTCGACCAGCAGAAGCAGGCCGCGGACGCAGCGAAGGCGGCAGCAGCAGCCGCTGCCGCCAAGCTCGAGACGCAGGTCGAAGCTGCAGCACAGTACGAGCAGCAGCTCACCGTCGAGCTCGCAGCGCTGACCACCAACCTGGCAATGACCGAGCAGCAGTACGAAGCCGGGGTCGCGGCGTCGGGAGGCGCGGGACAGGCTGGCGTCGTTGACTCCCAGGGCTGGGCGCTGCCGACGGTCGGCGTGATCACGTCGCCGTGGGGTTACCGCTACGACCCGGCCCAGGGCTATGCGTGGGCGTTCCACTACGGCGATGACATCGCCCACGGATGCCTGCAGCCGATCTACGCGGCAACCGCGGGAACGGTGACCTACGCGGGGATCTACAGCGACTACGGCAACTACATCACCATCCGCCATGCCGACGGCGTCTCGACCTCGTACGGCCACATCGCCAACGGCAAGACCTTCGTGCACGTCGGAGAACCGGTCGTGGCAGGAGCGAACATCGCGATGACCGGTTCGACCGGGGCATCCACCGGGTGCCACCTGTACTTCGCGGTCAACGTGAACGGCAGCTGGACCGATCCGGTTCCGTTCATGCGCGCGCGCGGCATCACCATCGGCTAGCTCCCCCTTCTGGGGACTCGTTTGCGGGGCGCTCGAGCCGGATGATTGTGCGCATGGACGACTTCGAGGAACTCGGTGTAACGGCGATAGCGGAGTTTCCGCCGCCCACAAAACCCGCGCGCAGCCTGGGGCAGCTCGCCGCACTGATCGGCGCGGGCATCGTGATCACCGCGGTCGCCATCTCGCTGTGCGTCGCCGTCGCCGCCGGCCTCGCCGCAATGCTCGGGGGACCCGCCGGCATTCGCTAGCCACAGTTTCGGCACGCTGCTAGTGTCGCTGGGCATGAGGGCGTCGCCAGAAGATATCGACAGCATCTGCCGGTCCCTGCCCGAGGTCGAACTGGGGATCTCGTGGGGCGACCGGCCGACCTACAAGGTGCCGACCGGACCCAAGGGCCGCGGTTTCGTTCTCTATCGCGCCCCGGGCAAGACCGCCATCGATCCGGAGACGGGCGAGCTGTTCACCGACCTCCTGGTCATCTCGGTTCCCGATGAGAATGCGAAGGCTGCGCTGGTGCAGGATCCCGAGTCGCCGTTCTTCACGATCGACCATTTCAGCGGATACAACGCCGTGCTGGTTCAGGAGTCCCGTCTCGGCGAGCTCGATCGCGAACGACTGGCTGAGGTGCTGGTGGACGCGTGGGCCTGCAAGGCCCCGAAGAAGCTGGTCAGCGCCTACTTCGAGAGCCGCCTGCCGCCGGAACGGCTCTAGGGTCGGTCGCAACCAGGGCCGCGGATGCGAGAAGTGCGAGTTTTTCTTCAGCCTCGCTGCCCGCATCGGGGTGATAGATGACGAGCATCATCCCCTCGGTTCCGGTGATGGCCAGCTTCTCGCGGTTCAGCTGAAGCTCACCGACCTGCGGGTGGTCGAACACCATTCGTGCGCCCTGGCGCAGGCCCACGTCGTGACGCGCCCACAGTCGACGAAACAGCGGGCTGGCCAGCGAGAGTTCCCCGACGATCTCGATGAAGCGGGGGTCGTCGGTGTCGGTGCCGACGGACTGGCGGAATCCCGCCACGAGGTGCGCGGCCGCTCGCTCCGGGTCGGGATAGAGTGCCGACTCTGCCGGATCGAGGAAGACGTCGCGCATCCGGTTGCCGCCGACCACGAGCCGGGGCGAGAGTGCAGCCGCAAGCGGGTTCGCCGCGAGTACATCGAAGTAGCGGCCCTCGACAAAGGCCGGCAGCGCCAGGGTTTCGACCAGCCCGACGATCCCGGTGGGAACCGTCTCCCTGCGCGGTCGCCGACGAGCGCGTCGCGGCTTGTCTGCCGCCAGCGACAGCAGGTACAGGGTGGTCGCTTCGTCGAGCTGCAGCACTCGAGCGACGGATTCGAGCACCTGGGCGGACGGGTTGCGATCGCGACCCTGCTCCAGCCGGAGGTAGTAGTCGGCGCTGATGCCGGCGAGCATGGCCACCTCCTCGCGGCGCAGCCCGGCGACGCGACGGGTACCCACGATCGGGATGCCCACCTGCGCTGGCGAGACGAGCTCCCGTCGGGCACGCAGGAATTCGCCCAGTATGTTGGTCCCGTCGCTCATGCCTCCACGGTAGGCCGTGCGCGCGAGGGATGCGTGGTCCTCTCACTCCCAGGAACGGCGGGGCTCTGGCTGCGGCGGCCACCGGCAGCGACGATGGACCTACCGCACATCGACAACGCCACCTAAGGAGCACCCCATGTCCCCGCTCGCACTCGTCACCGGAGCGTCATCCGGCATCGGCAGGGCCTTCGCCCAGCGCCTGGCCGCCGAAGGCTACAGCCTGGTCGTAGTGGGCCGGCGCAGGGATCGCCTCGAGGAGCTCGCGGAGTCCCTGCCGGATGTTGCCGTGCAGGTCGTCGTCGCCGATCTGGCCACCGATGAGGGCATCGACGCGGTGGCCGCGATCTGCGCCGCCCAGCCCGTGTCGACGTTGGTGAACAACGCCGGCGTCGCGCACTATATGCCGCTCGCCGAGCTGCCCGCCGCCACCGCGCGCGAGATCCTCGCGGTCAAGGTCGTCGCTCCGACCCTGCTCACCCGAGCCGTGCTTGCCGGCATGCTCGAGCGTGGTGAGGGCACGATCATCAACGTTGCGGGCATGATCGCCTTCTCGGGTCCTGCCCCGGCCTCGGCACCTCAGGGACAGCGCGCGGTGTATGCGGGAACGCTGGCCGGCATTGTCGCATCCACCCAGACGCTGCACGCCGAACTGGAGGGAACAGGAGTTCGAGTGCACGTGGTCTGCCCCGGAATCGTCGCGACCGAGTTCCACACGGTGCAGGGCATGGACCTGTCGGCGGTTCCCCGAATGTCGCCCGAGGATGTCGTTACAGCGGCTCTCGCCGGAATAGAACTCGGTGAGGTGGTCAGCGCGCCCGGGGTCGAGGACTACGGGCTGCTCTCCGCCGTGTTCGACGCCGATCTGGCCGCGTTCCATGGCCAGAGTCCGGTGTTGGCCTCTCGCTACCAGCCCGCCTCGAGTTAGTCCGTCAGGCGATCTGCAGGGCGGGCCGCCGAGTCGCGAATCCGATCATGAACGACACGAGAGCGACAACTGCCGCCCCAGCACCGAACAGCGGAACCAGGTCTGGGCCGCCGAGGCCGAGCGCCAGAGCTCCCAGCGGGGGAGCAATGGCGATGCCCGCGTAGAGGGCGGTCGAGAACCATGAGATGGCGACGCCGGCCGATGCCGGATCGATCTGCACGAGCCGATGCTGCACGGGCAGCGAGACCGCGTTCGAGCTGACGCCCCAGATCGCGAACACGATAGCCGTGGCGAGGAAGCTGTTCGACACGAACACGATCGCGACCAACGAGACGATGAGCAGCGCGAACACCCCGGCGGCCACCCTTCGATTGCCGAAGCGATCGGTCAGTGGCCCTGCGGCGGTGTTGCCGCCGATGCCCGCCACCCCGAATACGAGCAGCAGCACGGCGAGAAGCGACGGCGATCCCGCTGTGACGGTTGCCGTCACTGCCGAACTGAAGATGTAGACAATGTTGAATCCGCTCACGACGAACAGCGTGGTGATAAGCGCAAGCAGGATGCGCGGATCCTGAAGCACTGCGAAGCGTCGCCTTGCTGAGATCGGGTCGCCCAGCGGGATGTTCCGCACGAACAGGGCGACGGCGATCGCGCTCAAGCCGGCGAGCGCGGCAAGACCGAACAGCGGCACGCGCCATCCGCCGATCCCGGCGATCGCGGTGCCGAGGGGTGCCCCGAATGCGACCGCGGCGGTGAACCCCACCCCTACGAAGGCGATGGCGCGTCCGCGGCGCTCGGGCGCCGCGAGGATCGCGGCTGTGGCGGTTGCAGGCGGAACGAGTGCAGCTCCGCCGAACGCGGCGATCACACGGCCGAGGGTGAAGACCAGCAGGGTGGGTGCCGCCGCGGCGACAATTGTGCCGAGCAGCACGAGTACGAGCCCCAGCGACATCAGGGTGGTCCGTGACATCCGCGCAAGCAGGATGGATACCAGGGGCGAAGCCACGGCCACCACGATCGCGTAGTAGGTGATCGAGTAGCTGACGTCGCTCGCCCGCACGTGCAGCGTGTGGGCGATCTCGGGCAGCAGTCCGGCGATCATGAACCCGTTGGTGCCCACGATGAACAGACCGACGGCGAGAATCGCCAAGCGAGGGTACAGCCGGGGAGCGTACGATTGTTCAACGGTTGTCATACGGTTGAAGATAGCATAGTTCAATGACATTTGAACGGTTGGGATGCACGTGAGCGCGGATTACCCGGCTCCGGATATGGCGGACGTCCAACTGGTGGATGTGCTGCAGGCCCTTGCCGACCCCACCCGGCTCGAGATCGTGAGATTGCTTGCCGACGGCAGCCCGCATCCGAAGAGCGCAGCTGAATGGGACTTCGGAATGCAGAAATCGGCGCTGGCGTACCACTTCAAAGCGCTGCGCGAGGCGGGAATCACGCTGACCATCGTGAATGGGCGAACCCACGACATCCAGCTACGCCGCGACGAGCTCGACGCGCGTTTCCCTGGACTGATCGACGCACTGATTGGGTCGAACTAACCGGTAACGGGTACCCGCGGAGGTAGGCCGGGGCGAACAGCGTGTCGGCTACGACTACAACCGCTGCCCGCCCGGGCCGGACTGTGGGAGGCGCTCAGTCCAGCAGCGAGGGCGTAACGCCCATGTAACGGCGGCGTGCGCGCTCAGTCGGCGTTGCCGATGGCGGTCGCCTCCGGGTACGGGTTGTCGTTCTCGATCCGCTCGAGGGGCGTTGTGGCGGGCTGCGCGATCTCACCACGGTCGGCGGCGCGCAGAGCCTGGTGCACACGACTCAGGATGATCGCAGCGGCGAGCAAAGTTGCAGTGCCGAGGAAGAACGGCACCATCGGGTTGAACGCCGTAACGAGAAGCCCCGCGACGAACGGGGCGAGGCCACCGCCGATGAATCGTACGAATCCGTAGGTGGCCGAGGCGACCGGGCGCTCCACGGGCGCGATCGACATGACGGCGGTCGTCACCAGGGTGTTGTTCACGCCGATGAACGCTCCGGCGATGATCACGCACACGATCACGACGATCGGGTTCGCGTAGAAGGTCGCGATGACCGCGAGGTCGATCGCCATCAGCACGAAGTTGACGTACAGCGTTCGCGGCGTTCCGAACCGTCGCTGAAGCCAGGGGGCTCCCCAGACGGCGAACACGGCGACGAGGATGCCCCATCCGCAGAACACCAGGCCGAGCTGGATGGGGCTGTCGATTCCCATCAGAAAGGGCGAGTAGCCCAACAGCGTGAAGAAGGCCCAGTTGTAGAGCAGCCCGACGATGCTGGTGATGCGCAGCGACCGGTGCTTCAGCGCCGCCAGCGGCTCCGACAGCCTTTGTTTGCGAACCGGACGGGGCGTTTTCGGCAGGAAGAAGATCGTGGCGACCAGGGCGATCGCCATAAGCACGGAGACGCCGAAGAAGGGCCCGCGCCAGCTGATGTTTCCGAGCACGCCCCCAATGAGCGGCCCCAGGGCGATGCCGATGCCGAGGGCGCTCTCGTAGAGCACAATCGCGCCGGCGAAGCCACCGGACGCGGATGCGACGATCACCGCAAGGGATGTCGCGATGAAGAGCGCGTTGCCAAGGCCCCAGCCGGCTCGGAACCCGACGATCCCGGCGATGCTGTTCGTGGAGCCGGCGAGTGCCGCGAACACCACGATCAGGATGAGGCCGGCGATGAGCGTCCACTTCGCGCCGATGCGGCTCGAAACCCACCCCGTCACCAGCATGGCGACTGCCGTGACCACGAGATAACTGGTGAAGAGCAGCTCCACCTGCGACGGCGTGGCGTTGAGCTGGCCGGCGAGGGTCTTCAGGATGGGGTCGACCAGGCCGATACCCATGAACGAGACGACGCAGGCGAATGCGACCGCCCACACTGCTCGGGGCTGCTTGAACGGGCTGGGGCGGCGCTCGCCGTCGGTCGCGGTGCCGTGGGAACTCATCGTGGATACCTCGTTGCTGTCGTCAGTTGTGGGTTTCGTCGAACGCGGGCGCGCCCGCGAACTCCACCAGGGCGGGCAGCGCGGCGACGAGCGCGGCCCGGTGTTCGGCGGAGAGGGTTGCAATCCGGTCGCCGAGAAGGGCAGCCCGGGCATCCCGATGTGCACGCACTCGATCGAGGCCAGCGGCGGTGATCGTCACGCGCACCGCTCGACCGTCGCTCGGGTCGGGCTCGCGCACGGCCAGACCGGCTTCTTCGAGGCGATTGATGAGCGTGGTCATCCCGGGCTGTGTGAGTTGTTCGCGCTCCGCGAGTTCCGTGACCCGCAGGCTGCCCAGCGAATCGAGGCGGCTCAGCGCGCTCAGCGCACTGAGCGAGAGCCCCGATGGCTCGCGCGACTGCCGCAGCCAGGCGATGACCTGCTCGAGTGCTCGGGCGACGGCGAGCTGGTCGGCATCGGTCTCAAGCGATTGCATACATCCATTATATAGATGTCTTATGTAATGTGCTGGCTATGCAGCGGCCTCAGACCTGATTGTCGCGAGGGCGGTGTCGAATCCCTGGCCGGTAAGCGAGGAGCCCGCGACGCTCCCAACGCTGAGGGTCGCGAGGCTCTTGCCCACAGCCACCGACGAGATGCCGCTCTCGAACCGGGCCTGGTATTGGGCTGCCTCCGAATCGGCCGTTACCGATTTCACGGTGACAGCGGTGATCACTTTGCTCTTCACTGTCACTGTGACGGCGATTTCCTCGCTGCCCCCGGGGGAGGTGTAGCTGCCATCGGCCGTGTAGGTGCCGTCTTTGTAGCCGGTCGTGTTGTCAGAGGTGGACGAGGCGGAGGTGCTGCCGCTCGAAGTCGACCCGCTCGAGGTCGACCCGCTCGCACCCGCGGAAGTGGTCGAAGCGCATCCGGCAACAGCCCCGGCGAGCGAGATTCCCACAGCGACGGCGAGGGCGGTTGGTGATCGTCGAATGCGCTTCATACCCACGAGTGTGCACAGCGAGATTATGTGGAACCTATGCAGACGATTGGGGCGAGCGATGAGTGTCGAACACGTCCGCGACCTACGATCGAATCATGACAATTGCGCTGACCGGCACAACTGGCGGCATCGGTGGTGCCGTTCTGCAGAAGCA
>Ga0302314_10000542_pt1 | contig 69679 bp, 57 predicted proteins | sample III_Palsa_N2_3_FD_200533 | JGI IMG/M metagenome (GOLD analysis project Ga0302314, IMG submission 200533) | Peat permafrost microbial communities from Stordalen Mire near Abisko, Sweden - III_Palsa_N2_3 | ecosystem: Environmental > Terrestrial > Soil > Palsa > Peat permafrost | place: Sweden...
GTGCGCGCTAACATCATGCACAGGCGAGCCCTCGACCAGCTCCTCGCCCCGCCCCCAACACCTCAACGCGATCCAAGACAGCTCTGCCTAGACTTGCTCCCAGCATGAACCGGACAGCCGTGGGACAGGCCCCGCCATGACGCGGGAAGAGAACTGCGGCGTTCTTTCCAACGGTCGTTCTGCCTGCGATAGCTTTCCGAAACACCAGACGGGAGGCTAGGCCATGGCGAAAACATCCTTTGACTGCGCGATCGAGGATCTGGGCGGATCGCTCGCCGGTCCCTGGCGCGGACCCCGGCAGATGCTGGCCGAGCAGGAATACGACGGCCACGCCTCGATACACGACCCGGCCACCGCCCAGAAGCTGGGCTTCAAGACCGCGACCATCGAAGGCCCGACCCATTTCAGCCAGTTCGCTCCCCTGGGCGAGGCGATCTGGGGCGAGCGGTGGTTTTCCGAAGGCTGTCTCTCCGCCCACTATCGCAATGCGGTGTTCGAGGGCGAGGAGGTGCGCGCCTTCATGGACAAGCCAGCGGAGGGGCCGGCCGACGGGGCGGTCCAGGTGGCGATCCGGATGGAGAAGCGCGACGGGACCGAGGTGTTGCGCGGCACGGCCCAGATCGGGCCGGATGGTCCGCCCACGGCGCTGGAAGCGCGGATCGCGGGGCTGGAGCCGCTAAAGGATCCGGTGATCCTGCACGACGTGGGCGTTGGTCTGAAGACCAGCCGCCAGCAGGTGCGGATGGACGCCGATCAGAACATGGGCGCCCTCTATCCCTTCTCGCTGATGCAAAAGCTGGCCAAGATCACCGAACCGTCGGCCATCTACTCGCACGCGGCCGCTTCGCCCTTCGGCAAGGCCATCATCCCGATGGAGATGATCAGCGTGCTGGCCCAATACACCGCCCGCCAGGACCGCATGCCGATCCGAGGTCCCGCTGTCGGCCTGTTCGCCGACCAGGAAATCCGCCTCTTCAAGGGTCCGCTCTACGTCGGCGAGCCCTATGAGATCGACCGCGAGATCGTCTTTCTCAGCGGCAGCCGGCGCACCGAAAGCCTGTGGGTCAAGACTCGCATCTATGCCCCCGGCGGCGATGAGGTGCTGGCCACCATGCTGCTGAACAGCGCGACGATGAAAGAATCCTACGCGCCGTATGCGGAGGAATACGCGGCGCTCTATGGCTGAGGCGGCCCTAACGTCGGCCGCGCGAAAAGGCCACCACCTTGCGGCCCACGCCCACATCCACGCGCGGACACAGGGCGTTAAGAGGGCAGCGGCCGCAGGCCGGCGGACTGTCGGTGCAGATGCTCTGGCCCAGGCCCTTGATCAGCCAGTGAAGCTCATAAAAGGCTTCGGCGCCCCACGCCGACGGCGCCATGACCATCAGCGCCTCATGCGACTGCGCTGGCTCGGCTGAGCGCCCCACCAAACCCAGACGGCGCGTCACCCGATGCACATGGGTGTCGACCACCATGGCCCGCTTGTTCAGGGTGCTGAAGTTCAGCACCGCGGCGGCGATCTGCCGGCCGACGCCAGGAAGCTCCTCCAGCCAGGCCATGGCCTGATCCACTGGCAGGTCGGCCAGGACGTCCAGGCTGACGTCGCCGGTGCGATGCTCGATCAGCCTAAACAGGATCGGCAGCTGCCGCGCCTTCTGGTCGGCGAAGGTGGTGTCGGAAATGATCGCCTCGACCGCCTTGGGCTCGGCGGCGGCCAATTCGCGCCAATCCGTGAAGGCCGCCTTCAACCGGCCGAACGCCGTCCAGGACACTGCGTCATAGGTCCGTGTACTGATCAGCGCCTTGACCAGCTGCGAGGCTGGATCCAGTCGCCGCTCCGCCGCCTGGGGGCCGAAGGTCGAGAGCAGTTTGTCGCGAAGCTGCGGCAGGATCGGCGAGGGCTCGAAGTCGAACATGGCTTGCATGGAGAATCTCGTTTTGTTCTCATTAGCAATCTAGAACAAAAACGGAACTCGTCAAGGGGACGCCTCAGAACAGCGCCGTCACCATCAGCCGCACGGAAATCGGCTCCAGGGGATGGACCTGCAGCCCGTCCACCGGCGCAGATGTCGGCGTCAGGCGGGACGTGTAGTCGTACTCGGCCGCATAGGCCTTTTCATTCAGCAGGTTATAGACGCTCACCTGCACCTTCAGCTTGGCGCTGACCTTGTAGCCGACGTCCAGATTGACCTCGCTATAGCCGGCGCCGCGCGGGAATTCCTGGCCGTCGACCACCGGGTACGGGCCCAGGTCGCGCCACTGCAGGCCGCCGAACCAGGGTCCCAGATTGTCCACCAGCACCCCGAACGAGCCGATGAAGGTCGGCGCATTGGCGATGAAGGAGCCATCCAGCCCGAAGTTGGCCAATTCCGCCGGTGAGGCGGTGTAGCGGGCCTTGGAGAAGGCCAGGTCGGTGTTCAGCTCGATCCAGTCGAAGGGATGGTATTGGCCGGACAGCTCGATCCCCTGCCGCCGGCTGGGCGCGCTGGGCGTGTCCTCGCCCTCGTCCTGGTCGTAGGTCAACTCGGACTGGAAGTCCTCCTGGAACACCGCCACCTGCATCTGCACCTTGGGCACGATGTTGGAGCGCAGCCCCACTTCCTCTCCGGTCGCCTCGGCGAGGAAGGGCGTCTTGCCGGCGGTGCCTGGAAAGCCTTCCAGCGGCGCGGTGCCGAATACGCCGCGCACATCGTCAGAGTGGAAGCCGCGCCCGGCGCTGACATAGAGCTCTGTCTTCAGCCAGGGCCCCAGGATCAGGCTGGCTTTCGGCTGCGGCAGGGTCTGGGAGCCGGAGCCCTTGAACCCGGTGGTCAGGCTATGGTCCGTGGCCTGATAATCCTCCTCGCGGAACCCCAGCACCGTGCGCAGCCAGCTGGTCCAATAGGTGGTGTTCTGCACATAGGCGCCCAGGTCGTTCAGGCGAACGCGGTCGGCGGTGCAGGCGCCGCCCACGGCCGCATAGGGCGTGGCGGAGATCCCATCGGGGTTCGGCAGTTCGCAATAGTCCAGGGCGTTGCGCGCGAGGGTGTGGCGTCGGTCGATATAGACGCTGTCGTTGCGCTCCTGCAGACCAATGACGGTCTGGGTGCGGATGGATCCGAAATCGTGGCTCAGGGTGAAGGCGGCGTCCGCGCTCAGGGTGTCGCGGGTCTCGTCCTGTTGCTCCTGGTCGCCATTCACCGGGTCGAACAGATAGTGGGTGAAGTCATTCCACAGGGTCATGGTCGAGTGGATGACCGAGGCGTTCGAGACGAAGCGCCAGTCCTGGCCTGTGGCGCCATAATGGGCCGACAGGCTGTAGCGCTCGGAGCGGCTGCCGTCGGTGGGATCGAGTACGCCATAGCGGCCGATCAGCCCGTCCTCGACGGCATGGATGGACTGGTCGGTCTCCAGCTTGCCGGCGCCGTTGTAATACATGCCGGTCAGGCTGAAGCCGTCGGCGTCGTCGCCGTGGCTGAACCGGCTCATGGCCACCACCTTGTGGAAACCGCCGGGCGGCGACCAGGGGCCATCCAGATGGGAGACATCGATGGCGCCCCACAGCCGGTCGCCAGAGTCGAAATGCCAGGTCCCGCCACCAAAGACGTCTTGATCACGCAGGGTCCCGACGCTCGCCCCGACCTGATTGGGCAGATCGTCGATCAGCCGCACATGCGCCGAGCCCACCGCGCCGAAATCACCGATCGCCGCATAGTAGGGGCCCTTGGTGTAGTCGATGCCGCCGACCACCTGGGGGACCAGGAAATTCTGGTCCGAATAGCCCTGACCGTGGGTGTTGGTGGGCCGGTTCACCGACATGCCGTCGATGAAGGAGGCGAAGTCGGTGCCGTGGTCCAGGTTGAACCCGCGTAGCAGATACTGGTTAGCCTTGCCCTCGCCGGAATGGATGGTCACCACCAGGCCCGGAATGGTCTCGTAGAGTTGACCGATACGGAAGATCGGCCGCAGCTCGGCTTCCTTGCGGGTGATCGAGCCCTGGCTGGCTGTCGACGCCACGCCCAGCAGGTTGGCTCGGGAAGCGGTGACAACGACTTCGGAGACGGTGGACGCGGGCCTGGGCGCGGCCTGGCCATGCGCGCTCGCCGCGAGGCCAAGCGCCATCGCGGTCGTCAGCCGCCAGATCAACTTAAGCTTCATGCCCACTCACGTCCCCAACCGCGTGAGCACGCCATGCCGGGGCAGGCGATCAAATCCAAGCGAGTAACGGTTCCGGGCACGTTGATGAACGCCCGATCTGGCAAAGTTGATGCTGCTGCGCGCCTGCCCTTCCACCGCTCATCCCCGCCTGCGCGGGGATGAGCGGAAATAACTAAAGCGGTTGTGGCGGCGGCGGCGGGTCTTCCGGCAGCGGAATATATTCGTCGTGGTCGTGCTGGGGCAGCGGGATGCGGCCGGCTTTCCAGTCCGCCTTGGCCTGCTCGATCCGGTCCTTGGACGAGGAGACGAAGTTCCACCAGATGTGCCGTTCGCCCAGCGGCTCGCCACCCAGCACCATGACGGTGGAGTTTTGCACCGCGGTCACCATCACCGTGTCGCCGGGGGCGAACACCAGCATCTGGCCCTCCACGTAACTATGCCCGTCCACCTCCACCTCGCCCTTGGCGATGAAGATGGCGCGTTCGGGGTGGTCGGCGGGCACGCCGGCCTTGGCGCCCGCGGTCAGTTCCCAGTGGGCGTAGACCATCGGCGAGTGGGTCTTCACATTGGCCTTGGCCCCAAACCCGGTCCCGGCGATCAGCCGCGCCTTCATCCCGCCGCCCTCGTAATAGGGCAGGTCGTCGCCGGCGTAGTGGGCGAAGGCGGGGTCGATCTCTTCCAGCTCTGCGGGCAGGGCGACCCAGGCCTGGATTCCATGCATGTTTCCGCCGTGGTCGCGCAACGGCCCGTCGAACCGCTCCGAATGGCTGATGCCCTTGCCGGCCGTCATCCAGTTCACCTCGCCGGGGCGAATCTGCTGGTCGGAGCCGACGCTGTCCTGGTGGCGCATCTCGCCGGAGAACAGATAGGTCACCGTCGACAGGCCGATGTGCGGATGCGGCCGAACGTCCGTCGAGCGCGGAATTCCCGCCGGCATGTCCACCGGACCCATGTGGTCGAAGAAGACGAACGGCCCGACGGTGCGATGCTTGGCGAAAGGCAGCACCCGGCCGACCTCGAAGCCCCCAAGGTCCCGGCGGCGGGAGTCGATGACAAGTTCGATCATGGTCGGGCTCCGGGCAAGGTCTGCGCGTGAGGCGCCACGATAGGTCTTTGCCTTTCAACCGTCATCCCCGCCCTTGTGGCGGGGACCCATGTTTCAACCGGCGCGACCCGCGAAGGCGGAACCATGGGTGGCCGGGACGAGCCCGGCCATGACGTGGAAAAATGGGAGGCGAACCAAGGTCTTATGTAAGACTTGCATCCATCCACCCTTGATCATTCCGCCATCATGGGGCACGCGAAGGATCGACCGCCTTCGCATCCCGTCCAAGCTTCAGGATTTCCATCGCCTTGACCGACGTTGCGCCCGCCTTCGATTTCGACGTCCTGGTCGTCGGCGCCGGCGCGGTGGGGCTGGCCTGTGGTTATGCCCTGGCTCAGCGCGGCCTCAGCGTCGTGGTGGTCGAAAAGGAGCGGGCCATCGGCCAGGGCGTCTCCTCGCGCAATTCCGAGGTGATCCACGGCGGCCTCTACTACAAGACCGGCTCGCTGCGAGCCAAGTTCTGCGTCCAGGGCCGGCGCAGACTTTACGGTTTCCTGGAAAGCCACGGGGTCGCCTTCGACCGATGCGGCAAGCTGGTGGTGGCGACCCAGGCCGACGAGATCGAACGGCTGGAGGCCATCGAGGTCCAGGCCCAGACCAACGATGTCGAGGGCATAGCCCCGCTCAGCGGCGCCCAGGCCAGGGCGCTGGAGCCTGAACTCAACGCGGTGATGGCGCTGATCTCACCCGAGAGCGGCCTCTTCGATAGCCACGGCTACATGCTGGCCCTGCAGGGCGAGATCGAGGATCGCGGCGGCGCGGTGGTCTGCGGCGCGCCGTTCGAGGGCGCCGAACCACTCCCCGGAGGCGGCTTCAAGGTTCGCACCGGCGGCGACGATCCCGCCGAGCTGACCTGCCGCCTGATGGTCACCGCGCCGGGCCTCGGCGCCCAGGCCGTGGCGGCGAAAATCGAGGGCTTTCCGCCCACGGACATTCCCAAGGGCTATTTCGGCAAGGGGGTCTATTTCGCCCTCAAAGGCAAGGCGCCGTTCCAGCGGCTGATCTATCCGCCGCCGATCAAGGGCGCCCTGGGCACCCACTATCGCCGAGACCTTGGCGGCCAGGCGCGGTTCGGGCCCGACCTTCAGTTCGTCCCCTCCGAGGACTACACCGTCGATCCCGCCAAGGCGGTCGAGTTCACCGCCTATATCCGCAAGTTCTGGCCCGGCCTGCCCGACGGCGCCCTGACGCCGGACTATGCCGGCATCCGCCCCAAGATCCACGGCCCCAATGAGGCGCAGCCCGATTTCCGGCTGGATGGCGCCGAAGCTCACGGCATTGCGGGCCTGGTCGCCCTGTTTGGCATCGAGAGCCCCGGCCTCACCAGCTCGCTGGCGATCGGCGAAGCGGTCGCCGACCTGCTGGGCGCCTAGATGATCAAGGGCGTTCGGATCCTCAACCTGATGCTGGGCAAGGGCGCCGGCGGCCTGGAGGCTATGGCCCTGAACGCCCACAGGGCTTTGGAGTCCGAAGGCGCGGTGGTGATGTCCATCGGCGCGCCTAAAAGCTGGTTCGGCGGCGCCTTCGAAAGCGAGACGGCGTCCTACCAGTCCTTCTCCACTTGGTCGGTGTTCGATCCCGGCGCCCCGGCGCGGCTGCGCGCCCAGACCACCGATTTCGCCCCCCAGCTCATTCTGGCCCATGGGTCGCGCGCGACCAGCCTGGCGCTGAAGGCCTTCGCCGGCCGCATTCTGGTGGCGGCGGTGGTGCACAACTTCCGGTCCCGCAAGGACCTCGCCCAGGTCGACCTCGCCATCTGCGTCAGCCAGGCGGTGCTGGAGGATGTTTTCCACCGCGCGCCACGGCTGCACGCGCGTGTCGTGGAGAACTTCGCGCCCCTGGGCGCCGGCCCCGGGCCCACACCGCACGACGGCCCGCCGCGCATAGGCTCCATCGGCCGCATGCACCGCAACAAGGGCTATGACGTGCTTCTTGAAGCCGCTGCACGGCTTAAGGCGAGGGGGCTCGAATTCCGCCTGACCCTGGCCGGCGATGGCCCGGAGCTCGCCGCGCTGAAGACCCAGGCCGCCAGCCTCGGCCTTGCCGATATCGTCGACTTCCCCGGCTGGATGGACTCGCCGGTCGATGTGCTGAAGACCCTGGACATCTTCGTCCTGTCCTCCCGCATTGAGCCTTTCGGCCTGGTGGTGATTGAGGCGATGGCCTTCGGAACCCCGGTTGTGGCCACTAACATCGACGGCCCGGCCGACATCCTCGATGGCGGCCAGCTGGGTCACCTTGCCCCCAAGAACGACCCTGACGCCCTCGCCGACGCCATCGCCGCCACCCTGGCCGATCCAGCCATGGCCCGCGTCGTCGCCCAGACCGCCCAACAGAGCGCCCTGGAGCGCTATTCGCTCAAGGCTGGCGGCGCGCGGTTGGCCGCGGCGCTCGGGCCGGTGTTGAGGACCGAGTAAATTCCCCGCACCCCCTGACGCCACGTCAGACTGTTTCGCCCTCTCACACTGGACTAGACTGGCGCCCAACAAGCCTTTTCCAGCGAGGAAACAAGATGGCTGACGGCGCCGGCGATACGAATCTGGAAGCCTTTCGCGCCGATGCGCGCGCGTGGCTCGAGACCAACTTCCCCGCCTCGCTCAAGGGCAAGGCCGGCGCGGCCATGTCCGAGCTGGACGGCCGCCGCCCCACCGGCGACGCGGCCGCCTGGCTGAAGGCGGTCGGCGAAAAGGGGTGGACCGCCCCGACCTGGCCGGCCGAATACGGCGGCGGCGGCCTCACCGGCAAACAAGCCCGGGTGCTGCAGGAAGAGATGGATCGGGCGGGCGCCTTCAACCCGCTGCTGGGCTTCGGCATGGGCATCACCATGATCGGCCCGACCATCCTCGACTACGGCACGCCCGAGCAGAAGGCCAAACATGTGCCGCCGATCGTGCGCGGCGACCTGCGTTGGTGTGTCGGCTATTCCGAGCCGGGCGCGGGCTCGGACCTCGCCTCCTTGCAGACCAAATGCGTCGACGCCGGCGATCACTGGGTGATCAATGGCCAGAAGATCTGGACCTCGGGCGCCCAGTGGTCCGATTGGTGCGGCATGTTGGTCCGCACCGACTTTGACGCCAAGAAGCACGACGGCATCAGCTTCATGCTGGTCGACATGCATCAGCCCGGCATCGAGACCCGGTTGATCAAGCTGATCAGCGGCGACAGCCCCTTCTGCGAAACCTTCATCACCGACGCGGTCGCGGCTAAGGACGCCCTGCTGGGCGAGCTGAACCACGGCTGGACGGTGGGCAAGCGCCTGCTGCAGCACGAACGCGCCAGCCAGACCGGCGCCCGCCCCAGCGGCGCGCGCGCGGTTCCGCTGAACGAGGTCGCCAAACGCTATGTCGAGGTCGACGAAAAGGGCCGCATCGCCGATCCGGACCTGCGCACTCGCCTGGCCGAGCACTTGATGCATGTGCGGGCCCACGGCCTGACCATCAACCGCGCCATGGCCGAGGCCCGGGGCAACAACAGTCCCAGCAACGCCCCTTCGGTGCTCAAGAACTCCGCCGCCGTCATCGGCCAGACCCAGGCCGAACTGACCCTGGAGATCATGGGCCACCAGGGCCTTGGCTGGGAAGGCGATGACTTCGCTCCGGCCGAGGTCATGGCCGTGCGCAGCTGGCTGGCCGGCAAGGCCATGTCGATCTACGGCGGATCGTTCGAGATCCAGAACAACATCATCTCCAAGCGCATCCTGGGCCTGCCGGAAACGACGCAGTCGAGCTGATCAGGCGGGCCTCAAGCCGCGTTGGCGCGGTTATCGTCCTGGTCGTCCGCGCCGTCCGCGGGGAGCTGGGCTAGCGCCTCGAACAGCGCCCTGATCTCGATCGGCTTGGCGAGGTGGCCGTCCATGCCGGCGGCGATATAGTCCGCCACCTGGTGCGCCATGGCGTTGGCCGTCAGCGCCACGATGGGCGTCCGCGGCCGGCCGGCTTGCTGCTCGCGCGCGCGAATGGCGCGGGCCGCTTCGATGCCATCCATGACCGGCATCTGGATGTCCATCAGCACGACATCCCAGTCGCCCTGTTCCCAGGCTTCGACGGCCAACGCGCCATTGGCCACCACCATGGGATCGATGCCCACCTGATGCAGCAGCGTCTTGATCACCAACTGGTTCACGGGATTGTCCTCCGCGACCAGGACCTTCAGCGCGTCGAAATCCTCGGCCAGGTCGGTCTCGGCGTCGCAGGGCAGGGCGTTGGCCGTGCCGGACTCGCCGACCCGATGGATCTGCAGGGTCACATAGAAGGTCGCGCCTTGCCCGAGGGCGCTGTGCGCCTCGATGTCGCCGCCCATCATTTCGGCAAGGTCGCGGCAGATCGACAGCCCTAGTCCGGTGCCGCCAAACCTGCGGGTGGTGGAGGCGTCGGCCTGGGTGAACTTCGTGAACAGCGACGCCAGCTTGGCCGGATCGATGCCGACGCCAGTGTCCGACACCGCCAGCCGCAAGCCCTGCTGGACCGGCTCGGCCCACACTTTGATCTCACCCGTCTCCGTGAACTTTAGCGCGTTGGAGATGAGGTTGTAGAGGATCTGCCGCACCCGGGTCGGGTCGCCGCGATAGACGCCCTCGGCGCCAGAGATATCGAGGCTGAACGACAGCCCCTTCTTGTTGGCCAGGGCGGTGAAGGCGGAATGGGCGCCGCGCATGATGTCGCCCAGGTCGAAGTCGATCGACTCCAGCGTCAACTTGCCCGACTCGATCTTCGACAGGTCGAGGATGTCGTTGAGGATCGCCAGCAAGGCTTCACCCGATTGACGCACGACATCCAGCCGGACGCGTTGCTGCTTGCTCAAGGGGTCCATGGCCATGGCCTGGGTCATCCCCAGAACGCCGTTAAGCGGCGTGCGGATTTCGTGGCTCATCATCGCCAGAAAGGAAGACTTCGCCCGGTTCGCGGCCTCGGCCGCCTCGACGGAGTCCCGCAGCAATGTGGCTTGGCGCGAGGTTTCGGCATGCGCGGCCTGCAGCAGCGACAGCACGCTGCCGACCCCGAGGTAGCGACCGTCCGCGACGACGATGAAACCCTTGAGCAGGTCGGACGGGCCCTGCGACAGCGCGCCGTCAGTGAAGGCGCTGATCGGGGTAAGATGGTCCACCGTGAGCGGGTTTTCATCCATCAGCAGGGTCACCGATCGGCCCGCGAACAGGTTTCGCCCGTGCATGGAGCCGAATTTCAGCATGAATTGGGAGCGTTCGATCAAGCCGATCGGCGCGCCTGAAGCGTCGACTACCGCGACCGCCATCATGTCGGGATCGGCCTCGAACATCTCGTACATCGCCGCGCCCGTGGTCTCGGGGGTCGTCGGCGCGATGGGTGAGGCAACGTCCGCTATGTTTCTCATGACGCTTTTAATACTGAAATCGCACACCACGGAAGGGTGGTTGTTGTTTAACGTTGCGGTGTAAATAACTCGCTAATTTTGGATATTGCGATATATTTCAGTATAGATATGTTGGTATATATGTCCGTGTTCGGAAGTAATTGAGACTATCCTTGGCGATTAATCCGCCAGCCCACTCAGCGCCGCCAGCACGGCCTCCGGCGTCAGCGTCTTCAGGTCTTCCACCTGCAGCACCCGCATCGCCGCCCTTGGCGCATAGTGGCGGGGGCTCGAGATCGCCGACATCAGCATCAGACCAGGGGCGCCGGCATAGGCGGCCATGTGGCCCGGCCCGGTGTCGTTGGTGACGCACAGCGCGGCCTCCGCGCCCAGGCCAGCCAGGTCGACCATCCGCGTCTTGCCAGTCAGATCGACCGATCCTGGAACCGCCTGGACGATGGTCCGCGCTAGCGGCGCTTCGGCCGCGGCGCCGGCGACCACGATGGACAGCCCCCGCGCCGCCAGGGTCCGCGCCAGTTCGGCGTAGGAGCGCGCCGGCCACATCTTGTCGTCCCGGCCAGCCGAGGCGCCGGGGATCAACAGGGCGTAGGGCGCGGCGATCCCGAACCGCTCAGCTGTCGAAGCGTGTCCGTCCCGCGCGGCCTTCACCGCCCAGCCCAGGTCCGGAGTCGGCGCCTGCCCTTCGGGATAGGCCGGCGCGATCCCGGCGATATGCAGCTGGTCCGCCAGCCGGTCGAGATTGTGCATCATCTCCCGCTCTGGCCCGCGCTGCCGGTGGGAGGCGCCGGGCGATATGCCTGACCATTCCGGGAACCGGGGGAAGAAGAAGGCGCGGTAGCCCTTCGATCGGCCGGAAGTCTGGATGTCGTAGACGCGGGCGTAACGCGCCCGGCGCAGCCGGAGGAGCATCGCCAGGCTCCCGACCAGTCCCTTGGGCTTTCCGTCGGTCTCGATCTTGTCGAACAGGCCGCTGTCGCGCGCTAGCTCGGCATAGGGCGGGGTGGTCAGCAGGGTGATCTCGGCGTCCGGATGCGCCGCCCGGATAGTCTGGAACGCGCCAATCGCCTGGACGAAATCGCCCAGGGCGCTGAACTTGATCACGAGGATGCGCGCCGGGCCGCTCATCGGGCCGGTTTAGACGTCCGCGCGGCGGCGGGAAAGGGCGGCGAAAACACCGCGCCGCGATGTGCTTGATGAGGCGCCCCCTTGTCCCTATAACCCCACGCTCGCCGAAAGGCGTCGCACATTGGGGCTGGGTAGCTCAGATGGTTAGAGCGGTGGATTCATAACCCACAGGTCGGCGGTTCGATCCCGCCTCCAGCTACCAACGTGCTCGACGCAGCAGAAGCTTGGACCCCGACGCATAGACTCGGCTCGGGCTCGGGTCCCATTCGCCAAATGCCTCGCGACTCCCTGAGGGCGCTGAGGCTAAAGTCGACCGACCGACGGCGGTTTGAACGCGGGCGACGACGCCTGCGGCGAAGGCCACGGTCGATGCTCAAACGAAAAGGCGAAGCACGCACATGCTCACGGTCCATCACCTGCAAATCTCCCAGTCGGAACGCATCGTCTGGCTGTGCGAAGAACTGGGTCTCGACTACGAGCTCAAACTGTATCAGCGGCGAGCGGACAATCGCCTCGCGCCGGACGACTACAAGGCGCTCCACCCGATGGGGATCGCGCCGGTCATCACAGACGGTGATATCGTCCTCGGCGAGAGCGGCGCCATCTGCGACTACATCTGCGCGCGCTATGGCGATGGGCGCCTTACGCCGGGCAAGGACGATCCTGACTTCGCGGACCACCTGTTCTGGTTCCACTGGTCCAATGGCACCTTCATGGCCACGCTGATGATGCAGCTGGTGCTGGCGGGCGGCGGCGAAAACAATCCCGCCGCCGTCTTTGTCGGCGATCGCAGCAAGCGTGGCTGGGCGATGATTGAGGCGAGACTCGGCCAGACGCCGTTTATCGGCGGCGCGAACCTCACCACCGCCGACATCATGATGGTCTACTGCCTGACCACAAGCCGGGCGTTTCGCAACCTATCGATCGAAGGCTTTCCCAATATCAGGGCCTACCTCAAGCGGATCGGCCAGCGTCCCGCCTACCAACGGGCCATGGCCAAGGCGGAGCCAGGCGTCGAGCCGATGCTGGACTGATCACGGCTTGCCGTAGCGCCGGGCGCGCTCAGAACCTCTCGACCTCCGACGCGGGCAGCCGCGCCGGAGGCCGGGAGGGTGTCGTCAGGCCGCCTTGGCGGCCTCATCCTTCAGCGACTGCATGTCGATGACGAAGCGGTACTTTACGTCGCTCTTGAGCATGCGCGCGTAAGCCGCCTCGATCGACTGGATCGGGATGATCTCGATGTCGGAGGCGACGCCATGCTCGGCGCAGAAGTCCAGCATCTCCTGGGTCTCGGGAATGCCGCCGATGCCGGAGCCGGCCAATGACCGGCGCGCCATCAGGAAGGGGAAGACCGACGGGCTTTTGTGCGCGGACGGCGGGGCGCCGACCAGCACCATGGTCCCGTCCAGGTCCAGGGCGTTGATGTAGGGATCCAGGTCCATGGGCACGGCCACGGTGTTTATGATCAGGTCGAAGGTGCGGGCCTGCGCCTTCATTGCCTTACGATCGGTGGAGATCACCACATGGCTGGCGCCCAGGCGGCGGGCGTCTTCCTCCTTGCCGGGCGAGGTGGTGAACAGGGTGACTTCCGCGCCCATGGCGTGGGCCAGCTTGACCGCCATATGGCCGAGACCGCCCAAGCCCACCACGCCGACCTTCTTGCCGGGGCCGGCGCCCCAGTGGCGCAGCGGCGAATAGGTGGTGATGCCGGCGCAGAGCAGGGGCGCGGCGGCGGCGGGATCCATGCCCTCCGGCAGCCGCAGCACAAACTCCTGGCGCACCGTGATCTTGTCGGAATAGCCGCCGTAGGTGTTGGCGCCTGTGTCCTGTTCAGGGCCACCGTAGGTGCCGGTCATGCCGACTTCGCAGTACTGCTCCAGCCCGCGCTTGCAAGGGTCGCAGTGCTGGCAGCTGTCGACCATACAGCCCACCCCGACCAGATCGCCTTGCTTGAACTTGGACACCGCCGCGCCGACGGCGCTCACGCGGCCGATGATCTCGTGCCCTGGCACGGAGGGGAATACGACGCCTTCCCACTCGCCGCGGGCGGTGTGCAGGTCCGAATGGCAGACGCCGCAGAACAGGATGTCTATGGCGACGTCGTTCGCGCGGGGTTCGCGGCGCTCGAAACTGAAGGGGGCGAGGGGCGTGGAGGCGCTTTGCGCGGCATAGGCGTGAGCTTGCATCAGGGAAATCCAGGCAGGGTTTTGGGAGCGCCCGCCGACGGGCGAACACCGCGAAAATAGGCGGCCGAACACGAAAGGTCAGGCCTTGACAGCATCATGGCTCAGATTGGTTCGCCGATGCCTATGGGGTGAAGCCCGGGGCTGGTTTTTGACGCCGGATTGGTCGAATTGTTTTCCGGTAACAAAATTGCCGCGGGGCTTCGGTATCCCATGCGGCCGACGCCTTGACCGTGTCACGGCTTTACAGCCTTTGCTTTGCCGGCCGTGTCGCCGGTACGCCTTCCAGGTTTAACGTCCCCGGCCAATGGCCAGCAGCGCTTCAGGAGCCAGACCATGAGCGAGATCACCACCAAGGACGGGACGAAGATCTTCTACAAGGACTGGGGAACGGGCCAGCCCATCGTCTTCCATCACGGCTGGCCGCTGTGCTCGGACGACTGGGACGCCCAGATGCTGTTCTTTCAGCAAAAGGGCTACCGCGTCATCGCCCACGACCGGCGGGGCCATGGCCGTTCCAGCCAGGTCGGAACCGGGCATGACATGGCGACCTACGCCGCCGACGTCGCCGAACTGACCACCGCGCTTGATCTGCGCGACGCCATCCACATCGGCCATTCCACCGGCGGCGGCGAGGTGGCCAGCTATGTGGCGCGTCACGGCAAGGGACGGGTGGCCAAGGCGGTGCTGATTTCCGCGGTGCCGCCGATTATGGTCAAGAGCGAGAAGAACCCCGGCGGCTTGCCGATCGAGGTGTTCGACGGCCTCCGCGCGGGTCTGGCCGCCAACCGGTCGCAATTCTATCGCGAGGTGCCGATCTCCTTTTACGGCTTCAACCGGCCCGGCGTGAAGACGCTGGACGGCGTGGTCGACAACTGGTGGCGTCAGGGGATGATGGGCGGCGCCAACGCCCACTACGAGGGGATCAAGGCGTTCTCGGAGACCGACTTCAACGCCGACCTGGAGGCGATCGACGTCCCAACGCTGGTGTTGCATGGGGATGACGACCAGATCGTGCCGATCGCCGACGCCGGTCTTCTGTCGGCTAAGATCATCAAGGGCGCGACCTTGAAGGTCTATCCCGGCTATCCGCACGGCATGTGCACCCTGCACGCCGACGAGATCAACGCAGACCTGCTGGCCTTCATTCAAGGCTGACGGCCGTGAGCCCGTTCGCCAACTCGTCCCGTTCCCCAGGCCTTGTACCCAGGGCCTGTTGAGCGCGATGAGTTGGAAGGCCGCGCAGGCGGCGGAGGGTTCAGTCCCCGACGGCGTGTCCCACGGCGGCGGACACGTCCCGGCTCGCCACCAGCGCCGGCGCTTCGGCCGGCCGGGCATTGGGCGCGGGAACGGACTGGCTGGCCGGCTGGTCCAGCTCGGCGATGGTCTCGCGGATGAACTCGGCGTCGGTGACGATGCCCAGCTCCAGCCGCACGTCGTTCAGCTCCACCTGCTGGGTCAGCATCCCGGCGATGAACTGCACTGGCTGGGCCGCGCTGTCCGAGCCGGGCGCGCGATGGTCGGGCTGGGAAATGAAGACCGGTCCGCCGGAATTGCCAGGGAAGACGCGGAAGTCGAGCAGGAAGGTCGGCGAGACCTTGTCCGGCTCGATCGGCGAGGCCACGCGGCCGGACCGTAGGATCGGGAAGCCCGCCGCATTGGCCGACAGGCCTTGCGGATAGCCCAGCACCATCATCTCGTCGCCGGGACCCACGCCATATTTTGTGAAGGTGTCCGAGGCGGCCAACCAGGCCAGCGGGATCGCCGCCTTGGCGAACTCGGGCGGCGCCTGGACGGCGATGGCGACCACGTCGCGGTTGGGATGGTGAACAAAAAATTCGTGATCGGCGGAACGAATCCGCACGGCCTGGGGTTTGAAGGTCCAGCCCCCGTCCTTGTCCTGGACGCGGTAGCCGATGTTGGCGGTCGTGCCGGGCATGCGGTCGAACACATGGCGCGCCGTGACGAGAACCGTACGCGGCTTGCCGTCCGGCGTCGGGTCGCTGATGAGGAAGCCGGTGCCAATGGTGTGCCGGCCGTCCGGTAGCTGTTGCTCCACCTGAACGGTGGCCTGCATCAATTGGGTCGATAGATCCAAAGCCATACTAACCAAATCGCCCCTCGACTCGTCTAAACAGTCTTTGACGCCGGGTCTTGCTCTGCACAAGCTGAGCAGGAAGCATGTGCGATCACGGGTGAGTGTGAGTTATGAACGGGGCGCCGTCGACTGGGACCAAGGGACGCAGCGGCACGCGCCCGCTCACACTGGTGACGGGAGCCTCGGCGGGGATCGGCGAAGCCTTCGCCCGGGCCTATGCGGCGCGCGGCCATGACCTGGCCCTCGTCGCGCGGCGAGCCGATCGGCTCGAAGCCCTGGGCGCCGAACTGTCCGCCGCCCACGGGATCGAAGCCTTCGCAATCCCCGCGGATTTGTCCCTCTACGAGGCGCATAAGCCGGTGCTGGACGCCGTCGCGGCGCGAGGCCGCCATGTGGATGTGCTGGTCAACAACGCCGGCTTCGGCATCCCCCAGGGCTATACCGGCGTGCCATGGGAACGGCAGCGGGACTTCCTGATGACTCTGGTGGTGACCTGCTGCGGCCTGGCCTATGGCGTCCTGCCGGGCATGGTCGAGCGCAAGCGCGGCTCGATCATCAATGTCGCCTCCCTGGCCGGTTTCTCGCCGGGGGTGAAGGGCAACACCCTCTATCCCGGCGCCAAGAGCCTGATGATCAAGTTCAGCGAGTCCCTGGCCGCCGAATACGGGCCGCAGGGGGTGAAGGTCACCGCCCTCTGCCCCGGCTTCACCACCACCGAATTCGCGACCCAGGCCGGCATCCAGGAGATCATGGACCAGGAGCATCGCGCCTTGTCCCAGACGGCCGAACAGGTGGTCGCCATCGGGATCAAGGCCAACGACAAGGGTCGCGTGGTCGTCGTGCCTGGCCTGCATAACAAGATCGCGGCGGTGCTGCTGAAACGCCTGCCCGAGCCCCTGGTCCGCGCGATCATAGCCGCCGGCTCGGCCAAATACCTGCTGGAGGACTGACCCGCGTGGCCAACCATTTCGACATCATCATCGTTGGCTCGGGCGCTGGCGGCGGGACCCTGGCCCAGCGGCTCGCGCCCACCGGCAAGAAGATCCTGATCCTGGAGCGGGGCGAGCATCTGCCGCGCGAGGCGGAGAACTGGGACTCCAAGGCTGTCTTCATCGATCGCCGCTACCGCACCAAGGAGCATTGGTTCGACAGCCGGGGGAAGCCCTTCACGCCCAACACCCATTACTGGGTCGGCGGCAACACCACCTTCTATGGCGCGGCCCTGATGCGGCTGCGCGAGGGGGATTTCCACGAGGTCCAGCACAAGGGCGGTATCTCGCCCGAATGGCCGATCAAGCTGGAGGACCTGGCGCCCTACTACACCGAGGCCGAGCATCTGTGGCGCGTCCATGGCGCGCGTGGCGTCGACCCGGCCGAGAAGGGCGACGAGCCGCCATACCCCTATCCGGCGGTTCATGACGATCCCGGTATCGCCCGCCTGCGCAGCCATCTGGAGGACCAGGGCTGGAAACCCTTCTCCCTGCCGTTGGGGGTCAATCTGGACCAGGAGCACCCGGTCACGTCGGCCTGCATCAAGTGCAAGACCTGCGGCGGCTATCCCTGTCTGGTGAAGGCCAAGTCGGACGCCCGTACCCTGGCGATCGAGCCTCTGCTGGGCCTGCCCAACATCACCCTGCTCACCGGGCGCAAAGTGACCAAGCTGGAGACCGATGGGCTAGGCCGCACCGTCACCGAGGTGGTCTGCGACACCGCCCAGGGCGAGGAGCGCTGGACCGGCGACCTCGTCGTCCTGGCCGCCGGCGCGGTGAACACCGCCTGTATATTGCTGGCCTCGGCCAACGCCGCTCATCCTACCGGTCTCGCCAACGGCTCGGACCAGGTCGGGCGCAACTATGCCTTCCACACCCTCACGGCCATGGTGTCCCTGACCGCGGCGCCGATCGACACCACCTTCCCCAAGACTCTGGCGGTGAACGACTTCTACTGGAAGGACCCGAACGGCGGTTTCGACTTCCCGATGGGTCATATCCAGCTGCTGGAGTACATGTCGGGCAAGACCCTGGAGGGTCAGGTGTCCGACTGGCTGCCGCCCGCGCTCGCCCCGGATTTCATCTTCTCATCCGTGGCCGAGCGGCTGCTCAGCTTCCTGGTCATTTCGGAAGACCTGCCGATGCCCGAGAACCGGGTGACCCTGGGTCCGGACGGCCGCATCAACCTCGCCTACACCCACAACAACCTCGAGGGTCACGAGCGGCTGGTGAACACCCTGCGCTCGGCCCTGGACGGCTTCGTCAGCCACGCCCACCCGCTATCGCAGCACCGGCTGGAGCTGGACTCCCTGCTGCCCCTCTACGGCACCGCCCACCAGGTCGGCACCACAAGGTTCGGGACCGACCCGGCCACATCAGTGCTGGATGTGAACTGCAAGGCCCACGAGCTCGACAACCTCTATGTCGTCGATTCCAGCTTCTTCGTCAGCGCCGCCGCCGTGAACCCGACCCTGACCATCGTCGCGAACGCCCTGCGGGTGGGAGATCATCTGAAGGAGAGGCTGGGGGGCTAACATTTTGGGGATCATGAACAAATCCAACTTGGTTATCCCGGTTTTCGCTGTGGCGTTGATGGCGACAAGTGCTCTTGCCGTTGATGCGCCCTCAGACGCCAAGATCCGCCACGATCTCATTGGCTCGTGGATTGTTACGGCCGACAGTAACGACAGAACGCCGGAAACTGACCGAATGCAGGAGATATTCAAGGCCGACGGAACTTACACCTTGTTGATGTTCAGTGATCCCGAGTGTCGTGTCGTGGCGCAACGGTTCGAGATAGGATGGAAGGTTCAAGATCACGTGCTGATTTCGCGCGGACCAGACGGGAACAGCGTGGCCGACGATGTTGTAAGCATCGGAGACGGAAAAATGACCCTTCGTTCTCTGGACGATGGCACGACCTACACGCGTGTACGCAAAGACAGCTGCGCAGCGGGTCACCACTAACCTAGCCTAGTAGCCGCCGCATCGCCGCCATCTACCTCCATCTCCTAACCTCAGCTATAAGGTTAACGGGTCGGGGGGCCGGGCATGGCGGTTGACGTCTCCTATTTCAGTCTGGCGAGCCTGGTCAGCCTGGCGCTGTTCCTGGCGCTCATCGTTCCGCGCTCGCTCGCCCATGTCGCCCACCTGTTGGGGGGATTGGTCACGCGAAAGCCCATCCCGGTCGACCGCTGGCTGATCGGCATCGCGTTCGCCATCCTGGCCTGTGTCGGCGTGGCCGTCGCCGGTGACCTCAGCCCCCGCGCCCGCGACCTGGCGGCCTCATCCGAAGCCGTCGCCTTCAGCTTCCTGTTGTTCGCCACACCCGCCCTGCTACAGGTGCTGCGCGCCTTCGCCCATCGCCGAACCCGGACCATCAGCCTGTTCAGTCGCCTGTTGGTCGCGCTGGCGGTGCTGTCCCTGCCGGCCAGCATGGCGATCCCCACCGCCGCGGTGCTGCAGGCAACCGCCGCGCCCGTGGGTCAGCCCGGCGGCGCCCCCGCCGACAATCCGGCCGCCGGTCTGGCGAACGCCGGCTATTTCACCGACTCCGAGCCGGTCAACGATCCGGACGACTATCCGATCGCCACCTATCTGATGCGCAACGCCAACTGGACCGGAACCATTCCCGACCTGCGCCTGACCCGGCATCTGCATTTCTATCGCGAGATCCCGGTCTACACCGCCTTTTGGCTCGACCAGACCACCGACATTCTGTCCTTCGAAGCCACCGACGTCTTCGGCGTGGAGGTCAGCCCGATCGCCCACGTCCGCGCCAACTGGGCCATCTCCCTGGCGGTGCTGCTCTACAAGACCCTCTGCGCGGTGGTCCTGCTGGCCATCACCTTCGACCCGCTGTGGTCGCCCCTGGCCGAGGCGCTGCAGAAGCGGTTCCGGCGGCACACGGGCTAGTAGAACAGCTTCCGCAGATTGATCGACACCACTCGTCCGGTCGGGTCCAGGTAGCCGGTCTGGTAGATCAGCGGTGTCGCGCCCGCCGTGTCGCGGACCCTGATGCTGTCGTTGAACAGGTTGTTGAGGTTCAGCGTTACCCGCACCCCTCGCAGCACAGGGTATTTCGATGTCAGGGCGCGCTGCTGGGAGAAGTCGTCCCATAGGCGCAGGTTGACGGTGGCGACGTCGGAGAACTCCAGGCTGCCGGTCGAGCCAGCCGCGCCGCCGTCGACGACGGTGGCGCTACGCCAGTCGGCGCTCATGCGCGCGCCATAGCCCATGTTGGTATAGCCCATCTGGGCCTCGATCTCCTGCTGGTACTGGCCGCCGGCCGCGCCGGCCGCGGCCCCGTCCAGCAGGTCGATCGCCGGGCCCCCCGGGGCGACCGTGAAGCGGTCCTTGAAGATGAAGGTGTGATAGACCGCGATCTGGAACCGGCCGCCTACGGGCGGCCCGCCTCCGCCGAAGCCGCGTCCACCGCCGCCTCGGCCGCCGCCTCCGCCGAAGCCGCGTCCGCCGCCGCCTTGCCCGCCGCCGGGGCCACCGCCCGCGGGGCCGCCACCATTGTCGGCTAAGCCGTTGCCGCCGGCGCCGCCTGGTCCGTTGTCGCCGGAGCTAGGACCTAGCCCATCCTGTCCGCCGCCGACGGCGCCCTGTCCGCGCGCGGCCTGCCCACCGCCTTGCGCCTGGCGCCGGCGCATGAAGGCGGCGCGGTCGAAGGTGCGGGGTGGCGGCTGTTTGCCCACCGGCATGGAGAAGTTGATCCCCCAGCGCAGTTCCTCGCGATCCTGGCTGGCGAAATTGACCGGCCGGTTGTCCTCTTCCTCCAGGTCGCCGTCGGCATCGCGGATGAAGCGGTCGGGGAAGGCCATCTCGATCGCCGAGGAGGCCGACGGGAAGGTCTCGATCGGGTTGGCGATGTGGCTCCAGATGTAGTTGGCGGTGAAGGTGAAGTCGTCCTTGGGCAGCGGCTTCAGCGTCAGCCCGACCTTGATCACATGCCGGTTGTCGGCCACCAGGGCGCGGTCGCCGCCGCTGATCTGGGTCACCGAGACCGTCTGGCCGGTCTCATAGTCGAACAGGCGCACGTTCGGCGTCTCAATCACTGGCCCGTCCAGCTGCGACAGGGTCGGCGCCTGGTGGTCGTGGGTCTCGGAGACGATCAGGTTGTAGCCGGGGATCGGCGTCCAGTTGATGCCGTAGCCGAGGGTCGGCAGGGCGCCGAAGTCGGACAGATAGTCGATCTGAGAGTTCACATTGACCGACAGTTCGCCCAGGGCGCCGAACACATGGTGCTCTCGGCTGGCCAGAGGCAGGTCCAGGTTCAGTTGGGCCGAGGCGTCGTTGCGCGACAGGCTCTGGGCCTGGGAGAGGCCCATGTTGAAGGCGGTAGAGTCCGCGCGGGCCTCGACGTCGCCGATCTTGGCGCTGGCGTAGAGAGCCCCAGCGGGAAGTTTCAGCAGCGGGCCGTTGGCCAGGACCTGGATATTGCCGCCGTCGGTGGTCAGCCGCGCGGTGCTGTCGGGCGTGGCGCTGAGCAAGGCCCCGGGCAGGGGACCGAACGGGTTGAGGGCGGCGGAGTCCGTGTTCAGCAGGCTCTGCAGGCCGGTAGCGTTCAACCCGGTCTCGGTGGTGGTGATCGTATCGACATGGTTGTAGGCGGTGGTCAGCGACAGCCGCCAGCCGGACACGTCCTTGTTGAAGGTCACGCCCAGGTGGCCGGTCCAGCCGTCGACATTCTGAGTCAGCGGCGTCTCGCCGGCCACATAGCGGTCCACGGTCACTGGCGAGCCGAACGGCGAGAAGGGATCGCCGGTGGGGACCATCAGGCCAACACCCGGCAGGCCCTGCATGGCGGTGCTGCTATTACCGGTGAGGGTCGCGTTGAGGGTGGCGTTGATCCCGCCGAAGATCGGCCGCGCCAGCACCGCATTGGCGGTCAGGGTCTGGGTCTGCGGGACCAAGCTGTGGTCGCCGGCGGTGTTGGTGGTGTTAGCGTCGCCGGCGGTGGGGACGAAGTCCTGCAGAGTCAGCTTCTGGCTGGCTGTAACGCCCGCTGGTACGCCGGCGACGGTGACGGGCTGGCCGACCAGGGCGGTGAAGGCCGGGTCGAGCGCGCCGCCCGTCGGCGATGATTCCACATTGCCGGCGTAGGAATAGGGCGTGGGGCTCTCGGTCAGATTCCGCTGGGCGTCGGTGAGCCCCCCGGCGACCTGATACTTCAAGTCCAGGTTCAGCCGGTCGTCGCGGCGCACCTCGAACCGGTCGAGCTCGCCCTGGCCGGTCGGGTCGCCGCCCTCGGTGGTCACGCCGCCGACCGCCTCGGCGGTGATGGCGCGAAACCGGCGCTTCAGCACGATGTTCACCACCCGCTGATCGGCGGTGTAGCCGTATTTCAGCGACACCTCCTCGGGCAGGATATCGACGCGCAGGATCGCCTCGGTGGGGATGTTCTGCACCTCGTTGAGGCTGGAGATGCGCCGGCCGTTGAGCAGGATGACTGGGCTGGTCGCGCCACGACCGCGATCGCTGCGGGTTTGCGGAGCGAGTTCGTTCAGCAGCTCGGTGACGGTGCTGACGCCATAGGACTGCACCTCCGATGGACCGAGGGTCAGTTCCGGCTTGATGTCGCCGACCACAGAGCCGACCGGCTTGACCTGCCGCTTGGCGGTGATGGTCAGCGGCGTGACTTCGGTGGCGTCGTCATCTTCGTCGTCATCGGCCTCCGGCTTCTTGGCCTTGGCCGCGGGCTTCTTGGGCTTTGCAGCAACAGCCTTGGTCGCCGACGTCGGGATGGGCGACGATGCGGCTTGCGTCGAGGTGGCCGGCGCGGTCTGCGCCAGGGGCGCCTGCGCATAGCCCGCCGTCAGGGCAACAGCAGCCACCCCCAGGGTCAGGCCCCGCAGCCCGCGCCCCATCTTGCGTTGATCCATCGCCGAACCCCGATCCGTTCGGGTTGGCAATGCCACGCACAGGTTACGCCATGATTGCGCGCTGCAAAACTACGGCCCCATTCCTGCCGGGGCCGGATCGCGCCGATAGGCCGCCACGACGGTCGAATGCCGCGGCGGCCGAGGCGTCAGGATTTCGGCAGCATGCCTTCGATCTGGGACTGACTGGCGTTGATGGTCGCCGCGCCGCCGTTGACCACCAGGGCATTGGTGGCCACCGAGAACACCTTGGCGCCCATCTTGATGGTCACGACGGGGGCGCCGCCGGGGCCGGGCTGGACGCTGGCGACGGCGCCGATGGTCGTGCCGGTATTGTCCTTCACCGGCATGCCGGGGGTGACGGTGGCGGCGGCGGGCGCGGCGGCGTCCTGGGCCGCTGGCGCGACCTGGGTCGCGTCAGGCGTTGCGGGCGTCGGCGTCTGCTGCGCCATGGCGGGGGCGGCGATGGCGAAGGATATGGCCAAGGCGCCGAGAGAAAGGCGTTTCATGGTTTGTCTCCATTCTGAGTCTTCTGGTGGACCCTTAAAAAATGGCCGCCCGCCGCTATGGTTCCTATGGCCAAGGCGGAGCGTACTGACCCGCGCCCCCTGTCCAACGGTCCTGCGCGTCGCTAAATCCCCCGCATGACCAAGCCCATTCCCCCCGTCGCCCCCAAGCATCCCAAGCGGATCGAGCAGCTCGGCCGCGTCCGCGTCGACGACTACGCCTGGATGAAGGACGACAACTGGCAGGCCGTCCTGCGCGACCCGTCGATGGTCCGCGCCGACGTCCGCGATCATCTCAACGCCGAGAACGCCTACACCGAAGCCATGCTGGCGCCGACCAAGGCGCTGCAGGCGGCGATGTTCGAAGAGATGAAGGGGCGGATCAAGGAGGACGACTCCTCCGTCCCCAGTCCCGATGGCCCGTGGGATTACTACGCCCGCTATGCGATCGGCGCCCAGCATCCCGTCCATGCCCGCCGCCCGCGCGGCGCGGCCCAAGTCGGAGGGGGGACCGGCGAGTTCGTGCTGCTGGACGAAGACGCGGAGTCCAAGGGCCACGCCTACTACAAGGTCGGCGCCGCCGAACACAGTCCTGACCATGGCCTCTACGCCTGGGCCGTCGATGAGCAGGGCTCTGAGGTCTACCGCATCCTGGTCAAGGACCTGGCGACGGGGGAGGTCATGGCCGAGCCGGTGGAAAGCTCCACCGGCAGCTTCACCTGGTCGCCCTGTTCGCAGTGGCTGTTCTGGATCTGGCGCGACGACAATGGCCGCCCCGCCAAGGTCTATCGCCGCCCCGCGCGCGGCGGCGCGGCCGACGATGTGCTGGTCTATGACGAGCCCGACGAGGGCTTCTTCATCTCCGTCGGCACGACCTCGTCGGACGCCTACATCATCATCGGCTCCGGCGACCACGAGACGTCGGAGACGCAGATCATCCCGGCCGGCAATCCCACCGCGGCGCCGGTCAACTTCCATCCGCGCGAGAACGGCCTGCGCTACGACGTCGAACACTGGGACGGCCGGTTCTTCGTCCACACCAACGCCGACGGGGCCATCGACTTCAAGGTGATGACCACGCCGCTGGACGCCACCGGCCGCAGCCAATGGCGCGACTGGGCCGCGCACAAGGCGGGCCGCTATGTTGTCGGGATCGGCGCCTTCAAAAGCTATTTCGTCCAGCTGGTGCGCGAGAATGCGCTGAACTCCATCGTCATTACCGCGCTCGGCGGCGACGAGCACGCCATCGCCTTCGACGAGGAGGCCTTCGCCCTCAACCTCGCCGGCGGCTACGAGTTTGACACCACCACACTGCGCTTCGTCTACGAATCCCCGACCACGCCGCGCCAGTGGTTCGACTACGACATGGCGACCCGCGCCCGGACCCTGCGCAAGACCCAGGAAATCCCCTCCGGCCACGATCCGGAGCTCTATGTCACCCGCCGGATGTTCGCCAAGGCGGCCGACGGCGCCGAGGTCCCGATCACCGTGCTGATGAAGGCCGATACACCGCTGGACGGCTCGGCGCCCATGCTGCTCTATGGCTATGGCTCCTACGGCATCCCGATGGAGCCAAACTTCTCGATCCGCAATCTGTCGCTGGTCGACCGTGGCTGGATCTGGGCTACGGCCCACGTGCGTGGCGGCTCGGAGAAGGGCTACGGCTGGTTCCTGGATGGGCGCGGACCGAAGAAGCCCAACACCTTCACCGATTTCATCACCTGCGCCGAGCACTTGACCGCGCACGGCTATGGCCAGGCCGGGCGGATCGTCGCCTACGGCGGCTCGGCCGGCGGCATGCTGATGGGCGCCGTCGCCAACCTGCGCCCCGATCTCTGGGCGGGCATCATCGGCGCGGTGCCTTTCGTCGACGTGCTCAACACCATGAGCGACATCTCGCTTCCCCTAACGCCGCCGGAGTGGCCCGAGTGGGGCAATCCGCTGGAGGACGCGGTCGCCTACGATCTGATCGCCGGCTACAGTCCCTACGACAACATCACCGCCCAGCCCTATCCAGCGGTGCTGGCCACGGGCGGCCTGTCCGACCCGCGCGTGACCTATTGGGAGCCAGCCAAATGGGTCGCCAGGCTGCGTGAACAGACCACGGGCGAGGCGCCGATCATGCTCAAGATCAACATGGACGCCGGCCACGGCGGCGCCTCCGGCCGGTTCGATTTCCTGAAGGAGATCGCCCTGGACTACGCGTTCGCGGTCTGGGCGGTGGAGAAGGGGTGGCGGGCTTAGCGCCCTACCCCGGCGACCCCAGCGCCTCGGCCAGTTCGTCCTGTTCGTAGGGCTTGCCCAGGTGGGTCGCGCCCGGGACCGCGTTGTCGTCGGCCTCGCCATAGCCGCTGGCGAACACCACCTTCAGATCGGCGCGCATTTCACGGGCCATCGCCGCCAGTTCGTGTCCGCGCATGCCGGGCAGGCCGACATCGGTGAACAGCACGTCCACTCGCTCGTCGCTCTCTAGAATCGTCAGGGCGGACGGCGCGTCTTCGGCCTGCAGCGGGCTGAAGCCCAGGGCCTCGATCATGTCCACCGCCGACATCCGCACCAGGGCGTCGTCTTCCACCACCAGCACCACGCGGCGGCTGTCCTTCAGCACGCTGCGGATTTTCCGCGCCAGCTCCTCGCGAGAGTAGGGCTTGGATAGCAGCTGCACCCCCTCGTCCAGCCGACCGTGGTGGACGATGGCGTTCTCGGTGTAGCCGGAGGTGAACAGCACCGGCAGGCCGGGCCGCAACCTCTGGGCCTCGTTGGCCAAATCCCGGCTCTTGACCACGCCGGGCATGATCACGTCGGTGAACAAAAGGTCGAACTTGACCCCGGTCTTGATCATCTCGAGCGCCGAGTCGCCGTCCGAGGCGTGGATGCAAGCATAGCCCAGGTCCCGCAGCATGCTGACGGCGGAGGCGCGCACCATGTCGTCGTCCTCGACCACCAGGATCACTTCGCTGCGGCCACGCAGCGTTCCGGTGACCGGCGCCGCATAGGCCGGCTCCCGTTCGCGAGAGCGGGGCAGGTAGATTTTCACCGTCGTGCCCTGGCCGAGCTCGGAATAGATCTGCACCGCGCCGTTGGACTGTTTGACGAAGCCGTAGACCATCGACAGGCCCAGACCCGTGCCCTTTTCCTCGGTCTTGGTGGTGAAGAAGGGCTCGAACACCTTGCTCAGGGTGATTGCGTCCATGCCGCTGCCGGTGTCTGACACGGCCAACTGCACATATTGTCCCGGCTCGACCTCGGCGCCCCGGGCATAGGCCTCGTCCAGCGAGGCATTGCTGATCTCGATGGTCAGCCTGCCGCCGCCGTTCATGGCGTCGCGGGCGTTGATGGCCAGATTCAGGATCGCGCTCTCGACCTGAGCTGGATCGCACAGGGTGTTCCAGAGACCGCCGGTGAGCACGGTCTCGATCTCGATGCTCTCGCCCAGGGTCCGGCGCAACATCTCGGCCATGTCGCCTACCAGCCGGCCCAGGTTGACGACCCGGGGCTCCAGGGGCTGGCGGCGGGCGAAGGCCAGCAGTTGGCGGGTCAGCTGGGCGGCGCGGTTGGCGCCATGCAGGGCGTTCTTCACCCGCTGCGAGGCTGCTTCGTTGGTTTCCACCAGACTGGCCAGCAGCTCGAGATTGCCGCGGATCACCTGCAGCAGGTTATTGAAGTCGTGCGCCACGCCGCCGGTCAGGTGGCCCACCGCCTCCATTCGCTGCGCCCGGCGCAGCTGATCCTGGGCGTGCTCCCGCTCGGTGACATCGCGGGAGGAACTGAGGACCCGGTCGATCGCGCCGAGGCTGTTTCGCACCGGCACCAGGATCGACTCCCAGACCCGGCGCTGGCCGTTGATCGTGAGCCGGTCGCGGGTAAAGGAGGGCTGGCCGCTGGCGATGACCGCCTTCAGATAGTCGATCAGGGTCGCCGATTCCGTCGAAAGATGGCGCAGGTCGACGTCATGCAGTTGTTGCGAGGTCGATCCCGTGGCCCGTTCATAGGCCGGATTGACCTCGGCCATACGGAACACGCCGTCGGTCCCGACATCGATCACCGACAGCAGATCGGCGGTGTTGGCGAAGATGGCCCGGTAGCGCGCTTCGCTGTCGCGCTGGGCGCGCTCGGCCGCGATGCGCTCGGCGATCTCGTGTGCAAGCCGGCGATTGGTCAGGGCCATGGAGACCACCAGGAACCCCAGGCCAAGGACAGCCACGCCGCTGAGGGACAGGGCGGTGATGAAGCCGATGAGTTCGTCGCGGTTGGCCTCTGTCCGACGCGCGGCCAGCAGGATGCCTTCCGCCCTGGTGATCTCGGACACCTCGCCGCGGATGCGGTCCATGGCGTCGAGCCCCGAGTGCGGGCTGATCTTCATCGCGGCGTCGCGCTTACCCTCTCGGAACAGCTCCACCCGCATCCGCGAGATCGCAACCCGTTGTTGGGCCGCGGCGGACAGCCGGTCGACCCGCGCCACCTGTGCGGGGTTGTCGGACACCATGTCGCGCAACCGCCGCAACGACGCTGGAACCGCCTCGCTAGCGGCGTCGAAGGTCTTCAGGGTGCGTGGGTCGGCGCCGAGCATATAGCCGCGCTGGTCGGACTCGACCTCTTGCAGCGAGCTGTAGAGTGTCTGGGTGGTGTCGATGATGTCCCGGCTATGCCGCACCCAGACCCGATTTTCCTCGGTGCCGTGCAGATGGTCGAAGGCCAGGAAGGCGGTCATGGCCGCCAGCAGCAGCAAGAGCAGGATCGGCAGCACGAATGCTCGTCGCTGACCGGCCGCTTCGGCGGCCGCCAAGCCGGACGTCGCCTCCTCGAGCGGCTCGGCGGTCATCGGCAGGGCGCGGCGGTCAAGCGTGGGAAACCGGAAATCTTCGTTTAATCAAAGCTCGCCTCGCGCGAAGCTCTTGCTGAACAAGAGTCTAACGCGATGGCCAGCCGCAGACCAGAGGAAACGCCGGCTCGGCGCCTATGCAAAATCGGCCGGGGAGGGTTTCGCCCTCTCCGGCCGGTTATGCGATGGGGACGGGGGTGTCCTTAGGCCGAGGGTCAACGGTCTTGGGCGGCCATCCGCAGGCCGTCGTTGGCGTGGGCGACCAACTGGGCGCGTTGCAGTTGCGGCAGCTGATCGAGGGCTTCGTCGCGAACGGCGGCCTTGCAGGCGGCGACATGGGCCGGACGGGCGGCGTCGGGGGCATAGAAGTCGCACATCGCGTTCGCAACGTGATCGAGATGCTGCATGAAGGCCTGGGCCTGGCCGGGCTGGGACAGGTCGCCCACGGCGATGCGTTGGTCTTCGGCTTGGGCCGCGCCGGCCAAGGCCGCGGCGGAGGCTGCCGCCAGGACGATCGCGGTCAGCCGCGAACGAATGGAAATTCGGTTGGTCATTGTCGTTTCCTCTCTTCTTGCGCGACCGCTTCGCGCTGAAGAGGGTTGTACTCGTGACCTACTCTAGGATCGAGTTAAGTCTTAGTAATGACCGTTTCTTAACTCAATGAACTTTCGGTAATGAATCCGGTCGGTAAGTATTTGGACAAAATAAAGACGCAATTGCGCGAGTATCCGCCCGCCCGTCAGCCGACCCGCATGACGCGGATCGCCTGCTGGCGGTCGACCTTCATGAAGTAGCCGCCCATCGCGCCCTTGCTGATGTCGGCGACCGAGCCGGCGTGCGGGTCGTGATAGAGTTCGTTGCTGTCGGTCTGCCGCCAGACCGCGCCGGTCTCCAGCTTGAAATTCCAGTGGTGCTCCAGGTCCTGCCAGGCCTGGGCGATCTTGAAGGAGGCCTTGTTGGCTTCCTCCGGCTTTTCGCCCTTATCGAACAGGCTGAACGACGGCATCGTAAAGCCGAAGGCCTGCTGGCGGATCTGCTTGCGCTGTTCACGGTCCAGGGTGACCAGATCGCCCTTGGAGTCGGCGCCGGCCATCTCGCCCACGGTTTTGTCGTAGCAGGCCAGGCGCTGGGTCGGATCGGTGATCGCGCGGCAGTCGATGACCGCCTTGACCGCGGGCGCGGTGGCCGAGGTTTCGGCCGCCCCGGCGATGTTTCCGGCCCCGGCGAGCATCAGCGCCGCGGCCAGCGCCGGTCCAAAAGTTTTCGCGATCCCAATCATGCGGGGTCCCCCTTAAGATGTAGCTCCATAAACGCTGACCCGGCCGCCGGCGCAACGCAGGTCTACTCGCGTCGCCGTGTCATGGCGCAACCATCGCGTAACCGTGCCGCGATCGTCACGAAATGCGGCGCGCCACTCCGGCGAGAATAAGGCGGGAGCCGCGCAATCGACGTCATTTTAGCGAGGTTATTCCGATGTTTAGGACACGGCTGCGTTACAAAGTGCGGCGCTGTGCCTAAAACCCGACCTCAATGTGACTATAATGCGACGCCCCCCAACGGAGTAGATTGCCGATTGTTAATGCGCTTGACCGTTATTGCAGGAGACCCGTAACTCGCGGCCAACCGGGGGCAATCGCACCGGGAAACCTGAAATGTGTCGGCTCGTCTCGGAGGGAGATGGGCTGGCTGTGCTGATTTGAGGGGCCTTAATGAAACGCTCTAACACGAGGACGCGCCTGTTGGCGTCGTCCATGATCACTGGTGCTACGCTTCTTGCTGCCGGCGGCGCCTTCGCGCAATCCGCTGACTCGGGAACGACCGTCGGTGAAGTCGTCGTCACCGGGTCGCGTATCCCGCACCCGAACCTGACGACCGCCAGCCCGGTGACCACCGTCACCTCCTCGCAGATCAAGCTGCAGGGCGCGGTCAACGTCGAAGACTTCATCAACAACCTGCCGCAGGTCTTCGCCGACCAAGGCCAATATCTGTCCAACGGCTCGACCGGCACCGCCGCCATCGACCTTCGTGGCCTGACGCCCGAACGCACCCTGGTGCTGATCGACGGCAAGCGACTGATGCCGGGCGACGCCACCGACCCGGTTGCGGACATCAACTTCATCCCGCCGGCCCTGATCGACCACGTCGACGTGCTGACGGGCGGCGCCTCGGCGGTTTACGGTTCGGACGCCATCGCCGGCGTCGTGAACTTCGTGATGAAGAAGAACTTCACGGGCCTGCAGATCGACGCCGAAACCTCGGTGTTCGAATCGTCGAGCAACAACAGCCAGACCCGGACGGCCAACAATTTCGGCCACAACAGCTTCGGCCTGCCGAACCTGAACCTGCCGTCGAAGGACGAATGGGACGGCCAGCGCGACACCGTCACCATCACCGGCGGCGCCAACTCGCCGGATGACAAGGGCAATGTCGAATTCTACTTCGGCAAAACCACCATCCTGCCGGTCAACGAAGGCAAGCGCGACTACAGCGCCTGTACGCTGGCCACCAACAACACCAACACCCACCAGCAATATTGCGGTGGGTCGTCGACCAGCAACACAGTCCTGTTCCAGCCGACCAGCGGCGCGAACTCGGGCACCAAGTATGCCGTCAGCACGACGACCGGCCTAGTCGGCGCTTTCGGTCCGGGCGACGACTACAACTACGCGCCGTCCAACTATTTCCAACGGCCTGACACGCGCTACACCGCGGGCGAGTTCTCGACCTACAACATCAACCCGCACATCAACATCTACTCCAGCTTCATGTTCCTGGACGACCATACGGTGGCGGCGGAAGCCCCCTCCGGCTCGTTCAACGGTGACAACAGCTACACCGTCCCCTGTAACGACCCGCTCCTGAGCACAGCCGAACAGACCGCGCTCTGCGGCGCGGCTGGCGTTGGCGGCCCCGGGACCGGTGCTGGCTCCGCGACAACCGAGACGGCGAACATCGCCCACCGGAACGTCGAAGGCGGCCCGCGGATCTCCGACATCGAACACACCGACTATCGGATCGTGTTCGGCGCCAAGGGCGAGATCATGGACGGTTGGTCCTATGATGCTTCGGCCCAGTACGGCCACACCGTCCTGACCGACATCGAAAGCGGCTACTTCCTGAACTCCAAGCTGAAGAACGCTCTGGATGTCATCCCCAACCCAGCCGGCACCGGCAATGTGGCTGGCGTCGCTGTCGGGGCTCCGGTCTGCGCCGCGGCGTCGACCGGTGTCGACACCAAGTGCGTGCCCTACAACATCTTCGGCTCCTATCCCGGCGGCATTACCCCGGCGGCGTTGGCCTATCTCAACGGCGTGGCGCAAAGCTCCGGCACGACGACCGAACAGGTCTACTCGATCAACATCACTGGCGATCTGGGCAAGTACGGCATGAAGTCGCCGTTCGCGACCAAGGCCGCGGGCATCAACTTCGGTTTCGAGTATCGCGACGAAAACCTGACCACCTCCTACGACGCAGCCATCCAAGGCGGCGACCTGGCGGGTTCGGGCGGTTCGACCCTGCCGACCTCCGGCAGCCAGGCCGACAAGGACGTGTTCGGCGAACTGAGCATCCCGCTGATCGAAGACATGCCCTTCGCCAAGAGCGTGACCTTCGACGCCGGCTATCGCTATTCGGACTACACGTCCGGCGGCGGCAACTCGAGCTACAAGTTCGAGCTGGATTGGCAGACCACGCCGGACTTCATGCTCCGCGGTTCTTATGAACGCGCGGTGCGGGCGCCGAACGTGCAGGAACTCTTCCTGCCGGCGTCGCCGGGTCTCGTGGGCGGCACCGACCCCTGCGCGGGCGCCCTGAACGGCGCTGGCCTGACCTCTGGCGGCCTGAATGCGGCACAGTGCTACAACACCTTCTCGCACTCGCAGCCAGGCATCACCTTCGCCAACTTCCAAACCAATATCTTTGGCCATATCGACCAATGCCCGGCGGCTCAGTGCGGCGCCTTCAGCGGCGGTAACCCGGCCCTGAAGCCGGAATCGGCGGATACCTTCACCTATGGTGCGGTGTTCACCCCGACCTTCTTCCATGGCTTCTCGCTGACCGTCGACTACTTCAACATCGACGTGAAGCAGGCCATCGTGACGATGCCGTTCGAAACCCTGCTCAACAACTGCGCCAAGCTGGATAACGCCTACGACTGCTCGAACATCGACCGCTACTCGGGCACCAACTACGGCGTCTACGGCGGCGAAGGCCTCGGTGAGGCTGACCTGCAACTCCTGAACGCCTCGTCGCTCAAGACCAGCGGCGTCGACGTGGAAGCCGTCTACCGCATGCGCCTGTCCGACTTCGGCGTTGGCGATTGGGGTTCGCTGGTGTTCGACTTCAACGGCACCTACCTGCATGACCTGATCACGGTCCTGCCGGACGGCACCCAGTATAATTGCGCCGGCCTCTATGGCGTGACCTGCGGAACCCCGTCGCCGAAGTGGCGTCATACCTTCAGCCTGTCGTGGAACACCCCTTGGAACCTGACTCTGGAAGCCAAGTGGCGCTACTACGGCTCGAGCTCGCTGGACTTCAACACCAGCCAGCCCGACCTGCAGAACGGCTTTAAGGACCTGCAAAGCACCGACGCCAACATCCCGTCGTACAGCTACCTGGACCTGGCCTTCAGCTATAAGTTCAAGGACCGCTACACGATCCACGGCGGCGTGAACAACGTGCTGGATAAGTCGCCGCCGCTGCTCGACTCGAACAGCTTCGGTATCTCGGCGCCGCCCTTCGGGAACGGCAACACCTACCCGCAGGTCTATGATCCGTTGGGCCGTATGCTCTTCCTGGGCCTCACCGCCGACTTCTAAGTCTGACGGTTAAGCCTGTCTAAAGTCGGGCCGGGTCGGATCTCACGCTGAGGTCCTGCCCGGCCCAATCTTTTTCTAAATCCAGCTGAGCCGTGCTCCCGCGCCGCGCCCAGCGTCCTGCTTGCCCCAACTTCTTGCTTGCCCAGTTCTGCGGGGATAGCTTGCCCGCCTCTGTCCACGGGCAATTGCGCCGACGCGAAAGACGCCTCGACATGGTTTCAAGCCCGACCGCATCCTACCTTTCACCCGCCGATGCGCAGGCGCGGGTCGACGAAGTCTTTAAGGCCGCCGGCCAGAACATGGCGCGCGGCACGGCGCTCGCGGTCCAGGCCCGGCTCGATGGCGTGGATCATCCGCTCATCCGCCAACTGGTTGCGCTCAAACTCAAGGACGAGGGCCGCTTCGAGGAAGCCATTCTGGAGCTCCAGCCCGCGTTGGAGGCCGAGCCTCAAAGCGTGCCGCTGCTCACCGCCATGGGCTTCTGCCTGCTGGAGCTAGACCGTCGCCAAGAGGCCGCTCAGATTTTCGAGCTGGCGATCAAGCTTGACCCCAAGTCCGCCGAGGCCAGCTACGGCTATGCCTGGGCGGCTGAACGTCTTGGCGCGCTGGACGCCGCCGAGTCCGGCTACAAGCGCGCGGTCGCCCTGAACCCCAACCACGCCGACGCCCTCGCTGGCCTCGCTGGAACGGCCGTGCGCCGCCGCGATTGGGCCAGCGCCCAGATCTATGCTGAAAAGGCGGCGGCTCTAGACCCTCGCCAATCCGACGCCCTGACCAACCTGGCTCGCATTGAGATCGGCCAGGGCAAGTTCGACGCCGCCGAGCGCCGATTGCAGGCCATCATCGCCCTGCCGCACCTGAAGCCTCTTGCCCGCGCCAACGCTCAGCTGCTGATGGGCGATGCGCTCGATGGCGCCGGCCGGTACCGCAAGGCGTTCGCCGCCTATGCCCGGGGCAAGGCGGACCTGCGGGAACGCCATGCCCATGTCTTCGAGGCGACCGAAGGCAACAACGCGACCCAGGCGGCCAAGGCGATTGTCGAAGAGTTCAAAGAAACCAGCGCCGAATCCTGGGCGCCCCGTTCGCTGCTGTCGACTAGGCGCGATGAACGCACTCACGCCTTTCTGACCGGTTTTCCCCGTTCCGGCACCACCTTGCTGGAGCAGGTGCTGGCCACCCATCCGGACATTGTCACCCTCGAAGAACGCCCCCTGCTGTTGGAAGCGGCGCGGGAGTTCATGACCCAGTATGGCGACATCACGCGCCTGTCCGATGCCGTCGGCGATCTGTTGGAGCCCTATCGGGACTCCTATTGGAAAAGGGTCAGCGAGTTCGGCGTCGATCCCGCGGGCAAGGTGTTCGTCGACAAGAACCCGCTGAACACGATCCGCCTGCCGCTGCTCGCCAAGCTGTTCCCGGCGGCGAAGATCATCTTCGCCCTGCGGGACCCGCGCGACGTGGTGCTGAGCTGCTTCCGGCGTGGCTTCAACATGAATGCCTCCATGTACGAGTTCAATTCCATCGAAGGCGCCGCCAACTACTATGCGGCGGTGATGGAGGCGGGGCAGGCTTATCGGGACAAGCTGTCGCTCGACATCCACTTCATTCGATACGAGGACCTGGTCGCTGACTTTGAGGGAACCAGCCGGGCGCTGTGCGATTTCCTCGGCGTCGAATGGACCGAGAACCTCAAGGATTTCGCCGAAACAGCGCGCAAGCGCGCCATCGCCACCCCCAGCAGCACCCAGGTCGGCCGCGGCCTCTATTCCGAAGGCGCGGGCCAGTGGCGTCACTATGACTTTGCGCTCAAGCCGGTGCTTCCGATCTTGCAACCGTGGATCGAGAGGTTCGGCTATGAGCCGGCCTGACTCCAAAGCGGCCTGACGCAGGCATGACCGGCGAAATGGCGACTGCCGCACAAAGCCCGCTGGCCCAGGCGCTGGAGGCCGTTACCGCCGCCCTACGGGCCAAGGACGTGCCGCGCGCCAAGCGCCTATCCAGCGAGGCCTTGGCGCGACGCCTGGAACACCCGCTTTTTCTGAACCTTAGAGCCCTCGACCATGAGGAGGCTGGCCGCTTTGAACAGGCCCTGACCGACCTGAGGCGCGCTCATGTTCTGTCGCCAAAGGACTTCGCCATCCTCAACGGCTGTGGCCTCTGCTTGGCGCGCATGGATCGTCCGGAAGAGGCGCTGCAGTGCTACGATCAAGCCCTGGCGTTGAACGCCGATTTCGAACCCGGCTGGTTCAACCGTGGGTGGGTGCTTGAGCGGCTCGGCGAAATCGCCAAGGCCTCTGACTCCTACCTGAAAACTGTGGCCCTAAATCCAAATCATACGCTGGCCTGGGCGACCCTGGCGCACCTGGCGGCTCGGCGTGGCGATGTGGTGGCCACCCGCGATTACGCCAACAAGGCTCTGGCGCTGCAGCCCGGTCAGCCCACGGCGATCCTGGCCCTGGCCGACATGGAACTCTCCGATCCCCCCGTGGCTGAACGGCGCCTGCGCGGGCTCCTGGCGCGGCCTGACCTCGGCGAATTCGACCGCGCGGTGGCCTGGGGTCAGTTGGGTGACGTGCTCAACGCCGCTGATCGCCCCGCGGAGGCCTTCTCCGCCTATGTGGCCGGCAACGACCTCTTCCTGAAGGACGCGCGCCCCAAGTTCGAAGCGCCGGGCCAGCCGACCGTCGCCGCCGCCTTGGCCTGGATGGCGCCCTGGGCCAAGGCGCAGCGTCCGCGGCCCCAGCCGCCCAGCCTGTCGATCGCCCGCCCTGCGTCGGGGCACATCTTCCTGATGGGCTTCCCGCGCTCGGGCACCACTCTCATCGAAAGCATGCTCACCGCCCATCCGGACGTCGTGTCCCTGGAGGAGCGCAACACCCTGCAGGCTTCGGTGCGGGCTTGGCTGACCGATCCGGCGGCGCTGAACCGGCTCATGAATGCCCGAGACGCCGAGCTCAGCGCCTACCGACAGGACTATTGGGCCTGCGTGAAGGCTTTCGGCTCCGATCCGTCGGGGAAGATCTTCATCGACAAGAACCCGTTCAACGCCCTGAAGCTGCCGCTGATCTATCGGCTGTTCCCGGACGCCAAGGTGGTCTTCGCGATCCGCGATCCGCGCGATGTGGTGTTCAGCTGCTTCCGGCGGCGGTTCAACCTGAACCCCTCGACCTATGAACTGCTGGACCTCAACCGCGCCGCCGCCCTCTACGACGGCATGATGGGGTTCGCTCAATCGTTCCGAGCCGCCTTCTCCTACGACGAACACCAGCTGGTCTACGAGCGGCTGGTCGAGGATGTCGCGACCGAGGCCAAGGCGGTTTGCGCCTTCATCGGCGCGCCTTGGCGCGACGACCTCGTCGACTTCGCCAGCCGGGCCAAACGCGGCGATGTGGCCAGCGCCAGCTCTGCTCAGATCGCGCGGGGCCTCTATACCGACGGCGCGGGCCAATGGCGCCGCTATCGCCAGGAACTTGCCCCCGTCCTGCCCCTGCTCGCCCCCTGGGTGGAGCGGTTCGGCTACCCGGCGGATTAGGACCATGGCGCTCGTCGACGACGCAACGGCGATCATGGAATCGCTTCAGCCGAACACCGGCGAACGCCTCCACGCGGCCGCTCGGGCCGCGCTCGGTCAAGGCGATCCGGAAGCCCATCTGCTCATGGCGGTCTTGCTAGGGTCGGGGGTTGGAGCGCCGCAAGACTGGGACGCAGCGCTGGATCACCTCGAAGCGGGCGCGAACGCCGGCTCCGAGGCTGCGCGGGGACAACTGGCCCTGCTCGGCGTCGCCGATACGCCCAATGACTGGCGGGCCCTGCGGGCCTCCGTTCGGGTGGAAGACTGGCTCGCGCCGTCACAGAAGCAGGTCCTGTCGACGTCGCCGCGGCTCGTGGCCGTCGACATCTTCCTGCGGCCCGCGATCTGCGATTGGCTCATCGGTCGCGCGCGTGGCCGCACCGGCCCGGCCAAGGTGTTCGATCCTGACGCCGCCGCCGAGAGAAACAGCCCCGGCCGCAGCAACAGCGTCTTCACCTTTAACTTCCTGGACCTCGATCTCATCGTGCTGCTGGTCCGGGCGCGGATCGCGGCGACCATCGGCTTTCCCGTGCAGGCCTTTGAACCGACCCAGGTGCTGCATTATGAAGTCGGCCAGCGGTTCAATCGCCACCACGACTACCTGAACCCCGCCCTGCCGGGTCATGCGGCGGAAATCGCCCGCAACGGACAGCGCGGGGTGACCTTCCTGGTCTATCTCAATGAAGCCTTCGACGCCGGAGAGACTAACTTCCCGATGATCGGCATCCGGCGCCGATGCGCGACCGGTGGCGCGCTCTACTTCGGCAATCTCCACGTAACCGGCGAGCCGGATCCGCGCACGCTGCACGAAGGTTTGGCGCCCACGCGCGGCGAGAAGTGGCTTCTGTCGCAGTGGATTCGTCTTCTGGCGGCGATGTGAGCAGCGGCTTGACAGCCGTGCGCGCTATCGCGAGATTCAGCGCCGTTGCAGCGGCGGAAAGCTAAACGGAAACAGACCTCTATGGACTCGCGTGACGGCATCTCGGGCATGATGGACACGACCGCCAACAATGGGCTGGACGACCTTCGCGGCCGCGCCGACCGGGGCGACGCCACGGCGATGATCAAGCTCGGGTCGCGCCTCTTGATCGGCGACAATGCGCCGCTCGACCAGCAGGAGGGTTTCGCCTGGATCGGCAAGGGCGCAGAGGCCGGCGACGCCGGCGGGCTCGCGCTCATGGCCGCCCTGACCGGCATCGGCGCCTTCGCGCCGCAGAGCTGGGCGCAGGCGCTGGACTATCTCGCCCGCGCCGCTGAGCGTGGGTCGGTCTCCGCGCAAGGCCAGCTTCGCCTGCTGGCCGCCGGACCGGAGACGGCGATCCCCGTCGATCTTGCCGCCAAATGGGCCGACCTAGCCCACTGCGTCGATGTCGCCGCCTGGATCGCTCCGCCCGAGCGAACGCCGTTGTGGGAGACGCCACGCATCCGCATGGCGCGCAACTTCGCCTCGCTCGCCGTTTGCGACTGGCTGAAGGCTGCCGCCCAGGACCGCATGCGGCCGGCGATGATGTACGATGGCGAGACCAAGACCGAGGCGGTCGATCCGCACCGCACCTGCAGCGACTATCAGTTCGACATCCTGAACACCGATGTGGTCCTGCTGCTGGTCCGCGCCCGCGTCGCCGAGTTGACCAGGCTGCCGACCGTGACCATGGAGCCGCCCCGCGTGTTCCACTACGCCCTCGGCGAGCAGATCAAGCCGCACTACGACCGCTGCGGCAACGCGGTCGAGGGCTATGCCGAGGGTGGCTATCTGGGCGACCGGATCGTCACCTTCCTGCTCTATCTGAACGACGGCTTCGAGGGCGGCGAGCTCGACTTCCCCAAGTCCAACGTCCGGTTCAAGGGCGTCAAGGGCGACGCCATCTACTTCGCCCACGTCGATGGCGCCGGCAAACCCGATCCCTTGAGCCTGCATGCGGGTCTGACCATCACCCGGGGTGAGAAGTGGGTGCTGTCGCAATGGATCCACGATCGCCCCTTCGGCGTGCCGGAAGCAGCGCGCACATAGCGGACGCCGCATCGCGGGCGAGTGGATTTGACGTGTCCGCCGCAACGCCGATATGCGTCATCTAGAACTGCACGCCGCGATGGGCGCGCAGGGCGGACCGCTAAGCCATGACGACTGCCGATCCGGCCGGAAACATAGAGCAGCTGAAGGCTGCGGCCGATCGCGCCCTGATGGCTTCCGATCCCCGGTCCGCCATAGCGCTGTTCGAGCAGGCCACGAGCCTGGCGCCTGGCCGGTTCGACCTCTGGATCGGGCTGGCCTCCTCCTTACGCATGCTGGGCGACGACGCGGCGGCGGTCGGCGCCCTGGACCAGGCCCTGTCGCTCGATCCGCGCGCGTTTCCGGCTCTGCTGATGAAGGCGGGCTTGCTGGAACGGATGGGCGCCCCGCATCAGGCTGGGCCCGCCTATGGCATCGCCCTCAGCCAGCTTCCCCCCGCCGACCAGATGCCGCCGCCGATGCGCGCCGCCGCCGATCGGGGCAAGGACATCCACGCCCGTTATGAGGCCGCCATGGCGCAGGCCCTGCGGGGCGATCTGACCGACATGAAGGCCGGCGCTGGCGGGCCCGCGGGCCGTCGGCTCGACCAATTCATCGACCAGCTGTCCGGCAAGCGGAAGGTCTATCACCAGGAGCCGGTGCTGTTTCACTATCCCGGCCTGCCGGCGATCGAGTTTCTGGACCGCGAGGACCTGCCGTTCATGGCGGCGTTCGAGGCCCGCACGCCGGACATCATCGCCGAACTGGCCGGCGTGCTCGACGACGATTCGGATGGGCTTGAGCCCTACATCAACTATCCCCCCCACGCGCCGCTCGACCAATGGGCGGAGCTGAACCGCAACCCGCGTTGGAGCGGCTATCATCTGCTGCTCTACGGCGAGCGCGTCGAGGCCCACTGCCAACGCTGCCCGCGCACCATGGACGCCATCTCGCTGCTGCCGCAGCCCGTGGTGCAGCACAGGTCGCCGGCGGCGATGTTCTCGGTGCTGCAGCCGCGCACCCGCATCCCACCGCACCACGGGGTCGCCAACACCCGCCTGGTCCTGCACCTGCCGCTGGTGGTGCCGCCTGGCTGCGGCTTCCGGGTCGGTAACGAAACCCGCGAGTGGAAGGTCGGCGAGGGCTGGGTGTTCGACGACACCATCGAGCACGAGGCCTGGAACGACAGCGATCAGGTGCGAACCATCCTGATCTGTGACATCTGGAACCCGCGATTGGCGGAAGAGGAACGGGCGATGATTGCGGCGGTGATGGCGGCGATGGACACCTTCTCGGGCGGGGCGCGGGACACCGGCCTGTGAACGCGCCCAACCTTACCGAACAGTCCAGTCTGCAGCGTATTGGCCAGGTAATGGCGACGGGGGACTATGCCCGCGCCGCCGATCTTGCGGGCGAACTGGTCCGCGCCAGCCCGACCCTCGCAGAGGCGCATCATATTCTGGGTGCGGCGCTGATGTCGAACGGGCGGCCTGAAGCAGCGGAAGCGGCCCTGCGTGAGGCGCTCAGGCTGAATCCGTCCCTGTCGGGCGCCGCCACCAGGCTCAGCATCGTGCTGGTGAACGCTGATCGGGCGGTCGAGGCGCGGACGGTGATCGCCCCGTTTGTCGATCGGCCCGACGCCGACTTGAACCTGCTGACAGCCGAGGCCATTGCGCTCAAGTCCCTGCGCCGAGGAGACGAGGCCGCGGCGGCCTATGCGCGCGCGCGGGACGCGGCCCCGACCAGCGCGGTGGCGGAGCATAATCTCGCGGCCCATCTTGGCGACATCCAACGCTATGCCGAGAGCGAGGCCGCGGCCCGCCAGGCCTTCGCCAAGGGCCTGGACGCCCCGGAGACCTGGCTGGTGCTTGCGCGAGCCTTGCAGGGCCTGGGTCGGCTTGACGAGGCCGCGGCGGCCTATGGCGAGGCGATCCGCCGCCGCCCGACCTTCGCCGACGCCCACGGCGACCTGGCCCAGCTGGTCTGGATGCGCACAGAGGATGTAGACGCCTCGAGCCAGGCGCTGGACCGTTCCATCGCCGTCCATCCCGACGACCCGGGTCTGTGGCTGAAGAAGGTCCGGCTGCTGGAATACGCCGGCCGACCGCGGGCTGCTTACGACCAGCTGGCGACCGCCCCGGCGCCTGTCCGCGCCAATCCCCTGGTCGAAACCGCCGCGGCCAATCTCGCCGGCGCGTTCGACGCCCCCGCTGCCCTCGAGCACGCCCGCCGCGCCTTTGCCGCGGCGCCCGACGAGATGTCCGTGGTCGCCGCCCTATGCCAGGCGCAACTCGCCGCCGGCGAGGCCGAGGCGGCCGTGAAGACCGCCCTGATCATTCGCCATAGGTGGTCGCTCAATCAGCAAGGCATCGCCCTGCTCGCGACCGCCTGGCGCATGCTTGGCGTCGACTCCTACAGGGAGCTTTACGACTACGGCCACCTCGTGCGCGGCTTTGAACTGGAGACCCCGAAAGGGTGGGGAAATCTGCCGGCCTACATTGCCGATTTGGCCGAGGCGGTCGAGAAGACCCACCGCTTTCGCGGCCATCCCGTTGGACAATCGCTGCGGTTCGGTACGCAAGGGGCGCTCAACCCGTCCGACGATTCCGACCCGGCCATCGCCGCCTTCTTCCCAACCCTGCGCAAGGCGATCGGCCAATACATCGCCGAACTGGGTCCGGGTGTCGATCCGCTCCGCGCCCGGGTCGCCAATGACTTCAGCTTCAACGGCGCCTGGTCGGTGCGCCTGCGTCCCGGCGGCTACCACGCCAACCATATTCACCCGATGGGCTGGATATCCTCGGCCTGCCACCTGGTGACCCCGCCCGGGATCGACAACGGCCAAGAGGGCTGGCTCAGCTTCGGCCAGCCCGGCATTCCCACCCAGCCGCTGCTGGCCGCCGAACATTTCGTCAAGCCGGAGCCCGGCGTGCTGGTGCTCTTCCCCTCCTACATGTGGCACGGCACCGCGCCCTTCCATGGCGAGGGGATGCGGCTGACAGCGGCGTTCGACGTGCTGCCGGGGTAGCGGCTCACACCACCGCGCCGCCGCCGTCCACCACCACCACCTGGCCAGTCGTGTAGCCGCCACGCATCAGATAGATGTAGGCCTGCGCGGCCTCGGCGGGGTCGCCGACGCGGGGTATGGGCAGTCGGTCAGTATAGGCCCTCAGCATGGCCTCGGGCATGGTCATCGTCCGGTCGGTGCCGATCATGCCCAGGCAGACCGCGTTGACGCGGACCGGCGCCAGATCCAGCGACAAACCCACGGTCAGATGCTCGATCGCCCCGGCAACCGCCGTCACCATCGGCGCCCCCTTCAGGGGCCGGTGCGCCAGCATGCCGCCGGTCAGGGTGATGGAGCCGTTCGGGGCGATGGTCCGGCAGCCGTGCTTGACGGCCGCCAGCGCGCCCCAGAACCGCACCGTCAGGCCCGCCTGCATCTCGGCGATGCTCACGTCGCGCACCGGCGCGAAGAAGCTTCCGCCCCAGTCCCCCGCCGTGAAGACCAGATGATCGAACGGGCCGATCTTCTCGAAGAAGGCCGCGACATTGGCCTCGTCGCCTGCGTCGACGACAAGCCCCGAAGCGCCAACGCCTAGCTTTTTGACAGCCGCCTCGACCTTGTCCGCCTGGCTGGAGCCGATCACAACGCTCGCGCCTTCGGCCTTGGCGGCTTCGGTCACCGCGAAGCCAACCCCGGTCGAGCCGCCGATGACGACCACGCGTCTGCCGGTGAGTGATGATGACGCGCCCATGGCCGTCTCCCGTTTGTCGCGCGAGCCGAAGGCGCCGCGCCTTGGCGCCGTTATGAGTCGGTGCGGGAGGCGGAAACAGCCGAGAGATTATAGGGGTATGCGGAGTAACAGGCTTGCCGTGTCATCAGTCCGCCGTCGCTAAAGCTATGGCGGACATCCTTTGCTGGCTTCGCGTGCGAAGGCTGGCTGGGGGACTAGGACTCGAACCTAGAATGACGGTACCAAAAACCGCAGTGTTACCATTACACCATCCCCCAGCAGGGGCCGCAGGGCAGGTCCGTCATGGACGGTCCGGCGCGCGCGAGGCGTGCCAGATAACGTAAGCTAAAAGGCAATGCAACACGCGGCGTAAGACCGGGCGATCGCTCGCTTGCGGCCCCGATCCGCCTCGTCTATAAGCCCCGGCTCGCGTCGGAGTATAGCTCAGTCTGGTAGAGCACCGTCTTCGGGAGGCGGGGGTCGGAGGTTCGAATCCTCCTACTCCGACCAATCATCCCGCTCATCGTCCATTTGACCGCGTGGAGTCCCATTTTCTGGGTCCACCGTCTGTCGGCGACTCTTAGCTGCCCGCCTATTCCTTCATTTGACCGCAACCCACCCCACGTTAGGGTGCAGATCGACTGACGCCCCCGGATGCCCGCGATGAAGCAATTCCTGTTGACCATGGCCGGCGTGTTCGCCGGGCTGGTGCTGTTCTTCATCGGGGTGCCCTTCATCCTGATCGGCATGGCGGCGGGGGCGACCAAGCCGACGCCGACGCCCGACTCGGCGGTGCTGGTGATGGACCTGCGCAAGGGCGTCACCGACCAGGAGGCTCAGACCGCGTTTGGCCTGTTCAGCGGCTCCAAATATGCGGTGATGTCGGTGGTGTCGGCCCTGCATGCGGCCGAGTCCGACCCGCACGTCAAAGCCCTGTTCGTGCGTCTGCCCGAAGTGGGCATGGAGCCGGGCGAGGCCGACGAACTGCGTCTGGCCTTCCGGAGTTTTGAGGCGTCCGGCAAGCCGATCATCATCCACAGCCAGGGCCTGGCGCCCGAGGGAATGGTCACCTCGACCTATATGCTGGGCGCATCCGGCACCCAGTTCTGGATGCAACCAGGCGCGCCCTTCCAGGCGGTGGGCCTGGCGTCGCAGGACATCTTCTTCAAACGCTTCTTCGACAAATACGGCATTAAGGCCGACTTCGAACAGCGGGCCGAGTTCAAGAACGCGGTCAACCCCTATCTCTATGACGACTACACCCCGGCGCACCGCCAGGCGCAGCTGTCGTGGATGGGCTCGGTCTACCAGACCGCCCTGGTCACCGCCGCGCATGATCGGGGCGTGGGCGCCGGCAAGCTGAAGACGATCATCGAGGCTGGCCCCTATGACGCCGCCGACGCCAAGGCCAAGGGACTGATCGACGAGGTCGGCCAGGTGAAGGAGGCCGAGGCCGCGGCCCTGGCCAAGGGCGGCGAGAACGGCCGCCTGGAGCCCATGGAGGACTATATCGCCACCCAGAGGCTGGATGGCGGCGGCTCGGGTCCGGCGATCGCGGTGATCAACGCCGAGGGCGACATCAGCACCGGCCCAGCCGACGACTTCGGCTCCAACGGCATCAATTCCGACGCCACCTCCAAGGCCCTCTACGACGCGGCCGATGACGACAGCGTCAAGGCCGTGGTGTTCCGGGTGAACTCGCCGGGCGGCTCGGACACGGCCTCGGAGCAGATCCTGGCCGCCGTGCGGGCCGTGAAGGCCAAGAAACCCATCGTGGTCTCCATGGGCACCTACGGGGCCTCTGGCGGCTATTGGATATCCTCCCAGGCCTCGGCCATCGTCGCCGAGCCCACCACGCTCACGGGCTCCATCGGCGTCTACGGCGGCAAGTTCGCCATGGGCGACGCCCTGTCCAAGTTCGGGGTCGACATGCGCCGGCTCAGCGTCGGCGGCCAGTACGCCACAGCCGACGATGCGGGCCAGGAGTTTACGCCGCAACAGCGGGCGGCGTTCGCAGCCTCCATCGACAAGGTCTACGCCGGCTTCATCGCCCGCGTCGCCGAGGGGCGCCATCTGCCGGCGGCCAAGGTCGCCGACATGGCCAAGGGTCACATCTGGACCGGCGAACAGGCCAAGGCCCTGGGGCTGGTGGATCAGCTGGGCGGCTTCTATGTCGCCCTGGACAAGGCCAAGGCCTTGGCCGGGATTTCCGGCGACGTGCGGCTGAAGACCATGAACCCGCACAAGTCGCCCTTCGAGGCGATCCAGCACGCCCTGGGCGTCTCGTCCAAGTCCACCCAAACCTTCGCCCAGGTCGCCTGGCTGCTGGGTGATCCCAAGGCCCAGGCGGTGATGCGTGAGCTCACCGAAGCCAAGCTGCGCGCGAGCGGCGCTGACGTGCTGATCCCGACGCAGGGGTTCTGACGCCTCCCAGGCGGGATGGAGCTTCGTCCTATTTGAACCACGAAGCACACGAAGAGCACGAAGGGTTCACCGCCAAGGCGCGAAGGACGCAAAGGCGGGCTTGGCCCGCGCGCCAATCGGCTGGCCTGAGTTTTTTCCTAGTTGCGCTACGCGCGCCTTTGCGTCCTTCGCGCCTTGGCGTTTGAATAGGAAAACGCCGGTCCCTTGGTGCTCTTCGTGTGCTTTGTGGTGAAAGCGATTGAGCCGCCCCCACGAGCGGCGCCTAATGCACCACCGGCACGCCCTTGACGCACAGGTATCGCGAGCGGTGCTGGTCGACGATGTTGTCGACCCAGCCGGTGATGCGCGGGTTCACCAGGTTGGTGTTCACCTGGAAGACCAAGGGCGCGATCGGCTGGTCGGCCAACATGACGGCCTCGGCCTGGCGCATATACTCCGCCCGCTTCTTGCCATCTGGCTCGCTGTTGGCCTGGTCCAACAGGTGGTCATAGGTGGGGTTGTGGTAGTCGGAATAGTCCTGAACCCCGCTGCTGGTCTGGTTCAGATAGAGGAAGTTCATCGCGTCGTCGTAGTCGGCGATCCATCCCGCCCAGCTGGCCTGAAAGGCGCGCAGGCGCAGGTCCTGGAATAGAATCTGGACATCCTCCTGCTTCAGGCTGGCCTGGACCCCGATCGCCTTCCAGTCCGCCTGCACCGAGGGCATCTGGATAAGAGCGGTGGGCGAGGAGGGATGCGTCAGTTCGAATTTCAGCGGATGACCCGGGCCGTAACCAGCCTGGGCGAGCATGGCTCGGGCGGCGGCCTGCCGGCGCGCCAGCGGCCAGGTGGTCCAGATTGGTGGGGTCGGCGGCGTGTAGTTGGCGATGCCCGGCGGCACGAAGGTATAGGCGCTATCGACCGCGCCATGGTCGAGCACCTGGGTAATGAAATCCCGATCGATCGCCATGCCGAGGGCTATCCGCACGCGCCGATCACGAAAGGGACTATCCGGATCCTTTTCGTTGAAGGCGAAGTAGGAGGAGCCGAGATAGGTGTGGACGTGGACGTAGGCCGGCATCTGGTCGGGCCTGCGCAGGAAGGCGATCCGATTGGTTGCGATATTGCCGTTGGCGTCCAGCTCGCCGGCGCGCACCCGCTTTTCCGCCGCCACCGAGTCGTAGGTGGGGTAGTAGTTGATCTCATCCACGCAGACCGACTTGGCGTCATAGAAGAGCGGGTTTTTGACCGCGTGAATGTGGTCGCCAAGCTTCCACGAGACGATGTTGAAAGGCCCGTTGCCGACGAAGTGGCCGGGCTGGCTCCAGGCGTCGCCCCACTTCTCCACCACATGCTTGGGCACCGGGAACATGGTCTGGTGCTTGGCCAGCTCCAACAGGTAGGGCGCCGGGTGTTCGAGCTTGTACTCGAGGGTGTGATCGTCGACGGCGCGGATACCCAGGGCGGTGACTGGCAGCTTGCCATTGTTCACCGCCTCGGCGTTCTTGATGACATAGAGGACCGAGGCGTATTCGGACGCCTGGGTCGGGTCCATCAGGCGGCGCAGGGCATAGACGAAGTCGTCGGCGGTGACCGGGACGCCATCCGACCAGACGGCGTTGCGCAGATGGAAGGTCCAGGTCAGGCCGTCGGGGCTGGTCTCCCAGGAGGAGGCCATGCCGGCGACGGGGGAGCCGTTGGCCGCGGACTGCGTCAGTCCCATCATCACATCGCTGGTGAGGCGATCCTCATAGGTGCCGGTGATCTTCAGCGGGCTCAGGGAGTTTGGGTCGCCGTCGTTGCCCAGCTCCAGACACACCTTGCCCGCCGGGCAGGGCGGGCGCAGGGCCTTGGTTTGGTGGTCGCCGCCGCATCCGGCGAGCGCAAGCGCAAGGCCCGCGAGGGCGCCCGCAAGCGATAGAAGGCCAAGTCCGCGCAAACGGCTCACCGCTCCTTGGGGTCGATGGCGTCGCGTAGCCCGTCGCCGATGAAGTTGAAGGCCATCAGGGTCACGACCATGAGGATGGAGGGGATGATCAGCAGCCACGGCGCCAGCTCCATCTCGGTGGCGCCATTGGAGATCAGGGTGCCGAGCGATGTCAGCGGCTCCTGCACCCCCATGCCGAGGAAGGAGAGCACGCTCTCGGTGAGGATGACGTCCGGGATGGTGAGGGTGACGTAGACCACCACGGGGCCCAGCAGGTTGGGCACGATATGGCGGCCGATGATGGCGCCGCCGGAGAGTCCCACGGCGCGGGCGGCCTCGATGAACTCGCGCTGCTTCAGCGACATGGTCTGGCCGCGCACGATCCGCGCCATGGTCAGCCACTGAACGAAGCCGATCGCCACGAACATCAGGATGAAGTTGCGGCCGAAGGTGACCATCAGAAGGATCACGAAGAAGATGAAGGGCAGGGAGTAGAGGATGTCGACGAAGCGCATCATCAGCTCGTCCAGCCAGCCGCCGAAGTAGCCGGCCGCGGCGCCCCAGGTGATGCCGATGACCAGGGAGACGACGGTGGCGACGACCCCGATCTCCAGCGAGACGCCAAGCCCCGACAGAAGTCGGGCCAGCAGGTCGCGGCCCAGCGAGTCGGTGCCGAGCAGATGGCCGCCCGTCAGCGGCGGGACCCAGACGTGGGTCTTGTCGAGATAGTCGTAGCTGTAGGGCGCCAGATACGGGCCGATGATGGCCGCGATCACCAGAAAGCCCAGCACGAACACACTGGCGATGGCGAAGCGGTTGCGGATCAGGCGCCGGCCGGCGTCGTCCCACAGACTGCGGCCGCGGGCCGCCTCCATCAGAGACGGGGCTTTGCGCGAACCGGGCGCGAGCGTGGCGGTCACGACAGCCGCATCCTGGGATCGAGTAGGGCCTGGACGACCTCGGCGGCGAGATTGAGCAGGATCACCAGCACCGCGTAGAGGATCACCACCCCCAGCACCACCGTATAGTCCCGCTGCAGCGCGCTGGAGACGAAGAACTTGCCCAGCCCTGGCACGCCGAAAATGCGCTCAACCACCAGCGAGCCGGTGATGATTCCCGCTGTCGCCGGGCCGAGATAGCCGACCAAGGGCAGGATGGCGGCGCGCAGGGCGTGGCGCATGACGATCCGCGCCTCGGACAGGCCCTTGGCGCGGGCGGTGCGGATATAGTTGGAGTGCAGGACCTCGATCATGCCGGCGCGGGTCAGGCGGGAGACGACGGCAATCTGCGGCAAGGCGAGGGTCAGCACCGGCAGAATGTAACTTCGCGCGTCCGACAGGCCCCCCGTGGGCAGCCATCCCAGCGTCGTGCCGAACAGCAGGATCAGCAAAGGGGCGGTGACGAAGGTGGGGATGCAGATGCCGAAAATGGCCGCGGTGGTGAGGCTATAGTCCAGCGCCGAATTCTGCCGCATGGCGGCGATCGCGCCCAGGGCGACGCCGAACGCCACGCCGATCACCAGTGAGGACAACCCCAGGCGAAGGCTGGTGGGGAAGTCTTCCTTGATGATGTCGGTGACCGACTTGTCCTTATATTTCAGCGAGGGACCGAGATCGCCATGAACCACGCCGCCCAGATAGTTGAGGTATTGGATGGCCAGGGGCTTATCGAGGCCGTACTTGGCCTTGACGTTGCGCTCCACCTCGGGCGGCAGTTTGCGCTGGGAGTCGAAGGGTCCGCCAGGGGCCGCGCGCATCATGAAGAATGATGCGGTGATGACCAAAAGCAGGGTCGGAATCGCGACGAGCAGGCGGCGCAGGAGAAATCGGAGCATTCAACAGCCTGTTCGGGGTTCGGTCGCGCGCCCCACGCAGTTGCGTAATGTCCATCCGGCCCCGATGTTGTCAACGAACCAAGCGCAAAGGAACTGTCAGATGGCCGACATTCGCAAAGTGACCGACGATTTTGCGGTGGCGCCGCAGATTTCGCCCCAAGACATGGCCCAGGCGGCCAAGGACGGCTTTGTGCTGGTGATCAACAACCGCCCCGATGGCGAGGCGCCGGATCAGCCGGCCAGTGCGGAGATGGAGGCGGCGGCCAAGGCGGCGGGGCTGGACTATGTTCACATCCCCGTCCGTGGCGGTCCGACCCCCGAGCAGGTGGAGGCGGTGGCCGCTGCGGTGCAGGAAGCTAACGGTCCCGTGCTGGCCTTCTGCCGGTCTGGCACCCGTTCGATCATCACCTGGTCGCTGGGCAAGGCCATTTCCGGCGCCCGGCCGCGCGACGAACTGATCCAGCTTGGCGCGGACGCCGGCTATGACCTGTCCGGCGTGCTGGCGGGCTAGCGCGGGCTGATCGCCACCCGTGCAGCCATGGCGGCCGGCTCGGCCTCGCAGCTGGACAGGGTGAAGAGGAGCTGTGCCGTCATGAGACAGAGCAGGGCGGCGGCGGGACGTTGCAGCCGTTTTGAAACGAAAATCGCAGCGCGGGCGGCCATGTTAAGCTCCTGGAAACCGTGTACAGCCGGCCCCACGCAAGCGCCGCGCCGCGCCAGAGCCCCTCAAGAGTTCATGAGCAGGTCCCGATGATCCCCTTCGTCCGCGACATCAAATTCGAGTACGGCCAGGTCGATCAGGTCTCGCCCCTGGTCCGCCGGGTGATCGCCAACAACCCGGGCCCGTTCACCTTCACCGGCACCGGCACCTATATCGTCGGCCATGGCGAGGTCGCGGTGATCGACCCGGGTCCGGCGATGGGCGAGCATCTGACCGCGCTGTTGGCGGCGACGACCGGCGAGACGGTCACCACCATCGTCACCACCCACACTCACCTTGACCACTCGCCGCTGTCTCGAGCTCTGGCCGACAAGACCCGAGCCGTCATCTATGGCCGGGCCTCGCCGGAGCTGGGCGCCGCCGGCGTGCGGGTCGAGGAGGATGACGACGGCCTGTTCCGTCCCGACGTCGCCATCGCCGACGGCCAGCGACTGGAGGGGCCGGGCTGGACCCTGGAAGCCATCGCCACCCCCGGCCACGCCTCCAACCATGTCTGCTACGCCCTGCCCCAGGAGAACGCCCTGTTCTCCGGCGATCATGTGATGGGCTGGTCGACCACGGTGATCAGCCAGCCGGACGGCGACATGACCGACTACTACGCCAGCCTGGACAAGGTGGCCGCGCGTAACTTCGACATCCTATGGCCCACCCATGGGCCGCCGATCACCGAGGTTGCGCCGTTTCTCGCGGCCTACAAGACCCATCGGCTGGACCGCGAGCGTCAGATTCTCGAGCAGATCGCCGCCGGCCATGGCGCGATCAAGGAGATGGTGCCGATCATGTATGCGGCCGTCGATCCCCGGTTGCACCCGGCCGCCGCAGGATCGGTTTATTCACACCTGATCCATATGGTAGGAGAGGGAATTGTCGTCTGTGACGGCCCGCCGCGCGGCGACAGCCGCTATCGGCTGGCTTGACGGACATGGGGGCCTCAAGCCGAGTGAAGTCGGGGATTTGATATGAGTAGCCGGTCTCGACATCGTTCGCCGCAGCGACAGTTTGAGCGCCTTTACCGGCGCCACCGCCCGATGATCGTCACGCTCATCGCCGGCACGGTGGCTGTCCTCGGCGCCCTGTTCATCTTCACGCGCATCCACGCCGGCTGACGCGCCAGCCCGGCCGTCAGTTCGAGGCCGTGCGAACATTCTGCCAGCTGGCCGGGGCGTTGGTGGCGACGGCGATGGCCGCGTCCACGCGCGACGCCACGCTCTCGCCGTGGTGCGGCGTAAACGCCAGGCCCAGTCCAGTGATCGCCGCGATCAGCGCGCCGACGATCCAGACCGGCGTCTTCACCGGCGCCAGGGGCCGAGCCGCCGCTGCAGGCGCAGATGCGACTTGCGCAGGTTTGGCCACCGCGGCCGCCGCACCGGCGGTCGGCAGCACGTAACCGTCGAAGCCCTGGCGGATCAGCTTCTTGTCGATCTTGCCGGTGGCGCCCAGGGGAATGTCTTCCACGAACACCACGTCATCCGGCATCCACCATTTGGCGATCTTGCCATCCAGGAAGGCGAGATATTCCTCGCGGGTCGCCGTCTCGCCGGGCTTCAGCTTGACCAGCAGCAGCGGGCGCTCGTCCCACTTGGGATGCGCAACGCCGATTACCGCCGCCAACGCCGACTTCGGATAGCTGGCGGCGATATTCTCGATCTCGATCGAGCTGATCCACTCGCCGCCGGACTTGATCACGTCCTTGGCGCGGTCGGTGATCTGCATGTAGCCATTCTCGTCCAGGGTGGCCACGTCGCCGGTGTCGAAGAAGCCCTCGGGGTCGAGGATGTCGCCGCCATCGCCCCGGAAATACTGGCCGACCACGAACGGGCCCTTCACCTTCAGCCTGCCGAAGGTCGCGCCGTCATGCGGCAGGCGCCGGTTCTCGTCGTCGGTCAGCTTCAGCTCGATGCCCATCGGCGGGCGGCCCTGCTTCAGCTTGAACTTCAGCTGCTCCTCGTCCGACATGGCCGCGATCCGGAAGTTGGGCGTGCCTTGGGTGCCCAACGGCGAGGTTTCGGTCATGCCCCAGGCGTGAGTCACGTCGACGCCGAAGTCGTCGCGGAAGCCGCGCACGATGCTTTCCGGCACGGCGGAGCCGCCGATCACCACCCGCTTGAGCGTGGTCAGCTTCAGCTTCTCGGACTGCAGGTACTGCAACAGACCCTGCCACACCGTCGGGACGGCGGCGGAGAAGGTCACGCCTTCGGACTCGAGCAACTCATAGATGGAGGCGCCGTCCATCTTCTGGCCCGGCATCACCAGCTTGGCGCCCACGGCGGGGGCGGAGAAGGCGATGCCCCAGGCGTTGGCGTGGTACATCGGCACCACCGGCAGCACCGTATCCAGCGCTGATAAGGCCATCACGTCCTTCTGCAGGCTGACCAGGGTGTGCAGAAAGTTGGAGCGGTGGGAGTAGAGCACCCCCTTCGGATTGCCGGTCGTGCCCGAGGTGTAGCAGAGCCCGCAGGCCTGGTTCTCGTCGAAGCCGCCCCAGGAAAAGTCGGCCGAAACCTGGTCGATCAGGGTCTCATAGCAAAGCGCGCCGGGCAGATTGACGGAGGCCATATGGTCTTCGTCGGTCATGACGACGATGTGCTGCACCGTCGTCATCTTGGGCCGGTGCTCGGCCAGGATGTTGGCGAAGGTCAGATCGACGAAGATGACCTTATCTTCGGCGTGGTTGATGATGTAGCAGAGCTGTTCGGCGAACAGGCGCGGGTTCAGGGTGTGGCAGACCGCCCCCATGCCCATGATCCCGTACCAGGCCTCGATGTGCCGGCCGGTGTTCCAGGCCATGGTCCCGACCCGGTCGCCGGGCTGGACGCCCAGGGCCAGGAGGGCGTTGGAGACCCGGCGCGCGCGTTCGTGGATCTGGGCATAGCTGGTGCGGACGATCGGCCCTTCGATGGAGCGCGAAACCACCTCGCGGTCGCCGTGCCAGTTGGCGGCGTGATCCAGGATGCGGTCGACCGTCAACGGCCAGTTTTGCATCAGACCCAGCATGCGCGTTTCCTCGTTCTCATCACTGCTAATCACTTTATGAGGCGTCGGCCCCTGCGGCAACCAGGCGGGGCGGCTCACACCTGATCGGCGTTCATATTCCGCCTGTCCTAAGCAGAGTCCGGGGACTGGTGAGGCTGTTGATCAGGATGTGGGCATACGGCCCGCTCGGTCCGCTGGCGCTCGCCCCCTCCGTCGCTTCGCGCCACCTCCCCCGTGAAGAACGGGGGAGGAGAAGATCGCTTCTCCTCCCATGCAAGCGAAGCGCAGCGGGGGAGGTGGCGCGGCGTGCAGCGAAGCGGAACGACGTGACGGAGGGGGCGAGCGCCGGCGCAACGAAATTACGGAAACAGCCGGCTTGTCTCCCACCGGCTTCCCGCGTCGGCCCGCGAAAACACCAGCCGCTCGTGCAGGCGGAACGGCCGGTCGCGCCAGAACTCCATCGCCTGCGGGACCACCCGATAGCCGGTCCAGTGCGGCGGGCGCGGCACCTTGCCCAGGCCGAACTTCAGCCCGTATTCGGCGATGCGGGCCTCCAGCGCCAGCCGGCTCTCCATCGCCGACGACTGATCCGAGGCCCAGGCGCCGATCTGGCTGGCCCGAGCGCGGCTGGCGAAATAGGCGTCCGCCTCCGCTTCGCTCACCGGCTCGACGGAACCGCGCACCCGCACCTGCCGGCGCAGGGACTTCCAGTGGAACAGCAGCGCCGCCTTCGGCTGGCCGGCAAGCTGGCGGCCCTTGGCGCTGGTGGTGTTGGTGTAGAAGGTAAAGCCCCGCGCATCGACGTCCTTCAGCAGCACCATCCGCACGTCGGGCAGGCCGTCGTCGTCCACCGTGGCCACCGCCATGGCGTTGGGATCGTTGGGCTCTCCCGCCTTGGCCGCCTCCAGCCATTCGCCGAACAGGGCGATGGGGTCGACGCCCTCCGGCAACGGCGGCTCGTCCGCGGCGCGGGCGTAATAGTCTTCCTGACTGGGCGAGGGCGGGATCAGCGGCTTGGTCATGGCAGCTATATAGCGCGGCTGGATTTCACCGCATCCACCTTCCAAGTTTCTCCTCACCCCCGAGCGCAGCGAAGAGAGGGGGAGGTGGATTTGCGTGACGCGAAGCGGAGCGCAAAGACGGTGGGGGCAACCCACTATCCGCGCCACCAGCTGATCCGAAAGGCACACGCCGACCGTCGGCGCTGGCCCCCACCGTCACGTCGCTTCCGCTTCGCTTCAGCGCCGCGCCACCTCCCCCTCTCTTCGCTTCGCTCGGGGGTGAGAAGGAAGGTCACGGCGGCCCCGTCTCCCGAGGGTCTGTCGCCAGCGTCGCCGCCAACCCCACACCCTGCAGCCCGCGCACGGGCAGCACGCATTCGCCCGAACCGCCGCGTTCGATCGAGACAAAGGGCGAGCCCGCGACGCCGGCCCTGGCTTCTTCCTTGGCCCAGTCCTCCTGGTCGAAGTCCTCCCAGTCGGGATCAAGCTCCAGCGCCCGGCAAAGCCGCTTCACCGTCTCGCTGACCGGCCGGTCGCCATAGTCAGCGTAGTCGGCGCCCTCCTCGAGCAACTCGGCGACCTCCCTGTCCAGCGCACCGGCCGCCTCAAGGTCCTCGCGATGGAGGCTGTAGGTGACCTGCTCCATCGCCTCGACGACCAGCGCCTCGCGCGCCAGCCGGGGGCCATGAACCCGCTGAAATTCCGCCTTCGCGTCCGCCGCGACCTTGGCCGCCTCGGCCTCCGCGCGCTTCAGCGCCCGCGCCCGGCGGGCGTCTTCCAGCCCGGAAACCCGGTCGCGCTGCAGCGTCTCCAGCCGATCTTCCAAAAGCGCGTTCTGCCGGATCGACCGGGAAACCTTGCCGTAAGCCTGGGCCAGATCACTGACCGCCGCGACGACCTTCAGATCAATCCCCTCGTCCTCGGCCTGATCGTTCACCAGCCGAGCCGCCTTCAGCGCCAGCGCCTCGACCACCTCCAGCAGCACCAGCCCCACCTCGCCGGCCCGAGCCACCCCCCCGCGCCTCGGCCCGCCCGATCCCCTCATCGAGGGGTTCGGCGTCCAGATCGACGATGTCTGTTGCGGCGTTCATAACGAGAACAAATAACGAACATTTGGCGCGCCGTCAAGGGCGGCAACCTTAATCGCTGTCCCGATCACGGACCGGAACGATCGAGAGCGCCATCGCAGAATTGGATCGACAACGGGCACCGGGCGGGGCGTTTGCCATCCGCGACGGGTCGCCTAATGCCTCGTTGCGGACCTTCAGAAGGTCGGCTTTCGAGCGACCGTTCCGCTAGCTAGGCCACAAGCCGGCGACTGGTCTAACCCTCAACCTTTAGAATTGTCCCCCGCGAGAGTCAGGGGTCCAGGTGCGAGCGCTAAGAACCTCAATGACCAAGAAGATGGTCGGCGATGGTCTTCCAGGCCGGAAGGTCATGGAGGAAGCAGGCGATCCCGTTATCCGCCACTCCAAACGTCATCGCCGCCGCGACCAGGGGATGCAGCCGGCCGCGTGTACGTAGGTCATAGAGCGCCATAGCGACCACTAGGATCAGGACCCCCGAGTAGTTCTCCAGATAGAAAACAACCGGCCCGCCGCCCATCAGCTTGGCCAGCGGGCCGCCCAGCCATCTCCCAAAGCCCGCGCCCGTAATGAAGATGGTCGCCAACATCATCAGGCGGCGATGCGCCACCGGGTCGGCGCGCAGTAGGAGCCCGCTCGAGGCGATCACGGTGAAATTGAGGGCGTCGAGAAATACGACGCTCAACAGTTGGGGATCACCGTCCGGCGTGCCGAATTCCCGCCGCCCCATGACGATGCCCGTCCATGGGCCCAGGATCGCCATCGCCGGGATCATCACCACGGCTAGCAGCCCTAGCCGTCGATGAAGGCCCACGCGCCTGGACCGGATGAGACTCATCTGGGCGGTCAACAGGATCAGCCAACCGAGATAGAAGGCGGCGTGCACGTGCACGATGGGCGCGAAGGGCACATGCCCTCCGGCCATATGGGCCATGACATCCGGTACGAACCCCGCCAGGATGCCGAACGAGATCACTGCCAGGATGATCAGAAAGAGGTTGCGATCCCACTTGTGAAACGGGGCCATCTGCACGGCTGAAATACTCGTCATGGCCCCGTATCAGAATGTGCGAAGGATGAAGCCCGCCGCGTCAATCCATGGCTTCGGCGCCGCGACAAGGAGATAGACCGCTGCCGCTTGGATAAGGATCCAGCCCAGGATGCCGACGAGCCATGCTGGAGCGAGCCGCCGCCTGCTAATTCCATCCTGGGTCGCGGCGAGGATCATCAGGCCGACGGTGATCATCGGGATGAGGAATGGAAATGGGGAGCCATCGAGCCAAGGGATTCGAACCTGGGCCGCCGTGGTCATCGAGGTGGTGGCGATCAGCATGAGCGGACGGTGCCAGTCCCGCCGCTTGCGCAGCGCCGCTGCGGCGAGGAACGGAACGGCGAACGACATGAGGCTGCCGAACAGAGGAATACTGAGAAAGGCGATAGCCCGCGCATTTGCGCCGTGCTCGGCGATGGCGCGCTGACGCATGACGATGACCGTGGCCAGGCCCACCCCGACAAGCGCCACGCCCAGGCCGACACCCCAGGGACCCAGTCGACGGTGAAGCCGGGTATGTCTCGCCCCAACCAGTGCGGTCTGCGTAACAAACAGGACAAGCCAGAGGCTCGACAGCAGGACGTGGACGTAGAGGATCGGCGGGGGCGGCCTCTCAGAGTGCAGCAAGGCGCCACCAACCGTGTGACTGAACCCATAAAAGATAAAGAGAGCGATGGCCGCCGCATAAAAGGTAGTGAACCATGGCCGAGCTGGCCTCACGACGTCCGTGGTCATTTCGTCAACCCCACTTTCGCCCCTCTGCTTGGCGGCAGCGACTAAATTCTAGCTTGGCCTTGGGGCATTGTCGCCGATAAAGGCAAAATCGGCAGGGCGACCTCCGCTGAGGGTCGAAAGTGCCCGTCGGAGTCCGGCCCAAATCCGGACCTTTGTCAGCCGCTGGCGCCAACCGCGAATGTCCGCATTCCGCACGGGTGCCAATGTCGGTTCACTGGCGCAAAGCTGTCCCTGCGTTGGAGCGCCGTCGCGCCTGATCGGTCCTCCGCCGGTGGGCGCATCCGGCAATTCGGTGACAGTACGCTCATCTAGATCGACCCCGAATTAGTGCGCTGTCACCGTTATCGTTACGCATGAAGCGCTATCCAGCGCGGCCAGGCTTCACCGCGTCCACGATCAGCGACACGAACCCCAGCTTGCCGGCGCGGTTGCGGTGGTCGAGCATCAGCGAGCGATAGATGGGCCCGGTCGCCTGGTCCCATTGGCGGTAGTGAAACCGGCCGGCGTCGTCGCAGTATTCCAGCAGATCGACCTCGAACCCGGCGCTTTCCAGCACATCGGCCAGCCGCCGATAGTCATAGACCAGCTTGTGGTCGGCGGCGGGATGGTCCGCCGGCCCCGGCCCGCCCGGCTTGACCATGTTCTGGTAGTCCGCGTCCGGAAAGTTGGCGTCCGGAACGGCGAGTCGCAGAAAGCCGCCCGGCTTGAGGTAGTCGAAGCAAAGTCTCGCCGCCGCGCGGCCTTCATCTTCGGTCAGGTGTTCGAACACATGCTCGCAGAGCAGGGCGTCGGCCCGGCGTTCACCGAACCACGCCGCCCAGGTCGCCGGATCGCACAGGTCGAGTTGCTCGCGGTGAGTCGGGATCCAGCCGTCCCAACGCTGCTCGCCGGCGCCGATGATGACGCGAATCGGCTGATCTGATTCGGCTTCTGGCATGATTTGTCTGGACGCCGCGAAGTTTCCAACAAGCTATACTTCATCTGCGCGGCGCCGTCCGCAACCGGATCAAGCATAGGCGCCTGCCAGCTTTGCAACTTTCTGTCCTATGCGCGCCTTTGGCGAGCTGATGATCACGGTTTCGCCTGTTGGGCTTGACTCCGGCCTACCTTGGCCGGAGAGATGGTATGGTTAACGGGCTGTTAATGGTGGCGTGAGAGGGGCGATGACGAACGCCGTCGCAAGCATCGCGCTGTGGCTGTGGAACCGGCCAGGCGTACGGCGCGTCGCGGCCACGGTCCTGGTGATCGCGGCCCTGGCGCCAGTGATCGCCTGCGACGTGGCGGGCCCTTGGGGGCACCGATTCTATGTCGGCGCCTGCCCTCGGCCGCAGCTGCCCATCAGCGAATCCCCACAGTTCAACGACCAGCAGCACGAGATCAGAGCCCTGCGCGAACAGGGCTTCGCCGGCGATTTCTTCGCCCAGATCGAGCTGGCGCATCGCTATGAAGCCATGCGGGTCACGGACAAGAATCTGGAAGATCCGGTGGAGGCGGCGACCTGGTACGCGCTCGCCCTGGCCAACCCGACCGGCTACGAGCACATGGCCGCGCACGATCAGGCCAACCCCAACGACCATCTGCGTCTGATCGCCCATTTCGACGACTGCCGCGCGTTCGAGCGGATCACCGCCTACAACGAACTGAACCAGATCCTCGCCCATATGGACGGCGGCGAATGGCAGAAGGTGAAGGACCGCGTCATCTATGTGCTGTCGACGCAGGGCGCGCCGGGCTTTGAGACCCTGGCGCGCATGCACGACAGCGCCTTCGGCCCCTTTGGCGAGCCGCTGGACAATGATGAGGCCCGCTACGCCATGGGCTATCCCAACCACGGCGGTCTGAGCGGCGTGCTGCAGCTGTTCCCGCGCAACGACGTCGACGCCTACCTCTACAACGATCTGGCGGCCCAGACCGGCGACGTGGGCGCCTATGTGCTGCTGAGGGATTTCGAGCACGGCGGTCCGCAACGCTCCGGCTACGCGGCCTTCATCTCCACCAAGGTCAATCGGTGGGTGCCGCCTTACGAATTCTATCCGCCCGATGCGCCGCCCTCGGGCGTGCCGATGTCGGATGAAAGCCAGCCGCGCACCGATCAGCAGGAAGCGGCGCTGTCGCGGATCGACGAACTGCCTTTCGTCCATGTGGCCGACGCCATGGTCTACCTCGGCGCCCTGCCGGCCCCGTGCGACTTCCCGCACCTGAGGCCCCAGGACATCCAGGGGCTGCAGGCCATGCTCGGCCGTCCTCAGACCGGCCATCTCGATCAGATCGAGAAGGTGAGGGCGATACAGTATGCTGCGGTGAACGGCTCGGCCCGCGCCCAGCTGGTGCTGGCGGTGATGTATTCTCAAGGCGTCGGCGTCCCCGCCGACTACGCCCGCGCCTTCCATTGGTTCGAACGGGCCGAGGAAGAAGGCTCGCCGGAAGCCAAATACGCCATCTCCACCTACTTCTCACTGGGTCTCGCCGGCGTCGCCGATCAGGACAAGGCCCAGGCGGTGGTGCACCAGCTCAACGCCGCCCTGGCCGGCTTCACGCCTTCCGCCGATCGCCTTCAGGCGATCCTGGCGCGCGTCAACGGCGCGCCCCACCTGCCTGAAAGGGAAGCGCCGTGGTGAGGAAATTTGGGGTGAGGAAATCCGCCTCTGGTCTGACCGCGCGGCTCGCCGTCGCGGCGATCGCCATGGCCTGTTCCGCCGGCCTGTTCCTGGCCGCCGGCCACGCTCGGGCGCTGACCCCCGCCGGGACTGACGCCGAGATCCGTCCCGACTTCGGCGCGTTGATTCAGCCGCCGATTCGCCGCTGGCATCCCAACCGCCCGGTCTGGAACGCCGAGCCCGCCTATGGCTGGCGTGGCGGCTATGGCGACCGTTTCCGCGGCGTCTGGGTCGATCCGGGCTGGCGTGAGAGCCATGGCTACATCCCCCAAGGCCCGGTGCGCACGATCACGGTCGACTGTGGCGACCCTGCCGAAGGACCGACGCCGATCGGCAACGCCCTGGACGCGGTGGACGACGGCGGCACCATCTACATCCGGCCCAGCGGCCGCGCCTGCACTGAAAGCCTGGTGATCACCCGGCCGGTGACCATCATTGGCGAGCCGGTGTCCGCCTTCGCGGCCCCTGGCGATAACCGGCCGACGGCGACCATCGCCCCGCCGCCTGGCCTGCCGTGCATCCGCATCGGCCCCGGGGTCCCGGCGGTGGAGCTGCGCGACCTGACCTTCGTCGCCGGCCAGGCGGGTTCTTCGCCCTGTATCGAGGCCTGGGATTCCCGGCTGGCCCTGACACACACCCATATCCACTATGTCGGCGACGCCTCCGCCCTGTTCCTGTCCGGTGGCCAGCTGATCGCTCATGAGAGCAACGTCGAAGCGCTCAGCTATGACCCGGCGGTGGTGCTTGAAAACGCCACGGCCGAGCTGCGCCGCGTCCATGTGACCGCGGCTTCGACCGGTCTGGACATCTCCCTGGCCGACGGCGGCGGGCTGGCCTTGGACCATGTCGACGTCATGGGCGTCGCCGGCTCCGATCCGTCGGCCTCGCCGGACATCGGCGTCATGGTGCACCGCAGCCGCGGTCAGCCGGCCAGGATCGATGTCCGCAACACCCGTGTGTCCGGCTTCACCACCGGCCTGTGGTTCCAGCGCGGCGGCGCGGTCAACGTCAGCCAGACCATGATCAGCCGCGCCCGCGTCGGCCTGCTGTCGGAGGGCGTCGACCTCGGCCTGTTCGATTCCTCGATCGAGGCCCGGCGCACGGGCGTCTATGTCACCAGCGGCCATGCCGAGATCACCCGTAACCGCATCTTCGGCTTCACCGACCTGCCGGTGGATTCAGAGCCGGTTGCGGTGGTCTCCGTACACGAGAACTGGATCTACCCGGCCGATGACTGCCACCGGTTCTTCGACCGCTATTCGCGCTGGTGCCGAGGCTCGCGCGAGGTGCCAGAGATTTTCCGTGATCGCGGCGATCGCCATGACGACGATCACTGGGGTTGGGAAGGCGGTCCATTCGAGCCGCCGCCGCAAGACCGACCACCCGAGCGTCACGGCTGGTGGTGACGGGTCGAAATACGACGTGATGAGTTTGTCATGGACGATCGTATAATAGCTTAGCGGCCTTCGGCGGCCTGAGGGGCGTCGGCCCGAAATTCGGAGTCGGTCATGACCGATAGCTGGACCGAGACGATCGCCAAGCTGAACGCGTCCGGACATGTAACGGAAGACGCGGTGGCGCCTCTCTCTGAAAACCATCCCGAGCCGGTCGCCGGTCCCGCCTCCTGGCAGCCCTATGGTTTGCCGGGCGATGCCTCGCCAGAGCCGGTGGCGACGTCGGCGGCGGCCGCCGATCCCTTGATCCTCGAGCTTGAGCACCCGCTGGTCGAGCCCGTGCCCGCGCCTCCCGCCATCGAGCCGCCGCCGTCGGTTTACGGTCGCGTTGAGCCGCCCTTGGCGATTGGGCCGGAGGTCGCCGAGCTCGCGCCGACTGTCGCCGTCCTGCCCGTATTGGCGCCGGTCGAGGCGCCGGTGGCCGTGGAGAGCCTAGTCGCCCCGCCGGAGAAGCGGGTTGAGCCCGAGGTGGAACAGGCGGACCCTGCGCCCGTTGTCGCCGTGGCGCCCGAGCCGGCGCCCATCGTCGCGGCCGAACCGCCGCCGCCTGCGAGCCCCGCCTTGACCGAAACCGTAACCCCAACGCCCGAACTCGTCCCGGTCTCCCACACGCCCATTTCTCATACGGACGCCGGCCACGACGCCATCGACCCGGTCCTGGCGGGCTTCGACCATGTCGTGGCGCTGGCCGGCTATGTTCTGCTGTTCATCTCGGTCTTCATGTTCGGCGTCCCGGCCCTGGCGACCATGGCGCTGGCCTATGCGCACAAGAACGATTCCCACCTTCTGGTGCGCAGCCACTACCGGTTCCAGCTGAGGATTTTCTGGACCGCCGTCCTGTTCACGCTGCTGGCGATCGGTTCGGCGATCACGGCCGGCGGGATGGCCATCACCACCCTGGTCGACTTTGCTCGCGCACATCTGCCAGGTGTCGGCGCGGCGATGGACCAGGCCCACGTCGGCTCCTGGTCCGGCCAGATCAGCGGCCTGTTGCTGGTGGCGGCGGTGACCCTGGGCGTCCTGGCCGTGGTCTGGACCCTGGTTGCGTCCCTGTTCGGCTTCCTGCGCCTGGTCGGCAACCGCCCTATCGGCCACAGCTACGCGGCCAAATAGGAAGAGCCCCTAAGCCGAGGCCTCGTCCGCATCGCGGAAGTAGGGCTCGACGAGACCTTGCAGCTTGATGGTGATCGGGTTGCCCTTGCGGTCCACGGTCGTGCCGACGCTCAGCCGCACCCAGCCCTCGCTGACGCAATACTCGTCGACATTGGTCTTATCGACGCCCTTGAACTTCACCCCGACGCCGCGCGCCAGGATCTGCTCGTCATAGAAGGGATTGTTCGGGTTGACCGAAAGGCGGTCGGGAAGCGTGTCGGTCATGGCGTTCTGTCGTCGATCTCTGCTGAGGCCGGCTGTGATAGCCATCCACGGCGCGGGCGCCAATCGTCCTGGTGACGAAATCGCGATGGCGCCCCAAACGCCCGGTCGGTGGCGAGGCTAGTTCTTCTTCACCGCCGGGGTCGTGGGTGTGGCGGGAATCGTTGCCTGAGCCGCCTTGGCCTCGTCGGCGCGTGCGCCGGCCAGCATGTCGCCGAGCGCATAGTTGCCCTCGTGGCAGGCGTACTCATAGACGATGCCTTTGGAGGGGCTGAACTCGTATTCGCCGCTCCAGGGCTGGGTCCAGACCGTCGGGTCGTCCACCGTGAACTGATAGAGGATGTGGTTCGGCGCATCGCGGGTGAAGCGCTCCGTCACCTTCAGGTTCTCGTCCGCGCCCATGAAGATCTGCACCTGGGTCTTGGAGAAGTTTGTGGTTTCCACCACCAGCGTCTTACCCTCGTACCAGCCGATTGCATCGCCCATCCAGGGCCGCACGCCGTCGGTGCGGTGTTTGGCGCCCAGGCGGATCAGCCGGATGTCGTGAACCATCTCGACCCAGATGCCCACCGTGTCGCGGGTCTGAACGATCTTGTAGTTGTTGTTGTAGAGCAGCGGCAGCATCACCGGGCCGCCGCTAAACCCGAACGACATCAGGCATTGTTCGCCCAAGGTCATGGTCTCGGGATTGTCCGCGCGGCGCTTCAGCATCGCCGGCGAGAAGAAGTTCGGCGGCTTGTAGCCGGTCTGATAGGGCGGCAGGCGGCCGTTGGCGGTGCTGGTGATGAAGCCGGACACCGGCTGGCCATGCACCCGCATGACGGTCGAGCCCGGGTCGATCCAGGCCGAGTTGTAGCCGCATCCCGCGCCGGAAAAGCCCCGGCCGCAGTTGTAGGGCAGGTCGGTGGTCTTCACCTTCGGGTCGGTGGGCGCATTGCCGGCGGCGACCGCCGTGGCGTCTTCGCCCTCGACCTTGGCCACCTCCTGCGGGGTCAGGATCAGCCTGTCGCCATACTCGGCCGGTCGGGCCAGGGTGGTCAGGCTGGCGTTCGTCCAGGTGCCTTCCAGGTCCGGTTGGCCGAAGGCGTTCGTCGGCGCGCTATAGGAAGCGTCCGCGTCCGCGTCCTTGGACGCCGCGACGGCCAGGGCTGGGATCAGCGCGGCGGCGGCGACGCCAGCCGCGAGGCAGGCGAGGGTCCGGTTCAATTTCATGGCAGGGGGTGCTTGCGCAGGCTGCCGTACATCAGCTCTTCGACGAACTCGACGCACTTGAACTGCTGCAGCTGGGCGTCGGCGCCGAGCCGGCGATAGAGGTTCACATTAATGGTCCAGGGCCGGGTGAAGGTCGCCGGATCGGTGATGGTCGCCGAATAATGGATCAGGTTGGCGTTGACCGGGGTCCAGCGCTCCACCACCACCATGTCGCCGGAGTGGAAGTTGCCGGCGCGGTCGAACCAGGTCGAGTCCAGCTGGCCGGTGACGGTGACCACCAGGGTGTCGCCGTCCCACTTGGCCACCGACTGGCCCATCCAGCTGTCGGTGGGCGCGGGGCCGGGATCGTCGAACAGGATGTTGCGCGCCGCCCCGGCATATTCGTAGGCGATCATCATCGACTTGTCGGACTGCAGGATCTGGAACGGCAGCGCCATGTAGTTGGCGCGCGGCACGCCTGGCAGATAGCATTTCAGCTCAGGGTCGCGCTCGAGATAGTGGGCCTTGTTGTCGTCCCGCTGCTTCAGGCCGTCGGCGGTGTAGGGGATGGTTCCGCCATCGACGACGCCGAGGCCCGCGGGGACGGCGCCAACCGCGCCGAGGGCCACGACCTCCTTGGCCGGCACCGGCACGACCGGACCGGGACGCATCTGCAGGGCGGCGCTGGCCGCGTGCGGTTCGATATTCCAATTGGCGGTGTTCATCACCGACCAGACCCCGCTGAGGTCCGGATGGCCGCCCACGCGGGGCATGGCGCTCACGGTGGCGTCGGATGATTTGGCTGCGGCGTGATGTCTGGGATGCGCGGCCGAAACCGAGCCCGCCAGGCCCAGGCCCAAAAGGCCGGCGATAGCCGCAATCGCTATGGTCTGTTTCACGTTGTCTTCCCCCCCAAGGGCGCCCAAGGGCGATCGTCTCATATTTTTCGAAAGGTGTAATAGCGCCAAACTGCCCTGTCCATGTGAGCGCAATATTTCCGTATCGAATTTAGACGTGACCTTCGCGGTGGTATGTACCGTATCCACCGGTTCAATTTGCCGTTGCGCCTCGATGGTCTTCTACGGGCCATTGCGCACGGCGAGGGGCGCCGGCATGAGAACCTGATAACGCGCGCGGCATAAGCTCGCAGAATCAAACCCAGGGGGAATCGTCATGGAAATATCAGTCCGCCGGCTTTGGCCGGCCCTCGCCTTGGCGGGAGCGCTCTTGGGCGCCCAGGCCGCCAGCGCAGCCGAATACACCACCATTGTTCAGTCGATTGACGTGGCCAAACCGGCCGATGTGGTCTGGAAGAAGGTTGGCGGCTTCTGCGCCATTCACGACTGGTTGGCCGGCGGAAAGCTGTCCTGCGTCTACACCACCGGCGATGGCGGAGTGGGCACCAATCGGCTGTTGGCTGGCCGCATCAACGAGGTCATGGTCTCCAAGACCGACCTTTCCTACACCTACGCCCAGCCGCTTTCGCCGATCGAATATCACGGCAGCGTCGAGGTGAAGCCGACCTCGGCCACGACCTCGAAGATCGTCTACACCCTGTTCTATGACCTGGCGCCGCTGCCCGATCAGGCCGCCAAGGACAAGGATCGCGCCGGCCGCGCGGCCATGTTCATGGGCGCCCTGCACAGCATGAAGACCCTGGCCGAGGCCCAATAGGCCCCGAAGATGGCTAAGAAAAACGGCGGGCGCTGGCGCCCGCCGTTTCAATCGTCGATCTTGGCCTTGCGGTCTACTGGCGGACCGGCTCGGCGCCGTCGGCCGGCGCGCCGGTGCCCGACGAGCCCATGAACACCTTGCGGCCGTCCAGGAAGGTCACGTCGCGGCCGTTGGCGCGGCAGACCGGCAGGCAGCGGGCGTCCTTGGCGCGATAGCCGCGCACGATGATCTGGGTGCCGACTTTAAGCGAATCGCGCGTGACGCCGGAGCGCAGCAGGGTGTTGGGCGTGCCGCCCTCCACCATCCACTCCTGCGGCTGACCATTGGTCGTGACGGTCATATGCACCCAGGCGTGCGGGTTGATCCACTCGACCTTGGTCACGGTGCCTTGCAGCATGACCGGGGCGTTGCCGTCGAATTCGGCCTGGAAGGCGTGGTGGGCAAGGGCTTGCGGCGCAGCCAATCCCAGCGCCAGCAGCGCGACGCCTGTTGCGGCGGTAATGCGTTGTTTCGTCATGCGTTTCCCTTTTTATGCGGGCGTCCTGGCATCCCCGCCGCCCTATCTTCAATATCGAGTTTCGAACTCAATTCAGCAGTATTTTAGAACCCCGTAACCGAAAGATTTTGCACTAAGATTTCAGTGACAGGACGCGGCGGAAGGCGCCGCGGGCCGCCAACAGTCATAGGCGCAGGTCGGTCCTGGGCTGCTTCCAAGCGGAGCGACGTTCCCCAAACATACGCCACCGCAGAAATCTTGCTGAAATCTAGCCGGAGGATGGTGCCGCGTCTATCGGGCGCGATGCAATGGCGGAGTTTACGCTAGGGCGGCGCGCTTGCGTCCCGGTTCGGTTCGTTTCAGAACACCGGGGCCGATGGGCGGGGGTCTTGGGACATTCGCCGCGCGAAAAGCGGTTCGGCGCCGAGCGGGCCTTGATGCGCGCGGGGCATAGGGAGGGAAAACTTGGACGGCTTCGTCATTTGGTTGGCGGGAACCCAGTGGAGCATCGCGCTCCACGAGTCCCTCTACATGTACTCGATCACCGAGTCGGCGCACGTGATGGCGATCATGCTGTTCGTCGGCACCATCATGATGGTGGACCTGCGGTTTCTCGGCGTTTCCTACCGCAATACGCCGGTATCGGAGATGACCGCGAAGATCCTGCCCTGGACGGTGGGCGGCTTCGTGGTCCTGTGCATTACCGGCGTCATGCTTTTCTACGCCATCCCGATCCGCACCTGGCACTCGATCTGGTTTCGCATCAAGTGCGTGCTGTTGGTGGCGGGGATGATCAACGCCGCCTGGTCCGCCTTGAAGGTGGAGCACGACAAGGAGACTTGGGACCGGGGGCCCACCCCCCGCAAGGCCAAGATCGCGGCCTGCGTCTCCCTGTTCGTCTGGACCTTCGTCATCGTTTTCGGCCGTCTGATCGCCTACAACTGGACCGACTGCGACCAGAACCAGTCGCCCTTCGTCCAGCAGATCGAAGACTGCAAAGCCGTTCCCGCGGATACCTGAGATCATGAGCCTTTATCACATCGCCCAAGGGATCGAGGGCAGCCCGGTCGGGCAGACGATCCGCGAATCCACCTGGCTGTTTCCGGCCATCGAGGTCATCCACCTGCTGTGCCTGGCTGTTCTGGGCGGCGCGGTGCTGATGACCGCCTTGGGCGTCTTTGGCTTCGGCCTGAAGACCCCCACGCCCAAGGAGATCGAGGTCAGCGCCAGACCCTATATGACCACTTCGGTGGTCGGCATCCTGATCACCGGCCTGCTCCTGGGCGCGTCGGAGCCGGTCAAGCTGATCGATCGGGAGGCCTTCCTGATCAAGATGGTCTCGCTGGCCCTGGCGCTACTGTTCACCTACTTCGTGTTCAACCCGATCGTGCGCAAAGGCGACACCGGGGTGCGCGCCCGCACCGCCGCCGGCGTGGTCATGGCGCTCTGGTTCACCGTCGCCCTGTCCGGCCGCTGGATCGGGTTTTCGTAACCTACCTCCGACGCAGACCCTACCTCCCGCCGCTACGCGGGGGAGGTAGGGTCTGCGTCGACCTCAAAGCTCCCCTCTTTAACCGGCCATTGACCTTGGATCGCCCACCTTGGCGGCATGAGCCTGGGGTGGACTTCCATGACGACGGCGGACGCCCTGCGCGTGCTGGGCGTCTCCGACCAAACGGACGCCGAGGCTGTGCGCGCGGCGTTTCGCGTAGCGGCCAAGCGCGCCCATCCCGACCACCACGGCGGCGACGGCGAACGGCTGCGCCTGATCATCGAGGCCTACCGCACGCTTCGACCCAAAACGGCGGCGCCGGCGCGCGTCGCGCCTCGCCGCCTGTCGATCACCCCGGCCGAGGCGATGCTGGGTGGCTGGCGGCCAGTCGATCTGGCCGAGGATCGCCGGGTCTCCGTCCACCTGCCAGCCGGCCTTCGTGAGGGCGAGGCCCTGTCCGTGGAAGGCCAGCCCCTGATCGTGAACATTGTCGGCGAGGGCGGCCTGGCGGTCCTGGGCGACCACCTCTGCATCACCGCCGAGGCGCCCGAGGCCTTGCGGACGCTTGGGGGCCGGCTGGTGGTGGAGACGCCCAACGGACCGCAGGGCATTTGGGTCTCGGCTGAGGAGGGCGCCACGGGTCTTGCGCACGCGCATGGCCTCGGCCTACCCCCTCGGGGCCGCTACCGTCAGGGCGACCTCTATGTGCGCCTGACGCCCATGCTGACCCCCGAGGCGGAACGGCAGGCCGAGGCCAAACTGCGGCGTTTCAGCGCCATGTGGGCCGCCTGACGCTGTCGCAAGCGTTTCTGTTCCGCTAGAAGACTGACCATGTCGCACAACACGTTCGGCCATCTTTTCCGCGTGACCACCTGGGGCGAGAGCCACGGGCCGGCGCTCGGCTGCGTAGTCGACGGCTGCCCGCCGGGGCTGGCCCTGACGCCGGAGGACATCCAGGTCTGGCTTGATCGCCGCCGTCCCGGTGTCGGCAAGTTCGTCACCCAGCGGCAGGAGCCGGACGCCGTCCGCATCCTGTCCGGGGTGTTCGAGGACGAGCGCACCGGCGGCCCGGTCACCACCGGCACGCCGATCTCGCTGATGATCGAAAACGTCGACCAGCGCTCGAAAGACTATGGCGAAATCGCCCAAGCCTTTCGCCCCGGCCACGCCGACTATGCCTATTTCGCCAAATATGGTGTGCGCGACTATCGCGGCGGCGGACGGGCCTCGGCGCGGGAGACCGCCGCGCGGGTCGCCGCCGGCGCCGTCGCCCGCAAGGTGCTGGGTGCAGGCGTGCAGATTCGCGCCGCCCTGGTCCAGATCGGCCCGCATGCCATCGACCGGTCCCGCTGGGACTGGGACGAGGTCGAACGCAACCCGTTCTGGTCACCTGACGCGGCCATGGTCGAGCCCTGGGAGGCTCATCTGGAAGCCGTGCGCAAGGCCGGCTCTTCCACCGGCGCCATTGTCGAGGTCGAGGCCACTGGCGCGCCTGCCGGCTGGGGCGCCCCCATCTATGGCAAGCTGGACGCCGAGATCGCCGCGGCGCTCATGTCGATCAACGCCGCCAAGGGGGTCGAGATCGGCGAGGGTTTCGCCGCCGCCGCGCTCACCGGCGAGGAAAACGCCGACGAGATGCGGTTGGGCAATGAGGGTCCGCTGTTCCTGTCCAACCATGCCGGCGGCGTCCTCGGCGGCATCTCCACCGGCCAGCCCATCGTGGCGCGCGTGGCGTTCAAGCCCACCTCGTCGATCCTCACGCCGCGACGGTCGATCAACGAGGCCGGCGCCGAGATCGAGCTGCGCACCAAGGGCCGCCATGATCCCTGCGTCGGTATCCGCGGCGCCCCGGTGGTGGAGGCGATGATGGCCTGCGTGCTCGCCGACGCCTTTCTGCGCCATCGCGGCCAGGTCGGTGAAGCCAACCACGCTGGCGGGCATTTCGGAAGTGTTCAAGATTCAGTGGCATACTCGCCAATTAGGATCGACTAACTCGGTCGCCTTTCGACTTGACCAGAGTGTTACAGCTTCGTAATGCGGCCCTGGTTGAGCGAATTGCGTTCGGTGAACGATCGCAGAACCTTGGTGGGGCTGACCAACTCAACGGCGGGCAGGATTTGCGCTTCGAACTGCTGAAAATCCTGTTGGTGGACGACAACCACCACATGCGCGTGCTCCTGTCGGAGATACTGCGCGCCATCGGCGTACGGCAGGTGTTTGAGGCCAACGATGGCGCCGAGGGTCTGCAGCTCATGCGCACCCATCAGATCGACATCATCATGACCGACCTGGCGATGCAGCCCTTGGACGGCATCGATTTCGTCCGCCTGCTACGCAATTCGGCCGACAGCCCCAATCCAATGGCGCCGGTGATCATGATCACTGGGCACTCGACCCATAAGCGGGTGAACGAGGCGCGGGATGTCGGCGTCACGGAATTCCTGTCCAAGCCGGTGACGGCCAAGGGCGTGCTGGAGCGGATCGGCCGCGTGGTTGATAGCCCGCGCCCCTTTGTGCGCACCAACACCTATTTTGGCCCTGATCGGCGCCGTAAGGCGGATCCCAACTACTCGGGGCCGTACCGCCGCGCGACGGACACGTCGAAGACCTAGGGCCTGCTTCTTCGAGCTGAACGTCCCGTCTGCGCTGGCCCCACCGTCAAAGCGCTCCGCTATGCTTCACGCTTTGCCACCTCCCCCTGTCTTCGCTTCGCTCGCGGGGGAGGATAAGGAGGGGGTCTCCTCACTCCACGCGCAGCGAGAGGGGGAGGTGGCGCGGCGCTGAAGCTTAGCGGAAGCGACGTGACGGTGGGGGCCAGCGAAGACGGTCAGCCCGTTCCAAGGCCTCGCCGCCCTCACAAGCTCAGCGCGCAGCTCTCATGCAACGTCGGGCGCGAGACGACCACCCGCGACAGGCCTGAAAATCTTGGCTTCAGCCGCTCGGCGAAATACAGGCACAGGCTTTCCAGCGTCGGCGTCTCAAGACCCGCCTTTTCATTGAGCAGGCCGTGATCGAGATCGTCCGCCACCGCGCGCAGGGCGGCGTCCAGCTCCGCCAGATCGGCCACCCATCCGACGACGCCCGCGGGGCCGCGCACGCTGGCCTCGACCCGGAACGAATGACCGTGCAGGCGGCGATAGGGATTGTCGGCCGATCCGGCCTCTAGATAATGGGCCGCGTCGAAGGTCGCGGCCTTGGTGATCTCGAATGTGGCGTCGGTCATGTTTGAACAGGGTGGGCGAACGGAAAGGCGCGGGCGGCGCCGATCAGGGAATGCCCAGATATTTGTGGGTT
>Ga0302314_10000543_pt1 | contig 69666 bp, 60 predicted proteins | sample III_Palsa_N2_3_FD_200533 | JGI IMG/M metagenome (GOLD analysis project Ga0302314, IMG submission 200533) | Peat permafrost microbial communities from Stordalen Mire near Abisko, Sweden - III_Palsa_N2_3 | ecosystem: Environmental > Terrestrial > Soil > Palsa > Peat permafrost | place: Sweden...
AGCGATGCGCCGTCGAGCCCTTGACCGGCTTGTTGTCGGTGAAATAGGCGACCGGGTCATAGCCCTTGATCGCGACGCCATGGTCCTCGTTGACCGTGCCGGCCTGGGCGACGCCCATGGCCAGCAGACAGGCGCCGAGCGCGCCCAGGGTATAGTGGATCGGTTTTTTCATCGGTGGTTCCTCCTTGGCTCCAAGAGGTACCGGCTCCCGCCGATCCGGGGAAATCGCGTTCGATCATCTTTCCGTGACGAGGGCGGCGGGTCGGTTGACCCCGGAGGGCGAGAGGCCTACCGTCTGCATCTTGAACGAACGTTCTAGAAAACAGCATCGGGAGGATCCGGCCATGAAGATCGCCATTCTGGGATCGGGCGGCGTCGGCGGCTATTTCGGCGGACGGCTGGCCGCGGCCGGGGCCGACGTCACCTTCATCGCCCGCGGCGCGCATCTGGATGCCATCCGCAAGCACGGCCTGAAGATCACCAGCCCGCGCGGCGACGCCCATATCGCCCATCCGAAAACGGCCGAAACCATCGCCGAGGTCGCTTCGGCCGATCTGGTGCTGGTGGGCGTCAAGCTCTGGGATACCGAAGCGGTCGCCGCCAGCCTGGCACCGCTCGCCCAGGCCGGCGCCGCCATCCTGTCGCTGCAGAACGGCGTGCAGAAGGACGATATCCTGAGCGCCCATGTCCCGGCGGGCGCCGTCATGGGCGGCGTCTGCTACATCGCCGCCACCATCGCCGAGCCGGGCGTCATCGCCCATTCCGGCCCGATGCAGCGCCTGGTGTTCGGCGAATATGGCGGGGCGACATCGGCGCGTGGCGCGGCATTCCTCCAGGCCTGCACCGCCGCCGGGATCGATGCGGAATTCAGCGATGCGATCGAGCGGCTGATCTGGGAGAAATTCGTGTTCCTGGTCGGCTTGTCCGGCACGACGTCGCTCTACCGCACCAGCATCGGGCCGATCCGTGAGGATGCCGAGCGCCGCGCCATGCTGCTGGCGGCGATGCGCGAGGTGGTCGCGGTCGGCCGTGCCAGGGGTGTGCCGCTGCCCGCGGATTTCGCCGACGGCCGTCTCGCCTTCTGCGACACGATCCCGGCCGCCATGACCTCGTCGATGAAGACCGACCTCGAACGCGGCAACCGGCTGGAACTGCCGTGGCTGAGCGGCGGCGTGGTCGAGATGGGCCGGACGCTCGGGATCCCGACGCCGGTCAATGCCCAGATCACCGACGCGCTCGCCCCCTTCGCGGCCGGGCAGCGCTAGCATCATGGCGACCGAAACACTGACGCTCCGCTCGCTTCGGGCCACGGCCGTGTCGGTACCGATGCGGCGGCCGCTCGGCACCAGCGCGCAGAAGATCGACCGGGCGGCCCTGCTGCTGGTCGATCTGGAGACCGATCAGGACGTGAGCGGGCGCGGCTATGCCTTCTGCTATCTGCCGTCGATCGCGCGCGGGCTGGTGCCGGTCGTGGCCGAACTGGGTGCCGCCTTGGCCGGGCTGCCCTTGGTGCCGATGGATCTGGCACAGCGCATGGCCCGGCATTTCCGCCTGCCCGGCCTGGTCGGACCGCTGGCCATGGTCGCTTCCTCGGTCGACACCGCCGCCTGGGACGCGCTCGCGACATCCGCCGACCTGCCGCTCGCGACCTTCCTCGGCTCCGAGCCCCGGCCGATCCAGGCCTATAACAGCAACGGCCTGGGCCTGATGGCGCCCGATGCCGCGGCCGACGAGGCGGAGGCGCTGCTCGAAGGCGGCTTCCAGGCGGTCAAGCTGCGCCTGGGCCGCGCCGATTTCGACCATGACCTGGCGACGGTCCGGGCCGTGCGCCATCGCCTGCCCGACCGGGTCCGGCTGATGGTCGATTTCAACCAGGCGCTCAGCTTCGCCGACGCCATGCGCTATTGCCTGAGGCTCGACGGCGAGGGCGTCACCTGGATCGAGGAGCCGATCCGCCACGACGACTATCACCACACGGCCCTCTTGGCCCAGGCGACCGCGACGCCGATCCAGATCGGCGAGAACTTCACGGGATTGCCGCCGATGGCGGCCGCACTGGCCGCCAGTGCCTCCGACTACGTGATGCTGGACCTGGACCGGATCGGCGGCGTCACCGGCTGGCGCTCCGCCGCCGGCCTGGCCGCGGCCTATCAGCGCGAGGTCTCGTCGCATCTGTTCCCGGAGGTGAGCGCCCACCTGATGGCAGCGACGCCGACCTGCCACTGGCTGGAATATGTCGATTGGGCCGTGCCGATCCTGGAGGAACCGCTGAAGATCGTCGACGGCATGGCGATCGTGCCCGGCGGCCCCGGCAACGGCCTGCGCTGGAACCAGGCCGCCGTCGCGAAATTCCGGCTCGACTGATGGGAACCGATCTGCAAGCCCTGGCCCTGCGGCAATGGCACGACTATCGGCGGCGCCAGCCGGGGACTTATTTCGCCGAGGCCCATCCGGCGCTGAGCCGGGACGAGGCCTATGCGGTGCAGATCGCGGTCGCGGAGCTGCGGTGCCAGGCCGGCGATGCGGTCGCGGGGTACAAGGTCGGCTGCATCGGCCCCGCCATGGTCGAACAATTCGGCATGAGCGGACCGATCCATGGCCGCCTGTTCCGCAGCGAGCTGCGGAGATCGGCGGTGATGCTCGCCTACGACGACTACGCCAACCTGGCGATCGAGGGCGAAATGGCGGTGCGGATCGGCGGAGACGGTGCGATCGAGGCGGCATTTCCGGTGATCGAGCTGCATCATTTCATCTTTCGCGGCACGCCCAAGAGCTTGCCGGAGTTGATCGCCAACAACGGCATCAATGCCGGGGCCGTCCTGCCGCAAGGGATCGATCGGCCGCCGGGCCAGTGGGCCGGCAGGCTGTCGGTACGCCTGAACGGCCGCACGATCGACGAGGGCGAACTCTGGTCGATGCCGGGCGGGGCGGCGGAGGCCGTCGGTTGGTTGCGGGACGATCTGGCGCGGCACGAGCTGACGCTGCGGCCGGGCGAGATCGTGCTGACCGGCACGCCGCTCGGTCTGCATCCGGTGGCACCGGGCGATCATGTCGACGTCGCGATCGACGGCATTCCCTGGGTCGGATGCCATATCGAGCCGAGGGTCGCCTGATGGGACAGGTGAAGCAGTTCGACCCGGCCGAACGGCTGGACCTGGCGGTCGATGCCTTCTGGCAGAACGGCTTCGACGGCAGTGCCATGCAGGCGCTGTGCAAGGCCATGGGCCTGTTTCCGGGCAGCCTTTACGGCACCTATGGCGACAAGCGCCAGCTGTTCCTGCAGGCGGTCGAGCGCTACATGGCGACCGTGTCGGCCGATGCGATCGATGTGCTGGGCCGGGACGGCTCCGGCCTGGCGGCGCTTCGGCTCTATTTCGCCGGGCTGATCGACGGCATCATCGACGGCAAGCGCCGCTGGGGCTGCCTCGTCACCAACACCATCGTCGAGCTGGCCCAGCGCGAACCCGCAATCGCGGCGATGGTCGACCAGCACCTGGCCCGGCTCGAGGCGGCCCTGGCCGGCGCCATCGACCGGGCACGCCAAGCGGGCGAGATCCCGCCGGAGACGCCGCTCGACGCCGCCGGCTTCCTGATCTGCGTCGTCCAGGGGCTGAACGTGCTGGCCAAGACCAAACCATCCCGGGAGCGCCTGGAGCGGATCGCCGCAACCGCGCTTTCGACCCTGGAGAACAAGCCATGAGTATGCAGCAGGACCTGGACGCGTTCCGCGCCCAATTCGAACGCACTGCGCCCGAAGGCCGCGCAGCGCTTTACGAAGCCAAGATCGCGGAGCTGAGCCGCAGCTTTCCGCGCGAGCGGATCCGCGGCGTCGGCAGCCTCGCGCCGAGCTTCACCCTGCCCGACGCTCAAGGCCGGCCGGTATCGCTGTCGGCGGCACTGCGCGAAGGACCGGTCGTGGCGACGTTCTATCGCGGCGGCTGGTGCCCCTATTGCAACATCCAGCTGCGCGCTTACCAGGACGCCCTGCCGCAGATCAGGACCCGCAACGCGCGGCTGTTCGCGATCTCGCCGCAGCTGCCCGACGCTTCGCTGACCACGGCCGAGAAAAATGACCTGACGTTCGATGTGCTGAGCGACGCCGGCAACGCGGTGGCGCGCGCGTTCGGTCTGGTCTATGCGTTGCCGCAGGAATTGCGCGATGCCTTGAGCGCCAACGGCAAGGCACTGCCCGGCATCAATGGCGACGACAGCTGGGAGCTGCCGCTGACCGGCAGTTTCGTCATCGCACGCGACGGCCGCATCGCGCTCGCCTGGGTCGATACCGACTATCGCCGGCGCTTGGCGCCGGAGCAGATCATCGCCGCCTTGGACGGCCTCAAACAATCCTAGAGGGAGCAAACCCATGATCCGGTTCTATTTCCACCCGACGCCGAACCCGCTGAAGGTCGCCTTGCTGCTGGAGGAGGCCGGCCTCGCCTATGAGGTCGTCCCCGTCGATACCCGCAAGGGCGAGCAGCACGCGCCGGCGTTCCGCGCCGTCAACCCGAACGGCAAGCTGCCGGCGATCGTCGATACGGACGGGCCCGGCGGCAAAGAGACCCGCGTGTTCGATTCGAACGCGATCCTGCTCTATCTGGGCGACAAGATCGGCCGCTTCGTCGGCACGCCGGCGGATCGTGGTGAATTGCTGTCCTGGCTGATGTTCGTCGCCAGCGGCATCGGGCCCTATTCCGGCCAGGCCGTGCATTTCCAGCGCGCGGCCCCCGAACCGCTGTCCTATGCGATCAACCGCTATCGCCGCGAGGTCGAGCGGCATTACGAGGTGCTGGACAAGCATCTGGCCGGCCGCGACTTCATCGTCGGGTCGGACTATACCATCGTCGATATGTGCGCCTGGGGCTGGCTCGACCGCGCCGCCGTGGCCCTGCCGGGCGACGGCGATCCGCTCGCGGCCTTTCCGAACCTGAAGCGCTGGTTCCTGTCGATCGATGGGCGCCCGGCCGTCGCCCGCGCCCGTGCGATCGCCCATGGCCACAGCTTCAAGCAGGAGATGGACGAGGAAGCCAAGCGCGCCTTGTTCCCGTCGAACTACCCGGCGGCGTAAGACCAGGATAATCTGGGGGCTCTTTCACCGGAGCCCCCATGACGCATCCTCTCGAATTCGGCCTCGACACGTTCGGCGACGTTACTGCCGGCGCCGACGGCCAGCCGCTCTCGACCGCGCAGGTTATCCGCAACGTCATCGACGAGGCGATCCTGGCCGACCAGGTCGGCGTCGATTTCTTCGGCATCGGCGAGCATCACCGGCCGGATTTCTCGATCTCGGCCCCGGAAGTCGTGCTGTCGGCGATCGCCGGCCGGACCCGGCGCATCCATCTGGGCTCGGCCGTGACCGTGCTCAGTTCCGACGACCCGATCCGGGTGTTCCAGCGCTTCGCGACGCTCGACGCCGCCTCGAACGGCCGGGCCGAGGTCATCCTGGGCCGCGGCTCCTTCACCGAATCCTTTCCGCTGTTCGGCTATGACCTCGCGCAATACGAGGCGTTGTTCGAGGAAAAGCTCGATCTGTTCGCGGCCCTCATCACCCAGCCCGCCGTCACCTGGCGCGGACGGACCCGGCCGCCGCTGGTGGGTCAGCGGGTGTTTCCGACGATCGAGACCGGCCGGCTCAAAACCTGGATCGGCGTCGGCGGCAGCCCGGACTCCGTGGTGCGCGCCGCGCAATATGATCTGCCGCTGATGCTGGCGATCATCGGCGGCGACCCGACCCGCTTCAAACCCTTCGTCGAGCTCTATCACCGCGCCTTCGCGCAGCTGGGACGGCCGGTGCAGCCGATCGGCGTGCATTCGCCGGGCTATGTCGCCGATACCGACGAACAGGCGCGCGAAGAGCTCTGGCCCGACTATAAGCAGATGCGCGACCGGATCGGTGCCGAGCGCGGCTGGCCGCCCATGGGCCGCGGCGAGTTCGAGCAGGAGGCGACGCGCGGCTCGCTCTATGTCGGCAGCCCGGAGACGGTCGCCCGCAAGATCGCCACCACGGTCAAGGCGCTGGGCCTTGCCCGCTTCAACCTCAAATACAGCGCCGGCCCGCTGCCGCACGAGAAGCTCATGCGCAGCATCGAACTCTACGGCACCAGGGTCGTACCCCTGGTGCGCGACATGCTGGCCTGATCAGGCCCAGGGATCGTAGCTGCCGAAGCTCCAGACATTGCCCTCGGGATCGCGTGCGGAATAGCCGCGGCCGCCATAGTCCCTGTCGACCGGTTCCCCGAAAATCTCTGCGCCGGCGGCGCGCGCGCGGTCCGCATGCGCATCGACATCTTCGACCACCAGATAAAGCCCGAGCGTGGCCCCACCGGCCTCGGCCACCGTCTTCATCCGAGCGGCATTGACATGGTCCGACGCGACCGCGCTGGTAACCATCACCATGCGGTCGGCCCAGATCAGCTGGGCATGCTGGACGATGGCGGGATTGCGCTCGTCCAGATAGACGGCATGGCGTTCGAAGCCGAAGGCCGCGCACAGGAAATCGATCGCGCGCGGCGCATCGGCATAGCGGAGGCAGGGAATGATGTCGTTGCGCATGCTGTCTCTCCCGTAAATCCGCCACGACGATAGCGGCACGACGAGGCGTCGTATTGGATCAAACGCACCTCACGCTTCGATGAGACCGCCCCCATTCGGCAGGCTGCGCGCCCGATAGAGTTCCGGCGTCAGCCCGCTGAATTCGCGAAACTCGCGGATCATGTGCGATTGATCGCAATAGCCGGCGTCCTGCGCCAGCCCGGCCCAGTCCGCTGGTCCGGCCTGGCGGCCGATCAGGGCGGTCAGGTCCTGGAACCGCAGCAGCCGGCGGAAGCTGCGCGGGCCGACGCCGACCGCATCCTGGACCCGGTCGGCCAGATGCTTGCGGCTCCAACCGATCTCCCGCGCGATCACGGCAATGTCCTGGTCCGGGCGGGTGCGCAGTAGGTCGAGCGCGTGGGCCTGTTGTCGGCCGAGCATTGGCGCCTGACGCAAGCGGCGGACGAGAGCCGCATCGAGCAAAGCCACGCGCGTCGATAGATCTTTCGCGTCGCAGAGCGCGCGGCCGAGCGCCAGCGCCTCGGCGCCGAGCAGCGCATCGAGCGGCACGACCTGATCGACCAGCCGATGCATCGGCACGCCCAGCAGCCGGCGCAGGGTTGCGAGCGGCAGGAACACGTGAATGCCGGCCTGGGCGCCGTCCGAATGGGAGAGTGCCGGGCGCAGATGGGCGCCGGCGACGAACGCCTCGCCCGCCTGCAGCCGCAGCACCCGGCCATCGCCGCCGGTAATGGCGATCGGCGCGTCCAGGTTGACGATCAGCACGCCCTCGGCATGCGGCAGCTCCCGCCGGGTGCTGAAGCCGCCGGTGCGTTCCCAATAGTCGCTATAGCCGTAGATCTGGTGCGCGAGTTCGGACGGCGGTGCCACGCGCGCGGTCCGCCAGGCGTTGACGCCGTCATCATGCGCTTGGAAATCGACGAGACGGCCCGGTGCCATGACGGTCAACCCTGTAGTCGGCGCAGCTTTGGCCCCCTGAGGCTAGCGCACTGGCGCCGGAGGGCAAGCAGCATCAGCCGATCCGCCCGCGCCGAACCTTGACATTTATGTCGATCTTTCATACATTAGTGTCGAGATTTGGGAGAGTGAGCGCCATGAGCCAGATCACCGCCGGCTTCCGCAATGCGGCCTGGACCGCCGGCAATCTGCCGGCCGGCACGCGCACCGCGGTGATGCCGCTCCGGACGGCGGATGGGGCGGCGACCAACGGTTTCCTCTATGCCCGCGGCGGCGAGAAGACCGTGGTCTGCATCATGCATCCGCGCGAGTTCCTGGCGACCCATTACCTGATCCCGCACATCCTGGACGCCGGCTGCGCCGCCTGGACCCAGGCCTCGCGCTCGGTCGGCAACGACCTCCGGCTGGAGCACGAGATCGTGCTCTATGATGTCGCGGCCGCCATGGTGCGGCTACGCGCCGAGGGGTTCGAGCATGTGGTGCTGCTGGGCAATTCCGGCGGCGCCAGCCTCTATGGCCTCTATAACGAACAATCGCTCGCCGCCGGCGCCGACCGCATCGCCCGGACGCCGGGGGGCCGCGCGACGAAGCTGGCCGAGGCCGACCTGCCGCCCGCCGACGGGCTGATCCTGGTCTCGCCCCATCCGGGCCAGGGCAAGCTGCTGCTGGGTTGCATCGATCCGGCCGTCCTGGACGAGACCGATCCGACCGCGACCGACCCGACGCTCGATTTCCTGGAACCCGCCAACGGCTATCGCGACGCGCCGGAGCCGGCGCGCTACGCCGCCCCATTCATCGAACGCTACCGGGCGGCCCAGCGCGCCCGGGTCGAGCGGCTCGATGCCCAGGCCCACGCCCTGATCGGGGCCCGGCTGGACGCGCGCCGGCGGGCCAAGGCTTCCGGCAACCACGCCGACCGCATCGCCGGGGCGCTGAGCCCGATCATCACGGTCTGGCGCACCGACGCCGACCCGCGCAACCAGGATCTGACGCTGGAGCCGTCCGACCGCCGGCGCGGCACGCTCTGGGGCAGCGATCCCTATGTCTCGAACTACGGCAGCGTCGGCTTCGGCCGGCTATGCACGCCCGAAAGCTGGCTCTCGACCTGGTCGGGCCTGTCATCCAACGCCGACCTGGAACGCACCGCCCGCGCGATGCAGCAGCCGACCCTGGTGATCGGCTATAGCGGCGACAGCGCCGTGTTCCCGTCCACCATCGCCGGCATCGTCGGCGCCATTCCGGCCGGTGATCAGGAACTGGTCTGGTGCAAGGGCGATCATCATGGCCAGGCGATGATGGCGGGGGAGACGCCGGGCCGGGATGTCGCGGGGGCGAGGATCGCGGGGTGGTTGCGGGAGCGGTTTGCGACGTTGGCGGTGGGGCAATAACGGCCATAAAGGGTAGAATGCGCTGTAACCGGCCATTTCGTTCATTCGGCCTCGGAACACAGGGCAGCGCTGAAGCATGAGACTAAAGGTGAGATTGCTGATCCACCAAACTTGCGGCGAGCCCGTCTGCATAGGCCGGAGGTGATAGCTCACTTTGCCGCCTCCGCTGTCAGCCCGGGAGCCGGCTGCGTGCCCCCTGAACCATCTTTGGGAAACAAGAAAAACCGCTGCCACTTTGGCGGCATGCCATTCCAGCTCGGCGGGACGTAGTAGTCCGTGAAGAGTTCCCACTTTCGGCCTTGATGGTAAATGCTCGCGGGATTATCGACCTCCCTAAAAGCATGGCGATGCAGCACGACCCCGTCTCGCGTTTCGAGATGAGACACGTAGAATGTCACCGCGACGACGCGGTCGGTCCGGCGCAGAAAATCACGAGCGGCCGCCTCCATCGCCGCAGCGACGCCAGGCTCCACGATCCAACGCTGCGGCACCTTGACGAAAATCATGCCCGCGCGATCGGCTGGGAGCTGCTTGCGCGCTTTTTCGAGCGAGTTATGGACGCTCGTCGGATTAATTTCGGTCGTCTCAAATTTACATTTCGCGTCGGCCGGCACCGCGAGGCCATCCGGCATGAACAGCTCAACATCGTAGTCGGTCCCCTTCGTCATTTGGGGGACGACGAAGCGAAATTTGATGTCATGGATGTAGAGAAACCGGCCAAAGTCGAGTTCGGCACAGATGGACTGAATTTTTTCCCCGCCACCCTTCATCTGCGAGATGCAGGCGTCAAAGCCCTCGATGTGCTGAAGGTTGAATAGACTCTCGGCAAGCTCGACGATGCGGAAGGTGGTTCGCTCACGCGCAGCGTCCGACGAAAAATCGTAGTTTAGAAAACCGAGCTTCGGCGCGTCGTGGCGAATATGAGCCTTGAACCAGTCGAGCCCGAGAAAGTGTCTTATCACTGACTGGGCAAGGACAGCCGTCCGGCCGCCTTCGTCATTGCGGATTTCCTCAGGAAACCCAGCGACGAGCTTGTGCAAATCGTCGACCGTAATGCGCTTCGGAATATTCTCCATGGGCTAATATAGCTCTACCTTCCAAAAATGGGGGGGGGAACCCCCAATATAGGCTTTCAATCAATTCAATAGATTAGGCATCAAAGCGTTACGCAAGTTACGCAAGTTGCGCTTGTTACGCAAATAGCGTATATTAGCAGAGCAAAAGAGAGGGATTATGGATATGACAGACACCGTCCCCGCTTCGGAATTCACTCGGAATTTCGGGCGCTACCGGATGCAGGCTCAGCGTGAGGCCGTTGCTGTATCGAGTCATGGCTCGATCACCGGCTATTTTGTAGCGCCCGGCGAGTACGAGGAATTTCAGCGCTACAAACAGCATCGCCGCAGCTTTGCGACGGCTGAATTATCCGACGAGAAAATCAAAAAAATCGGCGCATCGCGCATGGACAAGCGCCATGCGCATTTAGACAAGATCCTTGAGTCGGAATAGCGGAGAGGCATGCCTATCCCAACGCCCGAACCGGGCCTCGTCATTTCTTATTCCTATCTATGGCACTTTGAGGACGCAAAAGGTCTCGAAGAGGGGCGCAAAAGCCGCCCGAGCGTGATCGTTCTTACGGTAGAGCGCGAGGGCGAAAGCACAGTTGTGATCGTTCTTCCGATCACGCATTCACCGCCCTCCGATGCCGCCAGTGCCGTCGAAATTCCCGCGCCCGTGAAGCGCCATCTCGGCCTCGACGATCAGCGTTCATGGATCATGATCAGCGAGGGCAATGAATTCGATTGGCCTGGCTACGACCTCCGAAAAATCGGCACCGGCGACCGCTATGATTATGGGTTTTTGCCGCCGCGTTTTTTTGAGCAGGTGCGCAAAGCCTTCCTCAATTGGCACCGTACCCATCGCGCCAATTTGATTTCCCGCGGATAACGCGCTCAGCCGGAAGCGCGGCTGAAGCTGTAACGATGCTAGGCAGCGCTTTTCTTCGTCGAAGCCGCGACGGACGCTCTCGACCCGACCGACGTTGTCGAGCAACCGCCTGCATCGGCACCGACCGCCTGGGTTCAAGCGACCGCCAGCGTTAGATGCCCGACCGGCTCGGTTGCGCGCTTCACCTTGATCTCGATGTCGTAGCCGAGGCGGGTCAAACATTCCATCAGCTTACGCTCGGATAGATTGGTAAAATCGCCCCGCAACATGCCGGATACTTTGGGCTGAGGAATGCCCATGCGGCGACCAGCCTCCTCCTGGGTCAAATCAAGCCGGCGCAGAGCACGGGCGATTTCGATCAGCAGCCCGGACTTGATTTTCAGCTTGTCCGCATCCGCCAGGCCAAGATCAGCGAAGACGTTTCCGGAGCCGGCTTCGACCTCGACGCCTTCAATCCGTCGATTTGTCATCCCGCATCTCCTTTGCCAGTGCTTCAGCCACTTTCAGCCGTGCGCGAATGATGTCCATGTCCCTCTTCGGGGTGGCGATCCCGCTTTTGCTTTTCTTCTGGAAGCAGTGGAGGACAAACACCGCTGTTTCGAATTTCACGGTGTAGACGGCGCGATAGGTGCCGCCGCCAATGCCCTGCAGAATTTTGGCCGCATCGTGCTGGTCGCCATGCTGCGCAAAATCCAGGGCATGCCCGAAGAACCGCACAACACCGGCGGGAAGGGCGAGCAGGTCCCGTTTGCTGCTGCCGATCCAGAAGAGCGGCTTTTCAAGTTCCGGCGGGGCTAAAAATAGATCTGTTCAGATATAAACGACAAGTCTCTGAATGCGATCACCCCGCCAACAACGCCCCCGCCCCCGGCACCACCGGATCCAAGCCCAGCCGGGTCAGCATGCCATGCACGGTGCAGACCGCCGTCGAGGTCGTGCGGATGCCCAGCGCATCCTCGATGCGCTGGATCGCCGGCAGCGATTGCATCTGCACGCAGGCCGACGCCACCACGACATCGACGCCGTCGGTCTTGAGCCGCTTCACGTCCGCCAGCAGCCGCAGCGGGTCGCGCCGGCCGACCTCCAGATTGTCGGGGATTTCGAAGCAGAGCGAATCCGCGACCTCGATGCCTTCATGCCGGATATAGGCCACGACCAGATCGGTCAGCGGCCGCATATAGGGCGCCATCAGCGCGATGCGCTGGGCGCCCATCGCCTTCAACCCCTCGATCAGCGCGCCGGCCGAGGTCATGACCGGGGCCAGGCACTGGTTGACGCGGGCGACCTCGGTCAATTCCCGCTCGGTCTCTCGGTGATAGCCCAGGCCCATCGCCATGATCGCGACCAGGCAGGCGGTGCTCATGACGTCGACGCGCGCGTCGGCCAACTCGGCCGCACAGCGCAGGCCCTCGCGGTTCATCGCCGCCAGCTCTTCCTGGGTCACCTTATGCATGCGCATGCGGCTGGAATGGAAGGTGAAGCGCTCCGGCCGGATCGCCTCGCGCGCCCTGAGCATCGCCGGGATCTCGGTCTCCATGGTCGTGTTGGAGCTGGGCACGATCTGGCCGATGCGGAAGCTCATGCGCTCCTCCGGGCCCCGCCGTCGGGGCTCTGGCGTTCATAGGCGGCGATGAAATGCGGCGCCCGCTGTTTCAGATCATCATGGCTGACCTTGCCGGTGCGGCGCATATAGTCATAGGCGAAGGCGAGCGGGTCCAGATGCAGCTTGGCCTCGACATTCTCGTACCAGTCGAGGCTGAGGGCGGCCGCACTCTGGAAGCTGGACGAGGCCGGGCGCCGCGCCGCCTCGAACGCGGCGAGCGCTGCCGGGATCCGGTCCGGCTGGTCGGCCAGCGCCCGATGGAGCGCGATCGCGTCCTGCATCGCCATGCGCGTGCCTGAGCCCAGCGAGAAATGCACGGTCCTGAGCGCATCGCCGATCAGCACGATGTTCTGGTGGGTCCAGCGCTCGTTCTTGACCACGTTCGCCTCGAACCAGCGCGAGCGGTTGCTTAGGAGCTCATGGCCGCCCAATTCCGGACGAAAGACCTCGGCGCAATAGCGGCGGCTTTCCTCGTCGCTGGCGCGGTCGAGGCCGGCGCGCTCCCAGGTCTCCGGCGCCACCTCGACCAGGAAGGTGCTGAGGTCCGGGCTATATTGATAGCTATGGGCGATGAACACGCCGTGCTTGGTCTCGCGGAAGATCAGCGAGACCGGATGGAAGCGCTGGCGCGTGCCGTACCAGGCGAATTTGTTGCGCCGGCGCTCGAAGCTGGGCAGGAAATGCTCGACATATTGGCTGCGCACGGCGCTGTTGCCGCCGTCGGCCGCGACCAGCAGATCGACCTCGGCCGCGATCGGGCGCACGTCGTCGATGCGGCGGCCGTACTCGATCCGGACGCCCATGCGCTCGCACGCGCGCTGCAGGGTCGCCAGCATGTCGATGCGGGCCGTGCGCGAGAAATGATTGCCGTCGATCTGGACATGGGTCCCGCGATGGACGACCTCCATGTAATCGCATTTTTCGTGGCCGGCAGTGAATTCGGCGAAGAATTCCGGATCGGCCTCTTCCAGGAATTTGAGGCCGATGTCGGAGAACACCACGCCCCAGCCATAGGTGGCATCGCGCGGGTTCTGCTCGATCACGCTGATGTCGAGCGACGGGTCGTGCTTCTTGTGCAGCAGCGCGAAATAGAGGCCGGCCGGGCCGGCGCCGATGACGGCGATCTTCATGCGGCACCCTCCGGGCAGGCGTCGCGGTAGCGCTCCAGCGCCTGGCGGAACGCGGGCGGAATCTCGGTCGAGCGGCGTTCGTCGCGCGCGACGCAGACCGGCGTCACCCGGGCGACGAAGATGGTGTCGCCCGAAGGTGTCCGGGCGGTGACATCGAGCACATAAGTGCGCTGACGGATCTCCGCGACGGTCACCGTCATCAGGAAATCCTCGTCCGGTTCGAGCGAGCGCTGGAAATCGAAACTGAGCGCGCGGGTCGGGCTGTCGAAGCCCTGTTCGGCCCGCGCCCGCTGCGGCGTGGTGTCGAACAGGCTGCCGTAGAACAGCTCCGCCGCCGACATGACATATTCGGCGAAGGCGGGCGTATAGACCACGCCGGCCGGGTCGCACTCGCCCCATTTGACGCGCCGGCGCACCACCAGCGGCACGGCGCCCATCACCTGTTCCGTCGCCAGCATCATCGGCCTCCCTGTTCCTCTGCCGCCAGCAGGTCGGCGATCTGGCGCTTCAGCGCCGGCTTGTCGACCTTGCCGACCCGGGTCAGCGGGAATTCGTCGACGATCTCGATCCGCTCCGGGCATTTATATTTGGCGAGGCCGCAGCCGGTCAGGAACGCGCCGAGGGCGGCCACGTCCGGGACCGCGGCACCGGGCCGGGGCACGATGAAGACGCAGCCCTTCTCGCCATAGAGGGCGTCGGGCATGGCGACCAGCTTGGCATCGGCCACAGCCGGATGGCGGCTGACATAGGCCTCGACCTCCTCCGAGCCGATCTTCTCGCCGCCGCGATTGACGTTGTCGCGCAGGCGACCCTCGAACGCGTAATAGGTGACGCCGTCCAGCACATGGGCGGTCATCATATCGCCGGTGCGGTAGAAACCGTCCGAGGTGAAGGCGGTCGCATTGGCCGCGGGATTGTTGAAGAAGCCGGGCAAGGTCGATGGCCCGCGGAAGCACAGCTCGCCCATTTGGCCGGGACCGACCGGCTCCTCGGTCTCCGGCACCAAGAGGCGGATCTCGTCGTCCGCACAGCCGGACCGGCCCTGGGTGTGATGGCGGGCGAAGGCCGGCGCGTCGGGCGGGGATTCCAGCAGCAGCCCCTCGGTGATGCCGTAGAAGTTCGAACAGGTGAGGCCCAGATAGGCCTCCAGATTGCCGGCCCTGCTCATGGTGCCGAACAGCTGCAGCGAGGACAGGTCGTGCCGGGCGAGGTCGGGATAGACCACCAGCTTTGGCGCGATCGGCCCGATCGAGGTGGCATGGGTAATGCGATGTCGCTCGATCAATTCCAGCATGCGCGGGACATTGACCTCGGACATCAGGACGGTGGTGACGCCGGCCAGCAGCATCGGCACCAGGGCATAAAGCTGCCCGGCGTTATGCAGCAGCGGCAGCGACCAGATGAAGCGGCTTTCGGAAGTGATCCGATAGCTGCGCATCCAGCCGCTGGCATGGCCCAGATATTCGGCATGGAAGCGCGGGATGATCTTGGGCAGGCCGGTGGTGCCGCCCGACAATTGAAAACTCAGCACGTCGCGGCTGCCGAACGGCAGATCCGCGAGGCGCGCCCGCGCCGTCGCCAACGGCATCTCCGCAATCAGATCGTCGAGCGCGTGGGTCCCGGACGCCCGGCCGCGCACGGTGATCAGATGCTGCAGAGTCGGCAGCTGCTCGACCATGGCGATGGCGAAACCGACCAGGTCGAACCGGCCGAGGTCGGCCTGGACGAAATAGCCGCGGGCCCCGCTCTGCCGCGTCAACTCGCCGATCTCGACCTCGCGATGCTGGGCCAGGGAACAGACCGGGATGATGCCGGCCTTGAAGCAGCCGATCAGGGCCACGCCGGCTTCCACATTGGTGCCGAGCTGGAAGATCGCCCGGTCGCCGCACCTCAGGCCCAGCGCCAGCAGGGCCGCCGCCAGCCGATCCGTCGTCTCGTCCAGCTCGCGATATGTCACCGTGCGTGCGTCGCCGATATAGGCCGGCCGGTCCGGGTATTTGGCCGCGGTCGCCCGCAGCGCGTCGCCGAGCGTGAGGTCGATCCAGGAGCCGCTGGCAAGCGCCGCCGCCGCGCGCGCCTCCGACGGATAGATCACGCCGGCGATCGGGTTCAACGCGCCCATCATGCCGCGACCGGCGCGATCACGACCCGGTCGCGGTCCAGCACCTCGATCCGGCCATGGACGCCGCCGGTAAAGAGCCCGTACCAGACCGCGGGCTTCAGCCCGAGCGTCTTACGGCGGAACTCGACCGGGCCGGCCGCATCGATGCGGTCGTAGCCGTCCATCGCCACGACCTGGCACTCGGGCCGGCCGGCGGCATCGCGCACGATTGCGGCGAATTCCTCGACCCGCGGCACATAGATGCGCACGCCGGCCGTGGCCGCCCCATGGTGCGCATCGAGCAGCGCCGGCTTCAGCGCCCAGACCTCGTCGACCGAGGTCAGCTTGCGCCCGGCCGCGACCGCCGCATCCTCGGCCGCCAATGCCGCCTGCAGCGTCAGCGCCGCGTCCATCGCGTCGGTCTGATTGAGCGGGCGGAGCTTGCGGGTGAATTCGATGAAATAGCCGTTCGGGTCGCGCACATAGATCGATTCGATCACCTCATGCGTCGTCTCGACCGAGACGGTCAGGCCCTGGGCCTCCAGGCGCTGCTTCCAGGCCTGCAGCTCCTCGACGCCGTCGACCAGCCAGGCGGTGTGGGTCGCGTCGAACACATGATCGTCCGGGAATGGCGGCCGCGCCGCCTGGCCGGCCAGCGCCGCCGGCTCGTCCGAGCCCAGGTAATAGAAGAAGGCGATGCTGCTGCCGTTGCCGCTGTCGAAGAACAGATGCAGGAAGTCCGGATGGGTCGCCGGGCCCCAGCCGCGCGCCGAAATGACATGGACCAGCGGCAGGCCCAGCTTATCGCGATAGAACTCGATCGTCTCGCGCAGCTTCCAGGTCGGACGCGCGGTGTGATCGACGCCACGCAGGGTCAACGGCGGCATGATTCTCTCTCCCGGTCATTGATCGAGATCAATGTAGGGCGATTTGACAGATATGTCAAATTTTCGGCTTGAACGATGATTTCGGGCAAAGCGGGCGGCGGCGTGCTACAAAAATTCGACACGAGTGTCAGTTCGTTCGACCATTGAGGAACCGCCCTGTTGCGCAAGCGATCCCCCGAGGCCGAGGCGCCGCCCAGTAAGAACAGCTTTCAGCGCAACGAGATTCTGCAGAGTGCGGCGGCGCTGTTCGCGCAGAAGGGCTTCGGCGCCACCAAACTGCATGAGGTGGCAGGCGCCGTCGGCCTGTCGCGCACGGCGTTCTATTATTATTTCCCGAGCAAGGACGATCTGCTGACCGCCCTGGTCGAGGACAGCACCTTTACCCTGCAGCGGCGCCTGACCGAGGTGGCCCAGCGCACCGACATCGCCCCACCGGAGATGCTGCGCACCATCGTCGCCGACTATGGCGGCTGGATCCTGGACCATCCGACCGAGTTCCGCTTCGTCAGCCGCACCGAAAACGAGCTGCCGCCGGCCATGGCCGCCACCCACAACAAGGCGAAGCGCCAGTTGCTCGACAGCTTCATCGAGGTCGTGCGCCACGGCATCGACCAGGGCTATTTCAAGGTCGCCGACGCCCGCGTCGCCGCGCTGTCGATCATCGGCATGTGCAATTGGAGCGCCTGGTGGTTCCGCCCGACCGGGGCACTCGCCGCCACCGAGGTCTCGCCCATGCTGGTCGAGTTCGCCATGCGCATGGTCCAGGCCGAGACCCGGCCCCGCTCCAAGCAGGAACAGGTGCAGATGGAGGTCCGGAGCCTGCGCGACAGCATCGCCCGGCTGGAGGCGCTGTTGGCGCCGGGCGGCTAGTGCTGCATCTGCATATTCATCAGTTCCGGCGACGGCATCATGTTGGCGTTGAGATTGGCCATGATCCAGAGCGATCCGGCCACCACCAGCGCCACGATCAGCACGCCGAAGGCGAGCGCCAGCACATTGTTGGTATTGTCCGGCCCGGTGGTGATGTGCAGGAAGAACACCAGGTGGATACCCATCTGGGCGACGGCCAGCACGGCCAAGCCGATGGGGATGCCCGGCGCCCAGAGCAGGTGGGTGCTGGCCGCCCAGAACGAGGTCGCGGTCAGCAGCACCGCCAGCACCAGGCCGATCACATAGGCCTGCAAGCCGGAGATGATCTGATGCCGCCGGGAGCCGGGGGCCGCTTCGTCGCCGGGCGCGCGGTCGTGCAGCTTCGCCTCCATCAGCGGCCTCCTCCCATCAGATAGACGATCGTGAACACGGCGACCCAGATGATGTCGAGCGCGTGCCAGAACAGGCTGAAGCACAACAGCCGACGCAGGATCGTGTCGCGGAACCCCTTGGCCCAGACCTGCACCATCATCACCACCAGCCATAAGAGGCCGATGCTGACGTGCAGCCCGTGGCAACCGACCAGCGTGAAGAAGGCCGACAGAAACGCGCTGCGCTGCGGCGTCGCCCCCTCCGCGATCATGTCGGCGAACTCACGCAGTTCGAGCGCCAGGAAGATGGCGCCGAGCGCGAAGGTGACCGCCGCCCCCAGATAGGTCCAGAGCCGGCTCTCAGCCTCGATCGCCAGCGCCATCATCCCGCAGGTGAAGCTGGAGGCGAGCAGAGCGCCGGTCTCGATCGCGACATTGCGATAATCGAACAGCTGTCGTCCGGTCGGCCCGCCGTTCGTCGCGGTGGAGAGCACCGCATATGTGGCGAACAGCGCCGAGAACATGATGATGTCGCTGAGCAAGAAGATCCAGAACCCATAGGCGACGATGATCCGCTTCGGCGCCGGCCCGTCGGCGCTGGTGCTGAGCGGGACGCCGTGGTCCCCATGGCCGTGAGCGTGGGCTGCGGCGGTCATCGGGCAATCTCCGCACCTTGGGAACCACGGTGGGCACGATCCATGCGCGCGACCTCGTCCACCGGAATTTCCATCTCGTCATGGTCGCGCCAGGCCAGCACCAGCATGGTGGCGAAGGCGCCGAACAAGCCCAGCCAGACCATCCACCAGATATGCCAAATGAGCGCAAAGCCGGTGACGACGGCGAAGAAGGAGGTAATGAAGCCGGTCGCACTGTTGACCGGCATCTCGATCGCCTCGTATTTCGGCTCGACCGCATGGCCCGCCGGATGCTCGGCGGCGCGGCGCTTCATGTACCAATAGGCGTCCTCGCCCTCGACCAGCGGCATGAGGGCGAAGTTCCAGGACGGCGGCGGCGAGGCGGTCGACCATTCCAAGGTCCGGCCGTTCCAGGGATCGCCGGTGCGGTCGAGATGGGCCGCCCGGTCGCGGATCGAGACCACCAATTGGATGACCGTGCAGGCGATGCCGCAGAGGATCAGTACGGCGCCGGCGGCTGCGACCAGCAGGAACGGCTGCCAGGCCATATTGTCGTAATGCTGCATGCGCCGGGTCATGCCCATCAGGCCCAGCCAATAGAGCGGCATGAAGGCGACGTAGAAGCCCACGAACCAGCACCAGAAGCTGGCCTTGCCCCAGCCTTCGTGCAGGGTGAAGCCGAACGCCTTCGGGAACCAGTAGGTATAGCCGGCCATGGCGCCGAACAGCACGCCGCCGATGATGACATTATGGAAATGCGCGATCAGGAACAGGCTGTTGTGCAGCACGAAATCGGCCGGCGGCACCGCCAGCAGCACGCCGGTCATGCCGCCCAGCACGAAGGTCACCATGAAGCCCAGCGACCAGTGGATCGCGGCCGTGAAGCGCACCCGGCCGCCATACATGGTGAACAGCCAGTTATAGACCTTCACGCCCGTCGGCACGGCGATGATCATGGTCATGACGCCGAAGAAGCCGTTGACGTCGGCGCCGGCGCCCATGGTGAAGAAGTGATGCAGCCAGACGACGAAGGACAGGACGCAGATCGCCATGGTCGCCGCCACCATCGAGCGATAGCCGAACAACGGCTTGCCCGAGAAGGTCGAGATCACCTCGGAGAAGATGCCGAACGCCGGCAGGATCAGGATGTAGACCTCCGGATGGCCCCACGCCCAGATCAGGTTGATGTACATCATGGGGTTGCCGCCCCCATCGGTCGTGAAGAAATGGAAGCCCAGGTAGCGATCCAGCAGCAGCATGGCGAAGGTCGCGGTCAGGATCGGAAAGGCGGCGACGATCAGCAGGTTGGCGGCGAGCGAGGTCCAGCAGAACACCGGCATGCGCATATAGCTCATCCCCGGCGCCCGCATCTTCAGGATGGTCGTCACCAGATTGATGCCCGACAGCAGGGTGCCGACGCCGGAGATCTGCAGCGACCACAGGTAATAATCGACGCCGACGCCGGGCGAGAATCTGAGCTCGCTCAACGGCGGATAAGCGAGCCACCCCGTGCGTGCGAATTCGCCGATCACCAGCGAGACATTGGTCAGGAGCACACCCGACGCCGTCAGCCACAGGCTGACCGAATTCAACGTCGGAAACGCCACGTCGCGCACGCCCAGCTGCAGCGGCAGCGCGAAATTCATGAGCCCGATCATGAACGGCATCGCCATGAAAAAGATCATGATCGTGCCGTGGGCCGAGAAGATCTGGTCGTAATGTTCCGGCGGCAGATAGCCGGGCGCCCCGCCCGCGGCCAACGCCTGCTGCGAGCGCATCAGCAGCGCATCGGCAAAGCCGCGCAGCAGCATGACCAGCGCCAGCACGCAATACATCACGCCGATGCGCTTGTGGTCGACCGAGGTCAGCCATTCGCGCCACAGATAGGGCCACCAGCCCTTGACCGTCACCAGGCCCAGCACGAAGACGACCGCGATGATCATGCCCAGCGAGGCGCCGAGATCGATCGGTTCGTTGAACGGGATCGCGTCCCAGGTGAGCTTGCCCAGCATCCTACTTCTCCATCTGCATGGGTTGGCTCGCAGGTCCCGGGGTCACCGGGGGATGCACGATCGCGGCGAACAGGTCCTGCGCCACGTCGCCATAGGTCGAGACCGCCTGCGCCTGGCTGGGTTTGGCCAATTCGGCGAAGCTCTTCGGATCGAGCCGGTCGCCCTTGCCGCGCGTGGCATTGACCCAGTCGGCGAACTTGTCGGCCGGCACGGCATCGACGGTGAAATGCATGTCGGAGAAACCATCGCCGCTGAATTGGGCGGAGATGCCCGGATAGGTTCCGGGCTGATCGGCCTGCAGCTGCAGATGCGTCGTCATGCCGGCCATGGTGTAGATCTGGCTGCCCAGCTGCGGCACGAAGAAGCTGTTCATGACGCCGTCCGAGGTCAGGGCGAAACTGATCGGCGTGCCGGCCGGCACGATCAGCTGATTGACGCTGGCAATGCCCAGATCCGGATAGATGAACAGCCATTTCCAATCGAGCGACACCACCTGGACCTCGACCGGGATGCTGGTCGACGAGATCGGCTTCGGCGGATCCAGGTCGTGCGAGCCGACCCAGCCGATACCGCCCAGCAGCAGCACCGTCATGGCCGGGATCGACCACACCACCATCTCGAGCCGGCCGGAATATTCCCAGTCGGGCAGATACTTGGCGCGCAAATTCGACGCGCGGAACCACCAGGCGACGCCCAGAGTGGCGAAGATGGTCGGGATGACGATCGCCAGCATAATGCCGAGCGAATTGAACAGGATGGTCTCTTCCGCCGACGCAATCGGCCCTTGCGGGTCGAGCACGCCGGTGCAGCCGCCCAGGAGCGAGGCGAGTGCCGTGGGGAGGATCACCTGGTCGAAGCGCCGTCGCGCCATGGTGGGAGCCTTCCTTGAGCGGAGCCGAGAGGACCGGCTTGGTGGGGACAACGCGATCGGAATCGTTTCGGTTGCGAGACGAAGGAGCTTTAAGCGACAAAAACCGCCTGAACGCGCTCCCTCCCGATCGACGGCGGACTATCATCGTCCGCTCTTGGAGGCGGGGTCTTGGACCCGAGGCGCCCTGCTTGAAGGATCGGATTATCCGATCTGCGCCGATGCTCGGGCCTTCGAGCCACCGGCGCAATGCGACAAGCCGTCTTTTATACCAACAAATTCAAGGCTTCAACTCGCCCAGCATCGTCGGGATCAGTTCCGACACGGTCGGATGGATATGCACGGTCTGCTGCAGCACCTTGTAGGGCGCCTTCGCGGACATGGTATCGAGGACGCCATGTACCGCCTCGTCGCCGCCGACGCCCAGGATCGCCGCCCCCAGGATCGCATCGGTCTCGGCATCGACCACGATCTTCATGAAACCCTGGGTCTCGCTCTTTTCGACCGCGCGGCCGACCCGCGTCATCGGCCGCCTGCCGATGCGGATCTTATGGCCGGCGGCGCGGGCATCGGCCTCGGTCAGGCCGACACGGCCCAAGGGCGGATCGATGAACAGCCCGTAGCAGGCAATCCGGTCGCTGACCCGACGCCGGCCGCCATCCAGCAGGTTGGCCGCGACGATCTCGAAATCATTATAGGCGGTATGGGTGAAGGCGCCCCGGCCGTTGCAATCGCCCATCGCCCAGATGCCCGGCACATTGGTCCGCAGCTCGTCATCGACGCTGATATAGCCATGGGCGTCGAGGGCCACGCCGGCGCGGTCGAGCGCCAGATCGTCGGTGTTGGGCCGGCGCCCGACCGCCATCAGCAGATGCGATCCGACGACTTCATCCGCCCCCTCGCTGCAGGCGACGCCGACCGCGATCTCCGCCCCGCGGGGCTCGAACCGGATGCAGTCGGCACCGGTGCGCACCTGGATGCCTTCGGCCTCCAGAATGGTTCTGATCGCGGCCGAGACATCCTCATCCTCGCGCCGGACCAGGCGCGGACCCTTCTCGATCACGGTCACCTCGGCGCCGAAGCGCCGGTACATCTGCGCGAATTCGAGCCCGATATAGCTGCCGCCGACGATGACCAGATGCCGGGGCAAGACATCGAGCTCGAGCATCGAGACGTTGGTGAGGTAGGGCACGCGATCGATGCCGGGCATGTCCGGCACCAGCGCGCGACCGCCGACATTGAGGAAGATCTTGTCGGCCGTGATCACATCGTCGCCGATCTGCAGCACATGGGGCGATACGAAGCGTGCATGGCCCTGGAAGACCGTGCAGCCCTGCATGCCACGGACCCATTTCTCGACATTCTGATTTGCGGTGCCGGAGACGCGCTGCTTGCGGGCCTTGATCGCGCGCATGTCGACCGAGATGCCGCCGTCGATCATGACCCCGAAATCGGCGGCGCGGCGCGCCTTGTGCGCGACCTCGGCGGCGGCGACCAAGGCCTTGGTCGGCATGCAGCCGGTATTGACGCAGGTGCCGCCGAACAGATGCCGCTCGACCAGTGCGACGCTTAGGCCCGCCGCCGTCAGCCGGCCGGCGAGCGACGGACCCGCTTGCCCCGCACCGACGATGATCGCATCGAAGCTCTTGCTCATGACGGCATTCCTCCCCAGAACGGCGCGCCTTGGCGCGACCCCAGGGTACGCCGGGTTTTCGTATTCGGCGACTCTCGGCAGCAGCGCCAGCACGGCCTCGGCGACGGCAGCGAGGTGGGGCATTTTAAGCATTTGACGCCCATTTGGGTGCGTGCCAGCCTTGCCGTTGCTTGTGATTGCAATGATGAAGATCGGCGGGTCCGATGGCAGTGACGCTCGACGCCTGGCACCAGAGTCCGCACGACTATGTCGAGCGGCGCGACAAGCCGTTCGACGTTTCCCTGAAACCCCGCTCGCGCTATGTCGCCATGCCCGACGGCTGCCGCCTGGCGGTCGATGTCTATCTGCCGCAGGCACCCGCCGGCGGGGACGCACCCGGACCGTTTCCGGCAATTACGATCTTCACGCCCTACTATCGGCGCTTCGCATTGGCCGACGTCTCGCGTCATGACGAGGTAGCGCCGGGTGCGTTCCGCTATCGCAACATCTTCGTGCCGGCCGGCTATGCCCTGGTCGTGATCGACGTGCGCGGCACCGGCGCCAGCTTCGGCACGCGCGACAGTTTCCGCTCGCCACGCGAACGCGACGATTGTCGGGCGATGGCCGACTGGATCGTGGCCCAGCCCTGGTCGAACGGCACGATCGGCGCCACCGGCGTGTCCTACCTGGGTGCCGCCGCGGATTTCCTCGCCAGCACCGGCCATCCGGCGGTGAGGGCGATCGCCCCGCTGTTCGCGGTCTGGGACACCTATGGCGACCATTATTATCCGGGCGGCGTGCATCTGAAGGAACTGGCGCGGGTCTATGACGAGCTGATGGTCGCCATGGACCATGACCGGCGCGATCTGCTGAAAAAGATCTCCTACTACGCCAACCCGAACTATGCCGGGCCGCAGCCGGTCGACGACGATGCCGACGGCAGCCTGTGCCGGGCGGCCATCGCCCAGCATATCGGCAATTTCCGCATGCCGGATTTCATCACCGAGTTCAAATTCAAGGGCGACGCCCTGCCCTATGATCCGACATTCACCTCGGCCTGTTTCAGCCCCTACGGCTATTACGAAGGGGTGAGCCCGGACATCGCGGTCTATTCGGTCTCCGGCTGGATGGACGGCGCCGGCTATGCCAATGGCGCCATCAGCCGCTTCCTGACCCTGCCCAACCGGAACCGCCATCTGCTGCTGGGGCCGTGGGATCATGGCGCGCGCATCGATGTGTCGCCCTGGCGCCGCACCGTCGAGGCCGATTTCCCGATCGTCGGCGAGATGCTGCGCTTCTTCGACGAATATCTGATGGGGCTGGATACCGGCCTCCGTGACGAGGCGCCGATCCATTATTTCACCCAGCATGACGAGGCCTGGCGCACCGCGCCGTCCTGGCCGCCGGTCGAGACGACTCGGCAGCTGTTCCTAGACGAAGGCGGGCGGCTCTCGACCGAGGGTGCCACCCCCGGCACGGACGAATACCAGGTCGATTTCGGCCTCGGCACCGGCGCCCAGACGCGCTACGAGCGCATCGCCGCGATCGACAGCCGCGACTATTACATCGACTGGCAGGGCCGCGACGCACGGATGCTCTGTTACACCAGCCCACCGCTCGACCGGGATTGGGAGGTCACGGGCCATGTGATGGCCGACCTGCAGGTGGCGTCGAGCGAGCCGGACGCGGCCCTGTTCCTCTATCTGTCGGAGGTCGAGGCCGACGGCACGGTCCGCTACGTGACCGAAGGCATGCTGCGGGCGCTGCATCGAAAGACGAGCCCCTGCCCGCCGGCCCACCGCACCGCTTGGCCCTATCGCAGCTATGCGCGCGCCGACGCGGCGCCGATGCCGATCGGCGAGGTCCAACGGCTGCATTTCGCCCTGCTGCCGACCTCGTGGAGTTTCAAGGCCGGCAGCAGGCTGCGGCTTGCAATCGCCGGCGGCGATGCCGATCATTGCGCCCAGGTACCGCACGGCCGGCCGCCACTTCTAACCCTGCATCGGGGCGCCTCGTCGATCCGGCTGCCCGTCAAGATCCGGACCTGAATTTCTGCCGAGAGAGAGGGCGACGATGACATTGGTCCGGGGGGTGATATTGGCCGGCATGGTGGCGATCGGGTCGGCTCTGCCGGGGACTGCGGCACGCGCCGGCAAGGCCGACGACACGCTGACCTTCGCGACGGCGAACGAGGTCGACACGGTCGATCTCTATTATCAGAACCTGCGCGAGGTCGTGATCATCTCGCAGCAGACCTGCGACACGCTGATGTATCGCGACCCGATAGAGAATTCCTACAAGCCGCTGTTGGGCACCAGCTATCGCTGGATCGACGACAAGACGCTCGAATTCAAGCTGCGTCCCGGCGTCAAGTTCAGCACCGGCAAGGAGATGACCTCGGCCGACGTCGCCTATACCTTCAACCATGCGCGCCAGCCCGACAGCGGCGTCGTGACAAGGCTGCTGGTCGACTGGATCGACAATGTCGAGGCGCCGACACCCGACACGGTCATCTTCAAGGCCAAGGCGCCGACGCCGGCCGCGATCGAATATCTGTCCGGCATCACCCCGATCTATCCCGTCGGCCATTACGACAGCGCGCCCACGGTCGAGACCGGCGGCAAACCCAGGCGCGATTATGGCGCGGTCCTGCCGGTCTGTGTCGGGCCCTACAAGATCAAGGATTTCAAGCCCGGCGCCTCGGTCACCCTGGTCAAGAACGACCAATATTTCGACGGCAGCCCCAAAGGCAAGCCGGCGATCGGCACGCTGATCTTCAAGACCATCCCGGATACCGACACCCAACTGGCCGAGCTGGTGACCGGCGGACTCGACTGGATCTGGGGCGTGCCGCCCGAGAATGCCAAGCAGCTGGCCGAGACGCCGAACGTCACGGTCAAGGCGGCGCCGACCACGCGCATGTCGTTCCTGTCCTTGGATGCCGCCGGCCGGTCGGGCAAGAACCCGATGCAGGACGTCCGCGTGCGCCGCGCCCTGTTCTATGCGATCGACCGCAAGGCGATCGCCCAGCAGCTGGTCGGCGAGGGTGCGGAAGTGCTGACGGCGATGTGCGATCCGCGTCAGTTCGGCTGCACGTCCAGCGGCCCGGCCTATCCCTATGATCCGGCCAAGGCCAAGGCGCTGCTGGCCGAGGCCGGCTATCCGAACGGTTTCAAGACCGAGATCTACGCCTATCGCGACCGGCCCTATACCGAAGCGGTGATGAACTATCTGCGCGCGGTCGGCGTCGTGGCCGATCTGCAGTTCCTGCAGTGGAAGGCGCTCCGGCCGATCATGGAAGGCGGCAAGGCGCAGCTGGCGCAATTGACCTGGGGGTCGCAAGGCGTGCTCGATGCCTCGGCCTCGGTCAGCAATTACTTCAAGTTCAGCGTCGACGATTACGCCCGCGATCCCGAGGTCCGGGATTGGCTGGAGGCGGCCGACAGCACGACCGATCCGGCGAAGCGCAAGGATCTCTACAACAAGGCGCTCACCCGCATCGACGACCAGGCCTATTTCATCCCGCTGTTCAGCTATGGCCGCACCTACGCCTACAACAGCGATCTCGACCTGCCGATCACGCCGGACGAGCTTGCGCATTTCTATCGGGCCAAGTGGAAGTGAGGGGTTAGCCGCCTTCCCATGGGACGCTTCCTGGCGCGACGGCTGCTGGTCACGATCCTGGTGGTTCTGGTCACCTCGATCGTCGCCTTTTCACTGGTGCATCTGTCGGGAGATCCCGCCGTGGCGATGGCGGGCGAAGGGGCGTCGGCCGCCGATGTGGCGGCGATCCGTACGCTCTACGGCTTCGACCGGCCGCTCACGGTGCAATATGTCGCCTGGGTCGGCAAGGTTATGACTGGCGATTTCGGCCGGTCCTATTATCTGCGCGAAAGCGTCATGCAGGTGCTGGCGGAGCATGCGCCGATCACGGCCATCCTGGGCTCGCTGGCGCTGGCGTTCGCGCTGCTGGTGTCGATCCCGCTGGGCGCGCTGGCCGGCCTGAAACGCAACGGATTAGTCGATCGCCTGGCCTCGGCCGTCGCGGTCACCGGCCAGGCGGCGCCGTCGTTCCTGCTGGCCCTGCTGCTGATCTATATCTTCGGCATCCGGCTGCATTGGCTGCCGATCTCCGGCAATGACACCGCGCTGCATTACGTGCTACCGGCGGTGACGCTCGGCATGTACGCGACGCCGGCGCTGCTGCGGCTGACCCGGTCCGGCATGATCGAGGTGATGCAGTCCGACCCTATCCGGACATGCCGCGCCTATGGCTTGGCGCCGTGGCGGATCGTGATCCGGCATGCTTTGCGCAGCGCCATCATTCCCGTGGTCTCGCTCGCCGCCGTGCAGTTCGGCCTGATGCTGGGCGGCTCGATCGTGGTCGAGGCGGTGTTTTCCCTGAAGGGCCTGGGCCAGCTCGCCTGGGAATCGATCCAGCGCTCCGACATCGAGGTGATCCAGGCGCTGCTGCTGTTGACCGCCCTGGTCTATGCCGGGCTGACCTTATTGGCGGACCTGCTGAACGCCCTGTTGGACCCGCGGATGCGGCTGTCATGACGCCGACGAGCGTCGCGCTGCATCGGCTGCGGCACCACGCCAGTTTCTGGGTCGGCGGCGGCACGCTCGCGCTCATCCTCGTGCTGGCCCTGATCGGCCCCACGATCCTCGGTCTGGACCCGACCGCGCAGGATCTGGCGCACCGGCTGATCGATCCGGTCTGGGGTCCTCACGGCAGCCAGGCCCATCTGCTGGGCACCGACCAGCTCGGCCGCGACACGCTCGCCCGCCTGCTCGACGGCGCCCGCATCTCGCTGTTCATCGGCATCGCCACCGTCGTCGTCTCCGGCACGATCGGCACGCTGTTGGGCCTCGTCGGCGGCTATTTCGGCGGGCGGGTCGATATGGCGGTCAATTTCATCGTCACCATTCGCCTGACCCTGCCGATCGTGCTGGTGGCACTCGTCGTCGTGGCCGTGGTCGGCAGCTCGCTCACCATCCTGGTGCTGGTCATCGGGCTGCTGCTGTGGGACCGGTTCGCGGTCGTGACCCGCAGCGCCACCCAGCGCCTCGCCCAGAGCGACTTCGTCATCTCGGCGCGCTGCATCGGCGCATCGACCCCGCGCATTCTGCTGGCGGAGATCCTGCCCAACATCGCGGGCCCGCTGATCGTGGTCGCCACGATCGAACTCGCCCATGCGATGCTGCTGGAGGCCGCCCTGTCGTTCCTGGGATTGGGCGTCAAACCGCCGCTCGCATCCTGGGGCCTGATGGTGGCGGAGGCGAAGAGCCAGCTGTTGTTCCGCCCCTGGCAGATCGCCATCCCCGGCGTGGCTTTGGCCGTGCTGGTGCTGGCGGTCAACCTGCTGGGCGACGCCTTGCGCGACGTGCTGGCGCCGGAGGGGCGGGCGTGAGCACCTTCGTCGACATCGCCAATCTCAAGGTCTCGATCCCGAGCGCCGACGGGCTGCTGCAACCGGTACGCGGCCTCGATCTGCAGATCGCCAAGGGCGAAACCCTGGCGCTCGTCGGCGAGAGCGGGTGCGGCAAGAGCCTGACCGCGCTGGCACTCATAGGGCTGGTGCCGCCACCCTGCCGGGTCGAGGCCGAGCGGCTGAGCTTCGACGGCCAGTCGCTGCTGGGCCTCGGTGCCGCCGACTGGCGGCGCTTGCGCGGCCCGCGCATCGCCATGATCTTTCAGGATCCGATGACCTCGCTCGACCCCTGCTACACGATCGGCAGTCAGCTGGTCGAGGTGATGCGGACTCATCGCGATCTTACGGCAGCGGCGGCGCGGGCCCGGGCGCTGGAGCTGCTGACCCGCGTCGGCATTCCGTCGCCGGCGACGCGCCTCGGTCAGTATCCGCATCAGTTGTCGGGCGGATTGCGCCAGCGGGTGATGATCGCGATGGCGCTGTCGTGCGAACCGGACCTGATCATCGCCGACGAGCCGACGACGGCCCTCGACGTCACGACCCAGGCACAGATCCTGGGCCTGCTGGCCCAGCTGCAGGACGAGACCGGCGTCGCCATCCTCTTGATCACCCACGATCTGGGCGTGGTCGCCAGCGTCGCCCACCGGATGGCGGTGATGTATGCCGGCCAGATCGTCGAGACCGGGCCGACCGCGGCCGTGCTGGCCAACCCGTCGCATCCCTATACCGAAGGGCTGCTGCGGGCGATCCCGACGCCCGGCCTGACCGCGCGGGGCACGCCGCTCGGCACCATCCCGGGCATCGTGCCCGCGCCAAGGACCCCGGCCGACGCCTGCCTGTTCCTCGACCGCTGCCCCTATGCGCGACCCGCCTGCGCGGCACCGGTGCCGCTGCTCTCGACCGAGCCGGGCCGTGCACTCCGCTGCATCCGGCCGCCGGATGAGCGCGCCGGCGAGCCGGGCTATACCGCCCTGATCGAGGCGGTCTGATGCTGGAAGTCGCCGGCGCCACCCGCGACTATGGCATCCGCAGCGGCGGCAAACCCGCGACCTTGCGTGCCTTGCGGGGCATCGACCTGACCGTCGAACCGGGCGAGGTCGTGGCGATCGTCGGCGAGAGCGGCTGCGGCAAGACCACGCTGTCGCGCCTGTGCCTGGGCATCGAACGCCCGAGTTCGGGGAGCGTGATGCTGGCCGGCCGGCCGATCGCCAGTTACCACCGGATCGAACGCGCGCGGCTGGTGCAGCCGGTGTTCCAGGATCCCTATTCCTCGCTCAATCCGCGTCAGAGCCTGGGCGGCATCATCGCCGCCCCCCTGACCGTGCGCGGCGAGGGCACACGGGCGACGCGGCGCGCCCAGGCCGAAGCGATGATGGCCGCGGTCGGCCTGCCGCCCCATCTGATCAACGCCTATCCGAGCCAGATTTCCGGCGGCCAGCGCCAGCGCGCGGCGATCGCCCGGGCATTGATCGGCGAGCCGAAGCTGCTGGTCTGCGACGAGCCGACCTCGGCGCTCGATGTCTCGGTGCAGAGCCAGATCATCAACCTGCTCGGCCGCATGCGCCGGCAGTTCGACCTGACCGTGCTGCTGATCAGCCATAATCTGGCGGTCGTGCATCACCTGGCCGACCGGGTCGCGGTCATGTATCTGGGCGTGATCGTCGAGAGCGGACCGACCGAGGCGCTCTACGCCCGCCCGCGCCATCCCTATACAAGCGCGCTGCTCGACGCGATCCTGCCGCCGACGCCGGGCGCCCGGCCCCGCCCGATCGCGATCGGCGCCGAGGCGCCCAACCCGGTCGAGCCGCCTTCAGGCTGCCCGTTCCGGACGCGCTGTCCGAATGCGACGGCGGTTTGTGCCGAGGCCATGCCGGCGGTGACTGAAGCCGGCGCTGGGTACTTCCGGTGTCATCACCCGTTGGATTAGGACGGGTTACTTCCCCAGTTCATCCTGCTGATAGATCCGGATGATCTCCTCGAAGCTCGCGTCCGGCTTGAAGCCGAGCGCCAGCGCGCGTTGCGGATCGAAGTTGCGCGACCAGCCGTCGACGATGGTGCGGATGGTCTGATCCGGCTCCTCGCGGATGAGGGCCACCGCCGCGTCGCCCGCGACCTTGCGCAGGGCCTCGATCTGCTCCGCGACCGTCACAGACACGCCCGGCATGGTCAGGTTGCGGCGCGCACCCAGCTTCGCGCTGTCGAGCCCGGCGGCATGCAGCAGAAAGCCCATCGCGGCGCGCGGCGAGGCATGGGAATGGCGCACCGTGCGCGGCACCGGCAGGATCGCCTCCATGCCGTTCAAGGGCTCGCGGATGATGCCGGAGAAGAAGCCTGAGGCCGCCTTGTTCGGCTTGCCGGGACGGACGCAGATCGTCGGCAGGCGGATGCCGATGCCGTCGACGAAGCCGCGCCGGGAATAATCCGCGAGCAGCAGCTCGCAGATCGCCTTCTGGGTTCCATAGCTGGTGAGCGGCGTGCTGTGAAACTCGTCGCCGATCGCGTCCGGAAAGGGGGCACCGAACACGGCGATCGACGAGGTGAACACCAGGCGCGGCTTGTAGCCGCCGCCGACTTGGCGGATCGCCTCCAGCAGCACACGCGTGCCGTCAAGGTTGATGCGATAGCCCTTGTCGAAATCGGCCTCGGCCTCGCCCGACACGATTGCCGCCAGATGGAAGATTACATCGGGCCGGCTCGCCACCAGCTGATCCGACAGGCCGGGCTTGGAGAAATCGCCGGCAATGGCGCGGGTCTCGAACTTGGCACCGGCGGGGGCTGCCGGCTCGACGATATCCTGCAACACCAGCCGGTCGATCTTTTTGCCCCCGACCGTGCCGTCCGCCGCCAGCCGGTCGGCCAGCTTGCGCCCGATCATGCCGGCGCCGCCGATAATCAGTACTTCGGTCATCTTGGATCCTCCCTATCAACGCGCCCGCGATCTTGATGCCGCTTGGGGCCTAGTGTTGGGTCAAACCGGGTCGCGCGCGACCGGCCTTATCGTCGCGGGGCCACGTGAAACCGGATGCCTTTGGTCGCCATCCGGGTGATGAATTCCGGAATGAAGGTCGAAATCAGCGACGGGAAATACAGCGCCGCCGGGAAGCCGATCACCGGTTTGTTGCGCTTGATGCCGGCGTCGATCAGCCGGGCGGCGGCCTCGGCGCTGATCTTGTGCGGATGATTGCCGATATGGGTCTCGGTCATGGCCGAAGTGACATAGCCGGGGCAGACGACCGAGATGCGGACATTCTCGTGCGCGACCGCCGCCCGCATGGCACGACCGTAGGACAGGAGCCCGGCCTTGCTGGCGCTATAGGCCGGCGCATCGGCGAGCGGCGACAAGGCGGCAAGCGAGCTCACCAGCGCGATATGGCCGCGCCGGCGCTGGCGCATCGCCGGCAGCACGGCATGGAGCGTATCGACCGCGCCCATCAGATTGATCTCGATCACGCTGCGCGCGACCTCGGCCGTCTCGACCACATCGTCGGCACGGCGCCCGTCGAGCACGCCGGCATTGGCAATCAGCAGATCGATCGGATGGGCCGCGTCGAAGTCGGTGATGAACTTGGTCAAGGCCGCGCGTTCGCGCAGATCGACCAGGCCTTCGACCGCGACAGCGCCGGCCGCTTTGACCTCGGCCGCAATCGCACCCAGGCGGGTCGCATCCCGACCGATCAGGCAGAGCGTGACGCCGGGCCGGGCATAGAATTTGGCGAGCGCCGCGCCGATGCCGCTCGACGCACCGGTAATGACGATGTTCTGAAACACGGGCGCTCTCCGGTCGAGGCGGCTCAGGACTTGAGCTTGGCCATCATCAGTTTGGCCATGGTGCCGAGTGAGGTGCCCGCCTGCTCCAGCTGGGTCAGCTCCTCGCGCGTCGCGGCCACCGCGCCGTCGATATCCGCATCGGTATGTTCCGACGAGATGAAGAAGCGCAGGCGCGCCGACTGTTCCGGCACGCCGGGCGGCACGATCGGGAAGGCGTTGTAGCCACGCTTCAGCAGCCGGTCGGCGAGCATGATCGTCCTGAGCGAATCGCCCAGGATCACCGGCGTCACGGCATAGCCCCAGCTGGTGCCGACATCGAGCTTGGCCTCGCGCGCCTTGCGCAGGAAGCGCTGGCCGTTCGCCTGAAGGCGGGCGACCCGCTCCGGCTCGCGCAGCATCAGCCGGATCGCGGTCAAGGCCGCGATCGAGGCGGGCGCCGGCAGGCCGACGCTATAGACCATGCCGGGGGCCGTCAGCTTCAGATAGTCGATCAGCACGCGGTTGCCGGCGATATAGCCGCCGCAGCTGACCAGCGTCTTCGACATGGTGCCGAGCCAGATATCGACACGGCTGGGATCGACGTCGGCCATCTCGAAGATGCCGCGGCCGGTCTTGCCGAGGATGCCCAGCGCATGGGCGTCGTCGACCATCAGCCAGCAATCATGCTGTTCCTTGATGTCGACCAGGCGCGCCAGATCCGGCCCGTCGCCATCCATCGAATAGAGGCCTTCGGACACGATCAGCACGCGCTCGAACCGGTCGCGTGTCGCCGACAGGATGTCGGCGAGCGCATCCATGTCGTTGTGGGGGAACGAGCGCCGCGTGGCACCGCACAGCTGAGCGCCGACCACGACGCAATTATGGATCAGCGAATCATGCAGGATCAGGTCCTTCGGACCCAACAGCGCCGCGATGGTCGAGACCGCGGTCGCATGGCCGCTGACGAAGACGAGTGCCGCCTCCGCCTCGTAGATATCGGCCAGCGCCTTTTCCAGCTCGTGGTGAAACTCGCGCTCGCCGGCCGTGATGCGGCTGGCGGACACGCTGGTCCCCCATTGCTCGGTCGCGTCCGCCACGGCCCGGGTGATCTCCGGGTGGCCGTTCAGCCCCAGATAATCGTAGGAGGCGAAATTGACCACGCCGTTGCCGTCGATGACGCTGCGCGCGCCGGCGCGGGCGTCGTGGGTGCGATAGAACGGGAAGTTCAGGCCCAGCGCATCGGCGAGGCCGCGCTGGGTCATCAGCTGCTGATAGGCCGGCAGGCTGGCGAACGACATGTCGCGCCGGCCGGCGCGCGATGCCGGTGCGGCATGGTTGGTCTTTTCGGCCACCGGCGTCTTGCGCATCGTGTCGAGCAGGGCCGCCTTGACCCCGCGGGTCAGGCGTCCACGCGTAGTTTCAATGCTCACAGCAGGCTTGCCTCAGTGTTGCGGACCTTCATCGCGTCGGTGAAAGCCATCAGCTCTCCGACATCGACATCGCCCCCGCCATGTTGCTGGATCAATTGCTGTTCGGCATCGCCGGCCGATTTGCCGCCGCCTTCCGAGCGCAGGCCCAGGATCAGGCGCGAGGCCAGATCATTGACGCTGACGCCGGCGCTGATGGCGACGACCGGCAGTTCGACGCTGAACCGCTTCTCGATGCCCATGCGCAGATCCAGGCTCATCATCGAGTCCATGCCCAGCTCGTCGAGCGGGCGGGTGACGTCGATTTCCTCGGCCGACAGCCGGAAGATGCGCGCCACTTCGGACGCGACCAGGCCGGCCACGATCGTGCGCGCCTCGCCCTCGGTCTTGCCGGCGATCTGGGCCGCGAGGTCGATGTCGGCGGCCAGATCGCCGCCCTCGGCCCCGGCGAACAGCTGGGCATAGGCCGGCGTCTGCAGCAGCTTCAGGCCCTGCAGCGCCGAGCCCGACCGGAAGATCGCGCAATGCACGATCGACGGGCAGTCGGCGCCCCGCGACAGCATGGTGTCGAGATAGGACAGCGCTTCCTTCGACTGCAGCGCCACGATGCCGCTGATGCGCTCCAGCTTGGCCGCTACCTCCTGGTTGCGCGAGAGAATGCCGACATCGGCGATGGCGCCCCAGCCGACGGCGAGGCCGGCCAAGCCCTCGGCCCGGCGGCGGCGCATCAGGCCTTGCAGATAGCCGTTGGCCGCGACATAGGCGCCCTGGCCCGGATTGCCGACCAGGGTCGTTGCCGACGAGAAGGCCACGAAATAATCGAGCGGGGCGCCCCGCGTCGCGCGGTCCAGATTGTCGGCCCCATCGACCTTGGGCGCCAGCACAGCGCGGGTCCGTTCCGGCTCCATGCCGGCGATCATGCCGTCGTCCAGCACCATCGCGGTATGGATGACGCCGGCGAGGCGGCCATGGCTGCGGGTCAGCTGACCGACCAGCGAGGCGACCGCATCCGGATCGGTCACGTCGAGCGCCTCGACGATGAGGGTCGTGCCCGCGGCCCGGATCGCCGCCGCCCGCTCGCGCAGATGCGTTTCGATCTGGCCGCGGCGCGAGGCCACGACGATGGTCTTGGCACCGCGCTCGGCCAGCCAGGCCGCGGTCTCGAAGCCGAAACCGCCGGCGCCACCCACGACCAGATGCGCGCCCGGACCGGGCTGGAACGGCGTGGCCGCGACCGTGGTCGCGATCGGATGTTCCGCCGGCCGCACGATCAGCTTGCCGACATGGCCGGCCGCCTGCATCAGCTGGAACGCCTTGCCCACGTCGTACCAGTCGAAGGCCCGATGCGGCAGCGGGATGAACTCGCCGCTTTCGAAATGCCGGACCAGATCGCCCATCAGCCGGTTGGCGAGCGGCAGGTTGGCCGCCAGCAACTGGTCGAGATCGACGCCGAAATAGCTGAGGTTGCGGCGGAACGGCCGGAGGCCCATCGCCGTGTTCAGCACATAGTCGCGCTTGCCCATCTCGACGAAGCGGCCGAACGGCTTCAGGCACTTGATGCTGGCCTGCATCGCCTCGCCGGCGAGCGAGTTCAGCACGACGTCGACGCCGCCGATCTCGGCCTTGATCGCATCGAGGAAGGCGGTGCTGCGCGAGTTATAGACCTTCTCGGCCCCGAACAGCTCGACCAGCGCGCGCTTGTCGGGCGAGCTGACCGTGGCCGCGACCCGGGCGCCGCGCGCGCGCGCGATCTGGATCGCCGCCAGGCCGACGCCGCCCGCGGCACCATGGATCAGCACCCATTCGCCCGGCTGGATCTGCGCCTGATGCACCAGCGAGTACCAGGCGGTCAGGAACGCGACCGGGATGGTCGCCGCCGCCTCGACCGGCAGGCCATCCGGCACGGCGGTGAAGACGCGGGCATCGGCCGTCGAGTGGGTGGCGAAGCTTTCGCGCCCGAAACCCATGACCGCATCGCCGACGGCCAGATGCGTGACATCCGATCCGACGCGCACGACCCGGCCGGCGCATTCGAAGCCGAACACGGCCCCGGCCAGACCATCATCCAGCACGTCGTCGTCGAGCAGGCCGGTCGCCAGCATCACGTCGCGGAAATTGAGGCCCGCGGCCGCGATCTCGATCTCGACCTCGTGCGGTTCCGGCGCGCGCCGAGCGGTCTCGATCCAGTCGAACTTGGCCTGCAGCCCGCGCGACCGGAGGCTGAGCCGGGCCGATTCGACCGGCACGCCGGCGCCGGCCGTCTGCAGGCCGGCAACCGTGCGGACCGCGGCCACGCCCTTGCCGTCGATCAGGAGTTCGGCGTCGGCCCCCGGTGCCGCGATCAGGCGGGCCAGCTGCTCGGCCGCCACGGCCGCATCAAGGTCCAGCGCGACATCGACCAGCTTCAGCTCGACCGAGGCATATTCGTTCATGGCGACGCGGGCGAAGCACCAGACGGCTTCGGCGACCGGATCGATCGCGTCGGCCGATGCGGATGCGAGCCCGCGCGTCAGCACCCAGAGCCGGCATTTGCCGGTCTGCACCACGTCGAGGATCGCCGCCAGCCGCGCGATCGAGCGATCGAGCCCATCGACCGGGAACACCAGATCGACGGTATCGTTGGCCGAAACGCCGGCGGTCAGGTCGTGCCAGGCCGGCGCGAAATCGGCCGGCTGATCCATGGACAGCATCCGGACCGGGCGTCCCTCGGCCCGCGCCGCCTGCGCCAAGTGCGACAGCAGCAGCGACTCCTGCTCGATCAGCAGCAAGGGCGAGCTGGTGACGCCCGGCGTCTCCGCCCGCGCGTCCGGCGTCGCCACCAGCACCTGACCGATACCGTCGCCGAGCGAACTGGTCTCGATGGCACTGAAGCCAGACGCGATCAACAGGCGGCCGGAGTCCTGGGCCGACGAGACGCGCCCCACGGGGAATTGCGGGGCGATCGACTGGGCGAACCAGCCCTCGCCCGTGCCCAGCAGCAGATCGAACAGCGCATTGTCGGGCGGCTGCAGCACGCACAGCATCCCGTCCGGCACCAGCCGGCGGGCGATGGCGCGGCCGAGCGACGGGTCGCCGTCGAACACGGTGCCATAGGCGAACCCGAACGCGAGGTCGAACGCGGCCTCGGCCGTCGTATCGGTATCGCCGTCGACTTCGAGGAAGGTGATGCCGTCGGTCGCGCCGTAGCGCGCGGCGGTATGGTGCAGCCGCTTGGCATCGACGCCGATCACGGTCACCAGCACGCGGCCTTCGCGCACCAGCGGCGCCAGGCAATCGAGTACGCCCAGGCAGAACGGCTCGGCCACCAGCACGCGGAGCGGGTCCGGCGCCAATCCAACCTGCAGCGCCTCGCACACGGCGCGGGCCGCGGCCAAAAGCGGCTGGAACAGGATCGAGCTCTTTTCGAACTGTTCCTGGATCGCGGGGCGGACCTGGACCGGCTCGCCGGTCTTGAGCGCATGTTCGAGCCCGCCCAGCGCCTGCGCCGCCAGCACGATCTCGGGGCTGGCGTCGGAGAAATCGGCGGCGAAGCTGTGCAGGATTTCTGCCGGGTCCGGCAGCTCGCTGTCGGCCGCCAGCACCCAGCCGTCCGGCGTCTCGGTCGCGAGACCGGCCGCCTGCAGCAGATCGACCAGCGAGAACACCAGCGGCAGCAACGCCTCGTCGACCGTGTCGATGGTCGCGACCGAACCGGCCTGGATCGGCGCAGCGCCGAAGGTGGCGCGCAAGGCCTTGTGCGCGAGCGCGCGGCCGAAGGCGCCCAGGAACAGCCAGGCGTCGGGCTGCGCCTCGACCGTCGCCGCCTGCACTGCTGCCAGCGCCATCGCGCGCGGATCGGCCTCGCCGTCCTCGCGCACCAGGCGCAGGTGACGCTGCTGGAAGAAGGCATTGGTCTGGCCACGGCGATCGAGCGTCACCGCCCGGAACAGGCCGCCGCTGAGGCCGGCGATGAAGCCGCCGTCGGCGTCGTAGAGCCAGACCGAAATCGACAACGACTCGTCGGTCTCGCGATCGACCACGATATGGGCGCGCGCCGGCACGCCATGATCCTGGTCGACGCGCAAACTGGCGAACCGGACCGGCAGATAGGCGTAACGCTCGTTCTCGCGCGGCTTGATGTTGTCGAACATCGCGTGGAACGCGGAATCGAGCGCGATCGGATGCAGAATCTGCTGGCGTGTGGCCGTACCGGCGTTCTCCTCGAACGGCGACAGCTCGACCTCGATCACGGTATCGCTGCGTTCGGCGCTCTGCACGCGCTGGAACGCCGGGCCGTAGTTGACGCCGGTCGCGCTCGCCGCGTCATAGACCATCTGCCGGGTCATCTGCCGCGGCAGGACCGGTTTCGCCACCGATGCCGGCACGGGCGAGGCGATCTGGATGATGCGGCCGCGCGCATGCAGCGTCCATTCGTCGGCACCCAGGCGCGGACGGCTCCAGATCTCGACGACATGGGTGTCGCTGAGCCGGATCGACAGTTCGCGCATCGCATCCGGCTGCAACGGCAGCCATTGCAGCAGGTCGAAATCCTCAAGCCCGATCGGACCGTCCGGGAAGACCTCGCGCGCGACAGCGAGCGCCATTTCGGCAAAGGCCGAGCCCGGGACGATGATCTCATGGTCGATCCGATGGTCGGCCAGGTACGGCACCACGGTCGCATCGATCAGATTGCGCCATTCCGGCGTGCCCGCCATCAGGCGCGCCCCGATCAGCGGATGGCGCGCGGTGTTGCCATAGAGGTCGAGCGCCTCGGTCGTCATCGGCTGCTGGAAGGTCTTGCGCTGCCAGGCATAGGCCGGCAGCGGCATCGCACCGACCGGACGCCCGCCGAACAGCCGCTCGCTGTCGAGCGTGCAGCCCAAGACGATCGCGCGCGCGGCGATCGTCGCCAGCGGATCGCCCTCGGCCTCTTTCTCGACCAGGCTGGCGATGGCCGAGCCGTCGAGGCCGGCTTCGCGCAGCGTGTCGGCGATGTTGGCGGCCAGGATCGGGCGCGGCCCGATCTCGATGAACAGGGTCGCACCCTGACGCGCTGCAGTCTCGATCGCCTCATGGAAACGGACCGGCTCGCGCACGTTGCGCCACCAATATTCCCGGTCGAGCGTCTCGCCGGCGATGATGTCGCCGGTCACGGTCGAGATGAAGGGGATCTCGCCGGTGCCGGTCGCGAAGTCGCCCAGCGACTCGAGCAGCGGCAGGTGCAACGGCTCCAGCAGGGCCGAATGGAACGGATAGGCCAGATCGAGCACGCGCACGGCGACGCGGCGCTTGCGGGCGACGCGCGAGAATTCTCGGATCGCCTCGTCCGGGCCGGAAATCGTGACGGAGGTCGGGCTGTTGATGGCGGCGATTTCCAAGCCATGGAGACCGCTGGCGGCGATCAGCGCCTCGGCATCGTCCTTGCCCAGGTTGCCGACCGCCATACCGCCACGGCCGAACACGGTTTCCTGGTGTTCGCTGCGATGGAAGATGACATGGACGGCCTCGGCCAATCCCAGCGCACCGGTCGCCTGGGCGGCGGCGACTTCGCCGACGCTATGGCCGAGCGCCATGTCGGGCTTCAATCCCCATTCGGCGAGGCTGGCGGTCAGGGCCGCCTGCACGGCGAACAGCAGCGGCTGCGCGATCCGGGTCAGCTTCAGCCGATCGGCCAGGGCCTCGTCATGCAGGGCGTCGACCAGCGACCAGTCGCCGAGGCGGCTGAAGATCGCGTCGATCGCACGGAAATGCCGGCGGAACGCCTCGCTGCCGGCGAAGGCGACGCGGCCCATGCCGGCCCATTGGCAGCCGTTGCCGGAGAAGACGAAACAGACCTTGGGTGCCGTCGACGGCGCCTGGCCGATGACGCCGCTCGCCAGATTGCCGGTCTCGGCGAAATTGCGCAGCGAGGCTGCCATGGCGGCCGGATCGCCGAGCGGCAGAGCCAGGCGATGGCCGGCCAGATCGCGCTGCCAGGCGACGGCGGACGCGAGTGCCGCGGTATCGGTACCGGCTTCGATGACGGACGCATAGGCGGCCGCCGTGTCGCCCAGGGCGGGGCGCGAATGCGCCGACAGGACCAGCATTTCGGCCGGCCGGCCGGCGGCGCCGTTGGTATAGGCGGTCGGCAGCTCACTCGGTTCCGGTTGACGGATCACGACATGGGCGTTGGTGCCGCCGAAGCCGAAGGACGAGACGCCGGCGAGCCAGGTGCCGGTCTCAGGCAGGCTGACCGCCTCGGTCGCGACCGTGAGGTTGAGGGCGGCGAAATCGATCGAGGGATTGATCGCGTCCAGATGCAGCGAGGCCGGCAGCTTACGGTGTTCGAGCGCCAGGATCGCCTTGAACAGGCCCGCGAGGCCCGAGGCCGGCTCCAGATGGCCGATGTTGGATTTGACCGAACCGATCGGCAGCGGCGTGTCGCGGCCGCGGCCCAAGGCCTCGCCGATCGCCGACGCCTCCGCCGGATCGCCGACGCGGGTGCCGGTGCCGTGGGCCTCGACGAAGGCCAGGCGCCGGGCATCGATGGCGCCGTCGCCATAGAGCCGCTCCAGGAGCTCACGCTGGCCGTCGGCCGACGGCAGGGAGATACCGTTGGTCTTGCCGTCGGAATTGATGCCGGAGGCGAGCGCCACCGCGCGCACCGGATAATGCCGGGCGACCGCGGTCTCGAGCCTGGCCAGCACCATCGCGACCGCACCCTCGGCGCGGACATAGCCGTCGGCCTGGGCGGAGAATGGGCGGCAGAGCCCGGTCGGCGACAGCATCGAGGCGCGCGAGAAGCCGATGAAGGACGTCGGCGACATCAGGAGATTGACGCCGGCCACGATCGCCATGTCGATCCGGCCGCTGGAAATCGCGGCCTGGGCATCGGCGAACGCCACCAGCGACGAGGAGCAGGCGGTGTCGATGGTGAAGCTGGGGCCGCGCAGATCGAAGATGTAGGAAATGCGGTTCGACAGGATCGACAGGGTATTGCCTGTCATGAAGTGGCTTTCGATCGCCGCCGTATCCGTCGTGTGCAGATTGCCGTAGTCGAGACTGGAGGCGCCGACATAGACGCCGACATTGGCGCCGGCAAGCGCGCTCGGCGGCAGGCCGCTATTCTCCAACGCACCCCAGACGACTTCGAGCAGCAGACGCTGCTGCGGGTCCATCTCGGCCGCCTCGCGCGGGGAAATGCCGAACACCATCGGGTCGAAACCCAGCGGATCATCGATATAGCCGCCGCGGAACGTATAGCTGAACCCGGGTTCGGACGTGCGCGGATGCTGATAGCGCTCCGGACGCCAGCGTCCCTCCGGCAAGGCTCCAACCGTACAACGGCCTTCGTCCAGCAATTGCCAGAACTCGGATTCGTTCTGCGCACCAGGCAACCGACAGGCTGCCCCGATTACGGCTACCGACGACATCTGGACCCGTGCGCCGCTTTCTTTTGGAGACATCAAAACCCGAACTCTCTGCAGATCGACCGACTGCAGTAAATTTTCTGCACGGGAGCCGCTGCCGCTTGAGGCACCGGACGGAGCCCAAGTGCCGGGAAAATATTGGTCGGAATAAGCTCGATCAAAAAAGAAATTTCCTGGGTCATTTTATCGAGAGGGTCGCTTTTCAAAAAAATCTGTCGCACGCCTGTCACTTCCGGCCGACAATCGCATGTCTCCCGGGGTTTCGCCAATCGACATGTCATCAACCGAGCATAACTGCCGGATTGCCGGGCGTTCTTGCCGTCCCGAGACTGCGGCGCGAGCGCCGCTCGCGGTAGGCTGTTCCGAGGAACCTATCGTTTAGCGAAACGTCGGGACTTGTGCCAGACGGGATTTTCCCTGCGATCTCGCCCGAGATATGTGCATCCTGTCGGAACGCCGGTCCGAAGTATCGCGTTTGACGGTGATCTTTGGCCAGCTCGATTGTTCGGTTTTATCACGGGAGCTGCCATGCTGGATTTCTCGGATGCCCTTGCGCCGGAGCCTTCGACCCGCGATCTGCGTCGGATCGATGTGCATCCCGACCATTGGTATCCGCTCGCCTGGTCGCGCGACGTCAAGCCGGAAAAGCCTTACGCCGCCCGCTTCGCCGGCCAGCCGATCGTCCTGGTTCGCCCCAAGGAGGGCCCTGTCTTCGCGCTGGAAGACCGCTGCGCCCATCGCCAGGTGCCGCTGTCCGAAGGCGTCGTGACCGGGTGCGCCATTCGCTGCTGCTATCACGGTTGGACCTATGATGCGGCCGGCGCCTGCGTCGATGTCCCCTATATCGGCAAGGGCAAGCTGCCGAACGGCGTCCGCTCCTATCCCTGTCGCGAGCAGGACGGGCTCATCCTGATCTGGCCCGGCAAGCCCGAGGCCGTGACCGAGCTGGGCCCGCTCGGCGCCGCGTCCGACAAGGCGTTCAAGACCCGCCGTTTCGGCCAGGACGTCCGCTGCCACTACACGTTCATGCATGAAAACCTGATGGACATGAACCATCAGTTCCTGCACCGCCGCCAGATGGGGCAGATCGCACCGCGCTATCTGGGCCGGCGCGTCGGCGAGGATTGGCTGGAAATCGACTACAGCTTTGCCCGGACCGGCGGCAAGCAGCCCTTGGGCGAGGCCGTGATCATGGGCGCCAGGCGCAGCACGTCCGGACCGGCGGTCCACCGGGATCTGATGACCATCCGCACCGACTATCCGCACCAGAACCTGCGGATCTGGACGTCCGGCGACGAGCCGGTGATGCATCTGTGGATCGGCTATACGCCGCAGGATGCCGAGCAGCGGACCAACCGCACCTTCGGCCTGTTGTCCGTGCGCCGGCCGAAGATCCCGGGCCTGCTCGATCTCGCCTGGCCGGCCCTGGTCTGGTTCACCGACCGGATCTTCGCCGAGGACCGCAAGATCGTCGAGTTGGAGCAGGCGGCCCATGACGCCCAAGGCGCCGACTGGAACCAGGAAGTCTTCCCGCCGATCCGCGACCTACGGGCCCTGCTGGCCGCCAACGGTGTTCCCGCCGCTTCAGGGACCTGAAGCGGGGGCGACCGGGCTCAGCTCGGTCGCGAGCGGCAGGTCGTCCGTGCCGTTCGCGTCGATGCGGTGGCCGCGCCAGACCACGTCGTCGATGCAATAGCTGGCGACGATCTCCAGGATCGACAGCATGTCGCGCAGCGGCAGCAGGAACAGCGTCGAGAGCCGCGTACGCATCTGCGTCTTGCGCCAGAGCGCGCCGTCGATGCCGAACACGACGGCGGCCCGCACCAGCCAGCTGATCGCGAACAGGCTGAGGGACCAGGGCGCGCCGTCGGCGAGCGCGCAGGCGGTGATGGCCCAGAACAGCGGATATTGCACGCTCGAGGCCGCGAGGCCGATCGGCGCCGACACGCGGATGGTGCGCGACCAGCGGACCTCATGATCCCAAATCTCGCGCACGGTCGCCTCGGGCACGGTCGCGGCCACGACGGTGTCGGCGAGACCGACCGACATGCCCAGTTCCTTTACGCGACGGCCCAGAACATTGTCCTCGGCCAGGAGATTGACCAGCGCATGCAGACCACCGGTCCGCTCCAGCGTCTCGCGATAGAGCATGGTCGTGCTGCCGAGGCAGTCCTCACGCCCCAGAATGCGCGACAGAACGACGCCAGGCAGGAAATTATGGGAGATCTGGGTGGCACCGAGCCGGGCCCTCCAGCCGAGCGCTTCGGGCGGCAGGCCGACATAGGCGGCGGTGACCAGGCCGGTGTTCGGCACCTCCATGGAGACGACCAGGCGCTCCAGATAATCCGGCGGCAGGCGCAGGTCGCTGTCCGAAATCACCAGGAGATCGTGCTTCACCGCCGGCATCATGTTGATGAGGTTGCTGACCTTGCGGTTGGCGCCATGCAGCGTCGGATCGATGACGATCGCGATGTCGGTCTTCGGGAACCTGAGCTTAAGCCGTTCGACGAAAGCCAGCGCCGGATCGCCCGGATGGTGCAGGCCGAACACGATTTGGAAATGCGGATAGGTTAGGCTGCAGCAGGAGACCAGCGCCTCTTCCAGAAGCGGTTCGGCGCCGTAGAGCGGTCGCAGGATCGTAATCGGCGGAAAGGCGTTGGGGACGGACTTGGGTGGGAGTGCGAAGCGTGCTACGGCGAGCCATCCCGCGATACATTGCACTACGCCGATAATCGTAAGGAACGCGACGACATAGGCAAGCAACACCATTCAAGCTCTCCCGCTCGCAACCGGCGATCATCCGGTCAAAAAGGTTCTTCTCACATCCGTCGTAAAAGGTACTCAAAGAAGACGCCCGCTCCTCAGATATCGCGATTCGCTCGTTTCAGCCACGTTGAGTTCGATAAATTTGAAAAACCTCTCCATCGCGGTGGCCGTCGTCGGCTTGATTCTCGGCACTCTGCTGGTCGGTTGGACCGGATTCGGCTCGGTCGGCAATGCTATTTTTTCAGTCGGCATCAGTGGCTTCGCCTTATTCAGCGCCTGGCAGCTGGTGACGATGGTCGTGCTGGGTGCCGGCTGGCGCATCGTGGCACCGGTGCGCGGCGCCTGGCGGCTCGGCACCTTCGCCTGGGGCCGCATGGTCCGCGATTCGGCAGCCAGCTGTTTGCCGTTTTCCGCCGTCGGCGGCTTCGTGCTGGGCGTGCGTGCGGTCACGCTGCGCGGCATCCCGCCCGCCGGCGCGACCCTGTCGATGGTCGTCGACCTGACCGCCGAATTCCTGGCGGAGCTGATCTTCGCCATGGCGGCGCTGGTGGTGCTGCTGACACGGTCGACCGACGCGGCGCTGACGCGGCCGGTCCTGATCATTCTGGCATTGGCCATGGTCGCGACCGCCGTGCTGATCCGGGTCCAGCACGGCGTGATGCCGCTGCTCGTCCGATTCGGGCAGCGCATCATCGCCGACTGGTTTTCGGCTCCGGGCCGGCGGCAAGTGATTTCGGCCGACGAACTGGCCGCGACCTATGGTCAGTCCGGGCGCATGGCCGCGGGCACGGCCGCCCATCTCGCAGGCTGGCTGTGCAAGGGCATCGGCAATTGGCTGGCATTCCGTCTGTTGGGCGCCGATCTGGACCTGATGGGCGGGCTCGCCATCGAGGCGCTGCTGCATGCCCTGCTGATCCCCGCCTTCGTCGTGCCGGGCTATGCCGGCGTGCAGGAGGCAGGCTATGCCGCGGTCGGCGCGCTGTTCGGGATTCCCCCGGAGATCGCGCTGGGCGTGTCGCTGCTGCGCCGCGCGCGCGACATCGCGATCGGCATTCCCATCCTGTTGATCTGGCAGGCGGTCGAAGTCCGCTCGCTGCGTCGCGCTAAAGCGCTTCCTGGCGTTGACGTCCGATCAGGCGCCACAGCCGCCAGAGGGTCAAAAGCGCCATGAAGCTGCCGCCGATGGCGGCGCCGACCATGACCGGCATCAGCCAGCCGAACCAGGCGAGCGGCGTGAACAGATAGAGCATGTCGTCGAAATCGAAGCCGAAGGCGCCGTGATAGGCCTTGGCCGAGGGTCCCGTGCGCAGCTCCAGCGCCTTCGACCAATAGGCGCCGAGGAAGACCGAACCGCCGGCGATGATGCCGAGCGGGATGGCATAGGCGCCCAGCACCGAATCCCTGAGGCCGATGCCGATCGCGACGAAGAACACCGGATTGACGATCAGGTCGACCTTGTAATCCCAGGCCTGGCCTTCGAGCGACGCCATGTTGCCGACCCGCGCCAGCTCGCCGTCGGCGCGGTCGAGCAAGGCCGACAGCAGCCACATCCAGCCGGCCCACCAAGTCCAGTCCACGGTCCCCGGCAGCAGCAGGACCGAGGCCAGCAGGCCGGTGATCAGGCGGGCGGTCGTAATATGGTTGGGGGTAACGCCGGTGCCGACCAGCGGTCGCACCAGGGGCCGGACCAGCTTATGGGTCCAGGAATCGCCGATCACTGTAACAACTCTCCCGAGGAAGCTCCGAGGAGCGCCCCCGGTAATGAATTGTTACACAAGTAAGCAGTCGATCCGGTTTCGTCCAGACCCAAGCTGCGGTTGTTTCAGCGGTCACTTTCTGTGCAATTGTAGGATTTATGTTTCACTTCGGAGACCTGATGCATGCCGTCCAACCCGTCCGATACCGCAACCCCGTGCGCCATCATCCTTGCCGCGGGCGTGGGCCGGCGGCTGGGCGGGGCCGAGGGCGACCATCTGCCGAAGGCGCTGCTGGCGTTCGGCGGCAAGAGCCTGATGGCACGGCATATCGGCATTCTGCGCGGGGCCGGCATCACCGATATCACCGTCGTGATCGGCTATCAGGCCGAGCGGATGCGGACGGCACTGGCCGCCCTCGATGACGGTCCGGCCGTCGCGACCCTGCTCAATCCGGACTTTCGCGAAGGCAGCGTCGTCTCGCTCTGGGCCGGTCGCGAGGTGCTACGCCGGGGCCGGCCGGTCATTCTGATGGATGCCGACGTGATCTATGGTGCCGGCATGATGGAACGGCTGATCGCCAGCCGCTGGCCAGGCGCGCTGCTGCTCGACCGCGAGCTGGAGCCGGGCGACGAGCCGGTCAAGCTGTGCGTGCGCGACGGCCGCATCGTCGATTTCCGCAAGCAGCCGACCGAGCCGCACGAATGGCACGGCGAGTCGGTGGGCTTCTTCCGCTTCACCCCCGGCGTCGCCGAGGAACTGGCGACCCGCGTCGAGGACTATGTCGCCACCGGCCGACGGATGATGGAATATGAGGAGCCGATCCGCGACATGATCATGTCGAGCCCGGGCGACCGTTTCGGCTTCGAGGATATCAGCGGCATGCCCTGGACCGAGATCGATTTCCCCGAGGATGTCGTGAAGGCCAACGCCCTGTTGGCGAAGATCGGAGGCTGAGTTGTCGGAGACCCTGTCCCTCGCCGCGGCCGATCGGAACCCGACCGCCGCCGAATGCGCCCAGATGGACCGCGACGGCTATCTGGTCTTGCGCAATTTTTTCGGGCCCGCCGAGGTCGCCGATCTGCTGCGCTGGACGACCGAACTGGAGACGGCACCCGAGGAGCCGGGCCGTCACTGGGTCTATCACGAGTATAGCGTTATCGAGCCCAAGCAGCGGGTGATCCAGCGCATCGAGAATTTCTGCCCGTACCATGAGGGCTTCGAGCGATTGATCAACGACGGCGCGCTCAGCCGCTGGGTCGGCGGGCTGATGGGCGGCCCGGCCGTGCTGTTCAAGGACAAGATCAATTTCAAGATGCCGGGCGGCCCCGGCTTCAAGGCGCATCAGGACCAGCAAGCCGGCTGGAGCGTCTATGCGCCGATCTTCGTCACCGCCATGGTGACGCTGGACCCGGCGACGCTGGAGAACGGCTGCCTGGAAATGGCGCCCGGCCGCCATCGCGAAGGGCTGATCGGCGCCGAATGGAGCCCGCTCGACGAGGCGAGCCTGGTGCTGGAGCCGGTGCCGACCGCCCCCGGCGACGTGATCTTCTTCGACAGCTTCGCGCCGCATGCCTCCAAGGCGAACTTTACCGCAGCACCGCGCCGCATCCTCTATCTGACCTACAATCTCGCGGCCCAAGGCGATCACCGCGCGCAATATTACGCCGACAAGCACGCATCGTTTCCGCCCGACATCGAGCGGGAGGGCGGCAAGACCTACGTGTTCCGCGTGTAGTCGCGGCGCCGGACGCACGGCGCCCCCGGAGCGATCCCGGCTATATTTCTTTCAATCGGCCGGGTCCCGCTGTAACTGTCGCCGAGGTTTCTCCTCTCAACCGCCGCCCCGGCCGGCGCGCAAGCCCTTAAGCGCACCCCGGCCGGACGCGCCCCGCTCGTAGGTAATTGGTGTCCGTGAAGCTGTCCGCCGTAGCCCGCCTCGTGACGGTAAGCATCCGGCACGCCTTGCTCGTGATCGCCGCGGGTCTCCTGCTGGCGATCGCCGCCGGGACCTATGCCGCGGGTCATTTCAAGATGACCACGGACACGTCGCAGCTGATCTCGGCCGATCTGCCCTGGCGCCAGAACTCGATCGTGTTCGACGAGACCTTCCCAGAACAGAACTATGGCATCGTCGTTGTGATCGACGGTCGCACGCCGGAGCTTGCCGACCGGGCCGCCGCCGTGCTGACCGAGAAGCTGGCGCTGCGCAAGGACGAGATCCTGGCCGTCGACCGGCCGGAAGGCGGGCCGTTCTGGGATCGCGAGGGCCTACTGTTCCTGTCGAAAAAGGACGTCGACAAGACGACCGAGCAGCTGATCGCCGCCCAGCCGTTCCTGGGCCCGCTCGCCGCCGATCCCAGCCTGCGCGGCGTCATGACCAGCCTGCTCGTCCCCTTGAGCGGCGTGAAATCCGGCGATGCCAAGCTCGCCGACATCGATAAGCTGATGAAGGGCCTGGGCGACACGATGCAGGCCGCCGCCGCGGGGGAGCCCGCCTTCTTCTCGTGGCAGGCGCTGCTGGCCGGCGACAGCAACAGCACGTCGACCCGCCGCTTCATCCTCATCCGCCCGGTCCGCGATTTCTCCTCGCTGGAGCCGGGCGCAAAGGCGAGCGAGGCGATCCGCCAGACTGCCAAGGATGCCGGCCTCGATGCCGAACACGGCATCACCGTACGCCTGACCGGGTCGGTGCCGCTGTCGGACGAGGAATTCGCCAGCCTGGCCGACCGGGCGTTGCTGATGGTCTCGGTCATGATTTCGGCCGTGCTGGTGATGTTGTGGCTGGCCGTCCTGTCGGCGCGCGTGACGCTCGCGATCCTGGGCACGACGCTGGTGGGGCTGGTCGTCACCGCCGGGTTGGGCCTCGCGACCGTCGGCAGCTTCAATCTGATCTCGGTCGCGTTCATTCCGCTGTTCGTGGGATTGGGCGTCGATTTCGGCATTCAGTTTGCGGTCAAATACCGTGCCGACAGCCGGCTGCTGCCGACCCGGGACGAGGCGCTGATCGCGGCAGGCCAAGAGGTCGGCGGCTCCTTGGCGCTGGCGGCAACGGCCATCGCGGCCGGGTTCTTCGCCTTTCTGCCGACCGCCTATGTCGGCGTTTCCGAACTGGGCCTGATCGCCGGCCAGGGCATGGTGGTGGCGTTCCTGCTGAACGTCACCCTGCTGCCGGCGCTGCTGCATGTGCTGAAGCCGCGGGTGCGCAGTGCGCGCGGCGGCTTCTCGATGCTGGCGCCGCTCGACGAGTTGATGACCCGGCGGCGCTGGCTGGTGCTGCTGGTCAACGGCGGGGTGGCGGTCGTCTGTATCGCCCTCTTGCCCTATGTCCGCTTCGACTCCGACCCGCTCGACCTCAAGAACCCGAAGTCGGAATCCATGTCGACGCTCCGGGATCTGATGAGCGATCCGAACCGCTCGCCCAGCACCATCGACGTGCCGGCAGCGACGCTGGCCGAGGCCGATGCCGTGGCAGCCCGCCTCGACAAACTGCCGGAGGTGGCTCACGCGGTCACGCTGTCGAGCTTCGTGCCGGGCGACCAGACACCGAAGCTGGATGCGATCTCCGACGCCGGCATGTTGCTGAGTTCGACCATCGAGCCGTTCGACGTCAAGCCGGCACCGGACGATGCCGCCAACATCGCCAGCCTGCGCGAGACCGCGACGGCGCTGCGCGAGGCGGCGGCCAATGACAAGGGCCCCGATGGCCAGGATGCGGCGCGGCTGGCCGAGGCGCTCGACCATCTGGCCGCGGGCGATCCGGCCCACCGTGCCGCCGCCCAGACCGCCGTGGTGCAACCGCTGCAGATCCTGCTCGGCCAATTGCGCGCCTTGTTGCAGGCCCAGCCGCTGACGCTGAAGACCCTGCCGCCCGAACTGGTCCAGCAATGGACCACGCCCGACGGCCATGCCCGCATCCAGGTCTTCCCCAAGGGCGGCCTGTTGGACGATGCCGGCATCAAGCGCTTTGCCGAGGCGGTGCGCAACGTGGCGCCCAATGCCAGCGGCGGCCCGATTTCGATCGTAGAAGCCGGGCGGACCATCGTCAAGGCGTTCCGCCAAGCGGGCGTGCTGTCGCTGATCGCGATCACGGCGCTGCTGTTCGCGGCGCTGCGCCGGTTCGTCGACGTGGTCTATACGGTCCTGCCGGTGATGTTGACCGGCCTCATGACGATGGGCACCTGCGCCGTCATCGGCCAGCCGATCAATTTCGCCAATATTATCGCCCTGCCGCTCTTGTTCGGCATCGGCGTCGCATTCCATATCTACCTGGTGATCGCCTGGCGGTCGGGCCAGGCGCATTTCCTGACGTCGGCCCTGATGCGGGCGGTGCTGTTCAGCGCGCTCACCACGGGCATCGCCTTCGGGGCGCTCTGGATCTCCGCCCATCCGGGCACGGCCAGCATGGGGAAGCTGTTGATGATCTCGCTCGCCTATACGCTGGCGACGGCCCTGTTCTTCGGCCCGGCATTGATGGGCGCACCGCCGAAGCATGACGAGACGCCTTCATGAAATGGAGCGCGCTGATCGGCGGTGCCTTCGGCCTGGGCCTCGCGGCCTGGCTGCTGGCGAGCTACGGCATCCAGCAGATCTTCGACCTGCTGCGCGCCGCCGGCTGGTTCGGGTTCCTGGCGGTGATCGCGTCCCATATCGTGCAGATCCTGTTCTCGGCCGCGGGCTGGCGCACGATCACCGGACCGACCGAGCCCAGGCCCGGCATCGGCCGCTATTTCCTGCTGCGCGGCATCCGCGAGGCGGTCAATAACCTGCTGCCGGTCGCCCAGATCGGCGGCCAGGTCGTGACCGCCCGCCTGCTGCAGCAGCTGGGCGTCAAGCTCGCCCCCGCCATCGCCGGCACGGTCGCCGATCTGACCCTGGAGGTCGTGACCCAGGTCGTCTTCACCCTCTTGGGCCTGGTGCTGCTGCTCGAGACCGTCGGCGACAGCGGCATCGCCGGCTATGTCATCAGCGGGTTGCTGGGGGCGGCGGCCGTGGTGGCGCTGATGCTGGCCGCGCAATGGCTGGGCCTGGCCGCCGCGATCGAGAAGGGGCTGATGCGGCTCGGCCAATCGATGGGCTGGGCCGGCACGGCGAATGTCGAGGGGCTGCACAAGGCGCTGATCGATTGCTACCGCGTGCCGAGCCGGGTCCTCGGCGCCGGGTTCTGGCATCTGAGCTGTTGGCTGTTGGGCGGGGTCGAAGTCTGCGTGGCGCTGCATTTCCTCGGACACGACGTCGGCATCGTGCCGGGCCTGATCATCGAGAGCCTGGGCCAGGCGCTGAAATCCGTAGGCTTTGCCGTGCCCGGCGCGCTGGGCGTGCAGGAAGGCGGCTATATCGTGATCTGCCAGGTTCTGGGCCTGTCGCCGGAAGTGGCGATCGCGCTGTCGCTGATGAAGCGTCTGCGCGAGGTGGCGCTGGGCATTCCCGGCCTGATCCTGTGGCAGCGGACCGAGGCCAAGGCCGGAACGCCGGCGCGGTCGATCTCGGAAGTGATCTGAACCAAGGGAGGATCGCGATGCATCCGGATCTGGCGAACAAGATCGTGTTGGTCACCGGCGGCTCCAAGGGCATCGGCTTCGCCTGCGCCCAGGCCTTTCAGAGCGAGGGTGCCCGCGTCGCGATTTGTTCCCGTTCCGCGGAAAACATCGAGCTGGCGACGGCCCGATTGCCCGGCGTGTTCGGCATCGCGGCCGACCTCGGCGACGAGGGTGCCGCCGCGGCCATGATCGATGCGGTCGAGACCGCATTGGGCCCGATCGACATTCTGGTCAATTCCGCCGGTGCGGCCAAACGGTCGGCGCCGAAGGATCTGACCCCGGCCGCCTGGCGTGCGGCGATGGACGCCAAATATTTCACCGCCATCAACGTCATCGATCCGCTGGTAAAGCGCATGGCGGAGCGCGGCGGCGGCGTCATCGTCACGCTGATCGGCAGCGGCGGCAAGGTCGCGTCCTCGGCGCATCTGGCGGGCGGCGCCGCCAACGCGGCCCTGATGCTGGCGACGGCCGGCCTGGGTGCGACCTACGCCGCCCGGGGCGTGCGCGTGCTGGGCGTCAGCCCCGGCCTGACCGAGACCGATCGCGTCGCCCAAGCCATGAACATCGACGCCAAGACCAACGGCATCACGGTCGAGGCCGCCCGCGCCGCCGCGGTCGCCCGCATTCCGATCGGCCGCCTGGCGCTGCCCGAGGAGATCGCGAACATGGTGGTCTTCCTGGCCTCGGCCCACGCCAGCTACGTCACCGGCACGACGATCGCAATGGATGGCGGGCTGAACCCGGTCGTCGTCTGAACCGCTTAAGCACCCTCTCTATCGACGAAAAGCGCGACCAAAGGCCGGTTGATGTAATAGTTGTTTCGCCCGGCACGATGCTTGAACAGCAGGCCGCTTACAGCCAGTTCATCAAGGTACTTTGTGGCCGTCGGACGCGAGACGCCCAGCTCGTCTTGCACAAACTCAATCCGTGTATATGGATGGCGAAACAGGTTGTTGAGCAGGTCTTGTGAATAGATTCTGGTGTGCTCTTCCCGCATCCGATGCTTGGTCTCGGCCATGAGCGTGCGGATGCCTTCGACCAGCCTCAGCGTCTCGATAGCCGTCTCTTCGATGCCTTTGACGATATAAAGCAACCAAGCTTCCCAGGCGCCATTTTCGCGCACCTCCTGCAGCTGACGGTAGTAGTCGGCCTTATTCCGAGTGATATAGCGACTGAGGTAGAGGATCGGAATGTCGAGCAGCCCACACCGCGTCATATAGAGGACGTTTATGATCCGTCCGATACGCCCGTTGCCGTCAGAGAATGGATGGATGCTTTCGAACTGGTGATGGATGATCGCCATGCGGGTGAGAGGATCGAGTTCAGTCTCGCTATCGTCAGCGTTGATAAAGCGTTCAAGCGCGGACATGTGCGCCCGGACGGCATTCGCGTCCTGGGGCGGGATGTAGACCAGCGCGCCCGTACTTTCGTTCTTGAGGGCTGTGCCCGGCGTTTCCCGAAAGCCTCCCTCGGTCCGCTTGAGGATCTGATACATGGCGACGAGCATGTTGTTCGTGAGCAACCCGTCGAGGCGGCGCTGCTCCTCGAAACCATACCGCAGCGCATCTCGGTATCGGGCCACTTCCTTCGCAGCTGGCGAACTCGGATTTTCGGGAAAGGCATTTAGCTGGAACAACTCGTCCTGGGTCGTGACGATGTTCTCGATTTCCGAGCTTGCTTTGGCTTCTTGAAGCGAGAGGGTATCGATCAATATGCCCTGATTGGGAATAGTCGAGGCTCTGCCTTTGAGTTCAGCGAGATAGCGATGAGCGCGGACGAGAGCCCTAAGGACCGGGGCCGTCTCGATCACACCGGGCAACGGAAGGTCGGGTATGATGTAGCTCGGCTGCAGCGCCACGGCCTACCTCGCGCAAAACATCCTGCAAAAACTTAACATGTCGCGAGAACATGTAAAGATTTTCCGATTTTCTTTTCATGTTCTCGCGACATGTAAAGAAAATGGAAAACCGTTCGAGAATCGACGCCGGGCCGATTTTGCAGCGTCGAAAGCTCGTTGGATCGGCTCAGTGCGGCGCTGAGGCCTCGTCCGCGATCCAGGCCTGGAACAGCCGGATCTTCTTCTGCCGCGTCTTTTCCTTGGGGCAAACGAGGTAATAGCCGAAGTCGGTGCGCAGCGGCACGTCGATCGGGCAGACGAGGCGGCCGGCCTTGAGCTCGTCGCGCACGAAGGCCGCCTGGGCGATGGCGACGCCCAGGCCGTCGATGGCACCCTGGACCGTCAGGCTCGAATTTTCGAACACGATCTCGCGCTCGATCTTGCGATCGGGGATGCCGGCGGCCTCGAACCAGCGCGGCCAATCGTGCGGCCGGCGGAAGGAATGCAGCAGCACGCTGTCGGCCAGATCTTGCGCACGCGGCGATGGGATCTCGTCCAGCAGCGCCGGCCGGCACACCGGCACCAGCACCTCGTCGAACAGGCGGTCGCCCGCCAGCCCGTCCTCGATGCCGGTGCCGTACTGGATCGCCAGATCGACCTCGGCCCGGCCGAAATCGACCGGTTCATGCGACGTCGAGATCCGCACGGAGATATCCGGATACCTGGTATGGAAACCCGCGAGCCGGGGCACCAGCCAGCGCATGGCGCAGGTTGGTGGCAGGGTCAGACGCAGGACGTTTTCGTCGAGCGTCGAGCGCAGGTCCGCGGTCGCCCGCTCGACCCGCTCGAACGCGTCGCGCACACCCTCGAGATAGGTCTCGCCATGGCGGGTGAGAGTGATCGAGCGGTTGTGGCGCGTGAACAGGCTGGTGCCGAGATCGCCTTCCAGATTGCCGATATGGCGGCTGACCGCCCCCGGCGTCACGCACAGCTCGACTGCCGCCAGCTTGAAGCTGAGGTGCCGGGCCGCGGCCTCGAACGCGCGGAGGGCGTTGAGCGGTGGAAGACGAGACAAGCCTGTTCCTGCCCAGATGACTTTTTATGATCCGAACCGGCTGAAAACTGGTTCGCGCATCTTGCCGTGACGTCCGACAATAGCATGAGCCTGGGTCGGGACCAACCGACCGGCGTTCTGAAGGGGAGGATCCCGATGCGGGTCACCGAGGTCCCGGCACCGGCACCGAAGGACAATCAGGTCTGGGGCAGCGACGCGATCGCCGACCTGCTGCGCGCGCTCGAGATCGAATTCATCGCGCTGACACCCGGCGCCAGCTTCCGTGGCCTCCATGACAGCCTGGTCAACCATCTGGGCAACACCAAGCCGGCCCTGCTGCTGTGCATCCATGAGGAACATGCGGTGGCGCTGGCCCATGGCCATGCGCGGGTGACCGGCAAGCCGCTCGCGGTGGCGCTCCACAGCAATGTCGGCCTGATGCATGCGACCATGGCGATCTTCAACGCCTGGTGCGACCGGGTGCCCATGCTGATCATCGGCGCCGTGGGTCCGGTCGATGCGATGCAGCGCCGCCCCTGGGTCGACTGGATCCATACGGCGCGCGACCTGGGCGCGCTGATCCGGGGCTACACCAAATGGGACGATCAGCCGTCCTCGGTCCCGGCGGCGCTGGAGGCGCTCGTTCGGGCCTATCAGATCGCCGATACGCTGCCGAAAGGGCCGACCTATGTCTGCCTGGACGCGGCCTTGCAGGAAGCGCGTGAAGAGAATGCAGCGGTCCTGCCCACCCTCGCCCGGTTCAGGCCGGCCGAGCCGCCGTCGGCCTCGGCCGAGGCGACAAAAGAGGTCGCCCGCCTGCTCGCCCATGCCAAACGCCCGCTGATCATGATCGGCCGCGTCTCGAACCGGCTCGAGGATTGGCAGCGCCGCGTCGCGCTGGCCGAACGCCTGGGTGCGCGCGTGCTGACCGACCTCAAGAACGGAGCCGCATTTCCGACCCTGCACCCGGCCCATCCTTATCCGCCTGGCCTGTTCGTCAGCGTCGAGGCCGGTGCGTCGATCCGCGAGGCGGACGTCATCCTGGCGCTCGACTGGATCGATCTCGGCGGCACGCTGAAGCAATCCTGCGGCGGCACCTGGCCCACGGCCAAGGTCGTCAACTGCTCGCTCGACCAATATGTCCACAATGGCTGGAGCATGGATTACCAGACCCTGCCGGCGGTCGATCTGCCGCTGCTGGCCGCCCCCGACGGGCTCGTCACCCAGCTGCTGGCGGCGCTCGACCCGGCCGGCACGCCCGCGGTCTGGCCGCCGGTGGAAAAGCCGACGCCCGTGCCCTCGCCCGATGCCCAGGGCGACCGCATCACGGTCGAAGATCTGGCGCGGATCACGGTCGAGACGCTGGAGCATCACAACCCGTCCTTCATCCGCCTGCCGCTCGGCTGGCCCGGGTCCTACAGCCGCTTCGCCCATCCGCTGGATTATATCGGCTTCGACGGCGGCGGCGGCCTCGCCTCCGGCCCGGGCATGGCGGTCGGCGCCGCGATGGCGCTCCGCGACAGCGGGCGCCTGCCGGTGGCCGTGCTCGGCGACGGCGACTATCTGATGGGGGTGACGGCACTCTGGACCGCCGTGCATTACGGCGTGCCGCTGCTGGTCATCGTCGGCAACAACGCCTCGTTCTTCAATGACGAGCTGCATCAGGAACGGGTGGCCCGGATGCGCTCGCGCCCGGTCGAGAACCGCTCGATCGGCCTGCGCATGGACGATCCGCCGCTCGACCTCGCCAAGATGGCCGAGGCCCAGGGCTGCGTCGGCTTCGGCCCGGCCCGCAGCCGCGAGGAACTGGCAAGCATGCTGGAAGCGGCGATCGCCAAGGTCCGCGAGGGCCATACGGTCGTGGTCGATGCCCATGTGCTGCCCGAATATTCGCGCGCCATGTCCTCGACCCTGTTGCGGCACATCCCGCTCGAACTGGAACAGCAGGCGGAGAAGAAATCGTGATGGAGGCCTTGCCCGAGAACCGCCGCCTCTATTACGGCGGCGCCTGGCACGATGCGGTCGCCGGCCGCACCATGGCGGTCTCGAGCCCGTCCACCGGCGACAGCTTGGGGTCCGTGCAGGAGGGTGATGCGACCGACGTCGATCGCGCCGTCACCGCCGCCCACGAGGCCTATCTCCTGTGGCGCGAGTTGCCGGCCCAGGAGCGCGCGGCATGCGTGCGCCAGGCGGCCCAGATCCTGCGCGAGAATGCCGACGAACTGGCCTGGCTCGACGCGCTCGATGGCGGCAACCCGTTCCAGGCCATGCGTTACGACGTGCTGCTGAGCGCCGATTACATGGATTATTTCGCGGGCCTGGTGCCCGAACTGAAGGGCGCCACCATCCCGATCCGGCCGGGCGTGCTGAACTATACGGTGCGCGAACCCTTGGGCGTCATCGCCCGCATCGGCGCCTTCAACCATCCGCTGCTGTTCGTCGCCGGCAAGTGCGGCGCCCCGCTCGCCGCCGGCAACACGCTGATCGTCAAGCCGGCCGACCAGACGCCGCTCTCGGCGCTGCGCATCGCCGAGCTGTGGCACGGTGTGTTCCCGCCGGGCGTGTTCAGCATCGTCACCGGCGGCCGCGAGGCCGGCGTGGCGCTGACCGAGCATCCGCTGGTCGCCAAGATCGGCTTCATCGGCAGCATTGCGGCCGGCCGCGCGGTCGCAAAGGCGGCGAGCGCCACGCTCAAGGCGTTGACCATGGAGCTGGGCGGCAAAAACGCGCTGATCGCCTGCCCGGATGTCGAGCCGGCGACGATCGCCAAGGGCGTCGTACGCGGCATGAATTTCCGCTACGTCACCGGCCAGTCCTGCAATTCCACGAGCCGCATCTTCCTGCATGACGATATCTACGCGGCGACGCTGCCGCACATCGTGGCCGAGGTGAAGCAGATCAAGGTTGGCCTGCCGACCGCGCCCGAGACCGAGATGGGCTGCCTGTCGAGCCAAGCGCAATTCGACAAGACCATGCGCTATATCGCGATCGCCCAGGAACAGGGCGCCCGCCTGCTCCATGGCGGCAAGCGGCCGGCCGGCCCGGCGCTGGCAAAAGGATTCTTCGTCGAGCCGACCGTGTTCGCCGACGTGACCGACGACATGCGCATCGCGCGCGAGGAGATCTTCGGCCCCGTGGTCAGCATCCTGCGCTGGTCAGACGAAGCCGACCTGGTCGCCCGCGTCAACGGGCTCGAATATGGCCTGACCGGCTCGATCTGGACCCATGACCTGGACCGCGCCCACCGGCTCGCAGGCCAGGTGCAGTCCGGCTATATCTGGATCAACGACGCGGCCACCCACTATGTCGGCGTGCCGTTCGGCGGCTACAAGCAATCCGGCTATGGGCGCGAGGAATCGATCGAAGAACTCTACGCCTGCACGCAGCTGAAGAACGTCAACCTGACCTTCAGACCGACCGCCTGAGCCCAAGAGACCACAAGACGATCCGGCACAAAGCCGGACGAAACGGGGAGAACCGCCATGAGAGCGCATCGGCTACCGTTCTGTCTCGCGCTCGCCTTCGGGGCGAGCGTCGCGATCTCTCCGTCCCAGGCGGAAGAGATCGCCGTCGGCAATTACGCGGTATCGGCGAACGGCATGCCCTATGCGGTCGCGATGGCCAAGGGCTTCTTCCAGCAGGAGGGCGCCAACGTCACCGGCATCATCACGTCCGCCGGCGGCGGCACCTCGCTCAGGAACATGCTGACCGGATCGGTGCCGTTCGGCGAGGTCAACCCGGGTGCCGTGATCTCGGCGATCCAGCAGGGCGCCGATCTCAAGATCATCAGCGACGACGTGCTGACCGTGGGCGAATTCATCTGGGCGGTGAAGCTCGATTCGCCGATCAGGACGCTGAAAGACTTCAAGGGCAAGAAGATCGGCTACACCAATCCGAAATCGACCAGCGTGGCGCTGGCGGCGATGCTGATGGAAAAGGCCGGCTATACCGCCGCCGATGCCGAATATGTCAGGACCGGCGGCTTCGGCGAAGGTGTCGCCGCGCTCGATCTGGGTGTGATCGACATCGCGCCGCTGCCGGAGCCGCTCTGGTCGAAATACAAGACCCAGTATCGCCCGGTCGTGACCGCGTCCGACGCCCTGCCGCCGCTCGACAATGTCGTGGGCGTCACCACCGCGGAGGCGGCGGCGTCGAAGGGCGATTTCATCCGCGCCGTCATCCGCGCCCGGCGCCGGGCCGTGATCTACATGAAGCAGAACCCGGACGAGTCGGGCGACATCGTCGCCAAGGTCTATAATATCGAACCGGAGGTCGGGCGCAGCGCCGTGCGCTACCTGACGACCGTGATCACCGACGGCATCCCCTATTGGGGCGAGGGCGACATCCATCTGGACGGGCTGAAGCGCATGGTGGCGCTGCAGACCTCGATCGGCGCGCTCACCGGCGAGGTCGACCTCACCAAGATGATCGATACCGAGTTCCTGCCGGACGATCTCAAGGCGATCAAATAGGCTAGATATTCTCGGTACATTCGGTCTCGATAGTCCGCTCCAGGACCGCCCGACCGAAGGAAAGCCATGACCGAGATCTATTTCCCCGATGCGACCTGGCAGCGCCTGGCGCCCGCCGAGACCGGCGCCGATCCGGAGCGCCTGGCCCGGGCGATCGCGTTTGCCATCGCCGGCGAGACCAAGGCGCCGCGCGACCTGGTGCAGAACCACTACCAGAATTTCGGGCGCGAGCCGTTCGGCTATGCGATCGGGCCGATCAAGGACCGCGGCGATCCGACCGGGCTCATCATCCATCGCGGCCGCATCATCGCCGAATGGGGCGATCCGCTGGCGGTCGAGATGACCCACAGCGTCACCAAGAGCTTTCTCTCGACCGTGGTCGGCATCGCCGTCGACCGCGGCATGATCGCCAGCGTCACCGACCCGGTCCGGGACTATGTCGGCCCGGTACTGGCCTACCAGCCGCTGCCCGGCCTCAACAAGGCGGAGCGGTTCGACCGGCCGGACCTGCTCGACCTGTTCGACACGCCGCACAATCGCACGATCACCTGGGACGATCTGCTGCGCCAGACCAGCGATTGGGAGGGCACGCTGTGGGGCAAGCCCGATTGGGCCGACCGGCCGTCGGAGAATGCGGCGGAATGGCGGACGCGGGCCAGGCACAAGCCCGGCACCGTCTATCAGTACAACGACGTTCGCACCAACGCGCTGGCGCTGGCCGCCCTCAACGTCTGGCGCCGCCCGCTGCCCCAGGTACTGAAGGAGCTGGTGATGGACCCGATCGGCGCCTCCAACAGCTGGCGCTGGTTCGGCTACGAGAATTCCTGGGTCGTGCTCGATGGCGTGGCGGTGCAGTCGGTCACCGGCGGCGGCCATTGGGGCGGCGGCATGTTCATCAATGCCTATGACATGGCCCGCTTCGGCTATCTGACCCTGCGCGGCGGCAAATGGAACGACCGCCAGCTGCTGTCCGCCGACTGGATCGCCCAGGCGCGCACGCCGACCAGGCCCGAGCCGATCTACGGCTTCATGAACTGGTTCCTCAATACCGACCGGAAGCGCTGGCCGAGCGCACCCGCGACCGCCTTCGCCCATGTCGGCAACGGCACCAACCTGGTCTATGTCGATCCGGAACGTGAGTTGGTCGCGGTCGCCCGCTGGATCGATACGGACGCGATCGACGGCTTCCTGAAGCTTCTGTCGGAGGCGATTCCGGCCTAATCGGCGGCGGCCGTGTCCGGTACGACGCTCGACACGGCCACGGTCGAGCGGGCATTGAGGAACAGCACGGCCGCCACAGCCAGATAGGCGCAGGCCACCTCGGGCGAGCGCGCGATGCCGATCGCTTCGCCATGGATCAGGCCGAAGAAGGTGAAGACAGCGCCGGCAAAGGCAAAGGCTGCGGCGCGCTTCAGCTGCCGTTCGATGATGAACACGCCGATGGCGCCCAGCACGATGCCGCCGAGCACGGCGCCGCCGCCCAGGATATCCAGCCCGCGGTAGAGCACGCCTACCTGGGCCAGCTTGTCGAACCCCACGGCCGACGCGCTGGTGCCGGCAGCACCCAGCGCATTGTCGATCTGGGTCTTGCCCCAGGCCGCGACCTGCGGCAGCAGCGCCAGCACGATCGCCGGGGCGTGCCGATGCGGCGTCTCCTGGAACGCCTGACTGCCGATCAGCATGCCGATGTAGAGCAGGATCGGCAGGATGGCGACGACCGGGATCAGCGACGACAGCACCGCGATGATGCCGAACAGGGTCAACAGCAGGATGACGATGCCGGTGACCAGCGAATAGCCGATGCGGCCGCCCATCGCCTTCCAGCCCGGATGGCCGATATAGACCGCATTGATGAACGGATTGCCGAGCAGGCAGCCGATCAGGCTGATGACGCCGTCGGCGGTCAGCACGCGGGTGGTCGGGAAGCTGTCGCCGGCGGCGGCGGCGCTTTCGACATTGTCGAGCGCCTCGATCAGATCATAGATGCCGAACGGAATGGCCGTGACCAGGATCACGCCCAGGTATTTGAAGCCGCCGAATACTTCCGTGACGGCAGGCACGGGCACGGCAAAGCCGAAGTTCGAGACCGAGGCGCCGAGCTTGGCCAGGCTGAGGTCGCCGTAGCCCAGGCCCAGCAGCGTGGAGCCCCAGGCGATGATGGTGCCGAGACAGATCGCGACCAACCCGCCGGGCACACCGCCGAAATATCGAACGCCGCCGAACCAGCTGCACAGAATGATGGCAAAGCAAACGAGGCCGATCACCGGGGTCGAGAAGATCTGGGCGGCCGGGCTCATGGCGATGAAGGTCAGCGAGATGCCGGCGAGCGAGCCCAGCAAGGCGGCGCGCGGCGTGATCCGGCGGACGGCGGGGCCGATGAAGCCGCCGGCCATCAGCACGAAGCTCTGCACGAACACCCAGGTGAGCCCGGCCTCCCAGGCCTGCATCGGGTCGTTGGTCGCGAGCTTGATCGGCAGCATCACGACGAAGGTGACGACGAACATGTGCGGCACGCTGATGCCGGACGGCAGCGCGCACACGTCGCTGCGGCCGGTCTTGGCCGCGAGCCGGTAGGCGAGCCAGGCGTAATAGGCCGTGCTGAGGAACAACATCAGGCCGAGCGCCGGCAGGATGCGGCCGAACACGAGCGCGTCCGGCATCTTCAGCACGAAGCGCAGCAGCCCGGTCAGCACCAGTACATTGACCAGGATGTTGGTGCCGAAGCCGAACAGCGCGTTCCAATCGCCGGCGACCCAGAGGGCGGGCCGCGTACGCAATGCTTGGCTCATGCCGGATCTCCTGTCGCGGTGTGGAGCTGGGATAGGGTGGAAAGCAGGTCGTCCAGATGACCGACCCAGCCGAAAATGCCGCCTTGGGCGGCGATCATCTTGAGGCCCGCTTCGTGGAATTCGGGGAAATAGGAGCCGCAGCATTCGGCCACCACCAGGCAGTCATAGCCGCGGTCGTTGGCTTCCCGGACCGTGGTGTTGACGCAGACCTCGGTGGTGACGCCGGTGACGACGAGCTGCGTGATGCCGCGCGCCTGCAGGATCGCGTGCAGGTCGGTCGCGTGGAAGGCGCCCTTGCCGGGCTTGTCGATCACCGGCTCGCCGGGCTGCGGCGCCAGTTCGGGCACGATGTCGTGGCCGGGCTCGCCGCGCACCAGAATGCGCCCCATCGGCCCGGCATCGCCGATGCGGGACGCGCCCCGGCCGCGCGCCTGCTTGGCAGGCGGCAGATCCGCCAGATCGGGGCGATGACCTTCGCGCGTGTGGATGACCGGCAGTCGGGCCAGCCGCCAGGCCTCCAGCAACCGGCGATTGGCCGCGATGGCCGGACGCAGCAGCGAGACGTCGTTGCCGAGCATGGCGCCGAAGCCGCCGGGCTCGAGAAAATCGCGCTGCATATCGATGATGACGAGCGCACAGCCGCCCGGTGCGAAGGCGAAGTCATAGGGCTCGGCGCGGACCTGGATCATGCCGAAAATAATGCAATTTTCGCGCCGTCGTTGAGCTATGGCCTAGCGGGTAAATACCGTGGCATGCCGCCGGTCCCAGGCGAGAGCGACCGGCGTATCGGGCGCAGGCCCGGTTGCCTCACCGGCCGGCTGCAGCGCGAAATAGTCGGCGCCGTCGGCGAGGCGAATGACCGAGCGGCGGGCGGCGCCCAGATAGATCACTTCCACCAGGCGGCCGGGTAGACCATCGGCCGCCGGCACCAGCCGGATCCGCTCCGGCCGGACCGCGACCACGACCGCGGTGCCGGCCGCAACCGGCACCGTCGCCATCGCCTCGACCGGGCGGCCCAGCACCTCGACGTGGCAGGTCTCGCCAGCACAGCCGATGACGGTGCCCGGGAAGAAATTCGTATCGCCCAGGAAGTCGGCGACGAAGCGGGTCGCCGGCCGCTCGTAGAGCTCGCTGGGTGTGCCGATCTGCTCGATCCGGCCACGGTTGAACACCGCGATCCGGTCGCTCATGGTCAGCGCCTCTTCCTGGTCGTGGGTGACGTAGAGCACCGAGATGCGCCGCTCGCGCGAGACGCGCTTGATCTCGCGCTGCATCTGCTCGCGCAGCTTCTTGTCGAGCGCGCCCAGCGGCTCGTCCATCAGCAGCAGGGCCGGGCGATAGACCATGGCACGAGCGAGTGCCACCCGCTGCTGCTGGCCGCCCGACAGTTCGCGCGGCAGGCGATGGCCATAGTCGCCGAGCCCCACCAGCTCCAGCGCCTCGCCGACCTGGCGCATGATCTCCGCCTTGGCGACGCCACGCATCTCCAGCGGAAACGCCACGTTCTTGCGCACGCTCATGTGCGGGAACAGGGCATAGTGCTGAAACACCATGCCGATGTCGCGCCGATAGGGCGGCTGGCCCTCGATCGGCGCACCGCCCAGCCGGATCGTGCCGGCGTCCGGCTGCTGCAACCCGGCCACCATCATCAGCGTCGTGGTCTTGCCCGAGCCGGAGGGGCCGAGGAAAGTCACGAATTCCTCGGGATCCAAGGACAGGTCGACAGTCTCGACCGCGACATGGTTGCCGTAGCTCTTCCGGATGCCGCTGAGTTCGAGCACGGGCTGGGTCATCACGGTCCTTCGGTTCCGGTACGGCGGCGGAGCATGCCCTCGGCCAGCAGGGCCAGGAAGGCAAAGGCGAAACAGAGCGAGGCGATCGCGGCGATGGTCGGGTCGACGTCGCCGCGCACGTTCGACCACATCTGCACCGCGACCGGGCGGACCCGGGCGGTGCTGACGAACAGCGAGACGATCAGTTCGTCGAACGAGGCCACGGCCGCGAACAGCAATCCGGACAGGATCGCCGGCAGCAGCAGCGGCAGGGTTACGCGCCGGAATGTCGCGAGCGGCGGGGCACCCAAGGTCGAAGCCGCATCCTCCAGCCGCGGATCCATGGTCCTGAGCCCCGAACCGACCGTCGCCACCACATAGGGCACGGTGATGACGACATGGCCGATGATCAGGCCGGTCAAGGTGCCGTTGAGGCCGAGACCGCGATAGACGCCGAACAAAGCCGCCGCGGTGATGATCGCCGGCACGATGATCGGCAGCATCAGCAGGGCGCCGACGAACTGGGCACCCGGAATGCGGCCGCGCACCAGCGCCAGGGCGGCAGCGGTGCCGAGCAGGGTCGCGAGCGTCGCCGACGGCACCAGGACTTGAACGCTGACGGTCAACGAGTTGGTCCAACCAGGATCGTCGAACAGGTTGACGTACCAGCGCAGCGACAGGCCCGGTGGCGGGAATTGCAGGAAAGACGCCGCACTGAACGAGATGATCACGACGATCGCCAAGGGCGCGATCAGATAGAGCGCCACCAGCGTACAGACGAGGCCGCGCAAACGCCGCCACAGGCCCATGCCGTCGCCGCTCATCGCATCGCCCCTTTGAGACCGATCGTCAGGTGCAGCAGCAGGAACAGCACGCCGGAGATCGCCAGCAGGACGAGCGACAGCGCGCCGGCCATGCCCCAATTGCCGAATTGCGCGATCTGGTCCTGGATCAGTTGCGCGATCATGGTCTGGCGCGGCCCGCCCAGCATCGCCGGCGTCACGAAATATCCGAGCGTGCTGATGAACACGAGCGCCGCCCCGGTGATCAGTCCGGGAAATGTGAGCGGCAGATAGACCCGGAAGAACGCCCGTGCCGGCCGGGCGCCCAGGGTCAGCGCCGCCTGCATGAAGGCCGGATCGATGCGCGCCATGGCGGCATGCAGCGGGAAGATCACGAAGGGCAGCAACACCTGCAGCGCACCGGCCATGACGCCGGTCATGTTGTACAATAGCGGCAGCGGTTCGGACGTCAGGCCCAGGCCGATCAGCACGGCATTCACCGGCCCGGTCCTCTGCAGCAGGATCACGGTGGCGAAGGTCCGGACCAGGAGACTGGTCCAGAACGGCAGCAGCACGATGAACACGAGCCAGCGCCGCAACCGTGGCGAGCCGGTCGCCATGGCATGCGCGATCGGAAAGCCCAGCAGGACGCAGATCGGCGTCACCATGGCGCTGATCTCGACCGTGTTCCACAGCACCTGCAGGTACCCTTGGCGCTGCCACAGCGCCTCGAAATTCTGCAATCCGACCTGCGGCTGCGTGAAAGCGCGCGCCAAAAGCCAGCCGACCGGCCCGACGAAGGCCAGCAGCAGCAATGCCAGCGCCGGCAGCACGAGCAACGCGCGCCGACCGACGAGCGGCGCCGTCACGGCCACGCCGTCAGGCAAGCTTCCAGGCGGTCCACCGCTCCTGCAGCTTCTTCAAATTGTCGCGCCAATATTCGGCGTTGATCAGGAAGCCCTGCTTGACATTGTCCGGCGCGGTCGACAGCCACGGCGCAATCTGCGGATCGATGTCCTTGAACGCAGCCGGATTGGTCGGCGCATAGGCGATCAGGTTGGCAAGCTTCGCCTGGTTTTCCGGCAGGGTCATCACGTCGATCAGCTTCATCGCCGCCTCGCGGTTCTTGCTTCCACGCGGCACCACCAGGTAATCGACCGACTGGATGTTCTGCGCCCAGGAGACCGCGATCGGCGCACCCTTCTTGGCGGCGTCATAGGCACGGCCGTTCAAGATCAGGCCCATGGTGACCTCGCCATCGACGAACAGCTGCTGCGACTGGGAATTGGAGCTCCAGAACACGGTCTGGGACTTGATCGTGTCGAGCTTCTTCAGCGCGCGCTCGACATCGAGCGGATAGAGCTTGTCCGGCGCGACGCCATCCGCCATCAGCGCCGCCTCCAAGGTGGCCACGACATTGTCGCCGAAGGTGCGCTTTCCCGGGAATTTCTTCAGGTCGAACATGTCGGCCCAGGTCTTGGGCACATCGGTACCCGGGAACGCCTTGGTGCTGTAGCCGAGATTATAGGACCAGACGATGCAGCCGATGCCGTAGTCATTGACGAAGCGCGGGTCGAGCCGGCTGGTATTGACGACGCTCTTGTCGATCTTCTCGAACAGCTGATCGCCGATGCCGGAGTAGAGGAAATCGATGGTGATGTCGGTCACGTCCCAGTCGGGCGCGCCACCTTCGATCATGGTCCGGAACTTGGCGGAATTCATCGGCCCGTCCTGCAGCACCTTGGCGCCGGTCGCCTGCACGAACGGATCGCAATAACAGGTCTTCTCCGCGTCCTGATAGGCGCCGCCCCAGCTGGCGAATACGACGGTCTTGCCCTTGAGCTCGTCGGCGGCGAGCACCTGTCCGCCGACGCCCAGCATCGCCGTGCCCGCCACACCCAAGGAACCGCGCAGAACCGAGCGCCGCGTCGGCCGTGCCACTGAGATCGCCACCATGTTCCAATTCCCACGTGCTACGAGGTTGTTAGGATCAGCTCTGCAGGTTCTCGCGCAAAGTGCTGCCGGTATATTTCGTGCGGAACAGGCCGCGGCGCTGCAGCTCCGGCACGACGCCGCGGCAGAATTGCTCGAAGGCGCCCGGGAACATGGTCGGCGCCAGCACGAAGCCGTCGCACACGCCCGCCTCGAACATTTCCTGCAGCCGGTCGGCGATCATCTTGGGCGTGCCGACCAACTCGCGCCCCTTGTTGCGCTTGACCGCCGCCTGGGCCAGCGAGAGGCCGTCGGCCTGCATGGTCTGCTGCAGCACCTGCTCGGTACCCTTCATGCCCTGATTGCCCTGCAGGTCGGCGAGCTTGGTTTCGCCCTTGAGCTTGGTCAAGTCGGCGCCAAGGCCGCTCGACGAGGCGGCGACGCTCAATTCCGGATCGATCAGGCTGTTGAGATATTCCGCCCGTTCCTGGGCGATCGTCGCCGTCTCGCCCAGCACGCAGGAGATCGCGGGCAGCACGGCACATTCATTGGGCTTGCGCCCGACCAGCTCCATGCGCCCTTTCAGGTCCCGATAGAATTCGCGCATCTCGTCCTGGCCGCGCTGGATGGTGAACACGACCTCGGCCCAGCGCGCGGCGAATTCGCGGCCCCGGTCCGAGGCGCCGGCCTGCATGATCACCGGCCGGCCCTGCGGGCTGCGCGGGATCGACAGCGGCCCGCGCGTCTTGATCCAGCGGCCCTCGTAATTGGCGTAATGCACCTTGGCCGGGTCGGCGAACACGCCCGCTTCCTTGTCCAGCACGAAGGCGCCCTCGTCCCAGCTGTTCCACAGCGCGAAGCAGGCCTCCAATACCTCGTCGGCGCGGTCATAGCGCAGCTCGCGCGGCGGTAGCTCGTCCATGCCGGCATTCTGCGCCTCCAGATCGGTCGCAGACGTCACGACATTCCAGGCGACCCGGCCGCCGCTCAGCACGTCGAGCGAGCCCAGCCAGCGTGCCAGGTGATAGGGCGTGTGGAAGCTGGTCGAGAGCGTGGCCCCCAGGCCCAGATGCGTGGTCGCGGCCGCCATGATCGGCAGCACCACCGTCGGATCGAGGAAGCTGATCTGGCCGCCGCGGCGGACGTAAGGGTCGTAGCTGCCGCCATGGATGTCGTAGAGGCCGAACAGATCGGCGAAGAAACAGCCGTCGAAACAGCCGGCCTCCAGCACCCGGGCGATATGCTGGTAGCGGCTCGGGTGCAGGATGTCGTCGAGCGTCGATTCCGGGTGCCGCCAGCCGCCGACATGCATCGCCGTCGGACCGGTCTTGAGATAGGCGACCAGATGCATCTGACGGTGAGCCATGGCGAAAGCCTCCTACGCGGTCCCAGCACCGAAGCTATGCAGTGCCAATGAGTATCACCGGCGTATTCGGCATCCGCATCCTACGATTCAGAGGAAGACAACGGGCTTCGATCCATTGTTCCCTGCTAGAGTCAAGTGACAGGAGCATCGGAAATGGAGCAGTCCCTGTTCAAATCGCTGGCCGAGGTCGCGAGCCAGATCAACGCCAGCGGCGATCTGGACCAGACGCTCCGGGACCTGCTGGAAGCGGTCTGCCAGCGCACGCCCTGGTCGGCCGGCGGCATCATGGGCGTCGATACCGAGCGCGGCTATGCCCGGACCATCGCGCGGCATGATCCTATGGGCCTCGGCGGCAACATGGACACGCTCTGGCCGCTGGCGGAGAGCCCGACCCGCATCGCGATCGAGCGCAATGAACCCGTGATCATCCGGGACGCCCAACTGTCGCAGGAATTCCCGGGCTATCATCGCGAAGCGATCGAGCATGGCTACCGCGGGGTCATCGTGCTGCCGATGGATTATCGCAATCAGGCGGGCCACCGCATCGCGCTTTCGGTCCGCTCGCGCGAGGTGGTGGACGTCACGCCGGACCAGCTGGCGTTTCTCCAATTCGTCGTGCATCTGGGGCAGATCGCCATGGACAAGGCGCGCTCGTTGGCCGAGGAGCAGGCTTTCGGCGAACGCCTCAGCGGCGCGCTCGCCGCCCATGGCGCCTTGCTCGACCAGGTGCTCGCCGACGATTCCGTGGCGAACGCAGCCGCCATGGTCTCGTCGCGGCTGCCCGACCCGCCGGTGATCGTCGATCTCATGGCGCGGCGCGTCATGTCCGAGCGCTCGCCGCTGCCGGACCTGGTCGGGGACGCGGAATGGCGCACGGCCATTGCCGACGAACTGGGGCCGCAATTCCTGGAGATCGCGACCCGGCCAGGCGGCCGCCACCGGTTCGACCGCCAGGAACTGACCCTGTCGATCGGCGGCCAGATGGTCAAGGCGCCGGCGATCGTCTGCCCGCTGACGGTCGACCAGACCCGGGTCGGCGCCCTGATCGTGTTTTCGCCCGCTCCCGGCGCCGGCGATCTCGACCATCTGCTGCTGGACAGCGCGCGCTTCGGCCTCAGCGTCCAGATGATGCGGTCCTACGTCGCCTTCGTGACCGAGGCGCGGAACTTGGAGGAACTGTTCGCCGACCTGCTCGACGGCACCCGTCCGCTGGCCGACGTGGTCGAACGGGCCGATCGGCTCAACATCAATCTGGCAAAGCCCGCGCGCTTGCTCGCCGTGACCCCGCCGCAGAAGCTGGCGCCGGCGGCAGCTCTCGACCTGCGTCGCGAACTGAGCCACATCGTCGGACGCTTCGACCCGCACGCCAGGGTGGCGCTCCGTGCCGGAGCGATCGTCGTGCTATGCCCGGCCGAGCGGAGGCAGGAAGCCGACTTCACCGCGCTCGCCCAGCGCGTGGTGGCCGAGGTCAGGAGCACGACCGGGGCCTTGCCGGTCGCCGTGCTGAGCAAGCTTTGCCTGGGGCCGACCGACTATCTGCCGGCCTGGCGCGAGTGCGACCGGCTGCAGGGCCTTGCCCGGCGCTTCGGCCGGACCGGTATCGTCCGGGCCGAAGATTTCGGCCCCTTCCCCGTGCTGATGTCGGCGGTCGATTCCGGCGAGATGCGCGGCTTCGTCGACCATCTGATCGGACCGGTCGCGCGCCACGACACGTCCTATGGCACCGCCTATATCCGCACGCTCGCCGCCTTTCTCGACCAGGGCTGCCGCAGCCAACCCTCAGCCGATGCGCTCGGCATCCATGTCACGACCTTGCGCTATCGACTGCAGCGGCTGAAGGATCTGTTCGGGCTCGAGACCGAAACGCCCGACCAGCGCTTCGCCCTGCAGTTGGCGCTGCAATTCCAGCAGATCCTGGCGCCATCCTCCTCCGGTTCGTAGGAGGAGCCGCCCCGGCCGGCCATGCCAAACTCTGGCATGACAGCACGGCAGCGGGAGCGAGCCCATGCGGCAAACGGATTTTGAAACCGCCGACCTCCGGCGGGCGTTCGGCACCTTCCTGACCGGTGTCACCATCGTCACCACGCGGGATGCCGACGGCGTGCCGTGCGGCATGACCGCGAACTCCTTCACCTCGGTCTCGCTCGACCCGCCGCTGGTGCTGGTTTGCATCAGCAAGAGCTCATCGAACATCGCGGCGTTCGAGACGGCCGAGCGGTTCGCGGTCAATATCCTGGGCTGCGACCAGACCGAGGTCGCGACCGTCTTTGCCGCGCGCGGCATCGACCGGTTCGCCACGGTCGACTACCGCGAAGCCGCGACCGGTGCGCCGATCCTGGCCGATTGCCTCAGCTGGTTCGACTGCAGCCTGCACCAACGCGTCGTCGCCGGCGACCATGTGATCCTGATCGGCCGGGTCGAGGAGTTGCAGAGCCGACCGCGGGCACCCTTGGGCTTCTGCCGGGGCCGTTTCGTCAATCTCGAACCGGCCGCGATCGAAGGGACCTGATAGGTACGGCAATGCATTGCCAACTTGGTATTTGCATACGAGAGTATGCATAGATCCGGCATGGGCTGGGCTGCGGGAGACTAGGACGAATCGACATTTAGCGCATCCAGATCATGGCGCTGGCGAGATGAAGAGCGGCGAGGAAGTAGACGGCTCGCCGATCATAGCGCGTGGCGATATGACGGAAGTGTTTGAGCTTGTTGAA